>ENA-OWPI01000279-OWPI01000279.1-marine-metagenome-genome-assembly--contig:-NODE-279-length-78571-cov-11.259459_pt1 | contig 78571 bp, 69 predicted proteins | sample MGYA00238138_ERZ651775 | MGnify/ENA primary metagenome ERZ651775 (study PRJEB26906, sample SAMN06265043) | marine metagenome | isolation source: Helgoland LTER site | place: Germany:Helgoland, sampling... | reverse complement strand
GGACCCACCGGGTCATCCCACGCCCGCACACCCCGACACCCGTTCGACGCCATCGCATTAATTAATCGAGACCCGACTCGTCTGACACGCGCGCCTCTTCCCTCTCGACAGCGCCGGCACCACCGTCGCGACGCCGCAGCGCACGGACCAGGAGCGCGCCAGATTCTTCGCCGTGCAACGCCGCAAGCTCCAACGCTTCGAGGACCTCATCGACGACCTCGGAGACCTCACCGCGGACGGCGATCCATCCACCACTGAGCGCGAAGAGCGCGAGTCCGCGATCGAGTCCATGAGAGTCGAGGCCAAGCGACTCGCAGACGGCATCAACGCCGCGGCCGCAGCGGCCGCGACCCCGCCCACGCCTCCCCCGGGCGAGAAGGAGGGAGACGCATCAAAGGAAGGGGACGCAGCATCAAAGGAAGGGGACGCAGCATCAAAGGATGGGGATGGGTCAATGGACGAAGACGCTGGGGCGTTCGCGTCTCTCGGTCGCATGGCGGACGCCGCGAAAGCCTCCGTGGCGGGCGCCGTCGCCGGCGCCGCGGCTGGTGAGCTCGGCACGGTGCTCAAAGATACCCTGAAGGTTTCCACGAGCGAGGTTGGGGACAAACTCAAGGACGGGCTCGGCGCGGTTGGGTTGGGTCGTCGCGAGGGCGAGGAGACGTCCTCCACGAAGGGGCTCTCGTCCCGGGAGTTATTGGACGTGCAGCGCGCGCAGATGAACGCGCAGGACGAGACGCTGGAGAAGCTCATCCCGCTCACCGAGAAGCTGAACGACACCGCGGAGTTGATCTGCGACGAGGTTGACTTGCAGTCGCGGATGGTGGAGGATCTGGAGCGAGACTTTCGGCACACGCAGGACCGACAGAAGAAGCTACGGAAGCAGGGGTTCAAGCTGAGCGGGCAGAAGAACGAGGAGGAGAAGGAGCGGGCGCATCAAGCGAACCGTCGAACGGTTTTCCGAATCATGCGTTTCGACTACGTTCCAGGAGAATAAGTGGAAGACTCTAGGTACGCAAGCCGAGGCGTGTCCTCGGGAAAGGAAGAAGTACACGCGGCCATACAAGGCATCGATAAGGGCTTGTTTCCCCAAGCATTTTGCAAGGTTGTCCCTGATTATTTGACGGGAAGTGAGGAGCACTGCATTGTCATGCACGCGGACGGTGCGGGCACAAAGTCCGCATTGGCATACATGTACTGGAAGGCCACAGGAGATCTTTCCGTGTGGAAAGGAATTGCTCAGGACGCTTTGGTCATGAACATCGATGACCTCCTCTGTGTGGGGGCGTTGGGTCCTATTTTAGTATCAAGCACCATTGGCCGCAACAAACACTTGATTCCCGGGGAAGTGATCAAGGCGATTATTACGGGGACGGAGGAGTTGTTGGCTGAGCTTCGAACACACGGCATTGACATTCGCAGCACGGGCGGCGAAACCGCAGATGTAGGAGATTTGGTGCGGACCATTATTGTGGATTCAACCGTTGTGGCCCGTATGCATCGCGATGAAGTCATCGACAACGCCAATATTGCCGCAGGACAGGTGGTTGTTGGTTTGTCAAGTTGTGGCCAAGCCAGCTGGGAATCTGAGTACAACGGAGGGATGGGTTCGAATGGATTGACATCCGCTCGCCACGATGTTTTCTCAAAAGAATTGATGGCGCAATTTCCCGAAAGTTTCGATCCGGGAACTGATGAACAGTGGGTATACACCGGAAACTGGGGGTTGACAGATGCTGTAGAAGGTGTGCCGTTGGATGCGGGGAAATTGGTCTTGTCACCGACCCGCAGTTACGCCCCTTTGATGGCCAAGATTTTGCCCGCATTTGGAGTAAAAATCAAGGGCATGGTGCACTGTTCCGGAGGTGCGCAAACGAAGGTGTTGCACTTCGTGGACAACGTCCATGTTGTCAAAGACAACCTCTTTCCAACGCCGCCGTTGTTCGAAATGATTCAGAAGAGTTCCGGAACGAACTGGAAGGAGATGTACGAGGTCTTTAACATGGGCCACCGCATGGAACTTTACACGGATCCGGAGACAGCCGAATCCATCATCGAAGCTTCGATGGCCATGGGCGTTGATGCCAAAGTCATCGGCCACTGTGAGGCGTTCGAGGGCAAGCGGGTTACCGTTTCTGGTGCACACGGGAGCTTTCAATACGGAGATTAGCTCAGCACATGAAACGAGAGGATGCCCTTACGCAAAAATTGTCCTCGATTGCCGACCGATACCGGGAAGTGGAGAAGTTGGTGGGCGATCCTGAGGTGATCAAAGATGCCCGGCGCTACCGTGATTTGATGAGGGAATACAAACGACTTGAGCACATTGTCGTGCATCAGGAGCATTTGATTTCACTGGAGAAGGACCTTGATCAAGCCGAAGAGTGGCTTGCGGGAGACGACGAAGATTATAAAACACTGGCCCTGGAGGAACGTCCTGAGCTGCAGCGCAAATTGGCAGAGGCCTATGAGGCTGCCAAAATCATGTTGTTGCCGAGGGATGAAGTCGACGACCGACCCGTTATGATTGAATTCAGAGCTGGAACCGGGGGAGACGAAGCGGCACTTTTTGCGGGTGACCTTTTCCGGATGTACCAAAAGCATTGCACCGATAAAGGATGGACGTGGAGTTTGGTAAATGCCAATGAAGGAACTGCCGGAGGGTTCAAAGAGGTCGTCGCTCGGGTGGAAGGAGAAGGTGTATACGGTTGGTTGAAATTTGAGAGTGGCGTGCACCGTGTACAGCGGGTGCCCGATACAGAATCCCAAGGACGGGTGCACACGAGCGCTGCAACCGTAGCGGTTTTACCGGTTGCCGAATCGGTGGATGTTGACTTGAATGTCAGCGACATCCGCAGGGACACGTTCCGTGCGAGTGGTGCTGGCGGTCAACACGTCAATAAAACGGAATCAGCGGTGAGGCTCACGCACGGGCCTTCGGGAATTGTGGTTGAGTGCCAAGACGGTCGCTCGCAACACCAAAACTACGAGCATGCCCTGACGGTTTTGAGAACAAGGCTTTTCGAACGAGAGCGAGAGCGAATCGCCGCGGACCAAGCGCAAAAGCGCAAATCATTGGTGAGTACCGGAGATCGATCAGCGAAAATCAGGACTTACAATTTTCCGCAAGGGCGCGTAACCGATCACCGCATTCATTTCACTTCCCACGCCTTGCCCGCTATCTTGGGCGGAGAATTGACTCCTGTAATCGAGGCACTTCGCATGGCGGAACAAGCTGAACTTCTCGCCGCCCAGAATTAATTTGCAGCCATGAAGAACCGAGACGACATCTACGCCCAAATTTTAGCGAAAGAGTCATGTTTGTGCATCGGACTTGATCCCGATGTTGAGCGGATCCCGAGCCATTGTGGAGAGGGCGTGCAGGCCATGGAGCGTTTTTGCATGTCCATTGTGGAGGCCACGCATGATCTGGCTGTTGCCTTCAAGCCAAATTTGGCCTTTTTTGAACAGTATGGTGAGTCGGGATGGGCCGCCTTGCGCAGAATTATCGCATGCATTCCAGAGGAGTGCATGGTTATTGCGGATGCCAAGCGCGGGGATATTGGAAATACGGCTAGGCGATACGCGAAAGCGATGTTTGATGAACTGGGCGCACATGCGGTGACTGTTGCGCCGTACATGGGATCTGATAGCGTGATACCATTCATGGATGGGTATCCCAATCATTGGACTATTTTGCTTGCCTTGACTTCCAATTCTGGCGCTGAAGATTTCGAATTTCACGGTTCGCCGCCTCTTTTTGAACGCGTTCTCATGCGATCGCAAGAGTGGGGTTCACCCGACCAATTGATGTTTGTCGTCGGTGCCACGCGACCCGACTCCATCGCAAGGTCACGCGAGCTCGCGCCCGAAAACTTCTTTCTGGTTCCCGGCGTCGGTGCTCAAGGTGGAAACTTACAAGCAGTATTAGAGGCGGGATGGAATGACCAATGCGGGTTGCTTATTAACGCGTCAAGGAGCGTTTTGTACGCATCTGATGGAGCTGATTTTGCATCCGCCGCTCGAACGGCAGCATCCTCGCTTCAGAAGGAGATGGCCGCGACAATTCGAGCCAAGCAAGGCAACGAATGAATCTGGCTAGTCGCATAAGAATAGCGGGGGTGTCCATTGTCAGCGTGCTCTGTTTGGGCAGTCTAGGTTTTGTGTGGTTGGAGAATTACACGTGGATTGAGGCCATCTATATGACGGTCATTACGGTCTCGACAGTCGGCTTTGGGGAAGTCCGTCCCTTGTCCGAGGAAGGAATGATGTTTACGGCGCTCTTGGTGGTCAGTTCGCTGGGGACGTTTACGTTTGCAGTGACAGCCGTCAGTCAATTTTTCCTCGAAGGTGACTACCGTGAAAGGGTCAGAAACAAACGAATCAAACGCATCATGAAAGCAATGGATCAACACGTTATCGTCTGTGGCTACGGCAGAGTTGGAGAGAAGGCAGTGGAAGAATTACAAGATCACGGCACCGATGTCGTGGTCATTGAGTCAGATCCTGAACTTGTAAAGGCGCTGCAGAAGAAAGGCCTTCATGTCTTGTCTGGAGACGCAACACGTGATGAAAACCTCATCAATGCCGGCTTGGATCGGGCCCGAGCCGTGATTACAACATTGCCTGACGATGCTCAAAATCTTTACGTTGTTTTGGCGGTGCGCGAGCGACGCAAGGCCATCCTCATCATCAGCCGTGCGTCCCAGTTGAATGCTGTGAGCAAATTACGCGTGGCCGGTGCGCATAATGTGATCATGCCTGACCAGGTGGGCGGAGCGCACATGGCTTCGCTCGTGGCCATTCCGGATGTTGTGGAGTTTTTAGACCACATTCGCATTCAAGGTGGTGATGAAGTCAACCTCGAAGAGGTCGAAGTACAACAACTTCCTGAAAGCCTACGGAGTTTAACATTGGAAGAAATTGATGCGCGCAACCGCATTGGTGTCAATGTCATTGGGTTGCGGCGCGCCAGCGGCGAAATGGTCATCAATCCATCGCCCAAGACGGAGCTGCATGAAACCATGAAGCTTTTTGTGCTCGGTGATGCTGAGCAGATACGTTCGTTGAATGAATACCTCGGTATACAAACTCCTGTTTGAGTTGCCGGTCTAGAAGTTCTTCATTTGTATATTCGGGGCAATACGATTAAAACCCCGCAACTTATGCAACGTCTTTTCCAATTTTTGACAGCCTTGGCGGCATCTTTTGTTTCCACAACTGCTTCTGCCGCAACGGTTGATGAGCAAATCAATGCTGTGATGGAGCCGCTGACGAATGCGATTATGAAGGTCATTTTCTTCACGGTCTCGTTTGGTGATGGGTTGCAGGTTCCTTTCGTTTTGATTTGGTTGTTGTTTGGGGCTATTTTTTTTACGTTTTACTTCAAGTTCATCAACTTTCGTGCATTCGGACACGCCCTTGATGTGGTGCGGGGAAAATTTGATGACCCCAACGATGCTGGGGAAGTAAGTCACTTTCAAGCGTTGACGGCAGCATTGAGCGGAACCGTGGGAGTGGGCAACATCGCCGGAGTGGCATTCGCGGTTTCGCTGGGAGGTCCCGGAGCTACCTTCTGGATGATTGTGGCGGGATTGCTCGGGATGAGTTCCAAATTCATCGAATGCACACTGGGAACAAAGTACCGCCAGGAAAATGAAGATGGTTCGGTCTCAGGCGGTCCCATGTATTACTTGCGGGATGGATTGGCAAAGCAAGGCAAGGTGCGCCTCGGCAAGGTCTTGGCGGTGTTATTTGCCATCGCATGCATTGGAGGAAGTTTCGGTGGAGGAAACATGGTCCAGATCAACCAAGCTACCAAGCAATTGATTGAAGTCACGGGCGGAGAAGCGTCATTCCTGATGGGCCAAAGTTGGATTTTTGGAGTGATCATGGCCATTTTAGTTGGCTTGATCATCATTGGCGGAATCAAGAGCATCGCCAAAGTCACGGATAAGGTCGTTCCTTTTATGGTTGGGATATATGTGTTGGGAGCTCTGGTGGTATTGTTCGCAAACTTCTCAGCGATTCCCGGAGCCTTCGCGCTCATCATTTCAAGTGCATTTTCTCCAGAAGCGGCTTATGGCGGCTTGATTGGTGTATTGATTGTTGGTTTTCAGCGGGCCGCATTTTCGAATGAGGCCGGTATCGGTTCTGCCTCCATTGCGCACTCCGCTGCAAAAACAAACGAGCCAGTGAGCGAAGGCGTTGTTGCCTTGCTTGAACCATTCATCGATACCGTAGTCATTTGCACCATGACGGCGCTTGTCATTGTAATATCCGGCTATGGCGAAATGGGTCAAGAAGTAGCACTGGGCTTGGCCAAAGCAAAAGACCTTCAAGCGATTGAATTGACCAGCAGCGCCTTTGCACAAACCATGAGCTGGTTTCCTGTTGTGCTATCGGTTGCCGTTATATTGTTTGCGCTGTCAACGATGATCAGTTGGAGTTATTACGGATTGAAATCATGGACATTTTTGTTCGGCGAATCGCGCGCCGCTGATATCACGTACAAGGCGATTTTTTGCCTGTTTGTGATTTTGGGTTCAGCGATTTCGGCCCAAAGCGTTTTCGACTTCGGTGATGCGATGATTTTCGCCATGTGCTTCCCAAATGTATTAGGGCTCTACTTCCTCATGCGGGAAGTCAAGGAGGATGTTGCGGATTATTTTCGGCGAATCAAGTCCGGGGAAATTAAGCGATACGAATGAAGTTGAATTTTTGAGCCATTGGAGTGAGGAAGAGGAGAGGGAAGGAGCGAATATGGATTGAAATGGCGTTTATGTCTTGGTGTGTATTTGGCGCATACTGGATGCACCTTGAATGGAGGATTCATCAAGATTCCTCTGGTTTTAGCGGGCAATCGGTGGAAATCCTGCTCAATGCTTTGCACGGAATGGACGCCTCTTTGGCTCGAAATGAGAATTCTCAGCGCCTGTATGACGCCGAGTTGTATCCGGCGACGGTTCAACGCCGACGGGAGGTAAAAAAGCAAGGCAATCGAATCGCGAACGCTTCCTTGAATATTAATAAAATGGACAGTGCAGCGCTGGAAGCGCTGCCAAGGATTGGCCCAAAAGTCGCAGGCAGGATTTGTCGGTTTCGCGCGGCACTGGGCGGTTTTCATTCCGTGGAACAGCTCAGAGAAGTTTGGGGAATGCATCCCGATCAAGTTGAAGCCATCATTCCTTGGTTTCACAAAGGCGAAGGCGTGTTTCGGTTCTTGTGTTTGAACCAAGCGTCTTGGAAGGAATTCCAATCTCATCCTTACATCCGTTATGCGGGTGCAAATGCAGTAACAGCATACCGAGACTCACATCATTTGAAGCAAGTTGAGGACCTGAAATCGGCAATACCTGTCACTGACAGTCTATTTCGAAGGTGGTCTCCGTACCTTAGGGTTTGCAAAATCCGTTCAGATGCCGTCGCCTCCACACCTTCAAAAAGAGATTAGTCAATCTGCTCAGGCGGTGGCGACGCGCATTGAAGATGTGGAAGATTTCCCAATACCAGGGGTTACTTTCAAGGATATGGGACCGCTCTGGCGCGATCCGGTCCTTTCGAAAAGGGCCATTGGCGCAATGATTCTTATGGTGGAGGAAGCGCAGGGGAGACCGGATTGTGTGGTAGGAATCGAAAGCCGTGGCTTCATCTTTGGGCCTGCCATGGCATTGCATTGGGATGTTCCGTTTGTTCCTTTTCGAAAACAGGGCAAACTGCCTGGTGTTTTGAATCGGGTGTCGTATGATTTAGAATATGGAAGCGCAGAATTGGAGTGCCAGGCAAATGCGCTCAAGCCGGGCATGCGCGTGTTGATTCACGATGATGTTTTTGCCACAGGTGGCACAGCTCGTGCAGCAATGCAGTTGGTCGAGGCGTGCAATGCGGTGACCATGGCTTGTACTTTCATCATTGAGCTCAATGGATTGAATGGCCGCGAAGGTTGGCCCTTGTCTTCAGTTAACGAAACTTGCCTGTCTTTGGTTCGCTATAAATAGAATGAAATGAATTTCTCAGAAACAGAAAATCAAAAAGCCATCCGTGCTACGGTTCGCGATTTCGCGAAGAGCGAGATCTTACCCCATCGGATGGATTGGGATGAGCGTCAATATTTTCCGCGGGAGCTCTTTCATAAAATGGGAGAGTTGGGTTTGCTCGGAATGCTCGTCCCAGAGGAGTTTGGAGGAGCGGGCATGGGCTACATGGAATACAAAGTAGCCATTGAGGAGCTTGCAAAAGTTTGCGGTTCAATTGGTTTGTCCATGGCTGCGCATAACAGCTTATGCACCAATCACATCCTGATGTTCGGATCGGATGAACAAAAGAAACGCTTCCTGCCGGCACTCGCGAGGGGAGAGCACATAGGAGCCTGGGGACTTACCGAGGCGAATACAGGGAGCGATGCCATGCGGATGCAATGCACCGCTTCAAGAGACACGGAGCGCAATGGATGGATTTTAAATGGAACCAAAAACTGGATCACACACGGCATCTCTTCTGACGTAGCTGTTGTACTCGCTAGAACAGGAGAATTGTTGGATAGCCATGGAATTACAGCATTCGTAGTCTTGAGGGAGCAGGTGGGTTTTTCGGGAGGAAAGAAAGAAAATAAGCTTGGAATGCGCTCCTCGGAAACAGCAGAGATGATTTTCCAGGATTGCTTTGTTCCCGACGATCAAGTGCTCGGGAGTCCGGGAGAAGGATTCATCCAAGCCATGAAAATACTTGATGGTGGTCGGATTTCTATTGCTTCGCTGGCATTGGGTATCGCCAAAGGCGCTTTCGAATGTGCCCGCGATTATTCCAAGGAACGTGAGCAGTTTGGTCAGCCCATCAGTCGTTTCCAGGCGATTGCATTTAAGCTCGCCGACATGTACACACAGATTGAGGCTGCAGATTTGCTCACGTCGCAAGCATGCTGGAGAAAGGAGAACGGAATGCCGGTGACCAAAGAATCAGCCATAGCCAAATACGAAGCTTCCGAAGTTTGTGTGCGTGTCGCAACAGAGGCGGTTCAGGTGCTCGGGGGATATGGCTACACAAAAGACTTTCCAGCGGAGAAGTACTACAGGGATAGCAAGCTCTGCACCATTGGGGAGGGCACAAGTGAGATTCAAAAGTTGGTGATATCCCGCGAGCTTTTGAAAGATGATTGAATTTCACGTATTGTTTTGAATTTCAAGACGAGCGCAGTAAATTTGCCACCCAATTAGAATACCATGCTTTCAATTCCCGTTAAAGAAGGAGACAACATCGAGCGCGCACTTAAGCGTTTCAAGAAGAAGTTTGACCGAACGAAGCGCATGCGCGAACTTCGGGCACGACGTGAATTTGTAAAGCCGAGTGTAGTGAATAGGGAGCAGCGGAAGAAGGCCCGTTATAAAAACGGACTAAACATCAAAAATGATTGAGTAAAACCTTTGTTTTTAAGATGAAAAAGGCGAAATTGTCCACGGACCATTCGCCTTTTTTGCATTTTGAACCACACCCAATCACCCGTTGAAGGATTCCTCGATTTCTTGGAAAAAGAGAAAAGAGGAAGCGTTCATACATTGCGATGTTATCGTTCCGATTTGAATCAATTGCACCGATTCATGGACGAGCATTACGCATGTGTGGATTTGCTTAGTGTGAAGTCGGAATGGTTGCGCGGATATGTTGTGGAGATGATGAGGCTGGGCAAGGCGCCGAGAACCATTCACCGCAAAGTGAGCGCTTACCGAACATTTGTCCGCTATGCCAAAAGACAAGGATTAATGACCGTTGATCCTGCGGATGCAATTGTGCTTCCCAAGCTATCAAAGTCCATTCCTCAAGTTGTTCCAGAGCGAGCGATGCGTGAAATGTTTGATGAATCTGTTTTTGCAGAAGATTGGAAAGGGCGCAGAGACAGAGGCATTATAGCGTTGATGTATGAAACGGGTGTTCGCCTCAGTGAATTGATTGGATTAAATGTTGAGGATATGCATACGGAAAGGGGGGAATTGCGCGTTATGGGAAAAGGATTCAAAGAACGTATCATTCCGTTGCTTCCTGAGACCATGAAATGCATCCAAAGCCACATCGAAGAGCGACCTTTTCAATCGCGGCATTTGTTCATTACCGATGCAGGGCGATCGCTCTATCCCTCGTTCGTGTACAGACGCGTTCGGCATTACTTGTCGCTCGTGAGCTCGCTTCAAAAGACCAGTCCACACATCCTTCGTCACACTTTTGCTACGCATCTGCTCAATCGAGGTGCTGAGTTGGCGGCAGTCAAGGATATGCTCGGTCATGCATCGTTGAGTTCAACGCAGGTTTATACACACCAGTCCCTCGCGCGTCTCAAAGAAGTGCATTCGGATAGTCCTTTGGATAAACGTCCAAAAGATTAACATTAAACATGCACATGCAAGTACAAATACACTCCATTCATTTTGATGCCGACGAACGACTCGTTGCGTTTGTTGAAGGCAAAGTATCCAAGTTGAATACGTTTCACGATCAAATTATCAATTGCGAGGTATTCCTTCGGATTGAAAAAAATGATGTTCGCGAAAACAAGGTTGCAGAAGTGAAGATTCACGTCCCTGGCGCTGATTTTTTTGCAAAAAGACGTTCATCGAGTTTTGAAGCATCTGTGGATGATGCTCTAGATGCCATTCGACGTCAAATTCTCAAGCAGAAAAAAGTCCGGACTGCTGTTGCTTAAGTAGCAGAAAATCAGCTTGTTGGCGATTGCGATTGAATATCGCAACGAAAAGATGTGCAAGCCCCTTGTTACCACAAGATTCTTTCTTACATTTGCCGTCCTGAAAACCGGGGCGATTCGTCTCCTCAGTTCTTTGAAAAGTGACGCCGATGTAGCTCAGTTGGCTAGAGCAGCTGATTTGTAATCAGCAGGTCGTGGGTTCGAGTCCCTCCATCGGCTCATCGTCATTAAGTCTGTCCTCCGCGAAAGTGGGGGACAGATTACTGGAACAAGGGGGTACGCCGGAGTTGGAGAGCCGGGGCAGACTGTAAATCTGTTGTCTTCGACTGAATAGGTTCGAATCCTATTACCCCCACCAAAGACTTGGCCGAACGCGGCCAGTCAAATAAGCGGAAGTAGCTCAGTTGGTAGAGCATCAGCCTTCCAAGCTGAATGTCGCGAGTTCGAATCTCGTCTTCCGCTCCACCCGAAAGGGTTAAAGCCGATGTAGCTCAGGGGTAGAGCGCATCCTTGGTAAGGATGAGGTCACGGGTTCAATTCCCGTCATTGGCTCGAACATTTAATGTAAAATCAAACAGTAACTAAAACAGTTAGGCAATGGCTAAAGAAACGTTTGACCGGTCCAAACCGCACGTAAACATCGGTACAATCGGACACGTCGACCACGGTAAGACAACACTTACTGCGGCAATTACGAAAGTTCTCGCAGATGCGGGACACAGTGAGGCTCGATCTTTCGATCAGATTGACAACGCTCCTGAAGAGAAAGAACGTGGTATCACGATCAACTCTTCTCACGTTGAATATCAGACGGCGGGTCGCCACTATGCGCACGTTGACTGTCCAGGTCACGCCGACTATGTGAAGAACATGGTAACGGGTGCTGCCCAGATGGACGGTGCCATTTTGGTTGTTGCTGCAACTGATGGTCCCATGCCTCAGACGCGTGAGCACATCCTGTTGGGACGCCAAGTTGGTATTCCACGCATCGTCGTCTTCATGAACAAAGTGGACATGGTAGATGATGAGGAGTTGCTTGAACTTGTTGAAATGGAGATTCGCGAGCTGTTGAGCTTCTACGAGTACGATGGAGACAACGGTCCTGTTATCCAAGGTTCTGCCCTGGGCGCTCTAAACGGCGAAGGAAAGTGGGTTGACACGGTCATGAACTTGATGAATGCTGTGGATGAGTGGATTGAGATCCCACCACGTGACAACGAGAAGCCTTTCTTGATGTCCATTGAGGACGTATTCACAATCACAGGTCGCGGAACAGTTGCAACAGGCCGAATTGAAACAGGTGTTACCAATACAGGTGATCCGGTTGAGATTTTGGGTATGGGCGACGAGAAATTGACTTCTACTGTTACCGGTGTAGAGATGTTCCGTAAGATTTTGGATCGCGGTGAGGCAGGCGACAACGTCGGTCTGCTGTTGCGAGGTATTGAGAAGACGGACATCCGACGCGGCATGGTTGTTGCCAAGCCAGGATCGATTACGCCTCACACCAAATTCAAAGCAGAGGTGTACATTTTGAAGAAAGAAGAGGGAGGTCGTCACACACCATTCCACAACAAGTACCGCCCACAATTTTACTTCCGAACTACGGACGTAACGGGTGAGATTGTTTTGGAAGCAGGACGTGAGATGGTCATGCCTGGTGACAACGTCACCATTGAGGTACACCTCATCAATTCAGTGGCCATGGACACGGGGTTGCGTTTTGCAATCCGTGAAGGTGGTCGAACCGTAGGTGCGGGTCAGGTAACTACTGTGATCGAGTAATACCGGTCTCTGGACTTGAATCGAACGGAAGAAGGCACGCTCCTTTTGGAGAGTGCCTTCTTCCTCATCTACGGGCGTAGCTCAATTGGTAGAGTAGTGGTCTCCAAAACCATTGGTTGCAGGTTCGAGTCCTGCCGCCCGTGCAAAAACTGAATGAAATGTCACAATTCACACAATATCTGCAAGAGTCTTACCAAGAACTGGTAACCAAGGTAACTTGGCCTACTTGGAAGGAATTGCAAGGGTCTTCGGTCCTTGTATTTGTTGCTTCACTGGTCATCGCAGGATTTGTATTCGTTATGGATTGGGTTTTCGGCGTGAATGCACCGGACTCGATTTGGAGAGGCGTCATTGGTTTGGTCTATGAATTGTTTTGATTGAAGCAGTGCAACCAACTATGAGTGATATCGACAAAAAGTGGTATGTGGTTCGCGCGATCAGCGGTCAAGAAAAGAAGATCAAAGATGTTCTTGAGGCCGAAATCGCTGCTGCCGGTTTACAACATTACGTTGGACAAATCTTGATTCCGGTCGAGAAGGTGTTCCAGATTCGCAATGGTAAAAAGGTGAGCAAGGAGCGAAATTTGTTTCCTGGATACATCTATGTGGAGGCATCACTCGTTGGAGAGGTCCCTCACGTCATTCGAAATGCTACGGGAGTCATTGGATTCTTAGGAGCTGAAAAGCGTGGAGAACCCTTGGCGGTCCGTCAAAATGAAATCAACCGCATCCTAGGTGTGATTGATGACATGGCGGATAGCGAAGAAGAAATCAACATCCCTTACAAACAAGGTGAGCTTGTAAAGGTGACAGATGGACCGTTCAATGGATTCAATGGCAGCATTGAAGAAGTGAACGAAGAAAAGAAGAAATTAAAGGTAATGGTCAAAATCTTCGGGCGGAAAACGCCAGTAGAGTTGGGCTATTTACAAGTGGAAAAAGAATTATAACTGGAACAGACAGCCTTAACCTCGCGATGCCCCTAAATGCTTCCCATTTGCGCGTGTTTTTGGACTGTTCAATATAAATGACCAATGGCTAAAGAAGTAGCTGGACTCATTAAACTGCAAATCAGAGGTGGCGCTGCCAACCCAGCACCTCCTGTCGGACCGGCTCTCGGTGCGAAAGGGGTGAATATCATGGAATTCTGCAAGCAATTCAACGGCAGAACCCAAGATAAGGCTGGCAAAGTTTGCCCTGTTACGATCACGGTCTACAGTGACAAGTCTTTTGACTTTGTTATTAAGACTCCTCCTGCCGCGGTGCAGTTGATGGAAGCTGCCAAATTAAAAGGCGGCTCTCCTGAACCTAATCGCATCAAGAATGGAAAAGTCACGTGGGACCAGGTTCGTTTAATTGCAGAAGACAAGATGCCCGATCTGAATTGCTTTACCGTAGAGTCTGCCATGAAAATGGTGGCCGGTACTGCACGGAGTATGGGGCTTCGAGTCGAAGGAACTCCTCCCTTCTAAACGTCAATAACTGCGCAAAATGGGACAATTAACAAAGAACCAAAAAGCATACGCTGGCAAAGTCGACTTTGAAAAGACTTACACGCTTGCTGAGGCCTCGGCTTTAGTAAAAGAGTGTGCGAGTGTTAAATTCGATGAGACAGTGGATATTGCTGTGCGACTCGGCGTAGACCCCCGAAAAGCGAACCAAATGGTACGTGGTACAGTTTCCCTGCCTCACGGCTCGGGAAAAACAGTACGCGTATTGGTTCTATGCAATCCTGACAAAGAGCAGGATGCAAAGGACGCAGGTGCGGATTTCGTAGGACTCGATGAGTACATTGACAAAATCAAGGGAGGTTGGACCGACATTGATGTAATTATTACCACACCCCAAGTCATGGGAAAGGTAGGTGCGTTAGGCCGTGTTCTCGGACCACGAGGACTCATGCCAAACCCCAAATCCGGAACCGTGACGATGGATGTTGGCAAGGCTGTTACGGACGTGAAAGCTGGAAAGATTGATTTCAAGGTCGACAAGTATGGAATAATCCATGCCTCTGTTGGAAAAGTGTCTTTCGATGCGAAAAAGCTGGAAGAAAACGCGTTTGAGGTGCTTAGCACGTTGATGCGATTGAAGCCGGCTGCAGCGAAAGGTATGTACATGATGAGCATCTCATTGAGCTCAACCATGGGGCCTGGAATATTGGTGGATCAAAAATCGGCAACCGCTTAATTAGAAAATCATGAATCGACAAGAGAAAAATCAATTGATCGACGAACTTTCTGATCTGTTGCGGGCAAAAAGTGTGTTCTATCTGACAGACGCTTCGGGTCTGGATGCGGAGACAACCACTGAATTGCGCCGAGAAAGTGTCAAAAAGAACCTCACGGTTCGGGTTGTGAAGAATACGCTTCTTCGCAAAGCCATGGAGCGTGTGGAAGAAAGGAATTTCGAGGAGTTGTATGGTTCCCTGGTGGGACAAACAGCTTTGATGGTTGGGGATGTAGGCAACGTGCCTGCCAAACTAATCAAGGATTTCGCTAAGAAACACGAGAAGCCAGTTCTGAAAGCTGCATACGTCGAAGAAGCCTGTTATGTAGGAGCAAATCAACTTGATGTGCTGACTTCGATCAAATCGAAGGATGAACTTCTGGGAGATATTGTTATGCTCTTGCAATCACCGGCCAAGAATGTCTTGGGCGCATTGCAATCTGGTGGCAACACCATTTCCGGTTTAGTCAAAGCCTTGGAGTCCCGAGGTGCTTGACACTACTCAATAATTTAGAAACACACAATTCAATCAACAATCATGGCTGATTTGAAAACAATGGCAGAAAGCCTAGTCAACCTCACAGTAAAAGAGGTGAATGAGCTTGCCGAAATTTTAAAAGACGAATACGGTATTGAGCCTGCTGCTGCTGCAGTAGCTGTTGCTGCTGGCCCTGGTGCTGGTGGTGAAGGCGGAGGTGCTGAAGAAAAGTCTGAATTCGATGTAATCCTCACGGCTGCTGGCGCTGCGAAACTCGCAGTGGTAAAAGCGGTGAAGGAACTGACCGGTCTCGGGTTGAAAGAGGCGAAGGAAATCGTTGATAACGCTCCAGGTCCTGTGAAGGAAGGAGTCGCTAAGGACGAAGCCGAAGCGCTCAAGAAACAACTCGAAGAAGCCGGTGCTGAAGTTGAGCTTAAGTAAGCCCATACTTTAACTGATTTCAGGTCTAGGTGGGGAAGCAGGTTCCCCACCCAGACCTTTTTTTGCGTTGTCTGAACCTGCAATCATCGCCGCCTGTTTCCACTATAGATCACAAACACCATGACTCTGGTGAAACCAAATACCCCGGAACGGATTAGCTTTTCTTCAGTAGAGCTGCCGCTTTCACGACCTGATTTCTTGGACATTCAATTGCGCTCTTTTCAGGAGTTCTTCCAGTTGGAGACCAACCCTGAAAACCGAGAATCAGAAGGCCTTTTTAAGGTTTTTAGCGAGAATTTCCCAATTACAGATACCCGGAACCAGTTTGTCCTGGAATTCCTGGATTATTTTGTTGATCCACCGCGCTATTCTATCAATGAATGCATCGAGCGGGGATTAACCTATAGCGTGCCCTTGAAGGCAAAGCTTAAGCTGTATTGCACGGACCCTGAACACGAGGACTTCGAGACCATCGTTCAGGACGTTTACTTGGGCACCATTCCATACATGACACCCCAAGGGTCGTTCGTAATTAACGGCGCCGAGCGGGTTATTGTAAATCAACTGCACCGCTCTCCTGGAGTTTTCTTCGGACAGAGTCGACATGCAAATGGAACGAAGCTGTACAGCGCGCGAATCATTCCTTTCAAAGGATCATGGATCGAGTTTGCGACGGACATCAACAGTGTCATGTACGCTTACATTGACCGAAAGAAAAAATTACCTGTCACCACCTTGTTGCGTGCGATCGGATTTGAAACCGATCGGGACATTTTGGATATCTTCAATTTGGCTGACGAGGTCAAGGTGACGAAAACAGGACTGAAGCGCGTCATCGGCCGTCGTCTTGCAGCACGTGTGCTGAAGACGTGGGTGGAAGACTTCGTGGATGAGGATACAGGTGAGGTTGTTAGCATCGAGCGAAATGAGGTAATCCTGGACCGGGAGACGGTCCTCGAAAAGGATCACATGGAATTGATCACCGAGTCAGGTGCGAAGACCATCATTTTGCACAAGGAAGACATCAACCAGTCGGACTACGCTATCATCTACAACACCCTGCAAAAAGACAGTTCCAATTCGGAGAAAGAAGCGGTCGAGTACATCTACCGTCAACTTCGAAATGCTGAGCCACCAGATTTGGATACGGCAAGGGGCGTCATCGACAAGCTGTTTTTCTCAGAGCAGCGGTATGATTTGGGTGAAGTTGGACGTTTCCGAATTAACCGCAAACTGGACATTAAGGACGACGTTCAAAATCGAACGTTGACAAGAGACGATATTCTACTCATCATCAAGTACTTGCTTGATTTGGTGAATTCGAATGCAGATGTGGACGATATTGACCACCTCTCGAATCGTCGAATAAGAACAGTAGGTGAGCAACTCTACAGTCAATTCGGTGTTGGATTGGCACGAATGGCTCGAACCATTCGGGAACGAATGAATGTTCGTGATAACGAGGTTTTCACCCCGACAGATTTGATCAATGCGAAGACGTTGAGCTCTGTGATCAACAGTTTCTTTGGAACGAATCAGTTGTCTCAATTCATGGACCAAACGAATCCACTGAGTGAGGTCACACACAAACGTAGAATTTCCGCGCTCGGACCAGGAGGTCTCTCTCGTGAGCGCGCAGGTTTCGAGGTTCGAGACGTGCACTACACCCACTACGGACGACTTTGCACGATTGAGACTCCAGAGGGACCAAACATTGGACTGATCAGTTCATTGTGTGTCTTCGCGAAGGTCAATCGCCTTGGATTCATCGAAACGCCCTACCGCAAGGTTGAGAATGGAAAGGTATCCTCGAAGCCAGAGGATGTAATCTATCTCTCTGCCGAGGATGAGGATTCGAATCTGATTGCTCAAGCCAATGCTCCGGTGGCCAAGGATGGAACATTTGAAAACAGCATTGTCAAGGCTCGACTGGAAGGAGATTTCCCCCAGGTGTCGCCGGATCAACTGCACTACATGGACGTTGCTCCAAACCAAATCGCTTCGATTGCCGCATCCTTGATTCCTTTCTTGGAGCATGATGATGCGAACCGTGCGTTGATGGGGTCGAACATGATGCGTCAGGCGGTGCCATTGATGCGCCCCGTAGCACCAATTGTCGGAACAGGCCTAGAGCAGGCGGTTGCGGAGGATTCTCGAATTTTACTTCGTGCTGAAGCAGATGGAGTGGTTGAATTCGTTGATGCGAACGAGATTCACGTCAAGTACAACCGCGACGAAATGGATGAACTTGTGTCATTCGAAGATGCCATCAACGTTCTTCAAGTGCCCAAGTTCATTCGAACGAACCAAGGGACGTGTATGAATTTGAAGCCGATGGTCCAGAAGGGTCAGTCGGTCCATGAAGGTCAAATTCTTGTCGAGGGGTATTCCACCGATAAAGGAGAATTGGCACTTGGACAAAACATGCGTGTCGCCTTCATGCCTTGGAAAGGCTACAACTTCGAGGATGCGATTGTGATCAATGAGCGTGTTGTGCGGGAAGATGTCTTCACTTCGCTTCACATTGATGAATACGTATTGGAAGTTCGCGATACCAAGCGAGGAGTCGAAGAATTGACTGCAGACATACCCAATGTTAGCGAAGAAGCGACGAGTGATTTGGACGAGCATGGCTTGATCCGAATCGGAGCTGAGGTGAAAGAGGGAGACATCCTCATCGGAAAGATTACTCCAAAAGGGGAATCTGATCCGAGTCCAGAGGAGAAGCTACTGCGTGCAATCTTTGGCGATAAGGCAGGCGATGTAAAGGATGCCTCTTTGAAAATGCCACCATCCGGACAGGGTGTGGTGATTGACAAAAAGCTGTTTTCTCGTGCCATCAAGGACCGAAAATCAAAAGCGGCAGACAAGGCTGTTCTCGAAACCATCGACAAGGAATTTGACGCGGAAGCAGCAGTACTCAAGAAAGTGCTGGTTGAGAAGTTGATGAAGTTGGTTGGCGGTAAGGTTTGCCAGGGAGTGAACAACCACTACAAGGAGGAGCAGGTCAAGAAGGGTGTGAAATTCACTCAGAAAATCCTCAACAGCCTCGATTACTTAACCATCAACAGCGACGGATGGGTGCGTGATGATGACAACAGTGCTCTCGTTCGCCGAGTCATCCACAACTATCACCTGAAGTACAACGATGTGCTGGGTGCATACAAGCGCAAGAAATTCCAAGTCACAGTAGGCGATGAGTTGCCAACTGGAATTGTGAAGCTAGCGAAAGTATATGTAGCCAAAAAGCGCAAGCTCAAGGTGGGAGATAAGATGGCGGGCCGTCACGGAAACAAAGGAATTGTCGCCAAAATTGTCCGTGCAGAAGACATGCCATTCCTCGAGGATGGAACCCCCGTTGACATCGTATTGAATCCACTGGGTGTACCTTCTCGGATGAACCTAGGTCAGATTTATGAAACCGTTTTGGGCTGGGCAGGCATGAACTTAGGTACAACCTATGCGACACCCATCTTCGACGGAGCTTCATTGGATGAAATCACAGCGATTACCAATGAAGCGGGTGTTCCAGAATGCGGTGTAACCTACTTGCATGATGGAGGTACGGGTGAGCGTTTTGACCAACCGGCGACTGTGGGCATCATATACATGATCAAGCTGAGCCACATGGTTGATGATAAGATGCACGCCAGGTCCATCGGTCCGTACTCGCTCATTACGCAGCAGCCGCTCGGTGGTAAAGCACAGTTTGGTGGTCAGCGTTTTGGAGAGATGGAGGTTTGGGCACTCGAAGCCTTCGGTGCAGCCAACATTCTTCAAGAGATTTTGACTGTCAAATCGGATGACGTCATGGGTCGAGCGCGCGCCTATGAAGCCATTGTTAAAGGGGACAACATGCCTGCTCCAGGCATCCCCGAATCATTCAATGTCCTCCTCCACGAGCTTCGCGGATTGGGCTTGACCATTTCACTAGATTGATTACCGCATAGAATAGCCATTCATGTTTCAGCAAAAGCAACCCAAACAGCTTTCGAGCGACTTCAATACCATCACTATTTCGTTGGCTTCACCCGAGATGATTCTCGAGCAGTCACACGGCGAAGTATTGAAACCTGAGACCATCAACTATCGGACGTACAAGCCCGAGCGTGACGGCCTGTTTTGTGAGCGAATTTTTGGTCCTGTCAAGGATTTTGAATGCCATTGCGGTAAATACAAGCGAATCCGATACAAAGGAATTGTTTGCGATCGATGTGGTGTCGAAGTGACGGAAAAGAAAGTTCGACGTGAGCGCATGGGACACATCCAATTGGTGGTGCCTGTTGCCCACATTTGGTACTTCAAGAGCCTGCCGAATAAAATCGGATACTTGCTTGGTCTTCCTTCGAAGAAACTGGATCAAATCATCTACTACGAGCGATATGTCGTTATCCAACCGGGTATCGCAAAGGGTCCTGAGGACAGTGAGCTCAGTGTGAATGATTTCGTAACGGAGGAGGAGTACTTGGATATTTTGGAGACGTTGCCCAAGGAGAATCAATACTTGGACGAGAAGGATCCAAATAAATTCGTAGCGAAAATGGGGGCAGAGGCGTTGCATGATATGCTCGCAAACCTCGATTTAGATGAGCTGTCCTACAACCTTCGTCACTCAGCTAATACAGAGACTTCTCAGCAGCGAAAGAGCGAGGCGTTGAAGCGACTTCAAGTTGTGGAATCCCTCCGCGATGCAAATTCTCGCATCGTCAACAAGCCGGAGTGGATGATTGTCAAAGTTGTTCCGGTCATTCCACCAGAGCTTCGGCCATTGGTCCCATTGGACGGAGGTCGTTTTGCCACGTCTGATCTGAATGATTTATACCGACGTGTTATCATTCGAAACAATCGATTGAAACGATTGGTAGAGATCAAGGCGCCTGAGGTTATTTTGAGGAATGAAAAGCGAATGCTTCAAGAGGCAGTCGATAGCCTGTTCGATAACAGCCGAAAATCAAGTGCCGTTAAGACGGAAAGCAACCGACCACTGAAGTCCCTCTCAGACAGCTTGAAGGGAAAACAAGGCCGATTCCGTCAAAATTTGTTGGGAAAGCGAGTGGACTATTCTGCCCGTTCTGTCATCGTCGTCGGACCAGATTTGAAATTGCACGAGTGTGGGTTGCCGAAAAACATGGCAGCAGAATTGTACAAGCCGTTCATCATTCGAAAAATGATTGAACGTGGTATTGTCAAGACGGTGAAATCGGCGAAGAAAATTGTTGATGCCAAAGAACCGGTGGTCTGGGATATCTTGGAAAATGTAATGAAGGGGCATCCCGTCTTACTCAACCGGGCACCGACGCTTCACCGATTAGGCATTCAAGCATTTCAGCCGAAACTGATTGAAGGCAAGGCCATCCAATTGCACCCGCTCGCATGTACAGCATTCAACGCTGACTTTGACGGTGACCAAATGGCGGTGCACTTGCCCTTAGGAAGTGCTGCAATTTTGGAAGCGCAGTTGCTGATGTTGGCTTCTCATAACATTCTAAATCCAGCCAATGGTGCTCCAATTGCAGTGCCTTCGCAGGACATGGTGTTGGGTCTCTACTATATGACGAAAGTCCGAAAGGGAACCAAGGACGAGCCCGTAGCAGGAGAAGGAATGACGTGCTATTCCACGGAAGAGGTGCGAATTGCCTACCAAGAAGGAAAGCTGGGTTTACATGCTGAAATCAAGATGCGTTTCGTTGACATCAATGGAAATGCCAGTATCATAGACACGACTTGTGGACGTGTGCTCTTCAATGATCATGTTCCTGCTGAGGCAGGCTACATTAACGACTTGCTCACGAAGAAGTCGCTGCGAGGCATCATTTCGCATGTCTTGAACAGTACGAACGTTCCTCGGACAGCTCAATTCTTGGATGACATTAAGAAGCTCGGCTTCTACATGGCATTCAAGGGTGGCCTTTCATTTAACTTGAATGATGTTATCATTCCGGATGAGAAAGTGAAATTGGTCGATTTGGCGAAGGATCAGGTAGCGGAGGTGATGGAGAACTACAACATGGGTCTCATCACGAACAACGAGCGCTACAACCAGATCATTGACATTTGGACGCACACCAACTCCAAGCTGACCAACATTTTGATGGATCGCATTGAAACGGACAAGCAAGGTTTCAATTCGATTTACATGATGATGCACTCAGGTGCAAGGGGATCGAAAGAGCAGATTCGACAGCTTTCTGGAATGCGTGGTCTGATGGCCAAGCCACAGAAGTCATCAGCTACAGGAGGTCAAGACATCATTGAGAATCCAATCCTCTCCAATTTTAAGGAAGGGTTGTCCATTTTGGAATACTTCATTTCAACCCACGGTGCACGAAAAGGTTTGGCAGACACGGCCCTGAAAACGGCAGACGCTGGCTATTTGACTCGTCGATTGGTGGACGTTGCTCAAGATGTCATCATTACAGAGGAGGATTGCTTGACACTGCGAGGTGTTGTCGCAACTCCGCTTCGTAAGAATGACGAGATTACAGAAGGCATCGGTGAACGCATTGTCGGCCGAACTTCTTTGAATGATGTCGAGCATCCTGCTACTGGTGAGGTATTTGTTGAGGGTGGTCAAGAGATTGATTACGCAACGGCCATGGCCATTGAAGAGGCTGGAATTGACGAAGTGGAGGTGCGATCGGTCTTGACGTGTGAAACCATGTCGGGAGTATGTGTCAAATGCTATGGCAAGAACCTTGCCTCGGCACGAACAGTTCAGGTGGGTGAAGCTGTAGGCGTCATTGCCGCGCAGTCCATTGGAGAGCCTGGCACACAGTTGACACTTCGTACATTCCACGTTGGTGGTACGGCCTCTAAGATTTCGGATGAGAACGAGATGAAAGTCAAGTTTGACGGAGTTGTAGAAATCGATGATTTACGCGAGGTGTCTCGTGTGAATGCCGAAGGGGAGAAGGAAACGGTTGTTGTCTCCAGATCTTCAGAATTCAAGGTTGTTGATCCAAAAACAGGCGTGGCTCTGAGTACGACAATTTTGCCGTATGGTTCCATCTTGCGGAAATTCTCTGGGGACAAAATCAAGAAGGGAGAATCCATTTGTTCATGGGACCCCTACAACAATGTCATCATCAATGAAGAGAAGGGTCTGATCAAATTCGAAATGATTGAGGAGGGTATGACATTCCGCGAGGAACTCGACGAACAGACGGGTTTCCGTGAAATAGTCATAACTGAAACGAAAGACAAGAAGAAGAACCCAGCGATTTTGATCGTGAACAAAAAAGGCGACGTGCTCAAGACGTATTCGTTGCCTGTAGGTGCTCACTTGTCTGTGAAAGAAGGGGACGAATCGACTGTGGGTCAAATCCTCACAAAGATTCCTCGTATGGCGGGTAAATCAGGTGATATTACGGGAGGTCTTCCTCGTGTTACAGAATTATTCGAAGCACGTAATCCATCGAATCCTGCAGTGGTTTCTGAAGTAGATGGAATTGTGAGCTACGGAAAAATTAAGCGCGGTAACCGGGAGATCATCGTGGAGTCCCGACGAGGCGATATTTACAAGTACTTGGTCCCATTGTCCAAGCACATCCTGGTGCAGGACAATGACTTTGTGCGTGCCGGAATGCCGATGTCGGATGGTGCCATCACACCAGTTGATATCCTGGACGTTATGGGGCCTACAGCCGTGCAAGAGTACATCGTGAATGAAATTCAAGATGTATATCGGTTGCAAGGTGTGAAGATCAACGATAAGCACTTCGAAGTGATTGTTCGTCAGATGATGAAGAAGGTTGTTATCGAGGATGCAGGTGATACCCGATTCCTGGAGAAGCAGTTTGCTGAAAAATCTGACTTCATGACGGAGAATGACCGCGTCTTCGGGATGGTTGTGATCACGGATGTTGGCGACAGTGACGATTTGCGACTGGGTCAGATGATTTCAGCGCGTCAGTTGCGTGATGTCAACAGTTCATTGCGCCGCCGCGATATGGCTCTTGCAGATGGCAGAGATGCTATTGCTGCGACCGCTCGACCACTCCTTCAGGGAATCACACGTGCATCCCTGCAGACGAAGTCCTTTATTTCTGCGGCTTCCTTCCAGGAGACAACCAAGGTCTTGAACGAAGCAGCTGTGAGTGGAAAGCAGGACTTCTTAAGAGGTCTGAAGGAAAATGTCATTGTAGGCCACTTGATTCCAGCAGGAACGGGTACGCGCGCATTTACAGAGAAGAAAACCATCACACGACGGCCCAATCCGGAATTGGCTCCAGTCGAAGAGACGGAGGAAGCTTGAAGTAATTCGCATTTGACTCAATAATGAAAAAGCCCGTCTTCTAGACGGGCTTTTTTGTTGCAAGTAGTTTTTGCGAAATGAAAGGCATCTTGGCGATGCCGGTTTGCCTGCTAGGATTCCGGTGATATAGCCCGGGCCGCTGCCTTTGCTGCATCCTCTGGTTTTGATTTTTCTCCGGCGGGTGCGACACCGCAAAAGCCAAACAAGCATTTCTCCTTGATGATGCGATCGACGAAGTCTGGCACCATCACTTCCCAACCGTCATCTCCTGACTTGATCATTTCCAATGCATCCTTGCTGAATATGGACAATACATCTTCATCGTAAGGGATGTCCACCACACGCTTGTTGAATCGCAGGTAGTCAAAGAGGGGCTGCATTCGCGGATGCACAGGAGTCGTCTCTGCGGTCCAGATGTCGCCGGTTGGTTGATCCTTCCAAGGGTACAGATAGATTTTTAGGTCCCGATTGAATAAAATACCGAATGCTTCCAATATTCCGCCATTGAGATCTCGGTAGTACTTCTCGTCGAATACCAGCGATAGCGTGTTGGCTCCCATAATGACGCCCATTCTCTTTTTTGTATGCCGAGAGAAAAATTCAATGAGTTTATAGTACTTCTGATAATTCGAAATGAGCACGGTTTGCCCTATGGAACACAAAACATCGGCGCGATCCAGAAAGTCTTGTTCGTCGATGTCTCCTTCTGCAGAGAGGTTGTTTAAGGTGATCTCAAACAGCACTTGGATGTCTTCTTCTTCGACTTTGTGTTCTTGTTTGAACTGCTGTAAGCCCTTTGAAATCATGTCAATGCTCACCTTGGTGACCGGGCGGAATGAGCCGCGAATAGCGAGGATGTTCTTTTTGTAGAGGACATCTGAAGCTTGCAAATTGCGGCCGTCTGGGGAGAAGATTACCGCATCTGTCATGCCGTTCTTGACCAGTTGCAGCGAGAGTAGGCGGTTGTCTACCTCTTCAAAGTCGGGACCATTCATTTCAATCATGTCGATTTCAACCTGGTCTCGATCGAGGTTGTCGTACAAGGATTGTAAGAGCGCCTTAGGCTGCTTGTAGAAGAAGACGCAGCCATAAATCAGGTTCACTCCCAGCATTCCCACTGTCTGATGCTGCGCTAAAGCATCTTGCTCGTGCAATCGAGCGTGCAAAATGACTTCGTTTGGTTTGCGATCGGGTGCCGTTTGAAACTTGAGCCCAAACCACCCGTGTCCTTGAATGGTTTTGTGGTAATTGATGGTTGCCACTGTATTGGCAAAGGCGAAGAAATGCTTGGATCCGTGTTCATTTCGATCCAGGCGATCTTCCATTAATTGGTATTCATGACGGAGCATCTTTCGCACGCGGCTTTCACATACGTACCGACTGCTTTCCTCTTCACCATAGATCGCATCCGAGAATTTCTTATCGTATGCAGAAATGGCTTTTGCGATGGTCCCCGAAGCACCGCCTGCCCGGAAGAAATGGCGAACGACCTCCTGTCCGGCGCCTATTTCGGCGAAGGTTCCATACAAATCCTGATTCAAATTCATCCGAAGGGCTTTCTGCTTTGCAGAGAGAATGACGCGATTGGAATCCAAAACGATTTAGTTTTTGGTGAAGGTCGATTTCAACAAATGTACGATTTGAACAGCGCGTACCTTTGCGATATGGAGGTGGAATTCACTTTTCTTGGAACAGGCACATCTCAAGGCGTGCCAATCATCGCTTGCGAATGCGGAGTTTGCTCCAGTTCAGATGCCCGAGACCAGCGGCTGAGAAGCTCGGTATTGGTGCAAGTTGCGGGGGTTTCTGTCGTAATTGATACCGGGCCAGACTTTCGTCAGCAATGCTTGCGTGCTGGAGTAAAGGCCTTGGATGCAGTGGTCTTTACCCACGAACACAAGGACCACGTAGCCGGGTTAGATGACATTCGCCCTTTTAATTTTCGAAGCGGACGTGATATGCCGATTTTCGCCACAGAACGGGTGCAAGAGGCTTTGCAGCGGGAGTTCAAGTACATCTTCGAGTCCACTTACCCGGGCGTGCCTAAAGTGAGTATGCACACCATAGACACGGATGAGTTTGACATTGGTGGCGTGGCTTGGTGGCCGCTGCTCTTGCACCATCATCAGCTTCCTGTTTTGGGATTTCGCGTAGGAGGATTTGCCTACATCACAGATGCCAATCAGATTTCTGAGCAAGCCCTTGCTCGCCTGAATGGAGTGGATGTGCTGGTGCTGAATGCGCTCAGGCGCGAACCGCATCTTTCTCACTTCACCTTGGATGAGGCGGTGGATTGGGCCAAGCGCATCGGTGCCAGGCAGACGTACTTCACGCACATTAGTCATCAATTGGGTCATCATGCTGACGTGGAAAGGGAACTTCCTCAGGGCATCGGATTGGCGCATGATGGCCTAAAAGGTGTGGCGTTTGGGAAAGGTTGCGATTGAGTAGTTTTGCGTCTAAATCAAGTCTATGACGGTTACCCTTCTTCGGCTCATTTCCCGCTTGCCTTATTCTATTTTGCATGGATTGGCCCGGGTACTCGCTTGGTTTGCTTCTCGTGTATTCAAATACCGTCAGCACGTGATCAGAGGAAACCTGGAGCGAAGTTTTCCGAAGGCCTCGGACCAATGGTTAAGGCAAACGGAGCGTGCATTCTATCGGCATTTCGCTGACATTACATTGGAATCGGTGAAGCATTTTTCCATCTCGAATGCCCTTGCTATGTCGCGCATGAAGCACCAAAACGTAGCCCTTTTCGATGAGTTTTTCAACCAGGGGAGAAGTGTACTCATTGCAGGCGGACATCTGAACAATTGGGAGCTGTATGCGATGAGTGCACACCAAAGCTTGCCGCACGATGTGATGGCGGTATACAAAAAGCTGTCGGATGATAAGATGGATGCCGCCGTTCGGGACTCACGGCAGCGCTTCGGTCTGGAAATGGTCCGAACGATTGAAGCCCAGGCCTGGATGGAGCGCAATGCAGTAGGAGATGCTCCCAAGGCCGTTGTTATGGGGTTTGATCAAAGTCCCGCGGACCCCCAAAAGTCCTGGTGGACCACTTTTTTAGAGCAGGAAACGGCATGGCATTTTGGATTGGAAAAGTGGGCGCATACGTTCAACTTACCCGTTGTATACGGTCACATATACAAGGACAGGCGGGGGTTTTATCATACACGCTATGAATTGGTTGCAGAGCATCCACATGAGTGGTCTGACGGAGCTATTTTGGAACGTTGCATCGCCCTTTTGGAGGCTGATATTCAGAAGCATCCAGCTGAATGGCTGTGGTCGCATAAACGCTGGAAGCACAGGCGCCCCGAAAATTTACAACTGAACGAGCGAGCGCCTTTCACGTCTCAAAGCCAGCTAAATGATTGACGCACCTCTCGCTGAACGGATGCGTCCAACCACCTTGGACGACTACCTTGGACAAGGACACCTCATTGGAGAGGAGCAGGTGCTGCGCAAGGCATTGAAAGGAGGGCATGTGCCTTCCATGATCTTGTGGGGGCCTCCAGGGGTCGGTAAAACCACCTTGGCCAAAATTATTGCAGGACAATCCGATCGGCCTTTTCACGAAATTTCTGCTGTACAGAGTGGAGTCAAGGAAGTGCGAGAGGTAATCGCAACGGTCAAGCGCTCAGGACTTTTTGCAGGCAGGGCTATTTTGTTCATCGATGAGATTCATCGGTTCTCCAAATCTCAGCAAGACAGCTTGTTAGGGGCGGTGGAGAAAGGCTTAATTACCTTGATTGGTGCCACAACGGAGAACCCTTCTTTCGAGGTCATTCCCGCTTTACTTAGCAGGTCGCAAACATATGTTCTTAAGTCTTTTACCTCAGATCAGCTAAAGCAGATTGTCCTAAATGCCATTGAGCAAGATGTGGTTTTATCTGAGCGTGAGATTGAAGTGAAGGAATGGAATGCGCTGCTTCGCTCAAGTTCAGGGGATGCGCGCCGTCTGTTGAATGCGTTGGAACTATTGGTGGAGATGTCAGAGGATGATGTGGTCGTCATTGACGACGCGAAAGTTGTGGGGGCCTTGCAATCTTCAACCGTTCGCTATGACAAGAAAGGGGATGCTCACTATGACATGGCATCGGCACTGATCAAGAGCATACGAGGCAGTGATCCGAATGCGGCGGTTTATTACCTCGCACGAATGCTGTCCGGTGGAGAGGATCCCAAATTCATTGCACGCCGGTTATTGATTTCAGCATCCGAGGACATTGGCCTAGCAAATCCGAATGCCATGATCATGGCCAACGAGACATTTGCTGCAGTGGAGCGTCTTGGTATGCCGGAGGGCCGGATTCCTTTGGGACAATGCGCGGTCTATTTAGCTACAAGTGAGAAGAGCAATGCGTCCTATTCAGCGATCAATTTGGCGATGGAGGCGGTCCGGGAAACAGGCGATTTGCCCGTCCCTTTGCATCTTCGAAATGCGCCGACGCAGTTGATGAAGGACTTGGGGCACGGTGCGGGCTACCAATACGATCATGCATCAAAGGAGTCCTTTTCGGGTCAAGAGTTTTTACCGCCCGAACTGAGCGGAACGACTTTTTATGTGCCTGGACCGAATGCGCGAGAGGAAAAGATGCGCCACGCGTTGCGAGCCAACTGGAAAGAAAAATACGGCTATTGAGGGGCTAGTACCCACGAGGCGGAAGCCAAAGGCACACCCGCCTGAAGCAGTTGGAAAATATAGTGACCGGCTGGAATCTGTTTTCCCAGATCGACCCATCCTTGGCGTTCGCCTTGGTCTGTGCTCCAATCGTTGATGATGCCTTCTGCCTTCACTTGCCCTGAGAGGCCAAAAAGACGCCATTGGTCCGGAACGTGCGGTGTTTCAGACAACCAACGCAGGACACCGGACGCGGCGGGGTTGGGAAACAACAGCAGTGCATTCTCACTGGATTGCCACGTCGCTGATCCATTGACATCGAGAGCGGCAAACGCAATGCGCATGTCCGGAATACCATGGCCCATGCTATCATTGGGCTGGGCAGATAAGTGGCTGGACGACACCACGGCAGCCAGAATCTGCGCCGCACTTGCCTCGGGAAAGGCCTGCCATAGACAAGCGACTGCGCCGCATAATATGGGTGAAGAAAAGCTGGTGCCGTTCCCTCTTCGAATGGTTGAATCTGCAAAAGGATAAGCGGCTTGCACCCCCAGCGCCATGACGTCGGGTTTGATGCGCCCGTCAGAAGTTGGTCCCCAACCACTAAATGGGGCATGGTTGCCCGCGACATCGACGGCTCCTGCGGTTAGAATTCCTTTCGCATCCGCAGGCGCTGTTATGTAATGCCATGCTCCGTTGCCGCTATTGCCCGCGCTAGTCACGCACACAATACCCTTTTCAGCCGCCCACGTCGCTGCTTGACTAATTCGTGTGCTTACACCATTCAAATCCTCATACGCATGGTTCATGGTGGAATCATCGAACATGGAGTATCCCAAACTCGTGTTCATCAGGTCGACGCCGAGGCTGTCAGCATGCTCCGCCGCTGTGACCCAATAATCCTCTTCGATTAAAAATTCACTGTAGGCATCTTCCGTGCGATAGAGCACGTAATGCGCCATCGGTGCGGTGCCTATGAGAGAGTCGGGTAAATACCCCGCCATCGTTCCCAATACAGCAGTTCCATGACGGTGATGCGCGAACAATCCCCCTTGTGATTGCATGGCATCCATTCCCTCTATAATGCGGCCTTCGTCCCACGCTTTTTGAAAAATGGGCAGTGATTCCACGTTTTCGAAGCCAGCGTCCAATACGGCAATGGTCATCCCTTGTCCTGTGAAACCTAACCCATGGAGCCAATCAGCATTCAACTGGGTCAAAGCTTCCCAGCCTTTTCCATACCAGGACGTATCCGGAGCGGTGGTGGAGCGCTGCGCGGCGATGGGAGTTGGTTGATGCGATAAGGGCATGCGTTGAACCGACTTGACGGCTGATACCATGGGCCAGTCCATGAGTGATTGTGGATCAAAAAGTGAATCCGTTACACGCACGGTAACTGCATTGAACCACTTGCTTTGGAGAATGATTTCTATTTCACGAATGGTGTCGAGCGCAGCAATGTAAGAGGGGGGGATGGGGAGGTCGTGTGCCGTGATAACAATGTTCTGACGAGCCCGCCGTGCGATGGACTTTGGACTGAGGAAATTTACGGGTGCATCCACTTGGTAGGGAGTGGAATATCCGGGAAGGAGCTCTTCATTTGTCTTTCCGCTGAATTGAACCCAGTACCGTTCAGGCGCCGATTGACTCCAGGCTACCCTTTTGCCGACCAACAGGAAACCTGCCAGCAATACAAGGCAGAGCAACCCGAATGAAAAGTGATTCTTCCCAGGACCCATCATGGCTCCTCAGAAGATACACGTTTGCCATTTTCGTATCGCTCTGACTTTTGCAATCGGCCATTCAAGTCGTAATAGTACACCGCGCCTTCGAGCTTGCCGTCAACATATTCTCCCTCACGGCGAAGGGCTTCTCCGACGAGCACTCGTTTGCGCAGTGTTTCGCCCGATTCAGGATCCAGCTGATCTTCGATGACCCACTCTCCAGTATCGTGCCACTCCCTAAATGGTCCAGATTTCTTCTGATTAATGACGGTAAACTCCGAACGAGGACGGCCATCGGCAAACGTTAAAAATACGGTGCCATTCTCGTGAATTTCTTTGATGAGTTCACCGTTTTCGAATTGACGTGTCGTTTTAAGGGTTCCATCTTCCATGAAGGACTTCCAATAATCTTGTTCCTTTCCTTGCTCATAGCGGCCGATGGTTTGGGGCCTTCCATTGGCATAATTGATGGTGCAAAATCCATGGAAAACACCGTCGCGGTAATTGATCTCAGACAACAGGGTTCCAAGCTCGTCCCAGGTTTTCCAGGTGCCAGTGCGTTGGCCGTCGGCGTAAGTTCCACGTTCCAACTCCTGTCCTTGGTCTCCATATGAAATGGTCAGGCCATTCAGTTGGTCGTGGTCATAGCTTTCAAGCAGTCGCAGGTTTCCTCGCCCATCATAATACTTCCACTCTCCTTGCTTCAACCTCAGCGGTTCGCGGTTTTCATCCAACTGGGCGCTCTTCATGTACATGCCTTCTGCTTGGAGTGTCCCATCGGGCCTGTACATTTTGGTGAAGGCTTTGCGGCCGTTCTCAATTTGAGTCACCTCTGACATGATTTCACCGGTCTCGTAAAAGAAAGTAAAACCTCCTTTGGGATTGTCGTTTTCGAATTGACCGAGATAGTAGAGGTTACCGTTGGGCCAAACGCGAATCCACGTCCCTTGTTTCTTGTTCTTCGCGTTGGTGACATTGTAATCGACACCCGCTATTCCGGCGGGGTAAAATCCGCCGTTGGGCGTTCCAGGTTGAGCGAAGACTTCAGCCGTGCTGAAGGTGCAAGCCATGGCGAGGAAGGCGAGGCACAGAGCCTTTTCGATTGTTTTGCGCATCATGTTGGCGAATTTAGGGCATTGCTTTGAGGTCTCATTTCATTTCAACGAGGATGTTGAGGACTTTTGTACTTCAATTATGGTGGACGAGGTGCGATTGCGTAATTTTGCCATCCCAAACCTCAACAATCTCCCACCATGAAAGTTACTGTAGTTGGCGCAGGCAATGTAGGCGCAACGTGTGCGAATGTTTTGGCTACGCGAGAGGTAGCCAATGAAGTCGTTTTATTGGACATCAAAGACGGCTTTGCAGAAGGGAAGGCTCTGGATATATGGGAGACCGCACCCATCAACCTATACGACACGCGAACTGTAGGCGCGACGAATGATTATGCCAAGACTTCCGGTTCGGACGTGGTGGTCATTACCAGTGGACTTCCACGGAAGCCCGGAATGACACGCGACGATTTGATTGCAACAAACTCGGGAATTGTCAAAAGTGTGACAGAATCCATCCTCCAGCACAGCCCTGATGCCATCATCATTGTGGTTTCTAATCCGCTGGATGTGATGACGTATTGTGCGTATTTGACAGCAGGCAAAGACTCGAAGAAGGTCATGGGCATGGCGGGAATTCTGGATACGGCACGGTACCGAGCATTTTTGGCTGAAGCACTTGATTGCTCGCCGAAAGACATTCAAGCGGTGTTGATGGGGGGGCATGGTGATACCATGGTTCCGCTTCCTCGCTACACGACGGTCGGGGGCATTCCCGTCACAGAATTGATTGAGGCGGACCAATTGGAGGCCATCGTGCAGCGCACCAAAAAGGGCGGTGGTGAGATTGTCAACCTACTGGGCACTTCGGCATGGTACGCACCCGGAGCTGCAGCGGCTCAAATGGTGGAGGCCATTGTGCGCGATCAAAAGCGTATTTTCCCTGTTTGTGCTTGGTTAACAGGCGAATACGGCATCAATGATTTGTACATTGGTGTACCGGTCAAATTGGGTAAAAACGGTATTGAAGAAATCATTGAGTTGAACCTCAATGAGGAGGAAAAGGCGATGCTCGTAGAGAGCGAAAAAGCCGTGCGCGGAGTCGCAGAGGTGCTGGACCGCATGAACGAAAAATAAGCTATCTAGAGGCTTTTACTCGGTAACCACCATGACTCGGATCGGTTCTTGAATCAGCCGTTCTGGTTCGCTGCTTGGGATATTGCTGAGCATATAAAGTCCTGGCGAGGATGGCGCTCGCAGCGAATAGTTGCCCATCCATTGTACGGGTATTTCTCGTCCCCGTGTGTCAACCCAGCAAGCAGTTTGCCATGAAGAAGGCAAGAGCGGGCTGGATTGGTCATTCCCAATGAGTTGAATCAGTTGTCCACAGCGAACGGGGTTGGGGCAGGCCAGCACACTTGCAGGAACAGCGTTGATGCCCACGTGTGTGGTCGTTCCTTGATACCAGCGCACACCGCCGTTTTGAATCCCAACCAGCATTTCAGGAATTCCGTCTTGGTTGAGGTCTCCGAGTGCTCCGGAAGCCCGAAGCCCTTGAGTGGAAGGGGTCATTTGATCTACGAGGTTGTTGAGTGGTTCGCCCAGTTCGGTTGGGTTAACAAGGCCGAAGTACTGGATTGCCCCCAATTCATTGCCGACACATACGTGCAAACCATTCTCGTCTCTGTACAAAGCGGGAGTCGCATATCCATTGATCCCCAGCGCATTATTCACTTCAATCCCTCCCCAGTTTTGCTCGTACGCCTCGCTCATAAATAAACACCACGCTGGAGCGGTCTCTTCACCGCAACCCAAATACAAGGACAAGGTGCCATTCTTTTCGCCTATAACGATATCAAGCAGCCCATCTTCGTTAACATCGACCCATTGAGGCGCTGCAAACTGTCCAACATCAATGGTGGTTCCTTCTTGATCGGTCAGTCCAAGTGTTTCGAGCTCCCAGACCGGCCAAGCCCCAGGTCCTGCTGAATTAATAAAGAGATGCAGGAGTCCCAATTCATCTCCCACCAATAAATCCAAATCGCCGTCCTGATCCACATCACCTGTCGTCGGGAAGGCGCTCTCAATCCCATTGCTCGCAAAGTCAATGGCTGACCAGGTAGCCCAATTAAACTCAGGATTCTGAGAATTGCCGACGTTTTCGAATAGAGCAAGGGCAGTCGGAGTTTCGTTAACTCCTTCGTACCGCTCCTTGTTTCCAATCGCCAAATCCAAGTCGCCATCCCCATCCAAATCTGCAAGGTGGGGAATGGCGCCGCGTCCTACATCAATCATACCGTCTTGCACCCAATCGTCATTGACGAGCGCCCAAAGTGGGTCAGCTGCCGTTCCCTGATTCTCCCAAAGCTGGACACATTGGTCGTCGTTGATTTCCAAGGCAGTATTGGGCGATACGGCCAGGTCCCAATCACCATCTTCATCCCAATCAATCGGATAGGCTGCGGGGAATCTGTCGAGGTTAACGGCATCAACTGGACCCGCGTGGGGAATCAAATAGGGGAAAGTGTGATCAACCCATGCGGTGCTGTCTTGTCCATCAACGGCGTCCATGAGGAACAAGCCGCTCAGGTTCGGATACGTCACATCGGAGATCAAGAGGTCATGAAAATCTTCTCCGTCAAGTTGCAGGGCTGTGATAGCGCCTCCAGCGTGCACTCCATCACGCTGGACGCTGGACGCTGGCAAGGCTTCAACGGAATCGTTGGACTCTTCCTCTGGCCGGCCCTCGGGGTTCACCACATTAAACCCACACGAGTGGTCCTCACCGATGAACAACGAGTTATCCTCTGCACCTTCGGAAACCATGCCGTAACAACGGTTGGTGCAGACCATGTCCAAGCCGCATTCACTCTGTCCCGAAAACCGATACAATGTGGTGCTGGTCTCAGTGAAAGTAATCACATCCAGGTCACCGTCCTCGTCCACATCAAAGATGGCGGGTTTATCAATGGTCAAACAGATCACGGGCAGATCCTGAGCCCCCGAACCAAAGTCCCAACTGGCCATAAGTGGAGTTGCATACGGTGTGAATTGCGGAACCCCAGGACCTGTGGAGGTGTTTTTCCAAACGTGAATGCTATTTTGGAAGCCCATGAACAAATCAGGGAGTCCGTCACAGTCAAAATCCCGCAGCAACACCCAGTGCTGCATATCAGGCCAGCCCACCGACCAATCGGGACGCTCAATCCAGCCGCCCGAGCCGTCGTTTTCGAACACGAGCGTTCTGTGCCCGTCTCGATCAAATGAAAAGAGGTCTTGGTCGCCGTCCCAATCCATGTCGATCATGCTCCATTGCGGTGCACTCAGTCCACCAGCGAAAGGGTGGTGCATTTCTTCACCTTCTTTTGAAACCGCTGGCCCCGAATCCATGTTCCAAGTCCACGGCGTTTGACCTATTCCGACTGAAACAAGGGTGCTACACGCCAATAGTAGGACGAGAAAAATTGGAAAAATTTTCATGTGGGCAAGTTCGAAATTGTTGTTGATTTCTTGACGTTGAGACCCCGTTTTTCTGGTGGCGACTGGGATAAGTTTGTCCGAGATGGTACTCTTCGCCTTATTTTTTTGTGACCGGAAAACGGAAAAAGACGTTCAAGCTTAGCCATGTTCAAGTTAAACAAGGAAGAGCGCGCATGGGTTGCTTGCGGAATCGCGAGCGTTGCTGCAAGTATTTTGCTTGCAGCTTATGGACGACATGGGATGCAGGGGGAAGAAATACAAATGAGGTGGGGCATTGCGGTTGAGTATATGCGATTTATGGGGCTCGGAGCTGTTGTGATGGTGTTGGTTCGCAATGCAACGGGTCCAGCCGAGCGAGGCTGCTGGCCTCAGCGGTTACTCGGCATAGGAACGGCTTGTTTTTGCGGGATGTTGTTTGCCGAATGCGCATGGCCAAATGCGGTTCTCTTATCGAAGATAGGATGGGTGGCTCCACTGGGAGGGATAATAATGACAACCAGCTGGTTAGCCTTTTTATTGGAATTCATTCGTCCCAATCGCAGGTAACCGGAGGTTAATTTTAGTATCTTCGATTTTGAGGAATGCAATGAACAATTCTCTTATGAAACACGTTGGAAACACCCCGTTTGACGCTTCTTTGGATGCGCTCAACTTTGAAGGAGTGGCCCGAGCCCACTGGAACCTTCCACCTGCCAAATTAATTTTGCAAACCCTGCTCCGCGGCGAAGGGGTGCTCACCAGATCCGGCGCTTTGGCTGTGTCAACAGGAGCATTCACCGGGCGATCTCCCAAGGACCGATTTCTGGTTCGCGATGAGCAAACGTCCGATCGCGTGGACTGGGGAGCGATCAATCAGCCCATGACCTCTGCCCATTTTTCACGGCTTCATGAGGACATGGCTGTTCATTTAGAAGGAAAGAGTGTCTTTGTGCGAGACGCTGCAGTAGGTGCGGATGAACAGACTCAAATAAAAGTCCGGGTGATTACAGAAAAGGCTTGGGCCAACTTGTTCGTTCACAATATGTTCGTCCGGTTGAAAGAAGAAGAGGTTTTGGTGCCCAATCCTGAGTGGACGGTGTTGTGCCTCCCTTCATTTGAGGCAGATCCTGAACGCCATGGTTGCCGCCAAAGCAATGTGACCGCAGTGGATTTTACCCGAAAAATGATTTTGATTGCTGGTTCGGCCTACACGGGTGAAATCAAAAAGGGCATGTTCTCCGTCATGAACTTTGTATTGCCAACGGTGCACCATGTGTTGCCCATGCACTGCTCTTCCAATGTGAATGCCTCAGGGGATGTTGCCGTCTTTTTTGGCTTGTCTGGAACAGGAAAAACAACCCTGAGTAGTGATGAAAACCGGATGCTCATCGGCGATGATGAGCACGGTTGGGGCTCGGAAGGGGTCTTCAATATGGAAGGGGGGTGTTATGCAAAGACGATTGACTTAGATGCCGATCGGGAACCTCAAATTTTCCAAGCGATTCGTTTTGGGGCGATGTTGGAGAACATTGGATTTTATGCAGACGGGGTTACGCCGAATTATGCTGATTCGGCCACGACTCAAAACACACGGGTGTCCTATCCGATTAACCACATTCCCGGGGCATCAATAACTGGCAAGGCGGGTCATCCCAAGGATATCTTTTTCTTGACATGCGATGCGTTTGGTGTAATTCCACCGATTAGTCGGTTGAACGCAGGCCAGGCGATGTACCATTTTTTGTCCGGATACACGGCTAAAGTTGCCGGGACAGAGGTGGGTGTAACGGAACCACAAGCGACGTTTTCAGCTTGTTTTGGCGCTCCTTTCATGCCCCTTCCTCCAACGGAATATGCCGAAATGTTGGGAAAGCGAATGAAGGAACATGGGGTGCGGATTTGGTTGGTGAATACCGGCTGGTCAGGAGGAGGCTATGGCGAGGGTAGCCGAATGAAATTGAGCTACACTCGGTCCATGATTCGCTCCGCGATGCAAGGGGATTTGGATGAGGTAAAAATGCATTGTGACCCTGTATTTGGATTGAATTCGCCCACAACCTGTCCAGGGGTTCCAAGCGAAGTGTTGATTCCAAAGAAAACATGGAAAGACGTGATTGAATACCAGAAGACGGCGAATAAATTGGCAGACCTGTTTGTGAAGAATTTCGATCAATTTGAAGCTGCGGCTACACCCGAGATGATGATGGCTTCTCCGGAAAAGGTGTAATTCAAGTCAATCCGAAATACCTTTGGGTCATGCGGTTTTTTTATGCGCCTGAAGTCAGTCCGTTGCATCAATTGAATGCAGATGAGTCCAAACATATGGTTCGCGTTTTGCGCGCAACGGCTGGTGATGTGTTCGAGATTGTAGACGGGAAAGGTCGACGCTACAAAGGCGTGCTGAAGGAAGCAGACAAGCGTTGTTGCTTGTTGACGACTACGCTGCTTGATGAACATCCGGCACCTTCAGCGGGATTGACCCTCGTCATTGCACCAACCAAAAGTACAGAACGGTTTGAGTGGCTTCTCGAAAAGGCTATGGAGTATGGAGTGCAACGCATTCAGCCGGTTTGGACGAAGCGAAGCGAACGAAAGACCACCAAGGATGATCGATGGAATCGAATTTTGATCAGCGCATTGAAGCAGTCAAGGCAGGTGTGGTTGACAGAATTGGCGCATGCGATGAGCTGGACGGAGTGGCTCGAATCGGAGGATGTGAAAGGATTGAGAGGTTTTATCGCACATTGCGAACCATCGGAAAAGCAGCATTTTTTTGACCAGGTTCCGAAGGATGCTCCCTGCTGGATTGGCATCGGACCAGAGGGGGATTTTACTCCGAGTGAAATAGAAGCAGCGCTGAATGCGGGAGTTACTCCTGTATCACTTGGGGACCAACGCTTACGAACGGAGACAGCTGGTTTGGCGGCCGTTCAAATGCATCAGTTAGCACAGCGCTGAGTTCTCACGCATTGGCGGGCGCTGGCGGCATGGGGCGCCAATGAGTGACATCGGCGAAATAGTGATTGCTGTTGCCCTCTCCAGCCCAAAAGTGAGCTCCGTGCTTCTTTCGTTTTTCGGCATTTTGAGCAAAATAGTCTTTGCAAAACCTCAAGACGATGACGTCTCGAACTTCAAAGGCCAAATCCTTGCCGGGAAGAAAGACCCGGTTGCCAGGGATAAAGGCCAAAATCCGTTCTTGATCTTCAGGCAGCTGCTCGGTAATCGGAATCCAATCTGAGTTGATCATTGCCCCGTGAATGTAGGTTTTCGCTTCTCGAGAAAAGCAGCCACTCCTTCGGAATAGTCGCGTGTTTGCGAAGCCTCCATTTGCAGATCGCGCTCGGTGGTCAGATGATCAGATAGCCCTTGATCCCATCCAAGATTGAAGGCTTTTTTGGTCAATCCAATTCCACGTGTAGGCATTTCGGATAGCGTTTGACTCAAAGCAGAAACGACGTCTTCAAATGCTTCGTCTTCGACCACGCGGTAAATCAGTCCCATTTCCTTCGCCTCCGTCGCGGTCAGTTTATCGCCAAAAAAGGCGAGTGCTGCAGCGCGTTGCATTCCCACGAGTCGCGGAAGCATCCACGTGCCACCGCTGTCAGGAATCAATCCGATTTTGGAAAAAGCTTGGATAAATGTTGCGGAATGGCGGGCAACGGTCAAATCGCAGGCCAATGCGATGTTGGCTCCAGCTCCAGCTGCGACTCCATTGATGGCTCCAATCACCGGTTTTTCCATGGCGCGAATGCGACGGATGCTCTCGTTATACGTTTGTTCGACAATTTCAGTAAAATCGGGAGCATCCGGTGCCGTGACTTCTTTCAAGTCTTGTCCGGCGCAGAACGCTCGGCCTACTCCGGTGATGACCACGCAACGAACCGTTGAGTCTGCACTGGCCTCATCCAAGGCAAATTGAAAGGCTTTGCCCATCGTTTGATTAAAGCTGTTAAACACCTCTGGCCGATTCAGTGAGATGGTTCGGACAGCGTTCCGGTTTGAAATGAGGATGGGTGATTCCATGAGGTCAATTTGGTGGCAAGTTGGGTCAATGGCTGGGGTTCACAATAATAAGTGGCATGCGATGTGTTCCAATGGGCACAATGTAATAATAGGTGACTAGCCCTGAAGGGATTGCTCCTGATTTTCTGCACGGCGGCTAGGGGAAATGAACGATGTGAAATTACGGCAGCTACCTTGGCGACTGGGCCAACCTGGTGCGGTTAAGTGCCACCATTCCATGCGGCTTGTTTTTTCTCTTCCGGTATAAAGCTGGCTTCGTACGCCCAATTAATGCAGTTTTGAAATTCAGTTAAACTCATGCCTTGGTGCTCAGCCAAGCGTTGAAATTCAAGTCGAAGATCCGTGCACATGATGCCTGGATCATCGGTGTTGATGGTGGTTTTAACACCAGCATCATAAAGGCGCTTAAACGGATGCGCTGCAAAGGACGGACAGGCTCCTGTAAGCCAATTGCTTGTTAGGCATAGTTCCAAAGGCGTATTGGTTGTTTGCAGCAATTGCACTACCTCCGGGTCTTCTATGGCCTGCAAACCGTGGCCAATCCGATCGGCTCCCATGGCCTCGATGGCCGTTCGGATGTTTTTGGAGATGCCCGCGACGAGGGGTTCTCCTGCATGAACGGTAATGCCTAGCCCGTTCGCTTTTGCACGCTGGAATAAAGGAATGAAAGGCTCGGGGTCGAAGTCTACCTCATTATCTGCCAGATCCAAGGCCAAAAAACCGTTGCGGTGGTTGATGGCAAAATCCACCCAGTTTGCGTTTGTTTCAACAGATTTCGTGCGTTGTAAAATACAAATCAGCCCAACTGCCATGGGATAAGTGGCTTCTGCTTTGGCCACACCCCGTTGAATCGCTTCCTGAAGTTCATCGGCTGAAATATGTCCGTGTTTGTCCAGAAGGAAACTTGGAGCATACCGCAATTCGAGGATCCGAACATTCGATTTCTTGAACATGTCTTCGCATACCTCGAATGCAACGCGCTCGATCCACGCTGTGGAATCGAGTAAATCCCGAGTGTTTAAAAATTTGTGCAAGACCGAAGGCAATTCACCCATGGGGGCTTGAATCAAAAAGGCGTCGGCAAAGTCCTGGGATGCTTGAACAGCATATCCGCGAGTAAGGGCAAACTCTTGCAGCGTGCTCTGTCGGACGGCGAGCTCTAAATGACAATGCAGCTCGACCTTGGGTAAAGCGTCTAATGCAGCTTGGGAGAAGGAGTGGCCCATTGCACAAAGGTAAGTGGTCCGCTGTCGACAGTTCCCTACTTTTGTGCCATGGCGGTGGACATCAAAAACAAAAAGGCTTCGTATACCTATTTCCTGACCGATGAATTTACCGCGGGCATCCAACTGGTGGGTTCGGAAATTAAATCCATTCGGCAGGGTAAGGCGAGCATCGGAGAAGCATACTGCCGCTTCATGAAAGGGGAGTTTTTCGTCTTTAATATGTACATAGCCGAGTACCCTAATGCGGGATACACAACGCATGAGGTCAGGCGTCCAAGGAAACTATTGCTTCAAAGAACGGAGATCAAAAAACTTGAACGCCGACTGAAGGACGTTGGTGTGACCGTGGTACCCACACGCATGTTCGTGTCGGCAAGTGGATATGCTAAGTTGGAAGTGGCGGTTGCCAAAGGGAAAAAACTTCATGACAAGCGCGCTTCGCTCAAGGACAAGGATCAAGCCCGTGACCTCGACCGGCTGTCATAACTGTAGCTTGCCTGCTGCGACCCGGTAGTTCTCAGAAAAGTCTTCCCAGTCCCAAAGAAAGTGGGATGTCAAACTCTTCAGTTCACGCTGAATGTTGGGCTCAGGCGTATTCATGTCACTGAAATACGGTTCCTGATATTGATTCAAATGGTATTTATAGAAAATCGCCCGTGTCATGGCGGTCACCAAATTCTTAGAAGGCTGATTGATTTGCTTCATGAAAGCCCGGTATTGCTTCACTTTTTTCGTGAAAACTTCGGGAGCAATGTCCAGCTCATACGAGAATTTCGCACAAATGTGTTGGATGATTTGACGATCAATACCGCTGTCAAAATGTTGGGGGATCAACTGCAGATTGGCAGAAACAACAATCATTAGAAACCGACCGTAGTCATTTGTGTCCAGCTGAGGCGGCCGAATAAAAGTCGAGGATTCGTTCAGGAATGATGCAATCTCTGGCCAACCATATTCGACTGCTTCGAACGTGGTTTTGACAAAAAGAGAGGCCACCTGTTCCTCTGTTAGCTTTCGCCGCGTCATCCAACTAAAAAGCCCTTGTTTTCTCATCGTTGGGACTCAAATCTAATGGAGAGCGGCTTGTGAATGGGGGGGAGGGAATTATACGCTATCCACAGATTTTTCAACAGGTGACCCGCCGAAACGATGTAATTTTGTCCCATGTACAAACGCTTGAAGCCTCTTATTTTCCTTTTTTCTCCTGAGGTAGCGCACGAATGGACGATGCGCTTGTTGACGTTGGCCTGCGCTATTCCCGGGGTTGCTTGGATACTCAGACGCCATTATACCGTTACAGATAAGCGGTTGGAGGTTTCCATTGCGGGACTGACTTTTCCAAATCCAGTTGGCCTGGCTGCTGGTTTTGATAAGGATGCGAGGTGGCTCAAGGAAATGAGAACCCTCGGATTTGGTTTTGTGGAAATAGGAACGGTGACGCCGATTCCACAGAAGGGCAATCCCCGACCGCGGTTGTTTCGGTTGCCTGCTGATCGCGGAGTCATCAATCGCATGGGATTCAATAATGGGGGAATGGTTCAAGCAGCGGCCAAGTTGAGGCGTCGTCCTCAAGGATTGCTGGTAGGTGGAAACATCGGAAAAAATAAAACCACTCCGAATGCTTCGGCGGATTTAGATTACCTGAAGTCCTTTCAATCCCTGCATGCCCATGTGGATTATTTTGTCGTGAACGTGAGTTCTCCAAATACTCCTGGCCTCAGGGAGTTGCAATCCAAGGAGCCGTTGACTCAATTGTTGCAATTGCTGATGAACGAGAATGCGACGATGCCGACTTCTCGACCGATTTTCTTGAAAATCGCTCCGGATTTGAGCGATTCCGAACTCGATGACATCATCGATTTGGTGCAAGAAACTGGCATTGCTGGTGTCATTGCAACCAACACGACCATCTCTCGCGAAGGGCTTCAAATGGATGAGGCTCGGGTTCAAGAGATGGGGCCTGGAGGACTCAGTGGTGCGCCCGTCCGCGAGCGATCAACGGAAGTGATTCGCTACTTGCATACAAAGTCGGGTGGTTCTTTTCCCATTATAGGGGTGGGGGGCATTTGCAGTGGCGTCGACGCACAGGAAAAACTGGATGCCGGAGCGAGCTTGGTTCAGGTGTATTCGGGACTCATTTTCGAAGGCCCTGGGCTAATTCGACGAATCAACCGTCATTTACTTCAACACGCTGGCTAGAACGTGCGAGAAGAGTTCAGCCCCATAGATCTTCAAATGAAGGGGCTAGATCAGTAGCACGGATGCCTTTTTCAGTTTGGGTCAGCCTGCAGCACGCATGCTGCGCATCGTGTTCGAAAAAGAGAACCCAGTCTTTTTGCGCTGCCTCCGTCAAAAGCACCTCCTTGTCTTCCATGGTTAACAAAGGCCTCGTATCATAGCCAATGACCCAGGCCAAGGGAATATGCGCTGCAGCCGGCGTAAGATCTGCCATATAGACAACCCGCGTGCCGCGGTATTGAATTACAGGAAGCATTTGACTATCGGTGTGCCCATCCGCAAAAAATATTTCGAGTCCCGGATAGCGCACTTCGAAAGGGGATCGGTTCCAGCGGCCGTTTCGCGCGATGTACTGGAGTTGTCCGCTCTCTTCCAATGGCAGAAGATTCTCCGTCAAAAATGACGCTTTTTCACGGGGATTGGGGTTCATGGCCCAGTTCCAATGGCGCTGACATGTCCAGAATTGGGCGTTTGGAAAGGCCGGCCGAAGTGATCCTTGCGCATCGCGTTCGACCGCTCCGCCAACGTGGTCAAAGTGCAAATGCGTTAGCAACACGTCGGTAATGTCTTCTCTGGAAAATCCGCGTTTTTTCAATTCGCCATCCAATGTGGAGTCCCCATGCAGATGATAGTGACTGAAGAATTTCTCGGATTGTTTATTTCCAATGCCCGTATCAATCAACAAGAGATGGTCCCCATTTTCGACGAGCAAGCACCTCATCGCCCAAGAACATAAATTATGGTCGTTAGACGGAATGTGCTTCTGCCAGAGCACCTTCGGCACCACGCCAAACATAGCGCCCCCATCCAGCATGAAATTTCCAGTGTGAATCGTGTGCAGCTGCATTAGGGAAGGTTTAGGAAAGAGGGATCAACACGGCCAACGCCATGCCTACCATGAGTACGTCTTCTACAATGGTCACGGTGCTCATCGGAAGGTTAAAAACAGTGCCCAAGCACGCACATTGAATGTCGGTTTTTCGTGCGACTGCGCGGATCACTCCGATGGCACTGAATCCCATCAAACCTGCTGTCGAGAGGGCAACCCAGAAAGTGCCGCCAACAAACACCCAGGCGAACCCTAAGGCCAATTCGAAAAAGGGGTAAACATATCCATAGGAAGGAACCGCGCTAGCCAGCAGATCATAGCTTTTATAGCTTCGTGCGAACCCCTTGATGTCTAAAAATTTGAAAAAGGAAAAGACCAGGAAGAAACCGCCCATGAAGACTTCCATCCAGGTTGTCATTCCACCTCCGTACTGCCATGAAATCCCAGTGGATAAGGCACTCAGGAACAGTCCAATTAAAATCAAGGGCCAGTACGTCGCGGCAGATTTTGTGGGCCGTGTGACGTCTTTCATCGCTGTGCCATCTTCTGGCAAACGGGCCGTGTACTTTTGATGTGGAGCCAATGCTGCCGCAATCTCTTCCACTTGAATTTCTCTCGAAGATTGAACATGAACGAGACCATCCTCGAGCAGCACCTCAGCTGAGTCGACCTCTGCTATGGATTGGACCACCCACTGGACTTTGGCGGCGCATCCACTGCACGTCATTCCCGTCACAAGGAAAGATGAAATCATGAAGCGAAGTTCGCATAATTTCGGTGATTGACGTCGGATTGAGACTTATTTTTGACCCGCAAACAATCCGGACTGTATGCGTTTAAACGAACTCTCTGCTTTATCCCCAATCGACGGCCGTTACCGGCGCAAAACGTCTGAACTCGCTCCATTTTTGTCTGAATGGGGATTGATGAAATACCGAGTCCACGTGGAGGTGGAATATTTCATAGAGCTCAGTAAGCTCGACGCCCTGAACTTGGCGCCCTTGTCTAATTCCGAAGTTGAATCCCTCCGAGCGATCTACCGCGATTTTTCGGAATCTGATGCGGAAGAAATCAAAGCGTTTGAATTGGTAACCAATCACGACGTCAAGGCGGTGGAGTATTTTTTGAAAGCGAAGATGGATGAATTGGGGCTTGGAAAGTCCAAAGAGTTCGTGCATTTTGGCCTGACCTCACAGGATGTCAATAACACGGCCATTCCGCTGTCTCTAAAGTCCGCTGTGGACCACGTGTTGCTTCCTGTCTTGCTTCGTGTTCGGGCGACGTTGGTAGAGCAAGCCCGAACGTGGCGTGATGTTCCAATGCTGGCCCGGACCCATGGTCAATCTGCCTCGCCTGTCACGCTTGGGAAGGAATGGGCCGTATTCGTTGACCGCTTGGATGCACAACTTGATTCATTGCAGTCGCTCGAGTATGCGGCCAAATTCGGCGGAGCTACAGGACAATTTAATGCCCACCATGCGGCGTATCCGCAGGTCGACTGGGTGGGATTTGCCAACAGATTTGTAGAGCAAGAATTGGGTTTGTCGCGAAGCCAAATCACGACCCAGATTGAACATTATGACGGCCTCGCTGCCTGGTGCGATACGTTGCGTCGAATTCACGTCATATTGATGGACTTTTCCAAAGATGTATGGACTTACGTCAGTTTGGATTATTTCAAACAGCAGATCAAACAAGGCGAAGTGGGGAGCAGCGCCATGCCGCATAAAGTGAATCCCATTGACTTTGAAAATGCAGAAGGAAATTGGGGGGTAGCCAACGCATTGTTGCAGCACTTTGCGGAAAAATTACCGATCAGTCGGCTGCAGCGTGATTTGACGGATTCCACTGTGCTCCGTAACCTGAGCGTTCCGTTAGGTCACAGCCTTGTAGCGTTGAGTTCGCTTGAAAAAGGCCTGGGGAAGCTTCTATTGAACGAGTCCAAGATCGAGCAAGACTTGGCTTCTAATTGGGCGGTGGTCGCAGAGGGCATTCAAACGGTATTGCGCAGAGAAGGGTACCCCCAACCATATGAAGCGCTGAAGTCTCTCACTCGGCAGAATACCGTCATCGATCAAGCCGCGATGCATTCGTTTGTGGACGGTTTGGAAGTGTCGGAAGAAATAAAAGCGGAACTCAAGCGTTTGTCCCCTGATACTTACATTGGTCTATCCGCTCAATTAGTGGATACATTAAAGGACCGTTGATGTGAATAGACTGAGCGACCTGATTGCCTACCTCTTGCCGTATAAGTCCAACTTGGCGGTGAATGTGGTATGCAATGTGCTCAATGCATTTCTTTCGCTCTTCACGTTTTTGAGTGTCGTTCCTTTTTTGCGAATTTTATTCCAAACAGGGGACAGTTCGCCTGCAGAAGTCACCTTGTCGGACTCTGGATTAGAAAGGATTGGGGCAACATTTGATGGCTTTGTGGCTGATTTCGGTGCCAGCACTGTATTGCTCTGGATTTGTGTGGGTATCGTGATAATCACGGTGTTGAAAAATGCGGTGGGTTATGCTGCACTATTTTCACTCGCGACGATTCGAACGGGAGTGAGCAGGGATCTCCGGAATAGGATGTTCAGAAAAGTCTTGCGATTGCCAATGAATTGGTTCACAGAATCGAGGAAGGGCGATGCGATTAGCCGGATGACCAACGATTTAATGGAAGTGGAGTTTAGCATCATTGGCACAGTCGAAATTCTCTTCAAGTCGCCGATTGCCATTTTAGTCTCGTTGGCGACCTTGTTCTATATGAGTTGGGAATTGACCTTGTTTTCAATCTTTTTCTTACCCATCAGTGGTTTTTTGATAAGCCGAATTGCAAAAAGCCTGAAACACGCTGCACGGCGTGGTAAGGAGGAATTAGGGAGCCTCATTTCAATTTTGGAAGAGACTTTGGGAGGCATAGCTGTGATCAAAGCTTTTCATGCGGAAGAACAATTTGACCGTCGATTCAGCACCTCCAATGAGCGGTTTTTTAAACTGATGCGCCGATTGTACAAGCGAGAGTATTTGTCTTCACCGGTTTCAGAAACGGTGTCCTTGTCCGTTATGGCGGTCTTGCTCTGGTTTGGGGGTCGACTGGTTCTTGAGGGCGACGGAGGATTGACGGGGGATTGGTTCATCGGTTACCTTGTGGTGTTCTCTCAAATCATCCCTCCGGCTCGGGCCATTAGCGACGGTTGGTTCAGAATTCAAAAGGGCGTAGCGTCCTTGGAGCGGCTGGAGGAAATTCTCGATGCAGAGGAACTACAAAATCCAGGAATTTTGCCAACCCCAGAATTGCAGCAGGCGATAGCTTTTAAGGATGTACATTTTGGGTATGGAGGAATACCGGTTTTACGAGGGGTGTCTTTTGAAATCGAGCGCGGGCAAACGGTCGCATTGGTTGGGCCAAGCGGTTCAGGCAAGACGACATTGATGCACTTGTTGGCGCGTTTTCATCGACCAGATGCAGGTGCAATCCTTTGGGATGGCCAGGATCTAGAGGAGTTTGACCTGACCGGTTTTCGAACCCGTCTGGGATTGGTTACGCAAGAATCGAGGCTCTTCAACACCTCTGTTTCCGAGAACATCCAATTGGGTAGTACCCACCTTGAGACCAATAAGGATGCACTGGAGCGGGCGGCACAAGCCTCTAATTCAATCGAATTCATTGCAGGCATGGAAGGGGGCTGGGAGGCCGGTGTCGGAGACGGTGGAAATAAGCTGAGCGGAGGTCAGCGTCAGCGGCTGAGCATCGCCCGTGCACTTTTCAAGGATCCTCCTGTTCTGCTTATGGATGAGGCAACATCTTCATTGGATACAGAGTCTGAACACAAGGTGCAGCAGGCGATTGATCGCCTCATGGAAGGCCGAACCACCTTGGTCATTGCACATCGACTGAGCACGGTGCGTCACGCTGATCGGATCATCGTTTTGGATGCAGGCCGCGTGGCTGAGACGGGAACCCACGATGAGCTCATGCAAAATCAAGGGCTGTATCGAAAGTTGGTGGACATGCAAAACATAGTTGAGTAGTGCCAAAAAAAACTCGACTCGGTGCGGTGATTGGAAACCGATGTCCCACGTGTTTCGAAGGGAAGTTGTTCAAATCGAGGGCGTATGACTTGGGTCAAATGAGCCAAATGATTGCTCGTTGCGAGATTTGTCAGGAAGATTTCGAACGTGAACCGGGCTTTTACTTTGGAGCGGCATATATCTCGTATGCACTTACCGTGGCTATGTGGATTGCGCTCTACGTCGCGTTGACGTGCTTTGATTGGTGGGGAATCATGTCGTTTCATCTTTTTGAGGACATTCCGCTCTTCCTTTGGACGGGCATTGCATTGCTTATGAGCATGATGCCATTGTTTTTGCGGCTCAGTCGATCGATTTGGTTGCACATGTTTACCAAACGCCGCACATCCTGATTTTGACCAAAAAATCAAAGGGGCCCCTCCGTTGAGGGACCCCTTCTCACCAAATCGCCTGATTCATTACGCTCAATTCGAGCGTGGCAAAACCAAAACCTAACTGCTATTACGGGAGCACTTAAATTTTGGTTGCGTTTTGCTCGAAATTTGTCGAAAATAATTTCTAAGTAACTTATTACCAGCTACTTATAGCGGCTATTTTTTTTGAGCCATTTCTTCGGTTTGTACCCGAATGCTCTCTTTGTGAACCTGCTCGAGGAAGGATTCGATGAATTCAGGTCCCAAACCAGCAGACGCGGCCCAACCTCCTCGGGTGTCAAACACCTCCTTCCATCGTTCCATTTGCAGAATGGTCATTCCATGTTCGCCTTTGTAGCGTCCAATCTCCCTCGCCAAATTCATGCGGGCAGTCAGCAATTCGATGACTTGTTCATCAATGGAGTCCATCCGCAACCTGAGGGCATCGAGGTTTTTGCGGTGAAGGGGTTCTGCAATGGTGTTCCGTATGGTGAGCGACTGCATAATTTCTTCCAGTCGATCCGGGGTTACCTGCTGACCGGCGTCGCTGAGGGCCTCGTTCGGGTTCGGATGGCTTTCGATCATTAAGCCATGCATTCCCAGGTCCATCGCTTTTTGAGCAACGGGTTGAAGCAAGTCTCGGCGTCCGGCAATGTGGCTGGGATCGCAGATGATCTTCAATTCTGGCATGGCCATTTGCAAGGCAATTGCAATTTCCCACATAGGCGCATTGCGATATTCGTGCTGACCGTATCGGCTAAATCCTCGGTGAATGGCCCACACTGGCCCAAGCGTGGCTTGCTTGACTCGTTCTATGGCCCCCATCCAAAGGGACAAGTCGGCATGTATGGGGTTCTTCACAAACACCGGCACTTCACTGCCACGCAGGGCGTCAGCCACCTCTTGAACTGCAAAGGGACTCACAGCGGTTCGCGCTCCAATCCAAACAGCGTCGATTCCTTTGGCTAGGCAGGCTTCGACGTGTTGTTTGTTTGCGACTTCCGTTGCAACTGGCAGGCCGGTCTCCTGCCGAACTTCTACCAACCAATTCAACGCCTCTATACCGCGTCCTTCAAAACCGTTCGGGCGCGTGCGAGGTTTCCAGACCCCTGCGCGTAAGAGCTGTACATTTTTGGATTGCAGCTGCTTCGCCGTTTCCATCAGTTGCTCTGGTGACTCCGCACTGCAGGGACCGCTGATCAAAAAGGGACGCTTCACCGACTCGATTCGGTGGAAGGTGGAAGGCCTTCCGATGATGTTTTTTGTCACCACGTGGCAAAGATACGGCTCGATGTGCTCGAATGGAGACCATTGCATGGTGAATGGTCTTGGTGGGCATGCCTTGAACGCAGAACGCAAAAAAAAAGCCTTGGATTATTCCAAAGCTTTTTTCGCAGTACCCGGAACTGGAGTCGAACCAGCACGCCCGAAGGCACAGCCTTCTGAGGACTGCGCGTCTACCAATTTCGCCACCCGGGTGGATGAAGTGCCCAGAGCGGGACTCGAACCCGCACGCCCTAACGGACACATGGCCCTCAACCATGCCTGTCTACCAATTTCAGCACCTGGGCAGTGCATCAAAAAGGGTGCCATCGACACCCTCTATTCGTAACCCCTCTGGGACTCGAACCCAGGACCCTCTCATTAAAAGTGAGATGCTCTAACCAGCTGAGCTAAGGAGTCAATTCCCACGTTTGGGGGGGCAAAGATAGACAGATTTTTTATCTGAAAGCGAGTCGAACAGAAAAACTCAACTTTAATCATCTAAAGTAGTGAAAAGAAGTACTTCAACTTGTGCAACCTTCACTCGTTGTGTCTTGTTTATATTGCGGGTTCAAAGGCTATAGAGCAGGGATGTCTCTTCGCCATGCTCGACGTTTGAAATCAGGAAAAATTACAACCAGTCATCACATGAACCGATACTTTTCATCGATGCCCCTCTTGTTGATTGCCGTTCTATGGACAAACGCTGTTCAAGGTCAGGAGATCCCCATATCCAACACTGAACTGTCCACTTGCGAGGGGTTTTTAGTCGATACCGGAATGAGTGCGGGTGACTACGGACCCAACGAGGACATTACCATGACCATATGTCCGGAGGCTCCAGAAACCATTGTTACCCTGTATTGGGCTCTGGCTAATTTAGGCCCAGGAGATATTCTGCAAATTTTTGATGGCCCGGACGATTCATTTCCGCTTCTCGGCACCTACATAGAGTATGACGCCCAAGGATTGGAAATTTTCGCAACGGAGGATAACCCTGGGGGGTGCTTGACTTTGCATTTTACCAGTGATGCTTCAGGAGAAGGCAGCTTTGTTGCTGAAATGAGTTGTGGCTATCCGTGTGAGCGGCCTTTTGCAGTTGTCGAAAGTGGAGAGGCCATCCCGCATTTAGCATGTCCAGGTGAGGAAATTACCTTCGATGCCTCAGGTTCCACAGCAGCGGATAATTTCGAGATTGTTTCATGGGAGTGGGATTTTGGGGACGATAATACGTCCAGCACAGGTCCGGTTGTCACGCATACTTTTGCCAACCCTGGAGCGTATAAAGTTCAACTCGACATCGCGGATAATAACGTCACAGAGGATGATCCAGACGGTTGTTCAAACAACAACCTAATCGACCACCTCGTGCTGGTCTCGACTGATCCGGATTGGACAGGAACGTCCGTGGACGCGACGATTTGTTCTGGTCAGCTGTTCGATTTAGAAGGAGTGGTGCAGGGTGTAACATACGATTCAGAGCCAACGGGAGACTTTGGAGGGGGGCTTTTTATTCCAGATGATCAATCTCAATGTTTCAATGCCGAATTGACCTTCACCGCTTTTTCGCCCGGCGCAACCGTTGAAAATGCCAATTCCGATATTGTCGACTTCTTCATCAACTTTGAACACAGTTTCATGGGTGATTTGACCGTTACCTTCATCTGCCCCAACGGACAGAGCATGGCAGTGCATCAGCAGGGAGGGGGAGGAACGAACCTCGGAATTCCGGATCAAGGCGACGGCACAGGTCCTGGAACAGGCTGGGATTATTATTGGTCACCGACAGCCACCAATGGCACATGGGCTGAAAATTCAACAGGACAATTACCAGCCGGTACGTATGAATCCGCTCAGCCCTTCACGTTGCTGGAGGGTTGCCCATTGAATGGGACATGGGAAATTGAAGTGTGCGATAGCTGGGGGGCGGACGACGGCTATATTTTTGATTGGACAATTCATTTCAACCCGGATTTGTATCCGGAACCCATCGTTTTTACACCAGAATTTGGCGAGGATTGCGAAAGCTCTTCGTGGACCGGTCCCACTATTTATGACGAAAGTGACGATTGCAATGATGTGACCATCGTTGCGGTTGAGACTGGCACATATACGTACACGGCTACGAATAACTTTGGCTGCACGTACAGCACGGATGTGGAGGTCACTGTTGTGGATGGACCTGAAGTGGTGGTGGAAGAACCATCGGGGTATTGTGGCTCACCTGTTTCGTTGTTTGGTGATGTATTGAATGAGCAAATGGGCTTTACGTACACCTACGAGTGGACCCCTGCGGGCTTGGTCAGTGGCAATGGTGCGAATGTGACAGTTGACGGATTAACGCAAGACACCGTGATGACATTGAACGTCTCGGTTACAGGAGGAGATTTAGATAATTGTGAGGTCTTCCAAGATGTAGAAGTTGACTTCATTCCTCCCCCAACAGGTGTCAATGGCGAGGGACTTGTTTGCCCGGATGACGCCATTGATTTGCTGGCACTGGATTTTTCCGTCGAAGGAACACTGGAAAGCGATTACACGTATGCATGGACATATGAGGGCGAGGTTGTCGGTACTGAGGCGGTCTTCCAAGCAGAATACGAAGGCGTTTACGAAGTCGAGGTGTCCATGATTGCACCTTGCACTTGGACGGCCACCAGCGTGTTTATCATTGAAGAAGATGTGTGCGAGTTGACCATCCCCAATGTCATTAGTCCCTTTGGTAATGGGCAGTGGGATGCCAAGAATGATGCCTTTACAGTGTTCGGTTTGGACAGCGATCGGTACGATGGAAGCACCGTTCGCATCTATAACCGATGGGGACAGTTGATGTACACCAGCAATGATTTTGGGAAAACAGCGGGCTGGAGCCCAGGTCCTGACGAGGCGGCGGAGGGAACTTATTACTACATTCTGGGCATTGCCCGAGTAGACGCAGAATTGGTCATCAACGATGTCAATGGTCAGACCATCGACCAAGGCGAGGGTTATAAGTACCTCAATGGATCCTTCACCATTGTGCGCTAATCCGCAACATGGAGACGAAGGGTCCGGTGGAGGAATTGGGCGCCTTAGCCCATGCCTTGGTTCATGAGCAACGCGATGAAGAGCGTCGATTAGGGGCAATTATTGAAGAGCAGAGTTTGCGGCTTCGCAAGGCGGAAGGGTTGACCTGGTCACCGGTTCAAATCCAAAAGCAAGACTATACGTTCGGGGGTTGGGTCCGATTGAAACTGGAAAAAGGCTCAAACGGTGGACTGGACGATGCTTTTCGTTCGGGTACCCCAGTGCATTTTTATCAAGCAAACGAAGGGGGGCAACCGGCGGATCCATCAGCCGTCTTGCGGGGAATTGTGCGCAAGATTAGCCGAGGCAGCGCGGAGGTCATCTTGGACGGTGCCCCACTTTCCAGCGCCGACCTGCATGAGCGCTGGACGCTGGATGAGCGGGCAGACGATCGATCCTATCGAGTAATGGGGGCTGCGCTGAATCATTGGATTAATACGGAAGATCCTTTAGAATGTGCGCTTCGGGATGCGCTTCTTGGGTCTTCGCGTGCCAGCCTATTGAGCACGCTTGGTGATCTTCCCAGCTCGCTCTCAGGCTCGATTGAGGATTCATCTGAGACTTTAGGTGATCTCAATGCCCAGCAAAGGAGCTGGGTGTTGCATGCAGAAAGCGTTGATCAGTTCGCCGTTCTTCACGGTCCACCGGGTACGGGCAAAACAACCACGGTTCTGGCGTTTGTTGACCGGGCAATTCGAAGAGGGGAGCGGGTTCTACTTTGCGCGCCGAGCAATGCTGCTGTGGACCTGTTAGTAAAGGGCTGTGTTGAGCGAGAGATATCGGTAATCCGCTTGGGACACCCTATGCGCATGGACGATTCTGTTTTCGAATGGGGCGTGGATGCTCAAGTAGAGCGCCAGGGGGATTTCAAGCAAGTGAAGGCATTCCGCAAGCGGGCTGAATTGGCCTGGAAGGCAGCGAATAAGTTTCACCGAACATTTGGTGCAGCGGAACGAGCGGAACGAAAAGAGAACAGAATCGAAGCTCGATCCCTCGGTGCTGAAGCATCTGCGCTGGAGAATTACATAGCAGAACGATTGATTCGAAATGCTCCTGTTGTTTGTGCTACTTTGGTTGGATCTGCGGATCAGATTTTGAAAGGTCAATCCTTTGACTGGGTCGTCATCGACGAAGCTGCTCAAGCGATGCAGCCAGCCGCTTGGATACCCATTCGAAAGGGCAAGCGCGTCATTTTAGCCGGTGATCCCATGCAACTTCCTCCTGTCGTCAAAAGTGACGAAGCCATCCGAGCAGGACTGGAGGTGAGCTTATTGGAACGCGCTATGGGAAAGTCTTCAGAGGAAGCAGGAGCATTACCTCATCGAATGTTAACGCATCAATACCGGATGCATCCTGAGATCATGATGCCCGCTTCCAAGTTGTTTTACCAGGGATTGCTTCAATCGGCAGATTTGGATATCGCTCATCGCTGCCAAGATCCGGCCTTTCAATTCATCGATACGGCTGGTTGTGGATTTGATGAAGAGCGCATCGAAGGCTCGCACAGCACCATCAACGCAGAGGAAGCGCAATTCGTAGTTGCACGGATGCTGGAGTTGTTGGAAAGGCATCCTAAAATGACAGTAGGGGTGATTGCTCCGTATCGGGCTCAGGCAGAGATATTGGATCGAATATGGAAAGCACAGGGGGCTGACATTGGAGGGATTAGCACGGACCGAGAAAATCAAATAGCCTGTTCAACCGTGGATGCCTTTCAAGGTCAAGAACGCGACATCATTGTCATTTCACTTACGCGCAGTAATGCCGCCGGAGAAATTGGATTCTTGAAGGAGTACCGCAGAATCAATGTGGCCATGACCCGAGCCAAGCACCATCTGCTGATGATCGGAGACGGAGCGACGGTAGGACAAGATGCATTTTTTGAATCACTCTTGAGTCAAGCGGAGTCTCAAGGCGCATACCGCAGTGCTTGGGAGTGGATGCAATAGAACGTCTTCCAAAATCCCCGGTTGTTCAAACGGCTTCTTCAACGGCTTTCACTTCCTCTTCAGGAGTGGCAGGAGCTCCATTAAGTGCATGGGAGCCTCCTTCTTCTTCCAATGGAAAGACTTCCGTAATTTTTTGGAAGACAATGGAAGGAATAACAAATCCAACCCCGACCTTGGACATGTGGTTCCGCACCTTGTCAAATGCATCTCGGATGTCAGCGGCTGAGAGTAAGATGTGCTGATAAGATTCTTTTTCCTTCCCCTTGGCCTCGTCGAGACTGGTCAGGGCAATCTTGACTTTGAACCACTGGTCCCCGTCATCAAATCGGATGACCTCCACCAAATTGGATTTGGTGATTTGGACGATTTCAAATGGACGGATGCCTTCCTGCTCGCAAATACCCGTCATTCGGGTTTCGGCCTCTGTGTAATTGTATGCGTCCAGAACAAATGATTCTGTCGCCTTCACCTCCGCACCATCAGCGTCGTGTCGGACGTATTTTACCTTGCAAGTAAACCAGTGTTTTGTCATGCTTCAAAAGTACGCGGTGCCTATGGGGTCGATGGAAGTTGATGGTCTTGATTCGATGAACATTTCATCCACAATGTGCATTCAAAAACTTCGCAAGACTTGAGGGCGGTATGCGCTCGGTATATGTAAATTCATACTCGGATGCAGGATGAGTATAGACATAAAGGACAGCGTCGGCGAATGCTGATGGAATTGAAGGAATTGGGGATTCAAGATGCCGCGGTTTTAGAAGCCATGGACAAGGTGCCCCGTCACTTTTTTCTATCCTCTGCGTTTGAACAATTTGCCTACCAAAACAAAGCCTTCCAAATCGGTTCGGGACAAACCATCAGCAAACCACACACCGTGGCACGCCAAACGGAATTGCTCCAATTAGAACCGGGCGCCAAAGTCCTGGAGATTGGAACCGGCAGCGGTTATCAATGCGCTGTTTTATGCGCCATGGGATACAAAGTCTACTCCATCGAACGACAGCGGCTGCTCTACGATAAGGCGGGTCCGCTGCTGAAGCAAATGGGGTTTAAGCCCGATCTGTTTTACGGCGATGGCTACAAGGGCAAGGCTGTGTTTGCGCCGTTCGATGGCATCATCGTAACATGCGGAGCACCCGATATTCCAGAGGCATTGTTGATGCAATTAGCCCTAGGCGGGCGTCTTATTATTCCGGTGGGAGAAGGCGAAAAGCAGCGCATGTTTTCATACACACGAGAGGAAGAAAAAGAATTCAGTCGCCAAGAACACGGTGAATTTGCTTTTGTTCCCATGCTGGCTTCAAGGGCTCAAGATCAGTAATCCAGCAAGCTAGAGTAGCCCTTCCAGGTTGCCTAACCCTTCTCGCACGACCTCAGGTTCTTGTTGAGTGCAATCAATAACAGTCGAGGCATCCACCGTGCCAAATCCGCCATGAATGACTCCGTCAATTCGGGTTCCAAAGCGTTCGCTGATCAATTCGGGGTCTGTTGTGTATTCGACGACTTCGTCTTCATCCCGCACTGAACTAACGACCAAGGGGCGTCCTAATTCATGCACCAGTGCACGAAGTATGGCATTGTCGGGCACACGGATGCCAATTTCTTTCCGCTTGCCTACGAACCACTTGGGAATGTTGTTATTCGCAGGAACGATGAACGTATAAGGACCGGGAAGCGCCTTCTTCATCATTTTGAAAACAGCATTACTCAAGGGGCGGGTGTACGCAGAAAGTTGGCTTAAATCAGCACAGGCGACGCTAAATCGAGCCTGCTTCAGCGCTATGCCCTTTAGTTTCGCGAGACGTTCCAATCCCTTTGAAGAACCAAGAACGCAAGCAAAGCTGTACACCGTATCGGTGGGAATGACCAATACAGCATCGTCGTCCAACAGCGCTGCTGCCTGTCGTATGCGGCGCTCATCCGGATTTCCCGGGTGAATCCGCAGCAACATTACGCCTTGGCTTTGGCGTGGTCGGCCAAGAATTGCGCAAGGCCGCTGTCGGTCAATGGATGCTTCAGGAGTCCTTTCATTGCGCTGAGCGGGCCCGTCATGATGTCCGCACCAATTTCAGCGCATTCGATGATGTGCATCGTATGGCGAACGCTGGCAGCGAGGATTTCAGTCCCAAAATCGTAATTATCGTAAATGACACGAATTTTTTCAATCAGTTGCAAGCCATCTGAGCCAATATCATCAATGCGTCCAACAAACGGACTCACATATGAAGCACCTGCCTTCGCTGCGAGCAAAGCTTGTCCAGGCGAAAAAATCAGGGTGCAGTTGGTGCGAATGCCATGGTCCGTGAACCACCGAATGGCGCGAATGCCATCCGCAATAGCAGGTACCTTGACCACGATGTTCGGGTGCAAAGCCGCCAATTCTTGTCCCTCGGCAATCATGCCCTCAAAGTCTGTTGCAATCACCTCGGCACTCACATCGCCGTCCACAATTTGGCAGATGGCCTGGTAGTGCGCTTTGACTGCGGTGTCTCCCGTGATGCCTTCTTTCGCCATGAGCGATGGATTGGTGGTTACACCGTCTAGTACACCGAGGGCTTCTGCTTCTCGAATCTGTTCGAGATTAGCTGTGTCAATGAAGAATTTCATGGCGCGAAAGTAAGAAATTTAAAGAGCTTGCAACGCATGGTATCTCCTCGTATCTTGGTGTAAAGCATCGAATCATGTCGAATTGGAGTGAAATGGAATTGGTTGAGTTTCGTCGCCGTGTCGAATCTAAACTTGGGCTGCTTGAAGAAAAGCTTGCAGAATACCGAGAAATTACCAAGCCCATACCACCAGAAAATGCAATTGGTCGTGTGAGTCGCATGGATGCCATCAACAACCGAAGCGTCAATGAGGCCGCACTGCGAACGGCTGAAAAACAAAAGGCGGACTTGCTTCGAGCCCTCGAACGGTTGAACGACCATAAGTTTGGGTTGTGCCATGCGTGCGGGGAGCGAATTCCGATTGGTCGTATTTTACTCGTGCCGGGTGCTACCAGATGTGTATCGTGCTCAGTTTAGCTCGATTGTTTACAACTGCTATTTTTTGTTCGAAACCCTGCATACGAATCGCTGAATGCTCGCGTTAAATCCGGTGTAAGGAAAGCTCACTGCTTATTTTTGTGGTCTTTTCCACCAAACCAAACCGTGCAAACGTTTCACACCGCTCGATTCTCCGGCAGCCCTCATTTTATGATGGGCCTCTTGCTCGTTCTTGCGTTAACGGGTTGTGTGAATTCATGGGATGGTCCTCCGCATTTTGTGCACATTGATGCGATCCAACTGGAGCTTTCCCCTGAAGAAGGCGCTGCAACTGAACGAATTGAGGAGGTCTGGGTGTATTCTGAGACAGACGTCCTCGGAGCTTTTCCATTGCCAGCGGACATTCCGTTATCCCCAGAACAATTAGGTTCTAGCGCTGAGATTACCTTTTCTGCGGGAATCCGAGCCAATGCGATTAGTTCAACTCGCCAACCCTATCCGTTCTACGATGCTGTGGTAGAAAATTTGGACATTGATTATGGTGGTTTCGATACACTTGCTCTGACTGTAGGGTATACAGAATTGACGGAGGTTATCGTTGCGGAAGATTTTGAAACGGCCAACCGGTTTCAGGAGTCTGTCACCAGTTCAGGGCAAGTGATCAGAACCGAAGACCCCGCGTTTGTTTTGGATGGAGTTGGAAGTGGATTGATTGTGTTGGATTCTGCTCATCACACGGTTATCTCATCGACGAACGAACAAGAGTATGACCTCGGAACGAATGGTCCCGTGTGGCTTGAATTGGATTATTCATGCACCCAGCCTTTTTGGATTGGATTGTACGTCAAAAATGCCGTCAACGCTCAGCGGGTTCCCATTTTGATTCTTAACTCGACAGACGGTGAACGGAATAAGATTTATCTGGACCTTGGCCCGGTGGTCCGGACATCACCTGATGCCACACACTATGAGATTACGCTTGATGCCTATTATGACGGTTCAGCGGAGTCGACCTTCGTGATGGTGGATAATTTCAAACTTCTCCGTTACCCATGAATAGACGGAGAATAATCCTGGCATATTTATTTACGGACTGGCTAAGTGCCGCAATGTCGTGGACGCTGTTGTTTGTTTATCGAAATGTGATGTTTGAGGAGGGTACGTGGTCGGACTGGCAGATATGCTTTGAGGATGATCGCTTTTCTCTCGGTTTGGCGATCATACCTGTTTTTTGGTTGGGAGTGCATGCAATCGCCGGAATGTATCTAAAGCCGCTCAAAAGGCATCGAATTCTGGAGGTAGGGCAAGTTACATGGACCACATTGGTGGGCGTTTTGGTGTTGTTTTTTGCTCTTTTACTCGATGATGCCATTGTTTCTTACAAGCAGTACTATGCATCTCTGAGTGTCTTGCTTTTGGGGCATTGGACGTTCACTTTGTTTGGTCGCCTGGTTATCACGACACGGACCGTAAAGAAAATCCATTCAGGAAAATGGAGCTTTCCCACGCTCGTCATTGGCGGGAATGAACGGGCGGTCAAGACCATAGAGGAAATCAATGGGTTGAGGAAGCATCCTGGCTATGCTTTTAAGGGCTTCCTGCAAGCCAATGGTGCTGATACTGCCTTGGAACAGTTTATGCCCAACCTCGGTAAGGTGGATAGCCTCGAATCTGTCATAGAAACCCATGAGATTGAAGAGGTAATCATTGCAATTGGGTCAGGAGATCATGCCATTTTGGAGTCTGTCTTAAATGTATTGGAAGGGATGGCTGTTGAAGTTAGAATCATCCCAGACATTTACGATATTTTGAGTGGTTCCGTTCGGATGTCCAGCATTTATGGGGCTCCATTGATTGAGATTGACCGCCAAATCATGCCCCAGTGGCAGCGCTCATTGAAGAGAGCAATGGATTGGGTTATTAGCATATTGGCCCTTGTAATTCTATTTCCTGTATTTGTCATCATCGGATTGGCCGTCTCAATGACAAGCAAGGGACCAGTTTTTTTCTTGCAAGAGCGAATTGGTTGGCACGGAAAACCATTCAAGATCATCAAGTTCAGAACCATGGTGTTGGATGCAGAAAAAGCAGGTCCCCAACTAAGTCGTTCTGATGATCCTCGAATTACATCAGTAGGCAAATTCTTGCGCAAATCGAGGTTGGATGAATTGCCTCAATTCTTCAATGTGGTCAAAGGGGATATGTCATTGGTTGGCCCGCGTCCGGAGCGAAGTCATTTTATTTCCAAAATCATGGAGCGTGCCCCACATTACCGTCACTTGCAAAAAGTTCGCCCCGGCATCACTTCCTGGGGTCAGGTGAAATACGGATACGCCGAGAACGTGGATCAAATGATTCAGCGGTTGAGGTTCGATTTAATCTACATCGAGAACATGTCCGTCGCGTTGGATTTCAAGATCCTGTTTTATACCGTCATCACAGTGCTTCGTGGTCGAGGTAAATAGCAAATTAGCAAGGTTAATAACATTTTTGGGCGATATTTAAGGCATGAATCGCCATTCCATTCTGTGGGCCACGATGTGCTCCTTTTTGGTCCTGCTTGCATGGGGGGTGTGCGCGTCAACATCAGCTCAGGAGGTTCAGGGAATCACGGCAATGCAACTGCGTGTCACGGAAGCCCAGAATTTGATGCTCCAAAATGTCGGGTTTTATTTGGATGGGGCAGTGGAGGTGGATTTGGATGAAGGCGTGGTGGATTGGAAAGAATCGGAAAAGGACGTTTTAAAGCAAGTGACGCGCATCGTGCGTCAAGTAGGAGAGTTGCAAGCGATTGAAGGATTGATGGACGAGGTTGCTTTCACAGATGAGGTGGAGGCTGCCATCCATCACGTAAATGAATTGACCATCCGTGATTTGAGGCATTGGAGGATGGCACAAGGATTGAGCGAGAGCGAGCAATGGTATGTCATGGTGCAGACCGCACTTGATGAGTTGAAAATGCAAATCGCAATTGAATTGAAATACCGCGTCAACAGAGCTCTTTTCCAGCAGCTAGAGAACACATTGAGTGCCATCAAGGAGGAGGATGCTGATTGGTTAAAAGTGGACGACAATGCACCCCTGCCAGCTACCGATTGGACGCTGTCCGATGGCTCGTCTGCGGCGCTTTCTGCAGCAGACGGTTCGAGTTGGATCGGCGGAGGCAATGGTGAGACTTACTTCGAAGACATGTTGGAGCGAATCGTACAATTGTTGGAGCAACAGGACGGTCGACTGCGGGCATTGGAATCGGGTGTGTCCGAAAGTGCATCCGAAGTTTCGTGGCTGCCTCCCGTACTCTCGGATGCTCGGTTGAAGCATCTTCGCTTGCCGGACTATATGGATGTGTCTTTCTATTCGGGCTCCTTCAAGTTGAGCCTCAATGCACAACTTCAGCTCAATGAGGTCATCGAATTGATGGGAAGGTATCCCCAACTCAGGGTTGTTTGCACAGGCCATGCGGATATGCAAGGTGAACGATCGCTCAATATGGCCCTTTCAAGAAACCGCGCTTCCTCTGTTCGTTCATATTTATTGCAGAGCGGGGTCAAGGCAGAACGGGTGCTCTTGAACTATTTTGGAGAGGAACGTGCAAAGGCTGCTGGTGCTGAAGATCGTCGCGTGGAAGTGCGATTTTATGTCAATTGATGGGAGGCAAGCCGCTTTTTAAAGAACTTCGCGGAAGAAAGGTCCTGAATGAAACTCATCTGCATTGGTCGTAATTACGCGGATCACGCGAAAGAATTGGGAAACAAGGTTCCGAGCGAGCCGCTTTTTTTCTTGAAGCCTGATAGTGCTATACTTCCGCACCGGCACCCTTTTTATATTCCGGAGTGGACCCAAGAAGTGCATTATGAGGTGGAACTCTTGGTGCGGATTACTCGGAATGGAAAATCTGTCGCTTTGGATTTTGCTCATCGCTACTACGAAGAGGTTTCTTTGGGAATAGACTTCACAGCGAGGGATGTGCAGTCAGCTGCCAAATCGGAAGGGCACCCATGGGAGAAGGCCAAAGCCTTTGACGGCTCTGCGGTGGTGAGCCGCGAATGGATAGCCAAAGATCATTGGGCCGAGGGATGGGAGCACGTCCCGTTCGAATTGAAGAAGAATGGAACGGTTGTCCAGTCCGCTACAGCGGAATCCATGCTGTTTCACGTAGATCAGTTGATTGCCCATGTTTCGAAGTATATGACCCTCAAAATGGGGGACATTCTATTTACAGGAACTCCTTCCGGTGTTGGGGCGGTTGCAGACGGCGATGTGCTGGAAGGCACGCTAGACGGAGCACGGATGTTTAGGGTCCAAGTTCATGGCTAGTCAGATTTTTTTTATTGGCTACATGGGAGCCGGGAAGTCATCAACTGCTAAGCGATTGGGAGATCACACCGGTCACGCAATTGCAGACTTGGATGCCATGATTTCCAAAAGAATGGGCATGTCGATTTCGCGCATTTTCGAAACGCTAGGAGAGCAGCGGTTTCGAGATATGGAGAGCGTTGTTTTGGCGGAGGTTGCTGGAAATCCGGCGTTCCCCATTGTCGCGTGTGGAGGCGGCTTGCCTTGTTCTCCTGAGAATTGGAAGCTTATGCAGTCCCATGGATTCGTTATTTGGTTGGACCCAGCTTTCGAGATTCTTTTTACCCGGTTGCAGGGTGACGGTTCGCGTCCCCTGTTGAAGGCAGGAAGTGAAATGAAGGATGAGGAGGCCATTCGATCCCATCATGCCCTTCGCTCTGCTTGTTATCAAGCCTGCGATGAACGGTTTGAAGGCACGGTGGACACCTCGGCATTAGAACGGTGGAGCGATCAGTTGCATTCACACTGATCTGCCGCTCTCCCGATTAATCGTGTAAAACCGCTTCGTCGGTAGGGCTGGGGTTTTGAGCCAGTTGAACTTCGATGTGTTCTTTCAAATTGGTGCTGAGACTGAGCCCACAGAAATCGGCCCGAACTGGGAACGACCGGTGAATGCGATCAATTAACACCGCAGTCGAAATGCGTTTTGGACCCGAGCTTAAGATGTGATGCACGGCATACATCAGTGTTTTTCCTGAATTCAGCACATCGTCCACAATAAGCACATCTTGGTCCTTAAAGGATGCCAAGTCGCAACTCAATGTGATGGGGCCGTCAAGCGGCGCAGATTTGTTGAGTTTCAAAGTGGAAGCGTACACTTTACAAGTTCCAATTTCGGCTACAATCGCCGCTAGCCGACCTCCCATGGGCTCTCCATTTCCTGCGATAGAGACCAAGTGCAATTCCGTGGAATGATGAAATTCTTCCAGGACCTGCCGCGCAATTCGCTGAAGTTTTCGTTCGATCTGTTGGGATTCAAGAATTCGTGTGCTGCTCATGGTATTGAGGTTCGGTTGATGCCGGTTCAAAGTTGGACCGTTTTTTCGAATACTCCAATTGCTTCAACGTGCGCTGTATGCGGAAATTGATCCACGAACTTCAGCTTCTTCAATTGGTAACCAAATTCATTAAGGGTCAAGATGTCGCGCGCCTGCGTTGCGGGATTACAAGAAACATAAACGATGCGCTGAGCACCAAGTCGAATGACTTTGCGCAGGGTCTTGGGTGAGATGCCTGCCCGAGGAGGATCCAATACGATGGTCTGAATTTTCCCTTTGTATTCGGGGTATTCCAGAAGGAATTTCCCGACATCGGCGGCGAAAAACTCAACATTTGAGATGCCATTTTTTGCAGCACTTTTTTTCGCGTCGATGATGGCCTGTTCAACAATGTCGACTCCGATGATGCGACGTCCTGAGGCCCTCGCTAACAATTGAGCAATCGTACCTGTGCCGCAGAAGAGGTCCATGATGAGTTTACCATCATCAGAATCGCCGTCGAGTGATTCAATCGCTTCCTTTAAGGCTTCCTCGTAAAGCCGTTCTGCGCTGGCCGGATTGGTTTGAAAAAAACTGGCCATTTCCACATCAAAGTCCAACCCGTGCAATCGCTCGGTCACAAATGGTTCTCCAAAAATACACGTGCTGTCTCCTGCTCGGGCTTCGACGCGTTCTCCTTTGTCGTCATTGATCGTATGCAAAATTCCTTGTAAGCGGTCTCCGAATCGTTCGGTCATTGCGTCAACGAATGCCGCTGTGGGAAAGGATGCCAGTCCCTCAGAAGATGTCACCAAATTGAAGAGCAGTCGCTGACTGGCCATGCTTTTTCGCACCACCAAAAAACGATAGAACCCTTCTCTCCTTGGTGGATGCCAAGCCGGCAGTCCGGTTTGTTCGAACCACAGACGGAGCGATTTTATGGCATTTTCAACCTCTGCATCGAATAGTCCAGAATCCCCATTTAGGTTCTCAACGGCCCACCACGTTCCACGTCGTTTAAAGCCAAGCCCAAACCCGTCCACTTTTTCATTCGCAACGGGATCATGGATGATGGCTGAAAAACTATATTCCATCTTGTTGCGATAGTGCCAATGGGATGGGGAAGCGATCAGACCTTGGTAGCAACCCTGAATGTTCTCTACGCCTCCGATGCGCTGGTACAGATCGAGGGATGTTTTTTCCTTGAGCGTATGCTGGATTTCAATGGGCAAGTGCGCATAGGGGGCCCCTGGAATTTCTTGATATGGGATCGAGACTTCTTCCGGTGCGCGTTGAATGACATCTTCAAGCTTGCACTCCGCATACTTGGATTTGCATTTGGAAACACGCGCCCGAACTTGTTGGCCGGGCAGCGCATTCTGAACGAACACCACAAAAGGTCCGCGTTCAGTTTCCAACCGCGCTATGCCTTTGCCTCCATGGGCGATGTCCTCGATGTCCAGCGTGAGGACTTCGTTTTTTCGAAATAATCGTTCTTTTCGCACGAAGACAAAAGTACTTCCGAACGCGCGGTATATTGCGAGCATGTTGGAATGCGGCCAAAATAGTTGGAGGGGTGTGCTCGGAAGGATTGGGAGCTGTACCCTGGTCTTTTGCTTGGGGCTGCCTTTGGCATCGATTGGGCAAGGATTGGAGGAATTGTCCTTAGGTACATTCAATATTCGATACGATAATCCTCTCGACACCTTGGAGTGGCATGAACGGCGAAATGAGGTAGCCACAGCTGTGCGCTACTTCGATGTTATTGGGATCCAGGAGGCGCTTCCCAATCAGGTGGCAGATTTGCAGGAGCGGATGCCTGAACACGACTCATTCGGAGAGGGGCGCAATGCGGATGGAACGGGTGAAGCCTGTCCTATTTTTTGGAACCGGGACCGCTTTGATTTTCTGCAAGGTGATGTTCGTTGGTTGTCCTTGGATCCTACTCAACCGGGAAGTCGAGGGTGGGATGCAGATTTACCGCGGATCGCCACGGTGGTTTTGTTATTTGATCGAAAGCGACAGCAGACGGTGCGTGTTATCAACACCCATTGGTCCCATGTGGGGTCTGAAGCGCGGATGAATGCGGCTGCTTTAATAGCGGGTTGGAGCGGTTGGGAGTCCGACGATTCGGAGGATCTGGTTCTGGTTTGTGGCGATTTGAATGCGGAAGAGGAACAACCTGAAATTCAGTCTTTGCTTGAACTGGCGGAGCTTCAAGACACCTATCACACGACCAAGTACCGCTGCCGCAAATCATTCGGAACGTTTACCACGTTTTTGCCTGAAAATCTAGCGAACGCGACGCGAATTGACTACATCTTCTATCGAGGTGATGTTGACGTGGAATGGGCGTGTGCGGATGAGGTGATCAAATTCGGTGTCTACATATCGGATCATATGCCGTATCACGCGATTTTTAAATGAAGGGAAACCTGAAACTTTTGGCCCTGATTGCTGGTCCATTCGCAGCGTTATGCAGTTGGCTTGCACTCGGAGAAGCCGGATTAGATGAAGCAGCCATTCGTGTTATTTCTGCTGGACTTTGGATGCTCGTCTGGTGGGTGGGAGAGGCGGTTCCCATCGGGGTAACTTCGGTATTGCCCATGGTGCTATTTCCGATGTTTGGAATCTCGAGCATTGCGGAAACCACGGCGCCGTATGGATCGCATTTTGTCTTTCTCTTTTTGGGTGGCTTCTTGATTGCCATAGCCTTGGAGAGGTGGAACTTGCACCGACGGTTTGCCCTTTCCGTTTTAGCCGCTGCCGGAGGGCGACCGCGCAGGTTGATTGGAGGGTTTATGCTTGCTACGGCTGCATTGAGTATGTGGATTTCCAATACGGCGACAACCCTTATGATGCTCCCGATCGCGATCTCCGTTTTGTCTAAGGTGGATGTGAAGCGGCATCCTAGATTTGCGCTGGCTTTATTGTTAGGTACGGCATATTCGGCCAACCTTGGTGGTATTGCTACCTTGGTGGGGACGCCTCCCAATGTGGCAATGGCTGGGATTTTAGACGATCAATTTGCCATCGAAATTCCATTTTTGGAGTGGTCGTTGATGGCCTTGCCGTTCTCTGTTATTATGCTCATTGTGGTGTACGTTTTGTTGACTCGAGTCTTAACACCCGTATCGAATGAAAGGTTGGAAGCCGGCGTTGAGAATATTCAGCGAGAACTTCGTGCTCTTGGGGAATGGAGCCATGCCGAAAAACGAGTGGCAATGGTATTCGCGGCAACCGGCCTTCTTTGGGTGGGACGCCGCTGGATTGAAGAGTGGTTTGCTTGGGGATTGAATGATACGACCATCGCCATTTCAGCTGGTATCGCGCTCTTCTTGATTCCGAATGGCTCTGGAGAAAAGGGTAGTTTATTGGATTGGCGAGATACCAAAAACCTCCCGTGGGATATCCTTCTGCTTTTTGGTGGGGGACTGACCTTGGCCAACGCGTTGAAAAATGCCCACGTCTTATCGATGGTGGCGGAGAGCATTGCGGGCATGGAAGGGATGAGTATCTCCATATTGATTCTGTTGTTTGTGTCGGTTGCGCTGATGCTAACAGAGGTGATGAGCAACCTGGCATTAACGGTTGTTTTAGTGCCTGTCGTTGGGCAGGTTGCCATAGAATGGGGAATGGATCCATTGCTTCTGGTCGTGCCCATTACCATGGCCAGCAGTTGTGCCTTTATGCTCCCCATGGCCACGCCTCCCAATGCGATTATTTTTGGGAGTAACCGGGTGAGCATGAAAAAAATGGCCGCAGTCGGTTTGATTTTGAATATCCTTGCTGCCTTGTTGGCATGGTTTTGGGCACTTTGGGTGTTGCCTTCCTGGCTTGACTTGATTTAAATTTGTTCTGTGCAACACATCCTCATTCTCAACGGCCCCAACCTCAACCTGCTCGGGAAGCGGGAGCCTGACCTATATGGCTCGATGGCATTGGACGATTTAGTGAAGGAATGGCAAGACATAGGGGAGAAAAACAACACGGAGGTCATCTGCATGCAATCGAACGTAGAGGGGGAATTGATTAATGCCATTCAGCAACATGGCTTTGAAGCCAAGGCTATCATCTTTAATCCTGGAGGCTACACCCACACGAGTGTGGCCATTCGCGATGCGATTGCGGCGATTACTGCTCCGGTGTATGAAGTGCACATCTCACACCCAGAATCCCGGGAGGAGTTTAGGAAGAACTCATTGGTTCGGGAAGTTTGCGCTGGAGCCGTGAGCGGAATGGGAGTGAAGGCGTATGAAATGATACTGCGTCATTTGCTCAATGCAGAATGACAATTTTTGATTGATTCAAAAGAGTGTTTTGCAATCCACGAAGTTCAAGGTGGTAAATGCCTTGTTCGAGTTGCGAGACATCGATCGACCATTCAGCGCTTGATGTCATCGATAGTTTGGAGGAATGAACACATTGACCGTTGGAGGTAAATAATTTCAAGTCGATATCACTTTCGGACAGCTTATTCATCAAAACAATATTGATTTTGCCATCGCGAACAGGATTAGGAAAGACGCGCCATCTCATTGGACTGTCTTCGGTCAAGTCTGCAATTGGGTTCTTTTTGACATCCGAGTCGTGTGGCATGGGTGGCAAGGCACTGCAAGACTCGAAGTAAGGTGAAGCATCTTTGAAAACAACCGGATTTTCCGTGCCGAAGGCGAAGAGCTCGGTGTACGGAATAACCATCGGAACGCTTTGCAACGCAGCGGGCCAAAAATTCTGATTTTGAGCTATGAGGTAAGGAGCATTTGTGTTTTCTGTTAGGCCTGTGAGTGATAAAGAGCCAAGGAACAGGGCGTCTCCAGCATCCTCCATTAGATTCCATCCATTTATGAAATTCGGCACCAACGCCTGATTACAGCGAACGTGAATTTCATTCGAATACCACCGGTTTTGCCCATTTGGAGGAGATGCATTGAGGAGTGATGCGTTTTTTAAATCAAGCCCCACTTCCAAATCAAACCACACATTGCATGAGGCCTCAAGCTCCGTCCCTTGACAAGAAATTCCGACGGAATGATTCTTGAATTCATTGCTCTCGAGTAGAAGAGATGTAAGGGATGGCTGCATTTCCAGTTGAGGAAGAGCGGGCTGCCCGCCATCGAATTCACAATGCTTGATGAACGAATTTGCGGCAAGAGCATGGGTTCGAACGGAACAATCAATAAAGGAACAATGATTCAATCGAACGCCAGTTGAATCAAAGTCGAGAAGACTGTTGATCGCTTCTACATGATGGAGTTGGAAGGCTGCAATCGTGCCAGCTGTTGATAGGATGGCGCAATTCTCTATGGTGCCATTGTGCCAGCTGATTCGATTGCTGGTCGTAATTTGGTTGCCTTGCCCTATGCCCGCACAAAGCACATCATTAAAGTCAGCTTGAGCACTGAGATTGAGGTGTGAATTGCCTTGGAAATGCAGGGTTGAATTTGCGAATGAGATTTCACCAGGCCCATCGAATAAGTGGCCTGCGTTGGAGTGTAGCACGATGTCTCCAAACCCGCTGTCATTTCCTTCAAAAGTGACGTTACCATGCGTCCCGATAAAGGTGTAGACTTGAGGAGAAGTCCATTCCCAAATGCCTGTGCTCCCCTCGATTTCACTCGAGATAAGCAAAGAGTCTGGCCCATATAGAATCAAGTCTCCGGCCATTTTCCATTTAGCGGTAGAGCCATTGAGTGCGATTTGAGATGAACCCTGAATTTCTATTTTTCCATCCTGCTTTTGCTCAATCTCACCAAATGCATGAACGTGGATCCGTCCATTGTGGAGCACCAACCGGGCATCCTCTTCAATGACGAGTTTCGAATGAGCTCCGATGTGCAGGTCCCCTTGTATTTCAAGCGTAGAATTTGCTGCAAGCGTGAAGATAGCATGTCCACTTCCCGTGCTATCTCCAATGAACATGGTAGTTTCAGTAGGAACCACCAGGTTGTCGTTACAAGGGGAGTTGCTTGCTTGGAAATGTGGCCAAGTACCTGGGCCATTCGCTGCAGTTGTGCCAATCTCTATGTGCCCGATTGTAGCCGAGTCATGATCCGTCAAAAATTGATTAAAGGGTTGTTTCCAACCGATTTGAATGGTGTCGATCAGAGCACTTGACTCGGCAAGTCCTGTAGGTTGTCCGTTGACAATTGCATCCCAAATCAAGGGGAAGTGGTTTTCGACGGAACAATGAAAAGCACTGCCCACTGCGGCATTTTCTGTTTGCCAAAAATCAAAGGGTATGGTGAGTGCGTCAAAAGGTTCAGCAAGAGGGATGTCGAGCGCTGAATGGCAAGGAATGAACATCGATTGATTTGTCCATAAATCGGCTTCGATTCCCGCTTGCGCAAGCGCCTCTATAAATTGAGAAAGGTGAACAGAATAGCTTCCAGGAAGACTTTCTAAGTTCATATCGCCCGATGGATTCCAGGCGATGCTCTCGTATTGAATGGGTTCACCCCATTGCCAATCGGGATTTGTTAGCGTGGCATCAAGTGTAACCCAATCGTTTTCTGTAGACTGCGCATGCAACGCATTGCCCGGTTGACTCCAGAGAGTGATGTTCACCAAGTCCCACCAAAGAAAATCATCGGTTGCTTGGTACCAAATGGTGGGAGGGGTGAAGGGGGTCGCTGGATTCGAATTGACGATGCTCAAGTTGATCGGTATTTTTGGTAAGCCAAGTTCATTTTGATCGGCTTCTATGAGTTCTCGAATTTCATCGGGATGAAAAGGTGAAGCCACGAGAAGCTCCCCAGCTGCAGGTGACGAAAGTGCCTCTTCCAAGCTGGCAGCATCAGCCGAAATGGCACTAAAAAATTCGATGGATTGCTGAAATGCTAAAGGAAGATGGGCGCCCCGATAAGGGCAGTCTATGCTAATGAACAGACGCACACAATGTGAAAAACCTTCATGTTCCATAACGCTTAATGTATGGCGTGCCACAACCCCCCCCATGCTCGGACCAATGACCACCAAGGGTTCAGACCCCACTCGCGCATCGCGACATAGTTCGATGACATGTTGCAATAGCTTAGACTGGCGGTAAATGGAGTGGGTTCCCGTTTGGTAATCGAGGAAGACCAGGTCGAATCCTTCCTGCATCACAGAGTCGAGCATGGCGGAAAGTCCTGCAAATGAGGAGTTCGCCTCACCCTCACAGTCCCAAAGAACATCCCAGTTCATGTCTCCAAAGCCGTATTCGGGGTTGGAGCCTTGTAAATTGGGATCAAACCCTTCAAGGATGATCATAGGACGGTCAAATACCTGGTCTGACCCCAGCCGAACTAAGGCTTGGCCAGTGACAGGAGTGCCATCATCGAATACACCTACCCAATAGGGGTCAGATTGATTGCTGATTGGCCAGGGTGGGTCGTCAGGTTCTGGACAGTTCTCCTGACCATAGATTGGGAACAACAGGTGCCTCTCATGCACGGATCCTTGATGCTCGACACGCACGCCAATAGAGGTCGATTCTGAATTGAGGGGGACTGAAATTTGAACCGGTTCATCGAGCGTCAAGGAGGTTTCGACTCCATCCACAATGAGGGTCCAACTTGCTGAATGCCATGTTGTTGGGTTAGTTGATTTGGGCACGAGGATTGTCAAGGCTCCGGGATGTAAAAATGACTGTGAAGCCAATATGTTCAGGATTGATTCATCCGCGGCCTCGGCAAGAACGGTCCAATCCGGAGGCAGCGGCTCCGTGCGATGTGCAAGGGCCAATACCAGGTCGTTTCCTTGATGGGCTTCTGCGCGAAAAATGGAATCTAAAACCACCTTGGATTGGCCATCAAATGCGGTGCTCGATTGGTCCCAAATGAATTGGATTTGTCGGGACTGTTCTGGCGCAAGCGTTTGAGATGACATGGAATACGTGACGACGATGGATAAGGCTAATGTTACAAATTCAAATGATTTCATGTGAATGGGTTAAAAATGTATGGGAATGATTAGGGTGTCGCCCAGCGCTGTCTCCGGTATGAACGTGGACAATGTTTGATGAAACTCACCAGCTGCGGTATAGAGGTGAAAGCGGCGCTCAGGCGCAGTCTCTAAAGGATGAATCCAGTCTTTGATAATCGCAACCGGTTGGGGATAGGTACCGGGAGTGAACCATTGCCAAGTTTCGGCGTCAGAGGCGGTCAAGTCAGGCCGAATGGACATGGGTTGGCCCAGAGGCTCACCTTCCCTATTGCCAATGAAACGGAACCATACGTTTTGCGGTATAGTCAGATTGACATCGCTGGAAGAGGGATGGGTATCGCGAGCAAGGTTGATGTAGTAAGGCACATCCTCTCCCTCAAAAAGCTGACAAATTAACCCCTGGGTGTGTGGCGCAAAATTCAGGAGAATGACTTTTCCATTGTGATCCGTCCACGCCGTATCACCTGTTGGAACCCACGTAGAATTCGACCACCACCCCGAAGTGCTTGCCTCGAATTCCACGGGCAGTACCCATTGTAGTGCGAATGGTTCCCCGCCTCGATGGGCAATACGCACCACGGCATTTTCTGGCTTCAATTCGGCACATGTACACCCGTGGATCCATAGGATGCCCGTGCAAAAGACACGATGAATACCCGTGATTTTAAAACTCCTCTTCCTCCATCTCATGCCTCAAATTTGGGGCCTCAACATGAGCTAAAGAAGTCTGATTCACCGTTCCATACGGAGACTTTGTGAGTGCAAGAAAAGATACTTTAGAACTTTCGCAGCCCTTTATCAATCAGTTTGGCCAAAAGCATGGCATCTTTTTTCTGAAGCTGCTTTCCCAGAACAAAGCGGCCGCGCATGTAGGTAAATTCAATGGAATCGCCCCCCATGATCCAAAAGCTCTGATCGAGGTTTTGAATGAATTTTGCGGGGTTGCGGCGTATGACCTCCATTTTTTTGATGTTTTCTTTCATGAAGAAGCGAGCTTTACCAAAATCGCGGAATGCGTTCTTCACGGACATGCCTTCTGCAGTGATGCGCACCATTTCACGTCCAATGCGTCGCCACAGAATGACCTTGAAAACGCGAAAGAAAAAAAATGCCCAAAAAGAGAGGAAGATGAGGAAGAAAGTACGCTCGCTCCCTTCAGCTCCTGAAAATTCTAGCCCGACAGCTGTTCCAACACCACACCAGGCGATGAGCCATACTTCGAGCATAATTTGTTGCATTCGGGGAATTTCTTGGCTGATGATGATGGTCAAAGAATCATCATGCCAAGCATACGTAATGCGCTTACCTATGGATTCAAGGCGATTTTTTTTCACTTTGGCGTGGTATCGTTTTGGGAGATAAGGCCGTCGTAGATGGCTTCGTATTGGGGCACGATTCCCGATAAATGAAAATCCCAAGCACGTTCACGTGCCGCTTTTTTGAACTTTTGATGGCTGTCGGAGGACCCGAGAATTTCCAAAGCAAAATTGGCCATTGCTTCTACATCACCAACGGGTGCGAGATACCCCGACTTCCCGTGTTCAATGACCTCGGGCAATCCACCTGCATTCGAGGCAATAACGGGGACTTCTGCTGCCATTGCTTCCAGCGCTGCAAGCCCAAAGCTTTCAGTTTCTGAAGGCAACAGAAATAAATCACTCACCAGCAATGGTTCCACGGGATTTTTTATTTTTCCAATGCTGATGACATGAGATCGGATTCCAAGTTCTTCTGCGAATTTTTCAATGCGGGATCGTTCCGGACCATCGCCGACCAGCAATAATTTGGCGGGTATCCTGTTTAGAATACGTGCAAAAATTTTCAGCACGTCGTCCACTCGTTTTACCGGTCTGAAGTTGGAGATGTGGGTCACAATTTTTTCGTCATTCGGAGCGACGGCTGCGCGGAACTGTTCGTCAATGGGACGCTCAAAATGAGAGGGACAGATGAAATTATGCACGACGTGAATGGGTTTTTTCACGCCGAATAATGACTCCGTGTCGCGCTTAAGACTGTGGGAAACGGCTGTTACAGCATTGGACTTATTGATGGCGTAAGCGATGACAGGCTTAAACGCGGGGTCTTTGCCGAGTAAGGTGATGTCTGTGCCATGCAAAGTTGTTACCACCGGTAGGTCGATTCCCTCGTCGGAGAGGATGTTGCGGGCAATTATGGCTGCACTGGCATGAGGGATCGCATAGTGTACGTGGAGTAGATCCAGTTGGTGTGCCTTTGCGACCTCCACCATTTTGGAGGCGAGTACAAGCTCATACGGTTGGAAATCAAAGAGCGGATAGTCCGTCATATGGACCTCGTGGTAAAATAAATTCTGCTTCAAGCTCCCCATGCGAGCTGGAGCACTATAGGTTATGAAATGCAGTTCATGGCCTTTTTCGGCAAGGGCTTTTCCCAATTCAGTTGCGACAACTCCCGATCCACCGAAGGTCGGATAACATACAAACCCAATGCGCAGTTTTTTCATTTCTCCAGAGGTTCAAAACGAGATGGAATATCATATGCCTTGTAAACTTCGTGTTGAATCTTTGTTCTTACATCCCATTCAATCAGCTTGCGATTTTCAGCATCTGGAAAGGTGCGGTTGCTCAAAAAAACAAAAATCAAATCGTGATCGGGATCAGCCCAAGCTAGGGTGCCGGTGAAACCCGAATGTCCAAAGCTAGATGCACTCGCTTGATTGCAGGTGGGTCCGGCATCAGGCTCATTGGCCGGTCGATCAAAGCCACAGGCCTTTCGATGGTCGGGATCAGGATCGACGCGCTGCACCCACCGCTGAACGGTAGCGGGTTGGAAGAATTCGGTCCCCCCATAATATCCGCCTAATCGCAGCATGTACATTAACCTAGCTAGATCGTAAGCATTGCTAAACAATCCCGCATGTCCAGCCACACCATTCAGCATGGCAGCCCCAGGGTCGTGCACCTCACCTCGCACGATGACATTCCTGAACAAGGTGTCTTTTTCGGTAGGGGCGATGTCTCGCTCATCAAATCGATTCTTCGGCAAGAAACCTAAGCTTGTCCAGCCGGCGGGTGCATAGAAGGATTTGGCAGCGAATTCGTCGAGCAGCATCCCTGTTTTATTCTCGATGATGCGCTGCAGCGCATAATATCCCAAGTCGCTGTATCGATGGGTTCCAAGGGCATCGACGTCAGAATCCAAAATATGCTGCCATATGGAGTCTTTCCAGGCAGGTTTCATGTAGCACGCGTCGGATATGCGCTGGGTATGCAATGGGGTTTTGTGAGGAGCAAGGGCCATTGAATCTTCCATGGCCTCCAGATAAAATGGGATCCATGACTTCAAGCCTGCGCGATGTGCCAGAATGTCCCGAATGGTCCGAGAACCCAAGGAAGTGCCCTCCAGCTCTTCCAGGTAACTTTCAATAGGTTGATGAACATCCAATTCCCCCGCCTCTTCCAAGTGCATCAGGCTCAATACCGTCGTTGCAATTTTCGTGATGCTTGCGAGGTCGTAGATGGAGCTGGGCTTGACGGGGTTTTGTCCATCCAAGGTTCCGTACACTCCGTCATGAACGATAAGCCCCTCATAGGCCACCAAGACCCGACATCCGGGAATGGCTCCGCCTTCGATAGCGCTCAAAGCAATGCTGTCTATGGCGGCTTTGGTAGCAATTGAGTTGGCCGCAATGCCCAGCCGATTGCGCCCGATCCAAGGCAATCCATAGCCTTGTTCGTATTCCGCGGTTCCAACGGGCAAATGACCGCCGGCAGGACCAGCACCTGTGATGGCCTGAGCAACTGCATTGGCGGTTCGTTGATCATCTTGATAAGCGACCATGACAACGTCGCTCAATGCGATGCACAATCCCAGGCGGTCTAGCACGTATGGACTGCCGTACACGACCAGTCCAAGGGGAATGTTTCTTTCATGAGCAAGTGCAGCACATCGCTGGATGGTCTGGATTTCTGCATCACTGATGCCGTGGTTTCGCGCAGCAGAATGGGATGTGCCTCCAACGTGAAGAATGGCCCAATCGGGTTCTGACCTGAGCACTTCGGCGAACGTCGCCGCACCCCGCTGCTCAAATGCAGTGCTCGTCATCACCCGGCTGGTTGACTTGAATTCAGGTGACATGATGCGCATCATGTTGCCATCCACCAGAGTGGCGGTCTCTTTTTCAAAACCGATAAATAAATGATTGACTTGTTGGACCTGATTGCTCAAAGGCCAGTGCGGCGATCCGTTTTTTAGAACGGTTAAGGACTGACCGAGGACCGTCTGATGCAGCTGCTCAGCTCGATCTACATCCACTCGCTGTTGAGGTTTGTCACCAACACGGCACCAAGACTTCGCGCACAGGACGCGGTGACATTTCTCCGCAATCCATGAGGGATCCATTCGGCCTGCTGTGACGGCCTGCATGACTTCTTCGATCACTATCGCAGGATGTTCCGGAAACAATAAAATATCATTGCCTGCCAAGAGTGCATCGACGTGGGGAGTGGACGTTGACGAAAAAGAGGTGAATCCTTTCATGGTCATCGCATCAGTGAATATCAGCCCTTCGAACCCCATGGTTTGGCGGAGCAAGGAATCGACAATTCGGTTTGAAAGTGTGGAGGGGAGGTTGGGGGTGCTATCCAAAGCCGGAATGAACAAATGAGCCGCCATCATAGCTCCGACACCTTCTTGAATCAGCTGTTTGAATGGTTCCAGCTCAATTGAATCCAATCGGGCCCTATCGTGGCGAATGACGGGCAAGGCATGGTGTGAATCCGCATCGGTGTCCCCATGGCCGGGAAAATGTTTGGCCGTTGCTAGAACCCCTACGTTTTGCATGCCACGCGCATAGGCGCTACCCTGCTTACCAACCCAATCGACATTGCTTCCAAAAGACCGGCTTCCGATCACAGGATTGCTCGGATTGCTATTGACGTCAACAACTGGAGCAAAGTTGACATGGAACCCCATGCTTTTTAATGACCTTCCAACTTCTTCCCCCATGGCCTCCGTTAGCGACGTGTCGTTCGCGGCGCCAAATGTCAGTGCCCGGGGCCAAGAACGGGTCGAATCAATGCGCATTCCCAATCCCCATTCTCCGTCTGTTGATACGAGCAGGGGAACCTCAGCGTTGGCTTGTAATCGCTGAATTCGTTCAGCATAGGGAGAGGGGGCACCTTGCATTGCGATTACACCTCCAATTTGGTATTCTTTCACCCATGACTCGACTTCCGCCCAGTTTTCACGCGACGCATGAGCGTAGATAGGCGGCATGAGCAGTTGAGCAATTTGCTGCTCAAGGGTCAATTCAAGCAGCACCGAATCCGCCCACTGCCGATGTTCGGACGATGAATAAGGAAGGGGATTTTGCGCTTGGGCAAGGGTTACTGAGAGGATAAGCGCTGTCAGCACAAGCGCACGGCGACTCAAGCTGTATTTCATGCGCCGGCTATGGCTTTTCGAACATGAGTCAATAAAAACGCAAGTTGTTCGTCCTCGGATAATTGGCTGTTATCCAAAACGATGGCGTCTTTTGCTTGACGCAGCGGGCTCGCGGATCGATTGGAATCAATCCGATCACGCTCCAAGATATTGCTTAGGACTTCGCTCAACTGGAAATTGGGCTGTGACACCTGAATTTCCCGAAGCCGCCGATGAGCGCGAACTTCAGGATCGGCTGTAATGAAGAATTTTGCTTCGGCATGGGGGATGACCACGGTTCCAATGTCCCGACCATCCATCACGACACCGCCATTTTCGGCCATCCGCTGTTGCAAATCAACCAGCTTGTGTCGAACTGCGGGTATGGCAGCCACCAAACTGACTTTTCGAGAAACCTCCATGGATCGAATGTCTTCTTCAACGTTGACTCCACCCAAATGAATTTCGGACCGCTCAGTCTTAGAATTGTATTTGAACCCCAAGTACATCCGGTCAATCGCCACTTCTACCTTGCTTGAATCAATTTCGTTGGTCTGAACCAAACGTTCCTTGATGCAAAACAATGTTGCAGCCCGGTACATGGCACCGGTATCCACATAAATAAAATTTAATTCTTTCGCCAAGGCTTTCGCCATAGTGCTCTTACCTGCCGATGAGTGACCATCGATCGCGATATTGATTTTACGCTTCTCCATCGGATGGGCAATTTAGCAATGTCAATTGGATTATTGGCGTTTGAACTGACTCGGATTGAATTGCAACCCCAATTGCGTCGAAGCCCCGGCGATATGATAGCGTGAACGGCTGATTCTCAGCTCAAATTGGCCTAGAGCGAAGTGGGTGCCGAAGGAAATTCCGTTCGCGCTTAGTCGATCCGTTGCCATTAATTCAATTCTCCGGCGGTAATCAAACCCGGTCCAGAACGTCATATTGTCTCCGAGTGCGATCGCAGTGCCAAGGGTGATGTGCCGTAGAAACTGATCTCCTAACTTAAAGGTGGTGTTTTCAATGGTCTCACCTGTAATCGGATCGATGGAGTCATCGTAGGTGCCGGGCGGAGCTAAGTCCCACGTCTCCAAGTGCTGGCCTTTTAAAAACAACTGGAAGGGAGCGTTTTCAAATCCTTTGGTCAGCGCCACCTGCAAATTCCAAGGGAGCCAGCCACTGGGTTGGGATCCCTTCCATCCCCATTGTTTCCCCCAGCCGGTCACACCTACAGCAACAGCGGTATTCCGCTCAGGCCACGTCCCATTGATGAAGCACTCCAAGCCCGTCCATGCGGCCACTTCTCGGTCGAGTGATCGGGTACCTATAAATGCCTGAATGCCAAATTGCCAGGTAGAGTCTAGGTTTCTCGAAGTGCCATAGAAAGCGATGTTCTCGCCTCCGTTAAAGTTGGGCGCGGGATTTCCTGAGGCATCCGCCCCCGTAAATTCCCCTAGACTTAAAAAGCGAACTCCGACTTGCCGCCGCCACTTCCCTTTTGGCTGTATTTGATAATTGACCGAGGCCAAGCCCATTCCAGCGAAATAATCCACATAGTCCAAGGCGATGACTCCCCATTTGGTGCTATCGATGAGGTTGGGATTGTATGCAGCACCATGCACATCACCTTCTAGGTCGGCAAGTACGCTTGATCCTAGCGCTGCCCCCCGAGCGTCTGTCGTGATTTCAAATAGCAAGGACTCATTGACTTGTCCAAAGCCAATCGCTGACGACAATAAAGGAAGGAGAGCGGCTATATAAAGATGGCGCATGATGAGACCGGTCAAAGGGGTTATCGGACGTTTGGTGCTTTTTCCTGGAGCAGTGCACGTTCAATTACTTCCATGATTTCACTAACGAAGGTAAATGAAAGCCCTTTGAGATAACGGTCGTCAATTTCGTCGATGTCTTGTCGGTTTCTCTCGCAGAGGATGATCTCTTTGATGCCTGCTCGTTTGGCAGCGAGAATTTTCTCTTTGATGCCGCCGACGGGCAGAACAGTTCCACGCAATGTGATTTCGCCAGTCATGGCCAAGGCCTTTCTGATTTTACGTCGTGTAAAGGCTGAAACCATTGCCGAGATCATGGTGATTCCTGCACTGGGGCCATCCTTCGGAATAGCTCCTTGCGGAACGTGTAAATGAACGTTGAGCTTGCTCAGAGCTTCCGCATCCAATCCAATTTGTTCTGCATGCGATTTGATGTATTCAAGTGCAATAATGGCACTCTCCTTCATCACATCTCCCAGGTTTCCGGTCAACGTGAGTTTGCCCGTGCCGCGTGTGAGGGACGTTTCGATGAACAGAATGTCACCGCCATGCGGTGTCCATGCGAGTCCCGTGACTACACCAGGTGTATCATTTCCCTGGTACCGGTCTTTTTCGCGCGAAGGCCCCAAAATGTCGGACAGGTGTGAGGAGGAGATTTCTGGAGTAAACTCTTCTTCCAGCGCCAGCTCTTTGGCCCGATTTCTAACCAATTTCCCAATGCGCTTCTCCAATCCACGGACACCGCTCTCTGACGTGTACTTCTGCACAACGGACTCTAAGGTCTTCACAGGGAGCTTGAATTGTTTTCCCGTGATACCGGTGTCTTTTAGGTGCTTCGGGACCAAGTGGCGTTTGGCAATTTGCACCTTTTCCTCCACGGTATAACCGGTCACTTCAATGATTTCCATGCGGTCGCGCAAAGCTGGTTGGATGCTCGCCAAATTGTTGCAAGTCGCCAGAAACATGACTTGGCTCAAGTCATAGTCCAAATCCAGGTAATTGTCGTGGAATGCATGGTTCTGTTCTGGATCCAAAACCTCGAGCATGGCACTGGATGGGTCGCCGTGGTGATCCCGACCAAGTTTGTCCATTTCATCCAAAACGAATAAGGGGTTCGAGGTCCCAGCTTTCTTTAAGTTTTGGAGAATGCGTCCGGGCATGGCGCCGATGTATGTCTTCCGGTGGCCACGGATTTCCGCTTCGTCCCGAAGCCCGCCCAAACTCATGCGCACGTATTCGCGACCGAGGGCTTTGGCAATGCTTTTTCCCAAGGATGTTTTTCCCACTCCCGGAGGTCCATACAGGCAGATGATGGGGGCTTTCAAATCGCCTTTGATTTTGAGCACGGCTAGGTGTTCAATGATGCGCTCCTTCACTTT
>ENA-OWPI01000276-OWPI01000276.1-marine-metagenome-genome-assembly--contig:-NODE-276-length-79095-cov-11.511162_pt1 | contig 79095 bp, 39 predicted proteins | sample MGYA00238138_ERZ651775 | MGnify/ENA primary metagenome ERZ651775 (study PRJEB26906, sample SAMN06265043) | marine metagenome | isolation source: Helgoland LTER site | place: Germany:Helgoland, sampling... | reverse complement strand
TGATAGCAATGCGTGTGACTTTCTCGCGCGCGTGCGCGCGCGCACGCAAAAAAAAAGTGATATTATATGCGCGCGCATATGCGCGCAGCTGCGCGCGAGAAAGTGAAGAGGATATGAGAAAAAAATGCGTTTTAGATACAAAATTCGTATTTGTTTTTTCCGCGGAACTTTTTCGGCAAAAAAATTTGAGACGCACTCGTGTTAGTATATAAGAAGAGTCTGCTCCTCTCGAAAATAAACATTCTTCTCTCTCTCGACGTGGAAACGAACACACCAAACGGCAGAGAAAAAGCAGTTTTCAGCCGAAAAGACAAAAAAAAAATCACAGATATCTCGCCATAAAACTGACCCACGTCGACACTTTATACTCACTTAAACACTCACACACATAATGTTCTCTGTTACCCAATCCGCTGTTGCGCAATCCGTTCGCTTGAACGTCGTTTCCAAGAGAAGCGTCAAAGTTCGGTGAGTCGTGGTGGCGTTGTTCTTGTTCTTCTTATGTTTTTCGTGCGTATCGTTCTCTTTTAAACGCGCGCGCGCGGTGAAAGAGAAATCCCGATGGATGATGTTTTCCACGTTGGATGATGAAGATGATGATGAGAAATGCGATTGACTTTCGCGCGCGCGTTCTCTCGCGCTTTCTTAAAAAGAGAACGAAAGAAAGAACGGGCGATTGAATCGAACGCCGTTTCATTCATTCGTTTATTCTTTAATTCGTTTTTCACGCGTTCATGCGTTCGTTCAAGAAGAAGAACATGTGTTAGGTCGAGAGAATTCGTTGTTATCCACTCCGTTCGTGTACACGTCGTGTGTCCTGTGCTTGACACGTCGCCAAATTTGGCTGATTTTTTGATTTTTTTTCTCTCTTTTCGGAAGAGAATTTTTGGACGCATCAAACAAAACACTCACCTCTTTCGCTTTTCTTTTGAGAACAGCGCTGGCGACAACTTCTCCGCGCCGATGAGAGACGATTCCGAAACGTTCAAGAACTCCTTGGCTGGCCAATCCAACTGGAACGCCTACGAAGGTGCCGACGAGAAGCCGCTCACCCCGGAAGAGAAGAAGGCCAAGAACGCCAAGGAAGACGCGGAAGCCGCGGCGAGACGCGCCGCCTCCGCCGCCAAGATGGCGGCTGAGCGCAAAGCCGCCGGCGCCTAATCAGCGAAAGGTTTCATTTCCTGCTTTTAAAATTCTTCTGTTTTTTGACTCTCTTAAGAGTCGAACAGAAGAAGTTTATTCGTTGAGGGATAGAAAAACCCGATCCGAAACTAAATATATTCGTCATCTCCGAGCGCGCTTATCCGGCACACCTTCATTTGTTGTATACTTGTAGTTGTATTTGTTGTTTTGTTATTTCGATTGATCAAAGATATTAAAAAATTCATTAATTCATGAACAAAACGTACCAACGTATCCGTTTCTCTACTCATCAGTTCAACGAGTGCTGTTCTTCTTTCGTTTTGATTGCGATAAAAGAGAGATATACCTCGCGAGAAATTTTGGGCACCCCTCTCTGCTCTGAATGAAACGTTTTCCCCGTCGTCGTCCTGCACAACTTTAACGCGCGCTTTATTTATGCTTTTTCTTCTTCGAAAAGCGACGATTCAGACGATTCAGACGATTCAGACGATTCAGACGGCTGGGAAAAGACAGAGGAGGAGGAGAAGGAAGAAGTCGTTTTTATCGTCGTCGTCGTTTGAAGAAGATTCGGACGCGCTCGTGCATTTCATCGAAACCGTCGCTAAAAATGATTTCAACGCGCGCGAGAGAGTGCGCGTCGGGAAAGACGATATCGAAGATCGAGGGTACGCGTTGATTGCGAACAGACCTTTACGAGCGGGAGAGGTGGTTCTTTCTTTACCGATGCGCGCGAGATTCGTGGTGCTTTCATCGTCATCAGAAGAGGAAGACGAAGATATCTATTCCTGGTCGAAACCGTTGGCGAAACGGTTGGTGTTTGACGAAAAGGAGAGGAAACGACACGAGGTTTGGCTGAAGAGTTTACCGAAAGAAGCACCGAGAGTGCCTGGGATATACATGGAGGAAGAGGAGATCGAGAGATGGGTGAAAGATATGACGCTGAGAGAACGGTTGATAAGGAGTCGGAGAGACCATCGAGCGTTCGTAAACGGATGTTGCGGCGACGACGAAAAGGAGAAGAGAGAACTGTCGCGAATGAGGAGTTTCTTACAAAGTCGTATATTTGCGGACGATAAGAAGAGAAGATGGAATGCACCTCTGATTGACTTTTGCAACCACTCTTTCGAGGCGAACTGTTTCGTTCGGACGAACGTTGGGAAGGAGAACAAGCAAGGGAAAATTGCGACGGCGGAGATTTGCGACGACAGTTTTTTTATCGCGCGAGACGAAGAAAAAGAGGAAGAATATTTCGAACTCGTGGTTTCGGATGAAGGTTCTATAGATGTGGACGAACCGCTAACAATCTCCTACGCGCCCTCGCGCTCTGGCAACACGAATGCGTCGTTATTCTTCGAGCAGTATGGTTTTCTCTTGGAGGATACAGAAAATTCAGCTTCGTTTTTGAACAGCGTGGAGAGCGTTGAAAAGTTTCTTTCCTTTAGAAAATAGTTATTCTTTTACTAGTAGTTTAAATAGTAGTACTACTAATAGCATCGCTTACAAAATAATACAGGTATGTATATGTATGCATCGCACTCTGCTACACCGCGTGCTCGGCGACGTCTCGTAACATTTTAAGCAAACCTTTCATCGACGTTTTCTTGGCCTTCATCTTCTTCTTCTTCGAGCCGCTTTTCGCGGCGGTATTTCCTTTACTTTTCTTCAACAAGAAAACTTCCTCCAACTCCTCGTCCACGTCGTCCATGAAAACAATCTCCCCCATCGCCTCTCGTCTCTGTCGATCCGCAAACTCCTCCGAATTTTTCGCCGTCTCTTTCGCCTCCGTCTCTGCTTTCCTCGCCACGTCTACCAACTCCTGTCTCGTAAACGACACCGTCTTCATCTCGCTCTCTACTCGTTGCATCACCTGAAACACTTCCTCCAACGCTTCTTTTCTCGAAACTCCAACCATATTTTCCTCTTCCACCGATTTCGCCACCATCGTCAGTCTTTGCCGCCAATTTCTGGCTAAATCGTCCGCCCTCGGATCCACCGCGAGCGCTAACCCGCCCTCCGCGCCCAACTTCACCCGCTCCACCACCTCCTCCAACGGTTTCAACTCCTCTTCCTCTAACCCTCTCAATTGTTTCGCCACCAGCTGCTCCGCGCGCTTTTTCGCGATGTGAGAGGTTGTTTTCTGACACTCCAACAGTCCTTCCAACAATCGTTCGTTGTTTACGCTCAGTAATCCGGGCAGTTTCTTCAACGTCTTCGGACTGATGGCGAGTAATTGATTGGCCAAATTCTTGTGCCTATTCGCGTCTCTTTTCAGCTGGCTCTTGTTCTTCCTTCCGAAGTAAATCGGATCACCCTTTGCGTTTTCCGCGAACACGTCCCCGTTGCCGATGAAACCGTCCTCGTCTGTGTCCTCGTTTCCTGGAGACGACGACGTTTGAGAGGCGGTTTCTCGGAAGAATCCTTTGTGCACGACGAGGTGGCGGCTCGGGAAATTGTGGTGCAACCTCGTCATCGAATTCGATGCAGACGACGACGACGACGACGCGGCGAAATGAGACAACGCTCGCCGAAAAGTCGTCGTCGCAGTTCTAGAGGACAACATGCAACAAGAGGACAACGACGACATTATTATGTGTGTCGTGTTCTTGCGTATATATTTTAGAATTCTTTGTTGTGTGGTAATTCTCTCACGTGAGAGCTCTGTAAAGTCTCTATCTAAAAACGCGTGCGTTATCTCCGCTAGTATATCTATTTTCTTCTATATTCAGCGTGGACGACTACGAGCGTCCCAAATCAGCTGTCCTAAACGTGCAGTTTCCTCGTTCCCTCCGAAAGAGTCTCGAAGGAATTCGCCGGCATCTTCTCGGTGTTCCATTGTTTGCACGTATTCGATGAGATCTCGATTGGAGTCCGCGCCGGTGAGTTCTCGCAAGGAGAGGTTGAAGAACGTTGTCGTTTCCGCGGTGTCTTCGTCGTCGTCGATGATGATGCGGGAGGGTGAAGCGAGATCTTTCTCGTCCTCCTCGTGAGTATTGTTTAGAACGACAAAGTTGGCGAAATCTGCGGCGACGTGTTTCTCTATGCCTAAAGTACCGAGGAGGTCGATGACGTCTTGGCGCGTCGGCATCGCCGGTAAGACGTCGTTGGCGAGCGTTTCGGAAACGTCTCGGTCGAAACCGAGTTGGCGCAAGGTTTGGGCGATGTCGTCGGAGAGAGAGCTTTGCTTTCGTGCCTCTTCTTCTTCTTCTCGTGAGCTCAGAGAAACGGCGCGAGCGACTTCGAGTTCTCGTTCGAGCTCTTCGTCGAGTTTTATTCGTTCGCGAGCGTGTTCGTCCGCGCTGAGCGAAAGCGCTAATTTTAAAGCCTCTTCCTCGGACATTGTCGTTTGCTGAAACTCTTCGTGCGGCAATCGGTGTTCTGGTGCTCTCGTGGGAGGAGCAGCGCGAGACAAAGGTAACGATGGAAACGTGCTCTCGTCTTTTCGTTTGTTGTCGAGGAAGCGTCCACCGACCAGTGGTCTCGACGCTACTCGTTGGAAGTTTTCTTCTTCTTCTTCTTCTTCTTCCTCGTCTGTAGTCGACATCCTCAAATCTTCCTCATCGAATTGTTTCTGCGACCACGCTTTCCTTCCGAATCCTACACTCGTACCGATCGGAATTCCAGCTCTAACGTCCTTCTTCTTCTTCTTTGGTGGCATCGCGGGTTTCTGTCTCGTCGTGGTCGTTGTAATAGCAGTCGTAGAAGTAGCCGGCTTCTTCTTAGACGACGCCGGCGCGAACCCGCGCATGCGCAGCATTTTCGTCGCAATATCTTCGTATTCTTCCACGCGCTGCTTGCTTTCTCTCGTCGCATCTTGTGGACCAACAGCACTCTTTGCCGCCGTCATCCTCTCCTTTGCCGCTTTCGCTCTCTCCTCTCTCGACATCCTAAAATCCGAGACCGACGCGACCATCCCCAAATCTTCCAACGATTTCGGATGATTCTGTTGACGACGATCTTCATCTCTCACATCCTCTTCTTCTTCTTCAAACGCAATCTCGCACCTCCTCCTCTTCCTCATTCTCTCCTCGTCTTCCTCGTCTTCCTTCCCATTCCTCTTCTCGAAATACATCGCCGCCAACTTATCGTACCTATGCGACCAAAACGGATAACGCCTCATCAACTCGCAAAATCGAGCAAACTCTTTATTCGTCTCTCTCAACTGTTTCACCCGCAACACGTCCTCTGGTTTCACCGGATCTTCGCCATTGTCCTTTTCTCCACCTCTCTTGACCGAATCTTTGATTAACCCGGTTTTTGTGTCCCAGTACTTCTTGTTCGCGTGTCTCGGTTTCGCTCGTTCTTTTCGCTCTTCCTCTTCTCGCTTTGATACATCTTCAACTTTTCGTCGCAAACCGACGATTTTTACGTTCTCTCTCGCGAGTACCTCTTCCACGCGCGTCTCCTCGTGTTTCCCTTGAATTTCGATGACTTTTTCTCCTTTTCCTTCTCGCACCGCTCTCGCTTGCGCGCCGAGACGCTTCGATATTCGCGAGCACAAAGCGTCAATCGCGTCGTCGCATCCCGAGACGTTTCGTATCTTCGTGACGAGCCAATGCTTGCGTTTTTCGTGCTCGACCGAAAGTCGGCCTTTTTTCGTCGCTTCGATTGAAATCATCATCGTAAAATTCTCTCCTCCTTTACGTTTTCCTCCTCCTTTTCCATCTTCTGCTCGCGACGTGTTGTCATCGATGTGAGAGTGTTGTTTGCGTCATCTCATCCGACGAACTTTGGGGAAAAACACAATCGTCGTTTTCTTTACAAAAAATGTCGACCACGAATGTGTCCTCTTCACCGGCGGTGGTGACGGCCTCTTCGAACGGAACGCTCCAAACCGGTGAAGGAAAAGGAAAAGGAGTTTCAGGTGATGCGTCCTCTTCGTCTCCCGTACCGGTCGTGTTACGAGTGAGCCAACTGGATGCGCACCAACTCGATAACGAACTCCTGGAAATCATCTTCCTCAAGCAACTCGGGAAGTGTTTCGATTGTTTCGACGAAAGCATAGCTTCGAAATACAAAGAAGAGATGAAGGTATTCCTGGAATTCTTACTCTGGTTTAAAACCGTGCGAGTTTCAAAACCAACGCCCGGGATGGAGATGATGAACGTGACGTATTTAGACGAGAAAGGAATCGCCCAATTCGGGAGCTTAAGAGAGCAGCAAAAATGGACGCTTTTGCTGTGCGGTTCTCTGTGTAAATACCTGTACTCGAAAGCGACGAATTTCGCCGCCAATAAGTGCTTACCAGATGACACGACGTCGAGAGTGGTGAAACTGTTAGGAACTGCGCACTCGGTGGCGAGAACGATGAATTTGATTTTGTTCTTGTACTCGGGGAAGTTTCCGAACGTGCCGCAACGAGCGGCCAACGTGAGATTCGCGCACGAAAATCCAAACGCGGGGAGGGCGATGACGTTCGAGTATTTGAATCGAGCGTTGGCGATGAGAGAGATTACGGAGGTTGGGAAAACGGTAGTGATGCCGATGATGGAGAGCAAAGGGGCGAGGGAGTTCTTTAGGAGGGCGAAGTACGTGCTCGGCTTTCGTCAACAAGGAGGAGAGGCGGCGGCGAGACTAGAAGAGAGCGATGACGACGACGACGAAGAAGAAGAAGAAGAGGAAATAGAAGACGAAGACACGAATAGAAGAAAACGGAAAGAGAAGAAAAGTAATAAACGACTGGGAGGGATGATGGTGAGGACAATACGAGACGCCTCGACCGTTCGAATAGGAGAGGATGGATTCGACGAGGACGTCGCTATTTGCGCAGCGTGCGGCGACGCGCCTATTCCGTGTAACGCGTTCGTCGCGAAACGGTGTGGATGTAGCTATTGTTATTATTGCGCCGCGGCGAGATTGGAGGAGTGTAAAGCAGAAGGCAATTGGAAAGGGTTCGCGTGTGAAAACTGCGCGACGAGAATCAACTCCTTTCGCAGGATAAACTTAAAAACGATAGAATAAATTAGTAGAATTTTCGCGAAGAGTACAAGTGTTGGATAGTTAGATTTAGCTCATTAAAACGCACTATACTTAACCGACGATCATCGTCGTCTCGTCTTGGAACGAATATTCCGGAACTTCTAAATTCTCCGGCGCCGGTCCTTTACGAATTCTCCCGCTCGCGTCGTAGTGACTCCCGTGGCACGGGCAAAACCAACCGTTGTAATCGCCGGCGTTGGCAATCGGCACGCACCCAAGATGCGTGCACACCCCAACCACAACCAACCACTCCGGGTTCTGCGTTCTATCCGCATCCGCTTGCTTATCTCTCAATTCTCCCAAATCCACCGCGTTCTCCTTCGCGATCTCATCCGCCGTTCGTCTTCGAATAAACACCGGCTTCCCTCTCCACTTCACCGTCGTCGTCGTCCCCGGTTGTATTTTGCTCAAGTCCACTTCTAAAGACGCCAAAGCGAGCACATCCGCGGTGGCAGACATGGACATTAAAAACTTCAACACCGCTAAGCGAATCGCCGAGGCGTAAATCATGCGACCGCCAGTCAAGACGAAGTACGTGAACGCTCTCTTGTCCGGGTCTCCGATTTTATCCACGCGATGGTTTTCCTGCGCGTAGTTTGGTTCGCTGTTTGGCGTTTTCAACGCGTTCAAGATGGCGCCAGAGTTCACCGGGACCATGGAACCGTTTCCGTTGCTTCCAGAGGTGGATACCGCGGCATCGGACGCGTAGCCTGTCATGTGAGATTGATGATAGAAAAATGGTACAAAAGTCAGTATTATTATTTTACGTTGATGAAATCTCTCAAAGAGTAGTCCAAAAGGTAAAAAATCATCCGTCGCGGAAATGCGCGCGAACGAGCGCGACGCGAGCGACCTATCCCAGATCCAACCCAACGAAAACGTCCATCGATATCTTTTCCTTTCGAATGTAACACATTCTGCCTTAATTTCGTACCTCTCCTCCCCACATTTTGCTGTTCTCGCTCATCATTTTTCGCAACGGTGCTGTTGTTGTTCAAAATACCGCCGTGTGTCATCGCCGCTTTTTGGGCGGTCGACGAGGACGAGTGCGAACGCGCGGCGAGTAAAGCGCGGTGAAGAACCGACGCGACGTGTTTTCTCGACATCGTTTCTGCGGACGGACTGTTGAAGATGAATTCGCGTGTACGCGCGTTGAAGGAGGACTATTTATGGCGTGCGCGTAAAAATCTGATCGGTTTTCTCTCGATCTTTTGTCTAAAATACTATGTACTGCTTTGTCTGATTTTGGCAGCGAAAAGCGCTCTCTTCGATTACTTTCAAATACTTTTACATTCCTATTATGACTTGATTAAAAGTCGCTACATATATATACACACACGCGTTGTTACGGCTACTTTTCTATCGCGTGCTCTATTCATCATTCGTGGCGTAACTCATCTGACGTCTGGCGTCGTCTCGTCGGTATTCTCGTTGGTGTTGTTATTGTTGTTGTTCGTCGTCGTCGTCGTCGAAGCAGCAACTCTCTCCGCAACACCCGACGGACGCGTCCCATTGCTGTGCGTGCGTGCAATCCTCTCGCCATAACTCGCGAAACGTGGTCGATTTTTGCGACTCGGTCAAGCCGAGTTCGGTGATCCATTCGCCGTTCGCGCGGAATTGGTTCGCCACGCGCAAGGCGTTTTGTTTGTGCAACACCGGAACAAACGCGAATTGATGATCTTTGTTTTCTTCGTCTTTGAGTTCGGCGAGAATTTTCGGTTCGACGTCGAACGCGGAGAAGGAAGTAGGCTGACCGTAGAGTTTACCTCTCGCGGTTTGTGGCGTCCAGTCTTTGAGCATTCGTCGACTGTTTTTAGACGCGTCCACTTGGGAGGCGACGAGCTGGTCTGTTTTGGTTGTCGTCGTTTCTGAAGGATCGGAGTATTTTTGGACCCACTCGGATGGGATTTCCGGCGCGTCGTGGTGCTTGGCCATCACTCGCAAGTTCTTAATCGCAGAGAGACGAATGTCTTCGTGTAACTCGTCATGAATGGCCGTTTTCGTTTCGTCGTTGTATTGCTTTCTCTTGGCGTTCTTTTCCAAGCCTTCGATGGCGTTCCAGATTTGCCCAAAGTCGTACCCGTCGTGCTCGTGCAAACCTAAATACTCCTCCACGCGTCTCGTTGTCGCTTCCAAATTCTCTTTGCCGGAGAAATCTTCCTCGAACAACACCAACAAATTCGGAAACGCGTCTTTCCACAGAGACAAGTAATGGTCGTACCTCGACGCGCCGAGTACCGGGTGAGCGTCCAAACACTTGCTCAAATCGTCCTCGTTCGAGCCGCTAAAACCGCCGCAGTTGTTCAAATCGCGCTTCATCTTTTGGAACGCTTGAACGGAGGATTTTGACGTTTTCGCGCACGCCCCGACGCCGCCGTAATTCGCCGCGTTCGTATCATCACCGCTATCATTGCTACTCTCCACGCTCTCCATCGCGTACCTCTCCATCGCTCTCTCAATCGGATCGCTTAAAACAACAATCGGCCTTAATCGTGGCAACGTGTTCCTCATCGCTTTCGCGCAACACGAACAACTAAAACTCGTATCCGACCAATCTCCGTAAATCATCCCTTTATGTTTATCCTTATCGTAGGAAGTCCCGGTTGGAATGACTTCTCGACTGTCCCTCGCCTCGCCTCGCTTGATTTTTTTCGGCACGAGCGCGTCCACGTACGCCTTCAACATCGCCGCGCCTCTCTCGCTCTGATGCCCTTCGCACATCTCCCCACCACTCGCTCTCGTCCCGTACGGCGTGTTCCAAAAGTGCACCGCTTTCGCATCGCTATCAATCATCGGATGTTCCTTCAGCGCCGCTCGCAACCGCCCCGTGCTCGTACTCGCGCCGAGAATCGCAAAGTGCGGTAAACAGTGCTCCTCGCTCAATTTCGCGTCTCTAAAACACGTCGCCGGGCCGACGTATCTCGCGTGGCCTCGAAACTGTTCGTACCATTCCTCCGCTTTCCCCGATTTCCACACCACGTTCGCCGCGCTGAAGAGGAAAAACGCCACCACGACGGAGACCACGCCTGGGCAGAAGTCTCGCCAACCGAATTCGCTTCGCTGCGTTTTGTCCTCTGTTTTCTTCGTTTTAATTCTCGGTAACCCTTCCGGCGTTTGCTTGATGACGATGTTCCCGATGTTATTATTATTATTGCTGTTATTGTTTTCTTTGAGCGACGATAAAGGCGTCCGTTCGTCGATGACGAGTGTGCCTCCAAAATCGACTTTTCCATGATGACTGCTGCGCGCGGCCTTTCCAAAATCGGGACTCCTCGCACCATCATCCTCTCTCGTGGTCATCGGCGATGAATTATTCGACGACGAATGATGAAGAAAATTGTGAGAAGACGTGGTCGAAGATGCCATCGTCGACGGCGTTCGAGAGCTTCGAATCCGCTCCTCTCGAGGCATGTCTCGCGACCACATCGTACGTACACTTTGAAATCCAACACCAATCTGTTGTTGTTCGTTCTGAAGCGAAAGCGCTCGAGAAAAAAATTCGTTTTTCGGTTTTTTCAAAGGGGCATATTTAGGGTTTTTATTTGCTGTTGCTGGTAATGCCACCAGAAAATGTAAATACACGATATCAACACATCTGCGACGAAGGAAACGCGAGGAAACAACTCGCGCTCTCTTTCTCTCTCTTTCTCTCTCTCTTTCTTTATATTCGTCTTCGTCTCTCGTTGAAGAAGAGAACGAGGATGGCGACGACTTTTTTTAGTAGTAAGTTACGGTGGTATCAACAACTCGTCTTTAATCTGGTCCAACGCGTTTTCTAACGTCTTCGTCGTCTCGTCGATGTTTTTCAGCTTGTCGTTCCCGAACAAGCCGAACCGAACGGTCGTCACGTCGGTCGGTTGCGCATTTCCCAACATCCACGGGACACCAGCGGCGACTTGCGTGCCGACAGATTTGAAACTCTTCCCGGCGTTTGAGTTTTTGTTTATGTAGATGACGACGATGCCGGCGGCTTGGAATTTTGGGTGCGCGACCGTTTGGAAGCCTTTGGAGACGACCATGTCGACGACCGACGTGCCGAGTTTACTAAACGTCGTCTTCGCGCGACCTAAGTTATATTTTTTCAAATCCAAGGCGGCGTTTCGAAACAACGCGATGCAATCCGTCGGTAACGTGGTGTAATACGCGAACCCGCCTTTATCGTACGCGTCGGAAACTTCCAACCATTTACGTAAATTCAACGCCATCGAATCCGACGCGCTCCCGACCGAATCCGTTCCTCTCGCTGCTTTTTCACCTCTTTCGTTTAAGATGACGACTCCAACGCACGCGGGCGCGCTCCATCCTTTCTGTGGCGCCGTGATGTACGCGTCCACCAAATTCGATTTCGTATCGATCCACGTCGTCCCGGCGGCGATGCCGTCCAACACGAAAATTCCATCCGAAAATTTTCTCGTCGCCTCGCCGATTCTTTTCACGTACTCCGCGGGTAACTCCACCCCAGTGCTCGTTTCCACGTGCGGCGCAAACACCACTCGCGGTTTATGTTTCTCGATCAACTTTTCCACCTCCTCGATTGCCATCGGTTGCACTCTCGGCCACCGATCTCCGTCTCGCTTCTTCACCTCGGCTCGCGCGACGATCGCCTTCGCGCCGAGACTTCTCGTCACTTGCTCGATGATATCCGTCCACCGGTAGGAAAAGTACCCGTTGCGTAAAATCAACACCGTATCACCATCCGACGCGAACTGTCGAAATACTGCCTCCATCGCGTACGTCCCGCTTCCGGGTAACCACACCGCGTTGTCCGCGTTGTACGCCTCTTTTAACACCTGTTTCAACTCTCGATGAATCTGTACGTACGTATCGGACATGGAGTTCAACGCTCTGTCGGTATACACGACTGAAAACTCGTTCAAAATTACATCTGGTAAAGTTGTATCCCCGTGGTAGTTTTGGCCCGCGTTTAACGCGCGCGAGTGGTATTTTTCGTTCGTTCCGTTCTTGTTTTGATGGTGCGGACACGCCTCTCCCCTGGCGGCTTGAGGCGATGTTCCCGAGACCGTTAGGAAAAGAAGAAGAATTATTGGAACCAAAAACATGTTTTAAATACTAATAATACTCATAATAAAGAGAGGAAGTGAACTCTGCGTGTTTTGTGGTCAGACTTTGACGATGTGTGCTCGCAAAGTGAGCGCGTCTGCGTGTGTGTTGTCTGCGCTTTTTAATCGAGGTTACATGTACAAAAATAACCTGAGAAAGATGAAGTGAAAAAATACGCTAATATGTCATCTGACGACGCGTCATCATTTTCAATCAATGCATCACTCGTGTACTCACAAAGGCCCCACGACGGCGAGTGCAGCCACTAACACGAACGCTGAGGAGAACACGCTCAGACATAAGGTGACGATGACGAACGCGCCGAACGTGGAGAAGAAGACGATGACGCAGCCGGCGAAGAGGAAACCGGCGGCGGAGGCGGTGGTGAACGCGCCGCCGATGACGGAAGGGCCGACGGAACGGATCGCTTGGAGCGCGCGGGAGGCACGCAGAAGGTCGTTTGTTGTTTTTGTTTTTGTTTTTGTTGCTGTCATAGTCGTCGAAGTCGGGGTATTTTCGAACAACGATTCTTTGTCTTGTTCTCGTTCTTTTCTTTCTCTTTCTCCAACAACGTTGGCGTCGTCGTTGGCGTTTTTTAAGCTCGAGGATGCTGCGGCGTACGCGCTGGCCACGTGCAACGGGTAGTCGACGGATAAACCAACTAACAACGTGACGCACACGCTTTCGATGACCCCAAACTTCCAATCGCGGAAGGTGGCGCTCAATCCAAGACTCGCCGCGCAGGCGAACGCGACCGAGAAGCACGTGGCGAAAGCGATGGCAAACGAGCGGCTGGCGAAGAAGGCGACGATGAACGCGAAGAAGAAGGAAGCAACGAGCGCAGTTTTTGCGCCTTTCGCGAGCTCCTCGACGGTATCTGCGTAAGACCACGCGGAGGAAGTTTGGAAAGCGGAACCGCGGACGGTATCTGGCGCGGTAGAAAGCGCCTGTTGGAACCACCGTTCCCAGTCGTCTCTCGCGTTTACTATATCGTGCTGAGAGGCTGTGCTGGAGACGTTTATGGACGCGGAAATTATGATCCCGCGCTTACAGGTATTTTCTTCGCTCAGTTTCGAGCACGCCAACGCTAAATGCTTCACGTTTTCTTCATCTTTCGCGGTTGGTAGAGTCGTCGATGATGTCCCGTAGTAATAGTCTCCTCCGGGCGGGAAGAGCGAGGCGGAAAGTTCTCCGTCGTTGGTCACGTTTAAATCATACTCTTCGTTCTCGATCATGAACTGCGAAGCTAACTCGAACGCGCGGAGCTGCTCATCACTCCACGATGATGGTATGCTGGTCGTCGTCGTCGCGTTAATAACGCGTGTGCCGTTGTTGTAATAACGAACATTGGTATTCATCAAAGCCAAATTTTCTTCATCCGAGAGAAACTCGCATATCTCGCGCAACTCAATTCTCAGCGACTCCAAAGCATTAAGGACGATGTTTTCGTCTTCAAACCCGTAGGCATCTTTATTCTTTAACGCACAAGCATCGGTGGAAATGACGTGCGGTATGTGTAACCCGCCTTTCTCCCCGGCTCTAAACGTGGCATCGTTGATGAAGTCTTCTACGTACCGCTCGTATTGCGTCGCGTTCGCAAACGGGACGCGGTTCGGGTACCGGAAGTTTTGCGACCAATCGTCGAGTTCTTGGGTGAAACATTTTAAGCTCGGTTTCAATATCCGCCGATCGTTGTTTAATAATTCGCAAAAGTCGAGCATCCACTTCTGAACGTCGACGTTGGCATCATTGAAGTCTTCAGCGAATGCAACTTTGGTATCCTCAAAGCGCAACGTCTTGTCGAATCCGGACGATTGTCTGGTTTTCGTCGGATCGATGCCAAAGATAAAGTGGAGTTGAATGGCTTCTTCACGTCTGGCGTACGGGATGTATTCGCGGTTTTGTCGAGCGAAAACGTTCGGGTTGAACGACTCGGGCCAAATCGAATGCGACGACCCGTCTGGCGGTTTCAAGGTCGACGCCACGTACGCCTCGTACGCCGCGAGAATGAATGAAAGTATAAGCACTGGATACCGTTTTGAAATCGCAAATTTACCAATACTTTCGCTGAGCGAGGCAGCAAACCCTAGTGCTGCGCGACGCGCGGTATCTACGCGCGTGAAAGCGTCGTTAATCGGTTCAAGAACGCGTTTCAGTCGATCGAGGCGTTGGCGATCCCGCGCCGCGTTGGCGCCGTTTACCGTTCTCATCGAGGCGTCGTCGCCGTCGCCGAAAAAACCGAATGACTTTGCTCGTTTGTGTTTTTGATTCGTTCCATATCTTTTGCTTTTTAGTTGTTTTACGACGTTATCGTCGTCGTCGTCGTCGTCGTCGTCATCATCGAAGTAACCGTCCATCAGGTTGCGCTTCGTGTTCATTTTGGTGGTCATATTTTTTTCTTTTTCAACGTAATCAGTATCATCTGAGATTCTTCTCTCGAACGAGGAGGCGAACAAATCGGCTTCGTTGCCATAGCTTTTCGATCTTCTGCTCGTGCTTGGAAACGTGTCACTTTCAATCCGCTCGAGTCTTTTCTCTTGTTTTTCTTCAACTTCTTTCTTCGCTTCTCTTTCGCCGCTCTCGCCTGCGCCGCCGACGCCGCCTTCCATCGCGGTGACAACTTTCACGCGTCTCGGTACCACTTTTGAAGATCGTCCACCGGGTGCGTTGACAATGGCAAAGAACCGTCGCTTTCGCTCGGATAAACGCGCGTCTAGAATCAAACTCGCTGGAACCATCGCGATGGTCACGAAGAAGCAAAACGCCACGGACAGCGCGGCGAAAATGCCAAACAATCGCAAAGGTTCAATGTTTGAAAATATGAGCGTGGCGAAAGCGGTCGTGGTTGTCGCGGAGGTACAACAGATGGAAAAGAATGACTTTTGAATCGTCCACGACATTCGATCGATCAGCCACGCTTCTGCGTCTATTGAGTAACCAGTATTGCGCATTCTGCACCGTGTCGACTTCTCAATTTCGTTGTCGTTGTCTTCTTCTTCGTCGTCGTCGCGGCGTGTTTTTTTAGGCACCGGAACGAGTTTCGCTGAAAGCTTCCAGTGATCGACCAGTACAAAAGCATCGTCTGCACCGATGCCTAAAATACAAAACACGCCGAGAAAGTGTAAAACACCTACCCAAACTTTGTCTAAACCGAGGATGTAAGTAAATATCGCGAACACGAGCGACGAGGCGACCACAATGCACGAGACGACAGTGACAATAACGCTTCCAGTATGAAAGAATACGAGTGCGAAACACGCACCGAATGCCGCAATAATCCATTGACAATCGTTTGCGAGCTGCTCGAGCTCGAGAGAAGAGTAAGTTTGCCAATGTCGCCACGCGACGCGATCGGATGGCGGCGTCTCGTCTGTCTCAAATCTTAACGCGCTTTCGATGTCGTATTCTTTGCTCCACTCTCGTATGGTGCGCTCGAAGGAGTTTTTTACCCAACGAATGGAATCTTCTTCGGATATGCCGCGATACAAGTCGCTTTTCTTCCTCTGGAATATGAGTCGCGTTGCGCCAAACTTTCTTTTAGATAAAGTTGAGATATTATCATAACGTGTCGTAACGCCTTCATCGTCTTCATCCTCCCGGAACCCGAACGTATCGAAATCTAATATTGGTTCCCACGGACGCGTCACAACCTCAAACGCTTCCCATTTATTCGCCCACGAGATGAAAACTCTCAAACCGCGCAAACTTCTTCGCACTTGATCCAAAATCGTTTCCGAATCGCACGGCGCAAAAGCGTTCTCAATTTCCTCCTCGACGGATGGCATTTCCGAAATGATTTTAATCTCCTCCGTCGTCGGTTTCGCGCGTTCGATCCAATCGCAAACGCTCAGGTCCCCTATTAAATTGCACATCTTTGGCTGCTCTATCATGTTCATTTCGCCACTCTCATTAACGTTTTCGTACATTCTCTCCTCGCATCCTCGCTCCTCGCACGCGAATCCATCGTTCTCGCACAAGCGATTCGCCTTTAAAAGACTTGTCGTATCATTCTCACCACAAATATCTACGGCTGTTTGAAGAAGTCGCGTCGTTGTTTCAGTTTTGTTGTTACTATCACCATCACGATCGTCATAGACGTAAAGTCCTTTCAACGTTTGAAATGCGGTGTGCCAAATATCCACGTTCATGAAAACTAAGTTCACGTCAAAAACGCTCCACGGCGGCGCACACGTTTTCGAGGAAAAGGTCCAGCCTGCGTGATACCCTCCCAAAACTTGATCTCGCGTCGCGCACGCCTCTTCATACCCCAATGAAGACTCAATCGCCCGTTTTAATTCACACAACTTAATCACATTCTCCTCTCTCTGGTACGCGTCTTTAGTACGCTCTTCTTCTTCTTCGCTAAAATCCAACATCGCGTTTACGATCAACTCGTTCCAATCAACGCTATTCGGAATCGCCCCGTACCTCGCCCCTCGTTCCACTAACATTAAATCCATCATCGACCGTACTTTTCTCACTCTTTTCTCGCTCCGCATGGGATCTCCGCGATCTCCTTCGCTCCCGACGAACACCAGCGGAAACTCGCGATAAAAATACTTCCTCTTCCCTTGCTCTTCGATCAAGTGTTTCCTTGCGGCTAAAAAAGTTTCGTCCCGATCGCTGTGCGTGGTCAACCTCGCGCGGTACGCGGTCAACTTCACGTCGACGACAACTGTCGACCGACGCTCGTACACCGCACGCGACGCGAACCCGATCGAGAGCAGACATACGAGCAGCACCAATCCTATTGTTTTAGAAAAAATATCAGATCAGAGATGTGTTTTTCCGAGAAAAAAAAACGCTCAGCTTGGGTGCAAAAGATACAAAAAAAGAAAGAACTCCTCTCCGTGCATTAGTATTCGAAAGTAGGGGGAGAAAAGAGCGCCAAAGTCGTTTTCATCGCGCACACACCTGGTCGTCGACAACTCGCCCGCGCCCAACATCGCGCGACTCTGTTGTTCGTATTATTCCTGTCGTTTGTTTTCGTCAAAGCATCATTTTTGCACATGTGTGCATGTGTGTGTTGTGCGAATTCAAAAAGAGACGTTTTTTTGGTCTATTTTTAGGCAAAAAATCGTCAAAAAAAATTCATCAGCATGCGACGAGAGGAAAAACGAACAAAGTTTTCCTCGACCAACGAGTCCTCGCGGGAAAAACAACAAAAAGCGAAACGATGTCTCTCTTCTCTTCTCACCCCAGTCACGAAAACCGCGTGCGCGTTAGATAAGGCTTTCGCGGCGACGATTGAAGGGAGCAGCAGTCTCGGGGAGAGTCATCGCAGTGCTCGCATTCATCACGTTCATCATTCGCATCATCGTCGTCGGGAAAATTCAAATTTTGGAACAATGTTCTTTGAGAGTCCGGGAATGCCGAGGATGAACTTGGCGAACGATTTCGGCGATGATTTCGCAGAAATGAGAGGGACGAAGAGAAGTTGGGAGGAGGAGGATTTGCACACGCCGGCGCCGAGGCAAACCACGACGGCAAACAACGCGACGACGACGACGAGCTGTTTTTTTCCTCCTCCTCATTCGACGAGCGGAGACACGAAAGAGAGAATAAAAAATTTTCGCAACGACGACGATATCGACGACTTTGACGATTGCTTTTCCATCGGTGTCCGAATGCAGAGAATGGAGGAAAATGCGAGTGGCAGAGCTACTCAATCTGTGACGAGTATTCCGAGCGAAGTAGACGCTTCGCAGGGAGGGATTCCCATGATTGACTCGAACGCGGTGAAAAAATTGTTACTCGAGGATGAGAACGGCGTAGTTTTGATCGATTGTCGATACTTTTACGAGTACCGAAACGGTCGCATATCGTCGAGCCATAACGTGGTGTTCCCGGACGACTGTCAGAGAGGTTTCATAATTGCCAGAGATAAACTGCTGAATTGTGCGAATCATAGAAATAGCGAGAAGAGGGATTTGGTGTACGTCTTTTACGACGACGGCGAAGCGAACGCGATGGCGATGCATCACCGAGCCACGCAGTTATTTCGACACATCAGAAACTTAGACAGATTGGATAACATGCGCACGTATCCAAACTTGTGTTTCCCAAACATGTTCGTTTTGAAAGGAGGATTCAAGGCGTTCATCGAGTCGTCGAGAGATCGAGAATGGGAAGACGACCATCGAATATTTTACGAAGGTAGTTTTGTCTCCATGGACGATTGGCGTTTCTCGAACGAGACGAAAGAGTTGCACAATCAAGTCGTCAAGCGATGGATTTTGGCGGCAGCCGCGCAAAGCCTGAACGATTTCCCGACTCGAGTGTAAGAATATGAATGTTGTACATGTAAAATAATCGTTAAATGGTAAAAGAGTAGAAAAAGAAAGGGACTTCTTCGTCGCGTTGTATATAAAAAATGTATTTAATAAGAAACAAAATTACGATGATGATGATCAACGCTCATATGCGTTTAAACTACACGCTCCTCGCGCGTGGGTCAAGACTACTCCTACACCTCCTACTCCTACTCCTACTACGAAGACAAATTTTACGCCGCGGCGCTCCCTCCTCCGTTATCCTCCTCGGAAGGAATCAACTTCAACGCTTGCGACAAAATCGAACTCGCCGCCTCGGTCATCTCCGGGATGACTGAATCCGGCCCGCACCACGATTCAAACAAAGCCCCGCACAGCCTCTCGTCCTTAATCGACTCTCCAATTTTCTTTCCTCTCAATCTCGTCGTCAACGTGCCGCTCTCGTTCGTGCTAAACGTCAAACTCGCGCCCTTTTCGATTTTCACGCTCCGAAACATCGACTTAAACATCTCCAACGCTTCCTTCGCTTTCTTCTCCGACTCCTCGTTCCCGCCGCTCTCCGCTCTCGATCCTAATTTTTTCTCTATATTAACCGCGATCGCCTTCGCCACCGACTCTCCGCTCACGTCTCTCACGAACGTCAGTCGCACCGTTTTCGCAATCGAACAGTCGTTCGCCACCGCGTCCAACGCGTCCTCTTCTCCCTCGTGTTTCTTACACGCTTTCGGTAGGAAATACAACCCAATCACGTACACGTCCACGTTCAACATGGCGGCTACTTTTTTCCTCCTCACCCCGCCGGCGATGAGCGGCGCGTTCGATTCTTCCTCGTCATCTAGAATATGATGCGACGGCACTTTCACGCTTTCTCCTTTTTTCCCGTACGGGATGTCGAGCAAACGCGTCACGGTTGCGCTCGCGAGAAAGAACTTTCTTTCGCTTTTTCTTCGGAATCTCGTTAAAATTCTTTGCTTCCGAATCCTCCTTCGTTGCTTCTCCTCGTCAAGGAGTTCTCCTTCTTCGTTCCTCGCCGTCGTCGTCGTCAGTGAAGAAGAGACGCGCTGTTGTTGTTGCTGGCGGTGGTGGTGTTGCTGCCGCTGCTGCTGCGGAGAGGAGGAGGAGGAGGACATGTCTCTCTTTTTGTTTGGATAAAATGGAAAATCCTCTGCCTGCTTTGTGTGTATTAGATATACAAAAAGGAGCAGCGCGTGGTAGTATTCTCCTCCCCGGCGCCTTTTTCCAGAGAGCAAACTACAAATGCGCGCCTCTCTCTCTCGTTTCTCTCTGAATCTCTCTCTTCTTATGCTTTTATTATTATGCCGCAACGAAAGAGTGCTTACGCTCCAAGCGCACTTATTCGCTCTTGTTTGAATTTTTGTCTCGAAGGAATTTTTTTTTCACAGGACAGCCCTAAACGCTGCTGTCAAGAGGAACCACAGAAAGGAAATTCGCGCGCACAAATCCATCACTCTATTTGCTGTTGGTTCCGAACGTACACACGCACATCTACGCATAAAAATGGGCTTTGCAAACGTGTGGGGGTCTCACCCGAAAGATAACGCCAAAGGCGGTCGAGCTTGGTACGTGGGCGATGTTCTGTTTCCGAATGAGATGATGAGAGAGATTTTTTTCTCTTTGTTTTGTGCCTTTTTTTTCTTCCGTGCGGCTGCCGAGACCCCATGACGAGCGAGGGTGGCGACGAGACGATGAACCAAAAGCGCGGCGAATTTGTGCGAACGGATTTCAGCGCGAAATAACGCGCGTCGATATAGTTTCCATTCGATTTCGCAATCGCAGAGACGATCGATTGGCGGTGTACAACGAAGGGTCCCTCTTTGCGCACTCGGCGCGCTTTAATCGATTTTTCCTCTTTTTTTCCTCTTGAGCTTCCTCCTTTGGTGGACGAGACTGACATTTTTACTCTTCTTGTGTTATTCTTGTAAACTTCAATAAACAGCCGCGTGTGCTCTAACCAACACGCGATCATCCGCAAATACAACATCATGATCTGCCGTCAGTGCTTCCGCGAGTACGCCAAAGACATTGGTTTTGTCAAGAACAACTAAAAGAAAAGAGAGAGAGAGAGCGCTCTCGACCACGTTTATATACATGTAAATAGTTGTGTTTAGATTCTGTAGCGGGTATAGAAGTCTTTCGTTGTAAGAGTTTACTTTGAACGTAGAGACGAATAATAAGAGAGAAGAAGACTGTAGCGCACTCTTCACTTTCTATTACAAATACAAATATATACTTTCTTCTTGTGACCGCTTTGTTTTTTATACACCGCGCACGTCGCGAGCCTGTGTCTCTTAAAATTGGTATCAACCGCCGCGACGCTTTTTTACGAACGATATTACTGTTATACAAAAGAAGGGGATACTACGCGCGAATATGATCTACACAAACTCACGCGTGGTACTCCATGTACCTCGCATTCTCCAATTCTTTCCTCTTCCACTTCTTCATCTCCAACCGTAAAACGACCGCGCTATCCGGTTCGATCCTCTTATAATACTTCTCAATCACCTCGCCTTTCTCGAACGCGAATTTCCCAGTCGGGTCGCAATAAAACTTAATCGCCTCCTCGTTGTTCGTTTGGACGTGTAAATACGCGTCCACTATGTTCTCATCTTCGCTCGCTTCGTTTAAACTGTTCATTAATAACCTCGACCCGATGCCTCGAGCGCGGTGCGGCGCGTACACGCCCAGCGTCATTATGTACATTCTTGCCTTGTCTGGTAATTTTGGATGTTTTTCCAATCGAACGGCGATGGCGCCGGCGAGCTCGTTAAATGCATTTTCATCTTCATCATCTCCTTCTCCTCTCGCGTACGCTAATGCCGTGCACGTCCCAGCCGCCGCGGAGTCCCGGTAAAACGATTCCTGCGAGTGATATAAGAAGAGAACAATGTCAATAAAAACAGTTGCACCATCGCGCTTAAAAAGAGAGAATAAGAATGGAACGGAAAACGACGTACCGCGTACTTCACCGGAAAGAGCACCGCGTTGAGCTTCCTCAAATCGTGCGCGGTCGTTTCGTCCAAGCGTTTGAGAAGTATCTCGGACAACGAATGCGCTTCTTTCATTTAAATACTGAGAGTAATGTGTGTTTTACGCGTTCGATTCCTTTTGAAATGTCCGCACTTTAAATGAAGCGATTGGTGATGATGTTCTCGTCTCTCTCGATATCCTCGCCTTTTCTGCGCGCGCCATCATCACTCGGGAGGAAGAAAAGGGCGAGTTTGAAACCTTTTTTACCCGTGGCGAGATATGGGAGCGATGCTGCGACGAATAACGAGGATGACGACGAGAAGTTTCTGTCCTTGCTCGAACGCATCACGCTGTCGCTCCGAATCGAATCCAGACATCAATTCTCCAACGTCGAGGGGAAACAGATGCCGTTTTCAGCGTTCGCGAGAGCGTACTTTCCGAAAATAGTCGTAAACGTGGAAAAGGAAAAAGAAAGAGCAGTTTTAGAAGGGTTCGCGAAATACGAAACGTTGACGAGAGAAGAGAGAGAAACGGTGGTCAAAGAGGCTGGGATTTTGGTGGAGAGATTAGTCTCTCGCGAGAAGACGAAGACGAAGGAGAAGAGTCGAGCGAACGACGCGGCGAAGGCGGCGGCGACGGTTGAATCAGCGGCACCATCTGTCGTTTCTTCTTCATCTGTTCACGCGAGGGCGGGGTCTTCGTTTTCGGATATCGCTCAAAGTTCTCCGCTCGCTCGTCCGTCTCCTTCTTCGAGCGGTACGAGTACGAGCAGACAGATATTACCGAAGGAACGAGCGATTGGAAAATCGTTCATCGTGGACACGCCGCAGTGGGAACACGCGCTCAAAGAAGACGCTCGCAGGAGGAAAGAGTTGGAAAAAGTAGTCGAGCAAAAGAAAGATGAAGGAGCGAAGAAAGAGAGAGACGACGAAAAGAGCGCGAATGTAAACGCGACGGCATCGACTCCTCCCGTAAAAGTGCAAGATTTCGGAAGCGAGGAAGAAGATGAATCGCAAAAACAAGGCACGGACGAATGGAAGGCGTTGCGGGCGACTCGATTAACCGCTTCCGCGTTTTCCAACGCGGTTGGGTTTTGGCGGGACGGGAGAAACGCGCTTTGGGAGGAAAAATTAGGGATTGGCATTCCGTTTACAGGAAACGAAGCCACCGAGTGGGGGACGAAAACGGAAGACGAAGCGTGCGAGGCGTACGCGGCGTTGACCAACGCGAGCGTGAGCCATTTACTTTTTCGAGCGTTGAGTCCGGACGAGGCGGAGTTGTGGATGGGTGCTTCACCGGATGGGTTAGTCGTCGCTGCGACGACCGATGCGGCGGAATATAAATCCGAAGTCGCGAATAACGGGGACGCGAGCGATAGTTTGAACAACAACGAGCGCGGGATACTGGAGGTGAAATGTCCGTTCAATCGCGGGAAACCTCTAGAGGCGAAGCCGTACCCGAAAGTACCTTGGTATTACGTCCCGCAGGTGCAAGGTCTGATGGCGGTTTTTGATCGCCCGTGGGTGGATGTTTTCGCGTACACCGTGAATAACGGCTGCGCGATATATCGCGTCAAAAGAGACCGCGAATATTGGGCGCAAATGTACGAAGCGTTGTCGGAGTTTTGGTGGCAGCACGTCGTTCCGGCGAAACACGCAATGCATCGAGGATTGGATTTCGAAAAGTATCGACCGAGCGAGGAACATCACAAGTGTCAAACGCTGAAAGTCAAGAGTCAACGGATCGCGAACGAAAGCACCACGTGGGTGATTTCGAAAAAAGATTTAGACGAGATCATCGCCAGGCATCGAGCGACAAAAAAAGCCGCTGAAAATAATAACACGAACGCGTCGGAGGAAGAATTTGTCGTTTTTGACTCGACGACGACGACGACGACGACGAGAGCAAAATCTTCATCGAATGATGATCAAAGAGTGAGTGATTCGACGAAAAAAGTCTTGAACGAAACCGCGTTAGAGCCGTCTTGGCGCGCGCTGCTCGCCGACGAGTTTCATCAGCCGTACTTGGAGTTCGGTTTAAACGAATTCCTCGACGATGAGTTTCAGAACAATAAAAAAGTATTCCCACCGAAAGATTTGATATTCAACGCGTTTGAAAAAACGCCGGTGGATAAAGTTAAAGTCGTCATCGTCGGTCAAGATCCGTATCACAACGATGACCAAGCTATGGGATTAGCGTTTTCCGTGCCTCGCGAGACGACAAAAATTCCGCCTTCGTTGAAGAACATTTTCAAAGAATTAGAAGAGGACACGCGTGAAGCGCGCGAGAGAGGCGACGAGGAAGTGGAGTTTACGATACCAGCTCATGGCGATTTAACCAAATGGGCCGAACAAGGCGTTCTGTTGTTGAACACATCCTTGACCGTGCGCGCGCACGAAGCAAACTCGCATTCGGGAAAAGGATGGGAGACTTTCACCGATCGCGCCATCGAACAACTTTCGCAGAATACTGAAAACGTCGTGTTTTTACTTTGGGGTAAGAACGCGACGTCCAAAGAACGTTTGATAGCAGAGGGACACAACCATTTCATTTTGAAATGCGCACATCCGTCTCCTCTGAGCGCGTCGAGAGGTTTCTTCGGGTGCCGCCACTTTTCGCAAACGAATGAGTTCTTGCGCGAAGTAGGCCGCGAAACGATCGATTGGCGTTTGTAGAAATGAAGGAGGGAATGAGTGTGAGTGTATTTCGAAATTTGTGATTGTCGCTAATCTTGTTGTCGTACTGATATCTTTGTTACATAGTTATATATCATGTGTGTATTACTTTTTCTCAAACGCCACGTCGTAAATCTCTTCGTACGATTCCACAAAGTGCACCGTCAATCCTTCTTTGATTTCCTCCGCGAGCTCCTCGTAATCTTTTTGGTTTCCTTTCGGAAACACGAGCTCTTTAATGCCCGACCGTCTCGCAGCCATAGTTTTCTCTTTCACGCCGCCGATCGGTAAAACTCGACCGGTTAAAGTTACTTCACCAGTCATCGCCAAGTTTGCTTTGATCGGTTTCTCAAGCGCGAGCGAAAGCATGGCGGTGATCATCGTGCATCCCGCGGACGGCCCGTCTTTTGGCGTGCCTCCGTGAGGGACGTGTAAATGTACGCTCGCGTCCGCGAAGAAGGTGTTTTCTGGTTCCTTTTTCTCCAAAAGCGTTCTCGCAAACGTAAACGCGATTTGCGAGGACTCTCGCATGACGTCGCCTAAGGATCCCGTGACCTTCAAATTGCCTTTACCTGGACTCGATTCGATTTTCGCGCACTCGACGTACAAGGTAGACCCGCCCATGGCGGTCCACGCGAGGCCGGTGACCACGCCAGGTGGCGTGTGCTCGTAAAACCGCTCGCTTTGGAACGGTGCTTGACCGACGTAATCGACTAAATCGGTTTCGTTGATCTCGTACGCCTTCTTCGATTCTTCATTTTCTTTATTTTCAGTCGTCGTCGCTTCGTCGTCCACGGCGATTTTATACGCCACCTTGCGGTAAATCTTCTCGAGATGTTTTTGCAAATTTCGCACTCCGGCTTCTCTGCAGTACTCTTCGATTAACGTGGACAACGCTTGATCCGTCACAGTCGCTTGTTCGTCTTTGACTCCGGTTTTATTCTTGGCCTCTTTCTCGAGGTACTTTCTCGCGATTTCTTTCTTCTCGTCCGCGATGTAACCTGACAAGCGAATGACTTCCATCCGGTCGAGAAGCGGACCCGGGATGGTATCCAAGATGTTCGCGGTGCATAAGAATAGAACTTTGGACAAGTCGACCGGGACGTCCAAATAGTGGTCTAAAAACGTCCCGTTCTGTTCTGGATCCAACAATTCTAACAACGCCGAACTCGGATCGCCAGAGAAGCCACGACCGATTTTATCGACTTCGTCGATTAAGACCACCGGGTTCGACACGCCCGTGGATTTTAAACACTGAACGAGTTTTCCGGGCATGGCACCGACGTAAGTTCGACGATGGCCTTTAATTTCGGCGACGTCGGACATGCCGCCGACAGAGAATCGGAAGAATTTCCGATCCAGCGCCTTCGCTATAGACTGGCCGATGGACGTTTTCCCGACACCGGGTGGCCCTACCAAGGTGATAATTTTACCTTGCGTCGTGCCTCGCAACTTCCCGACCGCAATGAACTCGAGTATGCGTTCTTTGACGTCCTTCAAGCCGTAATGGTCGCCATCGAGAATGTCTCTGGCGTGCGCGATGTCCAACTTTTCTTCGCCGACGACGCCCCACGGGAGAGACGTGAGCCATTCCAAATAGTTTCGGGTGACGTTAAACTCCGAGCTCGATGGTTCTAATCCGGACAACTTTTGAATTTCTTCGTCGACGACTTTGACCGCTTCCTCCGGCGCAAACTCGCGCTTCGGCGCGAACTTTTTCGTAAACTTTTCAATCATGGCTGATTTATCGTCTTTTTCCAATCCGAGTTCTTTCTTAATCGATTTCAACTGTTCGTTCAAGAAGTACTTCCTTTGATCGGCGGATATTTTCTCCTCAACCTTCTTCCCGATATCTGCTTGGATTTTACCGATTTCGACTTCTTTCTTGAGCAACACCAAACTCGCGTCTAAACGCTCCGGAACCGACATCGTCTCTAAAATCTCCTGCAACTTGTCGTCGTCCGCGGAGGTCATGCTCGCGGCTAAATCGGCCAACCGCGCCGGGTCTTGAAAATCGTTAAAATTCTGCGCGAAATATTGCAAAGTTTCCTTGTGCAACGGGTTCGTCCTCAATAAATCTTTAATCGTCGCGACAACCTCGTTCGCCGTGGCTTTCAAAACGTCGCATTCTGGATCGTGTTTTTCATCTTTCAAGTGTTCACAGTTAACAATAGTCACCGGGCTTTTCCTATCCGTGGAGACTTTCTTAATCCGTCGATGGCCTAAGAGCAACAACGTCGCGCCGTTCCCGTCTTTTGAATCCGGATCGGTATCTTGAGACCGGACGATGTTGTGCACTTGCGCGAACGTCCCGATGTCGTGTAATTCCGACGCCGGGTCGTACTCTAAATCACCCACGCTCAGTCCCGAAACGTCTTCTTTCATCGCACCCGCGATTGCCCCGTTATTATTAGTATCCTTGTTGTTATTATTATTACCGTTTTTGCTAGTATTACTGTTGTCCTCCTTTTGGCTTTCCTTCACGCGTTCCTTTTTCAAAAACGCCCCCACGTACGCCTGCCCTCTCTTCTTCATGTCCTCCAATTCCGCCACCAAAGTCATATCAAACGTCCTCACCGGCATAATTATCCCCGGCATAATCGGTCTTCGATCTAACGGAATCGCGATAACTTTCCTGTGCATAGACTCGTGCCCCGACGACACCAACGCGTTCGGAGAAGAATTCGAGGACGAAGCGTCGCCGCCCGAAGCGGCGAAGCCGCCGCTACGACTCCTATCGCTACTGCTCTTCGGCGCGTTCCCGCCTTGTAACTTCGACCCAGACGCTCTCGCTTTCGCTTCTTCTTTGAACAAATTCTTCAAGTGAGACGACAATTTGACGTTGAAATCGCCTTCGGGACATTCTCCGTTGTTGTTGTTGGCGCCGCCGCTGCCGCTGCTCCTTCTCCGTATCGTGCCCTTTCGGGGCGAAACGTCGTCGACACCACTTCGACTCCTGAATGCATCAGGCGTTCCTCGTTTCGAAGAAGTGAAGCACAAAACGTCTCGAAAGAAACGAATATTTTGTTGATGTTGGTGTTGGGTTCGTCTTCGAATCATCCTCTGTGTTCTCCGTTCTTCTTTGAAGTCTTCTCCGCGTTCGCCGACGTGTCCAAACGCAACGAATGTGTTTCAAAGAGAAACGATGACGAGAGACGCGATTCGAGCACGTTTTTCTCCTCGAGCCCGCTCTGCGTCTAACACCGAAACTACTTCGAGAGTACGAGATTGCTCTGTCTGAGTCGTATTCCTGCGTAGTCTCTGTCGCGTGGTAAACAAAACGTGCGCGTGAAATGACGTCAGAAAACGCTTCGAATTTTCTCCATTCTCTCGCTCCTTTCCTTCGCAGCGCTAAAGAGAGAGAGAGAGACGACTCCTCCTGAGAGAATACAAAGAGCGCAACCTCTGCGTCTCACCTAAAAGAAAGTGCACAGATTTTCAAAACGCGTTCAAAGTCTCTCTGGAGAGGAGGAAAAGGCGCGAGAGGAGTCCGTCAAAGCGCGTAAAGATGGTTGATTTTGAAGGCCAAAAGTTCGTGGAAACGTTCACCGTCTCGGTCGTTTCTTCGACCTCCTCGGTCGGTTTTGTGCTCGGGTACCTGTTGCAAGACTACAACTTGATGCGGAATTTAATTTTCGCGGGAATTGTAGCCTCTGTGGTGGTCACGCTACCGAGTTGGCCGTTTTTGAAACGCAATCCGATCGCATGGAGGGAGATCGACGACGAGCATCCTTCGGCGAAAGAAGAGGACGAGATTGAAGAGGAGGACGAGGAAGGGGAGAAGAAAGACAAGAAAGAGAACGCTCTGAAACGAATGATCCGGCGGGTTTTCGTGTAGTAGTTTAATTAGCTAGCTCTGTAATACTTAAACATAGTTTCTTCTAATAGATTAATAATGGTACAACGATACAGTCGAACGAACGAACGGCTCCGCGAAAGCGCTTTCGCCTCGCGACGATACCAACAACCGACTTTGACGGAGGTCTCCTTTTCCTCCTCCTCCTCTCGTGTTTCTTCTTTTCTCCAACAAACCTCACACCTTTCGAGAGAGAGAGAGAGAGATGCTAATACTCGCGGTTAGCTCATCCCTAACCTTCTTCTCTCGTGCACCAACACGTTCTTAATCCGTTCTCGGAACAACTCGTCCCCGCCCGCCGGCGTCGTATACGGCGGCGGTATGGAAATTTCATCCAGGACGATAATCTCTTGGTTTTTCCATCTGCACGGTAACGTTCGCGCTAAGGCGTCGAAGATTTCTTGCGCTTCCTCCGTCACGTTTTCGCCGATGTTATCTGTTTGCGTCGTCATCGTTAAAGAGAGAGAGAGAGAGAGAGAGAGAGGTGTCAGTGGATACAAAAAGACCCGCTCGCGAGAATGGCACATCACCGAAAGGCTGGACGTTCCAAATGAGCGAAGAAACAACACTATCAAACAACACGTTCCATTCTGCGACGGCACAGGATGTGCACTCGTCCACGATCGCGCGAGGAGGAACGCAAAAGAACGCGAGACGACGACGATCGAACGACATCGAAATCCAAAGACGAGCGAATTGCATTCGTACCCGCGACAAACTGCGCCGCTTTCACCGCGGTTTCAAACCGTCTCTCTTGCCTTCCTTTATCGATGACTGGTAAAGCTGCTCGCCCTTCTTCCTCTCCGCGACTGTTCGGCGGCGGAGAGACGGAGTTGAGCACCTTCACATCCGTCTTAGTATTCGCATCGCAATTAATTATCTGCACGTGGTGACTGTTTTGAATATCCCCGGGCGCGCGCAACACCGCCAAACCGAGCGTATCGTCGACCGCGTAGACGACGCCACCGAACGGGTCGCCGCAGGACGAGACGCCGGAGACGGAATTGCCGATTTTGAATGTCGCAGAAGGGAGAGAGGGAGGAGAAGACATGATGTGTGTTGTTGTTGTTTATGAAACGTTTTTTGTGTGCGTGTGCTTTATGAGGGAAAGGACTGAAAAATTCTGCATAATGTGGACGTCAATACGAACGCGCGGAGAAGAGTACGATACTCAGCATCGATCCAACGTATTGAATAAATTAGTAAATATATTTGACGACGTTGGCGATGGCGTTTTCGACGAGTCGTTTCACCGGACTGAGGACGATTTCTTTGAGAGGCGTCGTCGGCGTTTTTTTGTCTAGTTCTTGTTCTTGTTCTTGTTCTTTGAGCTTCTTCGTCGCCGCCCGGGGTCGCTTCCTCTTCCCCGCTTTTTTCTTTGTCGTCGTCGCGCTCTTCTTTTTCTCGTCCACCTTCTTCTTTTTTACTTTGCTCTCGGTGAAGTTCGTTCTGTTGGTCAACCAGACGCACGCGAGTTTCGCGTCCTTCTTGCCGCCTTTCTTGCTCGCGAAATCGCCGTTGTCCAAGTTCACCGTGATGTACTTTCGATTCTTCGTCTTTTTCAACGCCGACTCGGCTTTTTCTTCCTCGGATTTCTTCGACTTGGACCACACTTTCACGTCCTGCTCGTCGTCGAGCAACAGTTTGTATTTTTTGTTCACCGTGTATTCTAAAACCGTTCCAGTTTTCACGTCGCCATTTTTCATCGTAACCGTGACTCTGTCCATGAACCTTCGCATGCGTTCTGGGTTGGCATCTAAAGTGCCTTTACACATCGGGTGCCCGCAGAAGCAGGTAAACGATGTCGTGCCTTCGCCGCCAAAGTGCGCAAAGTTGTAGTCGTAAGTCAGCTCCGTGCCGGATTTGATGTCCTCGGTGGCGAAAATACCAACTCTGGTTTCGTTCGTGGACGCGTCTACCCACCGCTGCGTCTCGCAATTTGGATGGCAGCTCGAATTGATAAATCGAGCGTTGTTGCCACAAAATCGAGCGTCGATGATTTGTGACGGGGTGATTTCCATGAGGTAAAAGTTCGGTTCGTTTTTGCCTTTGCACGCCAACAAACGTCGGGTACATTCCTCTTCGTCGACGATTTCGCCCATGTATTCGACGATAAAGTCACCCTCAAAGACATCTTGTTGTAAGAACAATCCATAGCCGCGATTTTCCGTCAGTTGAACTTTCACTTTTGGTTGAGGGAGGTGTTGAAACGGTCGGTTGGAGCAGTCATCGCCACACGGACACACTCTGGTGTCGCACGTGTATCGCGTTTCGCGGTTGACGCAGTCGTGACCACATCCGAGACGGAGTTTTGGCAATAGCTTCGATGTCAGCGATTTTTTCCCTTTCTCTTCGTTGTTGTTGTTGTTGTTATTATTATTATTATTTAGAGGATCTTCGAGAGTTTCTGGCGGCGTGGCCGGGCCGTTCTCTTCAATAAATTGTTGTTCTACTTCGGCAGCTGATGCTGTCGACGCCATCTTCATCGCCCGCTCAGTCGTGACGTTCGCCATCATTTCTTCTTTTATCGAATGCGGTATCGGTTGACAGTAACACGCCACCGCCTCGCTCGAATGCACCTGTTTCGGCGCTTGACGACACATCCACCGGTTCCTTCGTAACCGTTCAAACGGCGGCGGATCTCTCGCGCTCATCACGTCGAACGATAACTGAAACGGTTTCTCTTCGATGCCTTCGTCGTCGAACAGCGTTTCTAAAGTAGCCGGTTCGTTCCTTTTCCTTTCCTGTTCTTTTCGCGCGTCGAGTTCCATCTTCGCCGCCGCCGCCGCCGCTGTCTTTTCCTCCCTCCTCTTCACTTCTTCGGAAATCTTCTTTGCTTTTTTCATCTCTTTCTCTTCAGCGGCGGAAGTCTTCTTCGCCTCCGCTTTCTTCCTCTTCCCCGTCGAAGACGCTTTCTTCTTTTCCGTCTTCTTCGCCTTTTTTTCTTCCTCCTCCTCCTCCTCCGGTTCTTCCACCACCGCGATCTTCTTCGTGTGCCATTGTAACCCCCCTCTTTTCACATCCGACGGATCCTCCCCGCTTCTCAAACACTCCCACATCTCCTTCACCGCTTTCTTCAACCCGACCGGTTTCATTTTCTTATCGTACCCTTTCTCGCACCCGTCTCGAAAGGACTCCACATCCACTCTTCGAAACATGCTCCCACTGCGAGGAGGAGGAGGAGAAGAAGCGTTCTCGTCCGACTTCTCTAAATACCACATGTACTCGTTCGTCCCGAAAAACTGAATCAATTTCACGCCCTTCGCTTCTAAAAATCCATCCACTTTCTCTCGCACGAATTCCGGCACGTTTCCTTTACACCGAAGGACGTCCACTTCTTGGCACGGCCAAAACGGCGAGCCTTTCACTTTCGCCCACTTGTACCGTTTTTTTTCCGCCAAAATCGCGAGAACACGAATCTCATCATCGCACGTATCGCTCACATCGTCGGGGTTGTTCTTCTTCGTCTTTGTCTTTCGCGGAGAAGAGGGAGAAGAGATCGTCCGCATCTTTTCAAATTCTTCCCCGACTGCATCATCATCACAATCTTCATCGTTAAAATCATCCGGATGTCGCGCGACGACCACGTGCGGAGAAGAGATGCGATTATTACTGTTGCTCTCATCCTTTTCCTCTCCTTTTTCCTCTTCTTTTTCTTTTTCTTCTTTTTCCTCCATGTTTACGTCGTATTTAAGCGTTCGTAGTGCAGAGAATGCGAGAGATATTTTATGAGGGAAAAGAAGAACAGATGTTTTGAATTTGAAAAGACCTCGAGGTAAAAAAAACGCCACATCGAAGACGCGCGAATAAGTGTAGGAAGATCATTTTGTCACGAAACGTTCTTTAAACGAGACAATTGATACAGCGAGTGCCCGATACAGTTCTTTTCCCCACGGGGGTGTCCCGGAGAGCTACATGTACAACTCGTTTTTTTTTGTCTACTTTTGCGGTTATGCGTGTACATATCACGTCACGTCTTTTCGGACGAAGCGTGATGCATATCCTTAACCCTCCCTAACGGGGTACTCTCGAACCGGTCGTACTGCTCGATTCGTTCGTTTCTATACGTATTACTATTGTTATTCTTTTTAACGCAATATTCGTCCCTTTTCGTGCCGTGTTTGAGGCAGAAGGTTTGAATAGGGTCCCGGAGCGGCCTGTGGTCGTCGTCCGTGGAGGAGAGTAAAGAGAGACCGAGGAAGACGTCGGAAATCGGGTCGTCGAGCGCGCGGACGGAGACCGGGTAGATGGCGGGCGCGAATTGGCGGATTTCTCTGGCGAGACGTTCGACTAAGCCTGGGATTTTTGCGCAGCCGCCGGTGACGATGACGTTGAGCCACATCAGCGCTTCCACGGTTTGGTCGCGTAAAGAGTCGTTCGCTTCGTCGTGGTGGACGCTTTGAGCGACGAGTTCGGCGATGCCGCACTGATTTAAGCCGATATCAGACGGGTGGAAGAGGATTTCTGGAACCATGAACCGTTCGTTGACTAATACTAACGATTGGGCGTCCGGGGCGAGTTCCATACTTCCAGCACCTTTCGCCGCTTTCTCTTTTTGTTTCTTTAATTTTCTTCTTCGGGTTTGTAAATCGTCGTCTTCGTTGATTTCGGATTCGGAAGACGAGGCGTCGTCGCCGTCGTTCGCCAAGACAGAATCGGCGAGGAAACCTCTGAGCGTGTTCACGCCGTCTGGGAGGACGTACTTAATAGCGATTTTGTTTTCGCGAATCTTCTTTTTCGCCTCTTTCAACGCTTCGTAAATGTCGCCGTTTTCTTGACAATACACCGATTTCAATTTGACGTCCTCGATTAACGCGAATTCATCCATTACGTTCCATTGTCGATACGAGATTAACTCTTTGAGATAATTCGTCAACGCGCGTCCGCCTAAATTCAATCGTTTTACGTGATGGTCGGCGACTCGCCCGTCGAAAACCGGCGACGCGTGCGCAAAGGAGAACCCGACGTCGAGGACGCATCCAGTCATAGCTTCTCGAGCCCATTTGATTCTTTGCTTCTTCGAAGCGCGTACTCTCGGAGGCGCTTTGTTAAAGCCCATATACTCTTTATCTGTGACATCGTCTATCTCCATCATCGCGTTCTCGTTCTTTTCCTCATCATCGTCATCCCCGTTCTCCAAATCCTCGTCTTTCGTCTGCCACAAATGCGCCTTCATCGCGCACAACGCTCCGGATACGAACACCACGCCTTCAAACCCAAACTCCTCCAACACGATCCTATCCATTTCCTGTCTCGACGTGCTAAAATTCATCGGTGGTTCCGTCATGACGAGCCAACATTTTTTCACCTCCGTCTCCGAAACTTTCAACACCTCGTGTATGCAATGCGCCCAAATATCTTTCTGCAACTGCGAATTGGTCAAATACCCTCTATCGATCGGTCGTCGAACGATGAGACCGTTAATATCTGGAATGTCTTTCGAGTCGACACCTATAATCGTCGCTTTCGTGCCTTGCGGGCGGCACGCGCAGTTCGGGACCAACGCCGTCGGGGAACGTTGGCCCGCGAATCCGATTTTAATCGTATCGCCGCCGTTGTCTAGAACGATGATGTTTTTGTGGATGATTGGAGGCATACTTTTAGTATCACTCGAAGACTTTCCTCCTCCTCCTTTTCCTTTTCCTCCTCCGGTAAAGGACGACGTGTTCTTCGAAGCAGTTTTATCGCTCGACATGAGTCTCTCCGCTTCTACTTTCAAACGAAGTTTGTGTGGAGTTTGGAGTTCTTTCATCAAAGTAGGTAATTTTTAGAGCGGGGCGAAGGGCGGAGCGGATGCGGTCGCATATCGTTTAGCAGCGGGTGGGTTCTAATAAATACAATCATTATCTCTCTAGTTGTTCTTGTTCTTGTTCTTCTTGGTTTCCTGGTCGCGAGGAGGAGTTTGGCCCAGACGACTTTGTCGGTTTGCACGAACACATATTCTTAAAGTCTCGGATGTTCCCGAAGCTCCCTTCCGGGCCTAACACCGACAATAAGGCGACGTAAAACGCCAACGAGACGCACAACGCGCAAACCATGGAAATCATGACGATGGTACCGAATTTTTGGAAGAACGTGATGGTGCAGAAGAAGAGGACGCAGGCGGAGGCGAAGGTGGTGAACGCGGCGGAGGCGATGGGGAAAGCCATGCGAGCGAAAGCTTCTCGCGTTCGGTCGACTCGGGTGTGGACGCCTCGTTCGGCGGCGGCGCAATAGGCGTGGCCCATGTGGATGACAAAATCGACGGATAAACCGATGAGGATGCAGAGGCAAATCCCTTCGAGGAATCCGAGCGTCCAGCCTAAGGAAACGACGACGGAAATGGTCGAGGCGAGGATGGTGCCGATGGAGAAGATGGTGAGTATAGTGACAACAATGTTCGCGGTGGAGATCAACGCGATGCCGAGGGCGATACCTAGACACATCAACGTCGCTTCGCGAAAGTTGTCGTTCATATTCTCGACGGTATCGAACCATCGCCAGGCGCCTCGGTCGGTTTGCCATCCGTTTTTAACTCCAGCCGGGGCCGTTTTGAGTTCCTCGTAAATGAAGGATTCCCACGTTTGCCATCGTTTTTTTAATAACGACGTTTCTTCGTTCCATCCAATATCGAGCGAAAACGAAACGACTGTGAGAAGCATTTTCACAGAATCGTAGGATTCCAGAAGTGTTGTGCCGGAACTGTCGTATCTCTCGTTGTACAACGAATCGATCATTTTCTTGTTGTTTTTCAAATAATACGTGCCCCCGTTGTAGCTCGAACTCCAGTCCATGGTCCATCCATAAATGCATCCTATGAAATTTTCCTGCGGTATCGGCAGTGTTTTTCTCTGCGCGCAATTGTCTTTCCAGGCCCACACGCCAGATGCATATTGGGAATTAAAATCGCACGATGAATCATTGATACATTGATCAGTTCCACCTCCCGTGTTGCGATATCGGGAATCGTCGTTTTCGGACGCCCAAGCCGCGTCCATATCTTCTAACCACGACACAAACGTATCCATCCAACACCTCGACTCGTTCCCGTACGCAATCGCCTTGCCTTTTTGACAAAAGTTGTACAACCATGTTTGCGCCTCTGGCGCGGACATGTCAAAAGTCGTATCGATGGCAAAATTCGGCACCGAGGATGGATCGTTGTAATCGCCGTCGTCTTTCGCTTGCAAACCGAAAACGACGTCCACTTCTATTTGCGATTCGGTGGCGGATTTGAATGAAGAACGCATAACTCGCGAGTATTTCGTCAAAACGTGTTCATCTGGGAGTAACTCGACCGAAGAGTCCGTCGGTAACGATAATTTGGACCCGCCGTAGGACGAGGCGCATCCTAACGCGATGGCGGCAATGACGAGCACGTATCTGAGTTTGTACACGACCGGGAATACGAGCTCTCTAGAGACGTTCTCACTAATTAATCTGCTCTTGTTACCTCTGATACCACCATTCTCGTTTGGTGATTTTTGTTCTTGTCGTTCCTCATCATCATCTTTCGTATCGTCGTCTAAATCTGGTTTCACGCACTGCGGTCGTCTAATTATTTTAGGCATTTCAAAAAATATCGAAAGCATCCACCCGGCCCATTTACTGCCCTCCTCGTATCGCCTTTTTTTCAACTCAATCTTCTTGTCGTGTTGCCATGCCACCGCAGCGGCGAATATGGTCACGTCAAAAATATAATCGAAAACCACCATGCATCCCATAAAAATTGCAAACACGCGCACCGGAGGAATCAACGACCCAGCGGTACTGAAAAATGCACAGGCAGTGGTCGTCGAAGTGAGAAACATGGAATACGTGGCGTCCCAGTAACACATTTTGCTGACATCCTTCGCCGGCGATTTTGGCGGTAGTCGCGCCTTCGCTTGATCCCATTTCGAGAGAAAGACGAAACAATCGTCCGCACCGATGCCGCAGATGACAAACAAACCGATGAAATTCAGAAACGGGAAGAATTTGATCCTCAAAACTGTGTTTAGGAAGAACGTCGCCACCGGGAAGCTCAACACGATTTGCGACACCGCGGCTAACGTTAGAAATAACGAGCCGGTGTGGCAAATAATCATTACCAAGATGATAATAACTGCTCCCGAAGCTAACAGCATATCTCTATACAACTCAATGTCTGTGACGTAGTCGTATAAATCGTTTTGCGACCCGTAAATTGTGTAGAACAAATCGTTGGAGACTTCCAAAACGTTCTTCTTATCGCCTAAATTGACCAAGTATTTCATCGCGTTTTCCATCGAACTTCTCGACCAATCCATGGGTAAATAGCTCCTCGTGGTGACTAAATTTGGGAAATCGCTGGAAAATTTCCCGTTTAGAAACGCGCTGATGTAATACTCGCGCGGCTCAAACGTCACCGCGTCCACAGCATCTTCCGCACCAGGTATTCCCAAATCTGTCGACGTCAATGTCGCGCAAACACCGTTACTATCCGTCGCTAAAACGTCCACGCACGCCAAAACCGCCGTTTTTAAATTCGCGATGACTGTCCCCGATACGGTATTCGTTTCAATCTCTTCGCACGAACTCAACGACAAAACGTGTTTTACCATTTGAGGGTACGAATTCGCGTTATAACATCCCCTCGCGTACATTTGCGTCCCGCTGTCGTCTACCATCGTTTTCGTGTAATACAAAGGCGCTTGATTTTCCAACGACGAATCGCTCAAATAACAGTTTTCCACTTGGTTCGGCGTCGCTCCTCCTCTGCAATAGTTGTTCCAATTCGTTTGTCCCATGATGTTCTCCTCTACTTCGCACATCTTCCGAAATGCCTGCGCGGTAAATAAATCCACCCCTTCGTCGTTCGCCATGAACACTACATCTAAATTCGGGTACATAACATCTCCGTGATACGATAAATCCTCGCACCGAGGATGCGTCGGAAACTCTAAAACGGTCCTGCGAAGAAGCCGACGAGAGGAGTTGGTTTTTGGAGCAGACAGAGCGTTCGCGTTGAGTCTGTACGGGTTCACGTAACACGCGCCGTCGTCGCAACTCCCCGATTCCACGAACGTTTCAAACTGTATGTATCTGTTCGAGATTAAAGTCCCTCGCACGTTCCATCCTGTAAAAAGAGGAGAAAAAGAGTAAAAAAGGTCAGCATAAATAAAAATAGGGGAGTCTACTCAAAGAAACAAACGCGCTTCTCGCACGTATACTCAACGTACCTTCCGTGCTCACGCGTATCCCGGTCACTAAAAAAGCGATCGCTGTGAGCGTTATCCCTATCGTAAAAGTCACCGAGGCGATTAAAATCGGCCGCGAGGCGATCCACTCGTCGAAACGTTTCACTCGATTCATTCTCTCGATGTGTATATCTTTTTTCCGTACATTCGATGACGACGACGACGATACAAATGATGACGACGTTCACGTTGGCAACGAGGAATAAATGCGGGCTTTTGCTGTACTAAATACACGTAATATATATGTATATCGTAAAAAAGCGGAGTTCTTCCGGGTGGTTTCGAAGAAAAGAAAACCCGCGATCTTCGCCGGGGGTCTTTGTGCTCTCGCGTCGCTTTTTGTGAGACATTTCAAAGGGAAAAAACGGCATACAAATTTACACGCAAAGAGAGTACGTCGTAAACACACATCCGCTCTCACGAGCGAGAGTCAGAGAGAAGAAGAAGAAGAGAGCAAAACCACCACAGACAAAGCACCAATAATCATGGACGAAAACGATGCTAGAAGTTCACAAAAAAAAGACTACTACGCCGTCCTCAACCTCCCGAGAGATTGCACCACGGAAGACGTCAAACGGAAATACAAACTTCTCGCGCAAAAAGTCCACCCGGATAAAGCTTTATCGAATAACAACAACGCGGCAAAGAAATCCTTCGCGTTAATACACGAAGCGTACCAAATCTTACACGACGCAGAGAAACGGAAAGTGTACGACATTTACGGCCACGTAGGAGTGGACGAGTCGACGCAGAGCAAGGAAATCATGAGCTACTCGAAACGGAAAACGACGGAGGAAATGCGAAAGGAATTCGAGTATTTCGAACGACAAAAAGCGAGAGAGCGCGCGGAAAGGAAACACCAACAATCGAGCGGGTACGAGTTTAAATTCAGTTTTGCACACGCGTTAGATGAAAGACTGAGAGCGTCGAGAAGGTTAGCGCGAGGCGGGAAGTCCGTGAGGGAACGATTGAAACGCGTGTTGGGGGACGGCGGCGTCGGCGCGGTGGAAGGGAAAGAAGGCGAGGAGAAACAGAGACAAGCGCTGAGAGCGGTGGAGAAAGCGCTGGGGGATTTCCACGTGGAAGATTTGGGGTTGGATTTTTTGCAAGGGAGCGTGAGCACGTCGATGAGTGCGACTGTGTCGGAGAGTTTGGACGTGTATTGTCAAGCGCAAGCGATGGCGAACGCGGATGGGAGAGGCGCCGGAGTGTTGTTAGTGGGCGCGAGGAAACAGTTGGGGTTGTGGACGAGCGCGGATTGGCACATGCAAATGCCCTCGCAAAGGAACGGTGGGATGGAGATGACTTTGGAGCAGAAATTGACGAATAGGACGACTGGGACGATGACGTGCAAATACGACTTTGTCGGCGTCGGAGGGTCGTCCGCGGGGGAGGAAACAGAGGACGTTGGCACTGGCGTAGGTTTGTCCGTCGGTTTGAAAAGACAGTTGACGCACCACGCGGTTGGTAACATCGATTGGAACGTAGGACCGATACCGGGTATCACGACCGGGTGCAGAGGTAAAGCCGGTGAAAATGGCGCGTGGAAGTTGGATTTAAGCGCGGGTGTGCAGAATTTCGGCTTGACTGGGTCGTATCAGAGAAAAGTCGTCGACGGGTCTTCGGCGAACGCGAGGCGGCATTACCCGAACAGCGCGTTGGCGGAACATACACAAACGAACAAAATTAAGAAATATTCGTTCAAGTTTGGAACGATGGGTATTGAAATTGAAAACGGAACGAACGCCACGTTGAGCGACGACGGCGAAACGAGCATCGGGTGGGGCGTCTGCGTCGGCGTCGAAGGGTGCGTCTTGAAAATCAAATATCGCCAAAGGAATCAACAGTTTGAGTTTCCTATTTTACTCGCCCCGGGTTTGCCGTATTTAACGAGACGAACGGCGATTTTGTGCCTAACCATCCCGAACGCCGTCATTGGCGTCTTAAGAAACGTGTTCATTCTCCCTTTATTGAGACGTAAAAAACGGTTCGAAAAGAAACAAATGCGTTTGCGATACGCGTCTGAAATCGAGGAAAACCGCAAAGACGCGTTGGCGCAACGCGAGCTCGTCGCAAAATCGGCGGAAGAGAAGAGAGTGTTCGAGCGAGAAATAGGCGGATTGGACATTGAAAAAGCCGTGTACGGCTCGTTTGAAAACGTCGAGTGCGACGTGACGAAAAGATCGATGACCTTTCCGGACGAAGAAAAAGAAAAAGATGATCGAAAAAACGACGACGACGAAAGGAAGAAGAAAACGAAACCAAAATCTAGCGAACGAGGACGACAACACAGCGACATCCTCCGAGACGACGACTCTTGGATCGACGTCACCGTAGCCTTACGCCACATGGTCGAACGCTCGCAACTCGAACTCCACGACGGCGTCTCGTACTCCTCTCTTTTGGGTTTCTGCGACGTCGACCCGCTGGAAAAGAAGCACTTAAAAATTCGGTACCGCTACCGCAGAGCGTTGCACGAAACGTGCGTTCCGCAAGACGTCGGCATTCATTTGCCGTACGACGGGCACAGAATTGCCGATTCGTTTCAAACGACAGAAGAAGTAGAAAGAATATCAACAGAAACAGCAATTTCGGAAGAAGAAGGAGAAGGAGAAGACAAAGAGGAAGAAGGAGACGTGTAATCAGATTCCAGCGTTGTTGTATTCATCAAAAGTGTCATCATTTTCTCTCCTCCTTTTGCTCTTTTTCCTCATTTTTTCCTTTGCAAAATCATCATCGTCATGACGCAAAACAACGACCGAAAAAAGAAGAAGACGACGCGTACTCAGAGCGAAGGCAGAGTAAAGCGTCCTCTGGGAAAGTTAGCGATGCAAGACCAAACGATACGGGCGTTGGAGAGGTGCATTGAGGTGAGAAAACTTTACTAATGTTGTTGTCGTTTTGTGGCGCATTTTTGAGCCGCCAAAAACGGGGAAATCTCTCTTTCGGTATTCGCGCGTTACTGCGCTCGCGTTTGTGACAACAACGACGACGTGAACGAGAATAAAAGCACCGCACGAAACGCTCTTTCTTTGTGTGCTCACTTTCGTTCTCTCTCTCTCTCACTCTCATTAATAAAAACGATAGGAAACGAAACCAGAATCCGGTTCCAACCCCTTGGCAATTCCACCACGAAAATCCTCGGACAAAAACACCTCGCATTCCTTAACCGGGGTACGGAAATTTACACATCTCCCACTCTCCCCGGAAACGCAAAAAGCGTTGAGAGAATGCAAGTATAAAGAGATGACGGCGATACAGAGGGCGACGATCCCACACGCGATGAGCGGGCGAGACGTGTTGGGCGCGGCGAAGACGGGGAGCGGGAAGACGCTTTCGTACGTCGTGCCGAGTTTAGAGAGATTGTATAGGATGAAATGGGGGAAGGACGATGGCGTTGGAGCGATATTTATCAGTCCGACGAGAGAGTTGGCGATGCAGATATTCCAGGAGATTGTGAAGGTTGGGGGGAATCATACGTTTAGCGTAGCTTTACTCATCGGCGGAAAGGATTTGGAGAAGGAAAGGAACGCGGTCAACGCGATGAATTTGTTGTGTTGTACTCCCGGGAGATTGTTGCAACACATGGACGAGACGCCGATGTTTGATTGCACAGGATTGCAAGTGTTGGTTTTAGACGAGGCGGATAGGATATTGGACTTAGGTTTTAAGGAGACTTTAGACGCGGTGTTGGCGAATTTGCCGAAAACGAGGCAGACGTTGTTGTTTAGCGCGACGCAGACGAAAAAAGTGAGCGATTTAGCGCGGTTATCGTTGAAAGATCCAGAATTTTTGAGCGTGCACGCAGAATCGGTGAATGCGACGCCGCCAAAGTTGCAACAGATGTATACGACTTGTAAAGTGGAGAAGAAGATTGAAACGTTGTGGGCGTTTGTGAAGTCGCACCCTACGCAGAAAATTTTGGTGTTTTTCTCCTCGTGTAAACAGGTGAAGTTTATCCACGAAATTTTTCGACGAATGCGACCAGGGATCCCGTTGGCGTGCATTCACGGAAGAATGAAACAAACGAGACGCGAGCACGTGTTTTATCAGTTTTGTAACGCGAGAGAGACGGTTTTATTTGCCACAGACGTGGCGTCGAGAGGGTTGGATTTCCCGGCGGTGGATTGGGTCATCCAATGCGATTGCCCGGAAGACGTGCAGACGTACATTCACAGAGTTGGAAGGACGGCTAGGTACACCGCGAGTGGTAAGGCTTTGATCTTGTTGAACGAAGGCAAAGAAGCGACAACGTTTCCAGAATTGTTGGAGCAAGCAAAAATCCCAATTAAATCTATCAAGATGAACCCAAAATCGAGAGTGAAAGGTATAAGTTCGAGCGTCCAAGGGTTGTTGTCAAAAGATAACGATTTGAAGTATTTATCGCAAAGAGCGTTGGTGTGTTACCTGCGCTCGGTGTTTTTACAGAAGAATAAAGACGTGTTTGACGTTTCCGAGATTGACGTAGAGGCGCTGTCGCAGAGTTTCGGGTTACCGAACGCGCCAAAGGTAAAGTTTTTGAACGCGGCGAGCACCAAGAAGGAGAAGAATAAAGCGAACGATGACAAAAATGGTAACAAAGAAGCTAAGAAAAGTAGAGAACTTTCAGACGACGACGACAACGACGACGACTCGGAAATTTCTTCTGAGCGCTCGGACGATGAGGAGGAGGAGGAGGAGGAGATGGATTCTTCGGGAGGTGAAGAAGATGACGCTTCCTCCTCTTCGTCGTCTGAATCAGAGGAAGAAGACAATTCATCAGATTCAGACTCGGACGAGCGCATGAAAACCTCAGCGGGCGTTCTCAAGCGTACCGGCGGGGGTCGATTCAAATTAAAGGCTGGGGGCGACTCGGACGACGACGACGACGACGCCAACATCGAAGATGACTTTTTACAAGTCCGACGCAAAGACCACGCGTTGGCCGACGACGCCGAGGAAGAGGAGAAAGAATTAGCGATCGCGGCAAACGCAGAGAGTGAAAAGATTCGCCAAAAAGCATTGAAAGGGAAACTCCGTATTGGTAAATCAGGTTCCATAGCTTCCGTAGCTGGCTCAGAAAAACGCATCGTGTTCAAAGAGGACGGCACCGCCTCGAAACCGCTCGAAGCGTTGGGCGAAGACGCTAAATTCTTTGCCAAGAGCACGGCGGCGAACGACGATGCTTTGCGCGAGGCGGTCAAGATGCGCATGAAAAAGGTAGCGGAAGAGCGAAAGACCGCCGATTACGCCGATCGTGGACGCGAAAAAGCGCGATTGCGAGAGATGCGGGCCAAGCGTAAAGTGAAGGATGTCGGCAAAGAAGAGACAAGAGCTTTCTTGGATGTCGGCGGCTCGTCTGGTTCAGATGACGACGACGACGACGACGACGAAGATGGTTTCGGTGGTCGGAGTGATGACGATGAGGAGGACGAGAAACCGTTCGATGCGCGCGCGTTTAAGTCTATTAAGCGTTCAGATGCCGCACACGCCGGCATGGGCAGAAGAACAAACTCAGACGACGAGGAAGAAGAAAACATAGAAGAAAAAGCAATGCGTTTATTGAACGAGAAGCTCGGTTAGGAAAGAAGAACAAACGCGGCGCGAAAACCACATTTTTTTAGCGGCATAGTTTTGTGTAGTAAAAGTATAGAGCAGAATAGCATTTACTAACGAAAGGATTATTACGGTCCATTCACGATTGCGTCGAGCGCGCTGTTCACGTCAGAATACTTGAACTGGTACCCTTTCTCCATCGTCTTCTCCGGAACCACTTTTTGCCCGTCCAAAACCACCGTCGCCCCTTCGCCTAACAATACCCTCACCGCCAACCCCGGAGCTGGCAACCAGTTCGGTCTGTTTGTCGCTTTCGCGATCGCTTCACACAGACCGTTCATCGTCGTCGGTTCGGGAGCGACGCCGTTGACCACGCCTTTGAATTTCTTCGGATTCTTCAACGCCATAATCATGATATCCACTAAATCCTCCCTATGAATCCAACTCACCCATTGCGTGCCACTCCCGACTGGACCTCCGGAATACAAATAGAACAAAGGCAAGATTTTCCCCAACGCACCTCCTCCTTTCTCCAACACCACTCCGGTTCTCACCACGGTCACGTTCGTCTTCGCCTTGTTCGCCGCCTTCTCCCACTTCTCGCACAAACTCGCCAAAAAGTCCCCGCCTGGTCCTCTCGCTTCCGTCCACGCCTCGTCCTTCCTCGTCGTCCCGTAATACCCAACCGCAGACGCGCTCACTAAACTCGGTCTCTCTTTTTCCGGCAACTTGTTAATCGCGTCTGCGATTCTATTCGTGCACCCCAATCGGCTGTTGACGAGCGTCTCTTTATACTTTTTATCCCATCGCGTCGCCACGGGAGCGCCTGCTAAATTCACCACGCCATCGCACCCTCGAATCGCTTCCGTCCACTCTAACTTCCCAGTAATCGTTTCCCATTTGTATACGGAGACGTTTGGATTGAACGCGGATTTCAGACCGAGCGCCAGTCTCGCCCGTACCTTGTTGCTCTTGTTGGTTAACACTCTCACCTTGGTGCCTTGTTGCAACAATTTTTCCGTCAACTTTCTGCCGACGAATCCCGTCGCGCCGGAGATGGCCACCGTTGTTAAAGGTGCTTCTCGTTCATTTTTTGTACTTTTACTCGTATTCGTCGTCGTCGTCGCACTCGTCGTCTCGGAGGTCTCCTCGTCCGCCTTCGCCGCTGATTTTGCTGATGATGACGTGCGACGCATCCGCTTCCGATGCGTCCCCGACGACGACGAAGACAACGAAGAAGAAGAAGCACAAAAACGTCCGTGTTTCAAAGTATTGTTCCTCCTCGCGCGAAGAATCGAAGGCGACGAAAACGATGCGCCGCTGCTCGACATCATCATCATCATCATCGTAGTATGTAAGTCTCTTAAGTCTCGTGTACGCACAAGAAAAGTGGCGATGTGAATCTTCAGAATTTCCATTCGAATGCTCGCGCAAAAATCACCATCGTCGAACAACGCGGTTTTAGGAGGAAGCACGAGGACGTCCTCCTCTCTCTCGAAAAGACGACGACGACGAGGACCACGCGCGTCTTTGTCTTTTTCGTCTTCTTTTCGCGCGACGAGTACGAAGAGGACATCTTCGAAACGTCTTTTTCTCGAGAACGCTTTGAAAGTGTACTCCGGGGAGAAGTCCTTCTCCGGTGTTTCCCGAGACGACGACGAAGGAAGAAGACGCGAAAAGGCGATTTGGAGGAGAGGGGTGAAAAAGAACGCGAACTCGAGTCTTTGTGTGCCTCCTTTACGTGCCGCCAACAAGGAAAATGGACAAAATGACTTTGAACGCGCGACGATTTCGGCGAAGAACAAATCGAAAGAGGAAGCGTTTTCGTCGGCAGATTTTGGTGAAGAATGCGTCGGCGTTGGGATGAACGTGGAGTGCGAAATACCGATCGCGGAATGTGACGACGACGATGGTCCTGTCGTTTCTCCCGTTCCTGTTCAGTGTAATAAAGGAGAAGAAGGAGATGATCGGTGTGTTGCGAATTCAACGGTTGAAAAGCGGAAGAAAAAGCGAACGATGATGGCGAAAGGCGGCGTCGACTCGACGTCTCGGGACGAGTCGTGCGTCGGCGTCGGGATCGACGCGGAGTGTCCGATTGAAGAAGAAGAAGAAGAACTGTTGTTGTCGTCGTCGACGACGAGAGAGGTGGAGGTGGAAGAGGGCGTTGTCGCCGCCGCTACTGCGAAGAGTGGGAAGCAGAAGCAAGAATTTCCGGCGTTGTTTTACGTCGCGCCGTTCTTTCTCTGGGGGACGAGCATGGTCTCGATGAAGGAGGTGCTGCCGCTCACTTCGCCGATGTTTGTCGCGACGGTGAGGTTGATTCCAGCCGGTTTGATTCTCATTTTGTGGGCCGTGTCAAAGAATAGAAAGTTTCCGAAGAATGCGAAAGGGTGGTTGGCGGTGTCGTTGTTCGCGTTAGTCGATGGGGCTATGTTTCAAGGGTGTTTAGCGGAAGGGTTGGCGAAGACGAGTGCCGGGTTGGGATCGGTCATCATCGATTCGCAGCCGCTGACCGTGGCAATTTTGGCGTCGATTTTCTTTGGCGAGACGTTAGGTGCGGCTGGTATTGGTGGGTTAGCGTTAGGCGTGGTTGGTTTGTCGCTGTTGGAGATACCGAGCGAGACTTTAGCTGGGTTCATGAGTAAGAGTAGTAGCGGCGGTGGCGCGGATGGGGGAAGCGCGAGCACTTTTTTACAGTCGTTCGCGGCGCACCCGTTTGACTCTGGAGAGTTTTGGATGCTTCTCGCAGCACAAAGCATGGCAGTTGGAACCGTCATGGTTCGCTGGGTCGTTAAATACGTCGATCCAGTCATGGCGACTGGGTTACACATGTTTCTCGGCGGCATTCCTCTGTTGATATATTCGCTCGTCTCTGAACGGGACGTGTACGAAAACATCTTCGGTGACGGGGGGGGTGCTTTAGGTATCGCGGACGGCGCGAATTTGCTCTACGCCTCCGTGTTTGGCGGCGCGTTGGCGTACTCCCTGTTCTTCTACTTCGCCAGTTCTGGAAACTTGACGAAATTGTCTAGTTTAACGTTCTTAACGCCCGTTTTTGCCGTCGTCGGCGGCTATTTCGCGCTCGGCGAAACGTTGGACGCGCAACAACTCGTCGGCGCCGCAGTGACGCTCGGCGGGATTTATTTAGTCAACAAGAACGCTGGAGGTAACGACGGCTCGTGATGTGCGATATGTGATGAAATTAGATTAATTGTTTAGATTTGCGCTTTGATGTTGTCAGTAGTTTTAGAAAATAAGAAGTACGTATTTACAGGTTTTCTTTCCTTTTCTCGATGCATTGCACTTAATTGAACATGCATACGAAAATTTTGCTCATCTGCGCAACACGAAGTGGTTTCTGTAAAAGTTCGATCGGACCGGGTCGGTGACGAGACATCGCCTGAGCGACTTCAACGCGTTTACGGGCGATTCGTTTGCGTTCAAACTCGTCGTCATTTCTGGTGTCAAGGTCGTCGAGGACGGATTTGTCGCGCTTGGGAGTTCCTCGTCTTTTTCTTTTTCGAGTCGAAAGGCTTTGACTTGCGCGGCGCTCAGTTTCGCGCTCACTTTCAATCGTCTAAATGCGTTCAGTTCTCGTTCGAACTGCGCCGCTTCGGTGTCTGCTCTAGGATTGGTAAAGTCGTTCCGGCTTTCGCTTGACGCTATTTTTGCCTCGTAATCGCGTTTAGTGAGCGCGTTCATTTGATGGATTTTCTTCTCGGATTCTTCTAGGAACGCTCGACGCAACTCGCCTTCGCAAGCGAGAAGGGTAGGTCGGGACATTTTTTTCATGAGCGAGAAGAGACCTAGGACGTAGTTCATGGCTGCTTCCGAGTCTGGCGCGTAGACGTTATCCTCTCCAAACCCTCGCAATACGTTTTCGTACTGTTCCCTACTCGTTTCTTTTGCAAGATTGTGGAACGAAGTCAAGTCAAATCCAAGAACGTCTTCCATGATCACCGCGGCATCGTACGCGAGAAAATGTTCAGGAGTAAAACGAGGTCCAGGTGTACACCAAACGCTGTAATCGGCACCTATACACGCATAAATATTTCTAATACCTTCGACGACATCTACTGATCCTTCGCCTGATTCATCCATCGCACGGTCTTCGCTCGTTTCTCGCGTGATCATCTCGACGCCTTTCTCTTCAATGCTCGAGGCGTCGCTGAAAATCGAATTCGTACTCGTCTCGTCGTCTTTTCTACCCACCGCCCATTTCAAATGTTCCGAATTGTTCCATCCGCTGATCGTATTCGACTCATTCTCTCTTTCGTCAACAATCATAAACTTCGCGTAGTTCATTCGCGCCGTCCACGCGGAATTATTCCTCGGATCTTTCCTTACGCACATCTCGGTTGCGTAGAACACGTCCAACCAGACGTTTGGATCGATATTTTTCGCAATCCAAACGTAATGCGTCCACGCGTGAATGTTTTTCAACCCGTCGTCGCCAAATAGTATGACATTTTCGACGAAATATTTTGAACGAATAGCCGCACCGGAACGCATTTGGTCGTTGAAATGATGTAAGAATGGTCCGTCGCAATTCACGTTCGATTGAAAGAAAAACGCCCGTCGGCGATAGCTGTGTTGATCCAAGAGAGAGGTTTCCATACGAAATTGTCGGTCGTCTAAGGTTGCTATTTGACGAAGGTGGTTCCAAACCTGGTAATTTTTTGGATTTCTCGACGCCATCGCCTCGGCAAACGCGTACTCTTCGTCTAAAATGTCGTACTTTGTTCGAGGGAAAATTTCTCTCACCTTTTCGCAACACTCGCGAAGGCGCTCGATGTAATCTCGTCGGTAATTGGCACCAGTCAAAGCTTTTAAACCGCCTTCATACGTCCCGTGTTGCCAGAACAACGACGTCGTCGGGAGCTCCTCTTCAACAGCTTCCTCGTCGCTCCTCCTCTCCTCCTCCATCCTCTCCAACACCTTTCTCGTCAACGCGCCGCTTCGAAACTTTGCGAGCGTCTCCGCCGAGTACCAAATCAACGGCGAATCGATGCTACGGAAATACTCTCTCGCTTCATCCACACGCGTTTCATCCACGCCTAAATCTATCAACTCTTCTCTAAATCTATTCATTTCTTCCGCACTCGCGACTAAACGTTCAATCTTCTCCTTCCTTTCCCGGTCGCTTCGCCAAAGCTTTCCTTTCGTCGCCTCAAAGAATCGGTTTTCATTTTTTACATCTTCTTCTCCTCCCGTCTTCGTCTGAATCGTCGTCCCATTCCCGGCGAACGCGTGGAACATAAATTTCACGCATCGCAAGCGAAACCACCACACGGTGTACTCCGCCGCGTTTCGCGATAAGAGCTTCTCCGTCAGCAAGAGCGACTGCGCATTTTTCAAATCTTTCCCCAAACACTCGAGTGAAAAGAGTTTCCAATCGGAACAGAAATCGGAGTTTCCACGGATACAGGCGACGTTTTTGTTCCTTTTCTTTTGGTGGACAAAATCATCTGGTTCTGTTTCTTCTTCTTCGACTGTGCGCGGCATGACCCGTTCGAGAAAGAGAGAGAAAGAGAGAGAGAAAAAGGAAGGAACGTGGCAAAGAATTATGAGGAGGTTGTTGAGAAAGAAAATATCTTCTTCTTCGTCTCAAAAAAATGTGTGTGTGCATGGATGTTGTACTATTACAAAACTCTCTCTCGCGAGAAGAGCTTCTTCTTTTATCTTTTATCCTTCTCCTCATTCACTGAGGTTGTTGGTTGTTGTCGTCTTCGTTCGCTTTTGTGTCCTTCTTCGCTTTCTTACTCGGCGAATCCGTCGTCGCCGGTGGCGTTTTGGTCGTCGTATTTTCTTCGACTCCGTTGTTCGAAGGCGCGCCGCCAGTCTTCTCGGGCTCTGTTCTTTTACCCATCTGCGTCTCATCCTCTGCACCATCCGGTACGGGGTACTCGTCCGCGCGAAAACCAGGCTTTGCGCCCGTTTTGCACTTATCGAAACACGATTTGCAGCATAACGCCCCCGCGAGCCTTCCGTGCGTCGCGGGCACGCGTCTGGTCAGTAGCGTCGTAAAAAAAGCCAGTTTACCGTCGATAGACGCGCACAACCCGTCCTTGGTGAATACACACTCCTTCCCTATGGAGCGGATTTTCACGTAACACGCGTCGCAGCATGTTTTCCCAGCGTATTTGGCGTATTGCGGGTTACCTTTCGGAACGTGGTACTTCAACTGCGTGTAGTTCACCTCGACGCCTTTTTTCTCGGCGTTCACGAGGTGCTGACACTCTCCGGTGTCAAAGAACACGCACCTTTCGTTTAGCGCTTTGCACTTGTAATGGCACGCTTCGCAACACAGCTCGCCCGGATATTTCGCGTTCTTCTTCGGCACGCGATACTTCAACTGCTTGTACACCAAAGGGATGTTCTTTCTTTCACACGATTTTGCAAACGTGCACGTTCCTTCCTTGGCGAACGCGCACATTTGTCCCATCGCTTTGCACCGTCGATAACACGTATCGCAACAGCGTTCGCCGGCAAATTCAGGGACCGTTTCGGGAACTCGATACGACAAGACCTTATACGCCAAAGGCTCTGTCTCATCGTCGTATAAATCTTTTCGTTTCAATTGCGAGCAGGTTCCGTCTTTGTGAAACGCGCATCGTACGCCTTTCGTCTTCAAGTGGTAATGACACGGTTCGCAACACCGTTGCCCGGCGAACAGCGGGTGCGTCGACGGGACTAAATACTTCAACTTGTTGAACTGTATGTTCTCCACGCCGCGTTTCAGGCAGTTTTTGTAGTACACACACGTATCGTCTTGCGTGAACGCGCACTTTAACCCGCTCGTTTTGATCTTGTAATGACACGATTCGCAACACGGCTCGCCCGCGTGCGAATCGTGGTTCTTCGGGACCCTGTAACTCAATTTCGCGTACTTCACCGGCACATCTTTCCGTTTACAGTTGTCCGCAAACCTGCACCCTTCGTCAACAAATGCGCACATCGAGTTTGCCGCTTTAACTCGATAATAACACGTTTGACAACAAAGCTTCCCGACGTACTTCCCCGCCACCTTTGGTACTCTCAAATTCAACTTGCTGTACTTCACCTCCTTCCCTCTCTTCGCACATCCGATGGCAAACGTGCACGTTCCGTCTTGACTAAACGCACACACCGGCTCTAACCCGGTTTCTGGATCAATGTACGGCATTTTCTTTCTCCCTCGTTTCCCTTTTTGCGGTTTCTGCGCGGCAGCGTTGAACGGATATATGCGAGCGCCCGGATGCGCGCTATTCGCCATCATCAACTCCGGATTCGACAACATCGCCTGTTGCTGCGCTTGTTGCTGCAACAGCAAGAACTGCGCTTGTTGCGATTGTAACTGCTGATGCACAATCTCTTGCTGCCTCGCCAACGCGGCCGCGTACGGAATATCGTCGTTGATCGTGCTCAAAGCCCCGTACGCTTGCTGCTGTTGCCGCAACCGCTGCATATACTGCTGCTGTATCTGTTGTTCGTGCATTTGTTTTTGTACCCGCAGCAAGTGCTGCTCCGTCTTTTCTTGTTGTCGTTGTACTTGCTGCTTGAGTTGTTCGGCATACGTCGCCGAGCCAAAAGTGGTCGATGGAAGCGCGGCGATGTCCTCCTCTACCCCTTCGCCGTGTGTGCTCCTCCCGAAAACCTCTCCCGCCTTATCCTCTTCCTTTTCGTCGTCGTCGTCGTCGTCGTCGTCGTTCTCATCAAGAATCACCCTCCTCTCTTCCTCTGTCTCTAAGCGCTCCCGCTGCGTCCCCGCGACCACGCCCAACGCCTCCGCCAGCGCTCGTCGCGTCGCCTCGTGCGAATTTTCCAACGTTTTCACCAACCGCAGGACGTTATTCGTATTTCGGTCCTCTACCTTTTCGTCGTCGTCGTCGTCAAGAACATCATCGTTAAAGTTCGTTATTACCGTTGGCGTTTTCGTCGCATTTTTTTCCTCCTCCTCTTCTTCTTCCTTGTTTTTTACTGCTCTCAAAAACAATTTCGCGACGGCTTCGTGATTGATCTTTTTTACTTCTCCTCCTTCTCCACCTCTTCTCGGAAGAGGGGTAAAATTCGTAGTCTCGTTGTCCTTGTTGAGAAGTAACTTTTCGAGATCGATCCCGGATCGTTTCGGCGCTGACTTTTGTCTCGGCATTCAAGCTTCCTTTTTAGGGAGACAAAAAAAGGACTTCTCGACCGGGTTATTAAGTTGTTGCGGACGAAATTCTCCCTCTCTTTCCGAGTTTTGTCTTTCTTTTCCAAAGGGTGTCGCGCTTTTTACGCAGTCGTCCAAAGTTAAAAGCAACTAAAAAGTCTGTAATCCCTTCTTTGAGATGTTTTTCCGAATAGGTAAAAGGAGAGGGGACTTTGTCGTGAATAAAAGAGCGCTTTGAGTACGCGTCGTCGTGCTCTGACGTTTTTTCCGCCCCAAGTCTAAAACTTTATAAAAACACGAACTTTTGCAAAAGAAAAGGGCGGAGCTTTTTGAACGAATTTTCAATACCGCTGATGTTGTTGTTGCGCTCTCTCTTCTCACTTTTCCTAAAGATCGTCGGTTTTTTGCAGAGTCGTCGTCTCAAATACTCTTTCGTTTCTGCACTCGCCCAAAGCTTTCGTTCTTCTTCTTCTTCGTCTTCGTCTCTTTATCTCTTCTTTCTTCTAGACGAGAGACGGACACCAACAACACAAAACCACCACCCTAATTTGGGACGATGATTTTTGTGAGAGAAATAGAGTAAAGAAAAATCTCCGGATTTTTAAAACCCTAAATACACCCGTTCTTTCTGTTTTCTTTTCTTTTTGTTTCGCTTCAGTTTTCTGTCAGTTGTTGCCTTTTTGCATTTACATTTAGTGCCGTCCTACCTACTCTCTCTCTCTCTCTCTCTCTCTCAAAAAAGAAGAAATGCAAAAAGCGGTGGGCGCGTCTTCGAAAATGTCGTCGTCTTCTTCTTTCTCAAAGAGGAGTTTACTTTGTACTGCGCAGAGGAGGCGTTTTTGTGGGAGAAGAAGAAATTTTTCGAGAATTGGATTGGCGGCACCGAGAACATCATCGTTTTCATTTTCATTTTCATCATCCGACGACGACTCTCAGATGAAAGAGTCGAACGACGACGACAACAAAAACGAGGATGATTTCGACGATTCAGACGACGAAAAGAAGAATAACAACGTTACCATCATTAAAACTGTGCTCAGATTCGACGTCGTGGCGAAACTCAAGCCAGGAGAAACGCTCAAAATTGTCGGGTCGATTCCTGAGCTCGGAAATTGGGATTGTGAAAATGGGTTGGCGTTAGCGTGGTCGGAAAATCACCGGTGGAAAGGCTCGATTGAAATTGAACGATTGATTTTTGGAGGTCATCATCACGAAAATGGTGGTGATACGTTTGAAGAGGAAAAGGAGAAGGATTTTCGAGCTCCCCGCGCGGCGGCGATGGACGAACCGGCGACGATGAAGTGCGTGATTGAGAAAAAGAAGAGGAATAATGAAGGTGATGATAACGAGGAAGGTGATGACGATAACAATAATTACGTGTGGGAGGAAGGGAAGAACAGAGGAGTTGAGTTGTTCTCGTACGACGTCGCGTGTATAAACGGAGAGTTGAGGTACCCGGACGCCACGGTGACGGGAGCGTTTGGCCATCCGGGAGAAACGACGGTGGTTTTCGACGACGCGATGTACGCGAAGAAGATAATGAAGGAAAACGAAAGCGAAGAAGGAAGACGAGAGGCGATGGATGCGGCGGAACGGAGTCGAGAGTGCTTGATAGAGTGGGAGGAGAAACAGGAGAAAGGAGAAGAAGGAAGCCTTACGAGTAGTAGTGGTAGTAGTAGTAGTAGTAGCGGTAGTAGTAGTAGCGGTAGTAGCGACGGCGAGGACGTCGAGAAAGCGCGACACGACGAAGAAGCGGAAGAAGCAGATGACGCGCAAGAAGTATCCGAGATGATTAAAGAAGAAGAAAAAGCAGCAAGAATAAGAAGAAAACGTATCATCGATGAATCGAAGTTCACTCCGTCTGTCGTGCGCGTCGCCAACGTCGACACAATGAACAGCAAATGGCACTTAAAGTTAGAATCAGTCAAAGGTATCGTTGGTTTCAACGTTCCGGAGTTGGACGACGAGAAGCTCGCGACGGCAGCCACGTATTTACGATGGGTCTCCGCGGGTACGATCGAGTGCACGCATCCTGAAGGCGCGATTCCTCGCAACGAAACTGAAAACGCTGAAGAGTACAACGAGAAAAGACGAGCGGCGATTGAAGCGCGATCAATTTTTGCCAGCGTGGAAAAAGTCGAAGGCGAGACGTACCAGTTTGGTCAAAAATTAACCACCTCTGAGGCGAGCTTAGTGAGGCACATCAACCCGTGGTTACCGAGCTTTGACGCGAGGTTTGCTCCGATGGCACCCTTGACAAAAATTCGCGACTTGTGCAACGCCGTCGAAAACGACGACGAACATAAAGACGCCGTGCCGGAATGGTTGAAAACAGAAGTAAAACACTCCATCGAGGGTAACTTGCTCAAAAACTTTGACGCGGACGCGTTAACTGCCACGCGTCGCATCTTGGATAAAGTTCGAAGATTAAACAACACGGACGAAAACGAAGAAGCGTCGATTAATGAAAGCTTTGTGGATGATTTGAACGCGTTCTACGTCGAGTTGAAATCCTTCCTCGGCGGCGGTCAAGTGTTTGAGAGATTAGACGACGTGAGAGATCGATTGGACGACGAAAGTGACGTCATGCAAAGCGTGGCGACGTTGTATTCGGCACATTTTGCCGCGCAATCGGCGCGGATCACCTCCTCGTTTAATACGAGCGGTAGCGGTGGTAGAAACAACAACAATAACTACGATGACGACGATGACGTTAAAAATATCAACGAGAACCGCGGGTGGTTTTCCGAGGAAGGCGAACAAACTCTGAACGCGTTGAGAGCGGCGACGAGAGTTCGCGCGCACTTTTGCTCCGGTCTAGTCACCGGGCTACGCAACGATGCTCCGGATGAAGCGATTAACGAGCGCCATCGATGGCGTCAGTGCGAAACGGCGCTCGAACAGTACGCGTTTTTGAGGTTGGCGGCGATTGAGAAGATGGCGCGAACTTCGAACGTGTACGAGGAGGTTTTGTCTTCCTCTGGTTCGAACGTGGACGCACAGTGGCAACGCATGAGTGAAATCCTCGCCATTGGTTTAAGACACGTTGGGATGAGTGGATATGAGCGACGCGAGTGCGAAACCGTCGCCGCTGAATTGGAAACGTGGTGTAACGTCAAATCTCGCGGGAGTTCAAAGAATAGTCCACCAACTGAATCAATCGAATCGCTTCGAAGACTTCGCGCGAGTTTAAACAGAGCTCGACGCATTGTTGATAATAAATTGAACTCAATCGTGGAAGGTTTCGCGCTCGCACCGGAAATTTTAGGATACGCGCTCGGATTACCCGAAAACGTTGGCGAAGACCACGTCGAGTTTGCGATTCGCGAAGACGTATCGTTCGAAATTCTCCTGTTATTGAACGCGTGCGAGAAAGCCATTAATGCGGCGATTCACAAAGCAGCATCGTCGTTATCATCAGCAAACGAGAATACGAAAACGTTTAAGATTATATCTTCGACTGCGATGGATACCACGAGAACGGATGTGTGTCGCGTAGTCGTCATCGACGGCGCGCTGAACGAAGAGGCGTTGCAACGCGCGACGACGACCAAATCAGGTAGTAGGAAGAAAAACGGTACAGTGCAAAGTGAAAACGATAACTTGTTCGTTGTCGTGCGGAGGAATAGTAACGATGATGCCGCATATCGCGATGAAACTGAATTTGAGTTTGGCGAAGCGTATGCCAATCGCGTTAAATGCGTCGCGTTTATTTCGGCATCTTCCTCGTCATCATCTGCCTCAGAAAAGAAGAAGAGAAAGAAGAAAAAGAGCTCGTTATCCTCTAAAGAACCGCAGATGTCAAACGCAACTATCGCTGCTGGCAAAGCGTACGACGAAACGGATATTCTTTATGTGGACAAACTTCTCATGAAAGCGATGAAAACGTCGGCGAGAAATCACGCGAGCATAAAGTATCCCATCGTTTCCACGGACGATACCAACGAGATTGTAAACTTGATGAGCATGGCAAAAGTTGGCCAGCGCGCGATGGTGTCCATCTCGCCTGCTCTCGGTGTCCAAATTTCTGCCCACGATGAAGATGACATTACTTTCGCGAAGACGCCAACTGATCACGAACGATTGGATGCAAACACCATCAAGTGGGAAACCGGCGACGGATGTTTCCTCGCACTCGACGACGCTACACGACAAACGTGCGGTGAAACGGCTCATACGTTTCGCGTGCTCGAAAATGTTGGCATCGTCGTCCCTTTTGGTATGTGCGATATTTTCAACAGGCAAACGTCGCTTGCTGAACGCATCGAGCAGATCGAATCTTACGGCGAAGGTGTGCTTTCCAACGCGGAAGACGAACGACTCGCCGAGCACGCTTGCGATGACATTCAGGAGATTATCAAGAACAATCCTTTACCGGATAAATTCATCGAAAATGCTCTGAAAGGAATCAATAGCGATACTTCCAACGATATAATCGCCGTGTCTGTTTCAGGTTCTTCCAACAACGACGTCGACGATGCCACGCTCGATTTGATGGAGACGCATTGCGAAGCGAACAACTCGCAAGCCGTATCCAAAGCCATCTCGGATATCTGGGCGTCTATTTGGACGATTGAAGCCGTGAAGCGTCGCGCCATGCACAAGATAAAACAGTCCGAGGCGTCCATTGCAGTCGTCGTGCGTCGCGCGAATCATTTCGAAAAAAGCTTTGCCGTTTCGATCGGGGATGATGGCGATGAAATTCGTGAGATTCGATTGCGCGTCGGCCTTCGCGCCTGTCCCCGTTTCGACGAATGCGAGTGGACGATGTCAGCAATTGAAAATTCAGACGATGCGTTCGAAACCGTGACATTCGCCAACATCTCCGAAGCGTCTCGGTCGCGCAAAACTGCCCCGTGGTTCGGTAAAATCACCTCGGAAAGAGTTACGTATAGCCAAGAACCTTTGAGCGTCTCCAAAGACGAACGGGTAAAGGCGTGCGAAAACGTCTTGAAAGTTTGCCGAGATTTTTTGAAGGACAACAAGAACAACAAGAACGACGACGACGACGACGACGACAAAAATGGCGAAAACGCCGCATCGATAGAAGAACTTCGAGGCGGCTTCGAAGGCGGCAAGTGCATAATATCCTCCGTAAAGTTTCGACGACGATGATTGATAATATCGCGAATATTCACGCGCAGACCGGTAGAAAGAAGAAAATTGTTTTGTATACGTAGAAGAGTTGCATAGAGTAGTTATGACACATAGTAGTACATTGTAAACGTTCGCTGCGAATAATAGTAATAAGAATAATAATAACAACAACAACACTCCATCCTCCCGAATCTCACACGTTCGACGTCTCCTCAACTCGTTGCAAAGCGCATTAAACGACCCGAATTGGAAGAAGATCTTCTACGGTTCAACGACTAACTCAAACCTCGCGCAGTGTTCGTCGCCAAATATAACTTCCCCCCCTTCCGTCAGCTCCTGAGGAATACCCGGCAGTAACTCTTCGCCGTCGATGTACGTCCCGTTCGTGGACGTTAAATCCGTCACCATGACTTTCCCATCCGGCGTCAAATCCACCATCGCGTGCGCGGAACTCACCGTCGCCACGCCGACTGCTAAATTCACCGCGCTCGAAGAGACTCTCCCGACGACGCTTTTCGCGCCGTTCAGGCGTAAAACGCGAGGAATTGCGTCTTCTTGTTTCTCGGTATTGCCTTCCTCTTCTAAATGATTCCGGTCCAAATCCCCAACGTTTCGGAGGATGAATGCTTTCGATTGGATGGTTTTTTGTACTTTAAAGATTCCTCTCGAAGAAGATCGACAGATCCCTTTTTGGGCGAGGGAAATGCGACCACTCGTTAAAGCTATGTTACCGCTGGTCATCGTCATCGTCATCGTCTAAAGCGTTCTTAATAGATAATATTTAGTGCGGAATTTCACAACTGTTTTTGGTTCGAAATTGGACGAATCCATCCTCAGAAAAGCTTTTCGCGCGTACGACGGACACTAAACACACACATCAAACACCTTTACGCATACTTTGCGACGAGTTGAGCTTTAAGGATTTAAGAAGAATGGGGATATCGCTGTCAAAAAACCACTTTCGCTCGAACAAAAACATCGACCGCGCGTTCAAAAACGGCTCCTCGTTCCACCCTTCGTTCGAAGTGGAAGCCGTCGTGACGAACAACGGCGGGTCGATGAACGAAACATCGATCGACAGTTGCGCGAGCTTTTTAAACAAAGCGACCGGAAAATCCGTGAGCGTCTCCGAGGAAGAGGTGAGAGATGTGCACGCGGAGGAGGTTTTGAAGACGCACGTGATCGACGAGAAGAACTTTCTCGGCGTGCCGACGGCGTTAGATGAGAACGATATGGATTCGCCGCTGAGTCATTACTTTATAAATTCCAGGTAGGAATCGTTTCGCGAGAGATATTTTCGTTCGTTTCTCGCGCTCGCGGATATTATCAGTGGTGTTGAAATCGACAGCATCTCTTTGTTTTCCAAATCGAAGAATCGTCGTTTTGTTTGTATGCTCGCGTGTACTGACCGAGTTTCCTTTCCTTTTGTTTCCTTTTATCATATCGCTCGCTCGCTCGCTCGCTCGCTCGTTCACGCGAAAACAGTCACAACTCGTACTTGGAAGGGAACCAACTCACCGGGGTATCGAGCGGGAGAGCGGTGAAAGATATTCTACTACACGGCGGTCGCGTGATTGAGTTGGATTGTTACGACGGACCGAAAGGAACGCCGATAGTCACGCACGGTGGGACGGCGTGTAAACCGGTTGATCTTCGCAAGTGTTTAGAAGCGATTAAGGAGTTTGGTTTCGCGAAAACGCCGTATCCGGTCATCGTGACTTTCGAGAACCACGTGAACGTGGAACAGCGGGGAGTTATGGGCGATTTGTTGGAGGAAATTTTCGGCGATGCGATGTTGTACCGACCGCCGGAAGGTGCCGGGACGAAAGAGGAGTGGCCGAGCCCGAACCAGTTGAAAGGTAAAGTAGTCATTCGAGACAAGTTGAAGCACAAGCAAGATTCCGCCAAAAAAGGTGATTCCGGGAAGAAGAAGAAGTCAAATAAGCATTCGGACAAGGAGAATCCGGCTGTTTTGAAAACGTCCAAGACGTTAGCGCCGGAGTTACACTCGTCCATCATGGATAACGAGGACGACGAGGATTCCGAGGAGGAAGACGACGCTACCGAGGAAGAGAGTAACGCCGCGGACAAGTTGAAAAATCTCGTCGCCGTCGGCAACGCAAAGTTTCACGGGTTCGACGAAGCGCACAAATGGCTGGGAGTAAAATCATGCAGTTGGAACGAGAAGAAAGTTGAGAAGATGGTCAAGAAAGCCAGCGCGAATGATTCCGAGTATAAAGATTTGTTAGCGTTCACGAAGAAGCACTTGTTGAGATGTTACCCGGGCGGTTTGCGAGTCTTATCAGACAACGCCGATCCGAACGCCGCGTGGTCCGTTGGTGCCTCCTTAGTCGCACTGAACTTTCAAGGCATGGACAGACCAATCTTTATGAACCGAGGTAAATTCGCCGAAAACGGTGGCGCCGGCTACGTCAAGAAACCGAAATTTCTCTTGGAGGGAAAAAAATCCGGCGCGTTGCCGAAGAAAATTTCATTCAACATCCTCGTCGGCTCTGGATGGGAGGCGTTCAAAAACGCCGATCTCGTCGGTGCCCCAGACACGTACGTCAAAGTCTCCATCTGCGGTAAAAACGGTTCTTCCGGTCAAACCAAAGTCTTCTCGGAAGCTCGCGTCGGCCCGAAAGCGCAACCGATTTGGAACGAAAAAATCGAACTCGAATCCAAATGCCCGGAACTCGATTTAGTCCTGTTCGAGATCTTCGACCAAGACCCAGACGCGGACGATTTGTTAGGTTATTACTGCTGCTCCGTTGAAAGCTTGCAAAAAGGCTTGAAGTGCGTCCCGTTGTACGACATGTACGGTCACCACTGCATGTACACCGGTAAGAAGCGCCCGGAGCTCTTCGGCGAGTGCGCGTCGATTTTAGTCGAATGCAGTTACTAACTTACTATTATAATTATTCATGAAAGAGAGAGAGAAAGAGAGAGAGAGAGAGAGAGAGTTGATGGGGAGCGTCGATCGTTGTACAAATGCACACATAAAACACACGTCAATCACAAAAGGAACAACAAATCTTCACACAGAGAGCAACTGACAAAATCAAACAAGAGAGAGAGAAAGAGAAAGAGGAGAGAGAACAGACTACCACTTCATGCGCGCTACCACCTCTTCTCTTCTCTTCCTCGTCCGTCTCTTCGCCGTCGTCGACGTGCTCCTCCTTTTCTTCGCTTTGCTCCACTGTACGCGCTCGACGTCGTATTTCTCCTCCTTGGAAACGCAAGTCGCGTTGGAGCGCAAAAATCGAATCAAATGGGAAACGTATTTAACAAAGTACCGGACGCGAGCTTCCAAACGCGTCAGTCGAGAGATGCAGACGGTGATGTTGGAGCGGTTTCTGGAGGAGACGGAGAAGTGTCCTCCGGAACCGAAGTGCGAGAAGTTCAAGCCGTGCCCGGGGAAGAGGAAGAGTAGTAGTAAAATGAATCACGAGGGCAAGAGCTTAAAGGAGAAAAAGATATCTTTAGTAGGAAAAGAGGAGGATTTGGAGGAGGCGAATGCTGTAGCAAAGGTAGAAGTAGAAACACAAACAGCAGAGGCAGTAGAAGAGGAGGAAGGAAAAGAAGGGGTCGAAAATGGGAGCGATGATGAGAGCATCATCGGGAACACCGTCAACGGGGACATTGAAAACAAGCACTACTTCGACGCGATACCGAGGTACCAACCGGGACCGGCTTCGCCGGCGTTTGAACCTTCGTCGAACGATGGCGTGTCGTTTAAGATTTTCGTGTACAACTTGCCGCCAAAGTTTCACGTGGAGATGTTGAAAAAGAACAAAAGGTGCGTGACGGATCAGTACGGGACGGAAATTCGGATTCACGCGAATATCATGCAATCGAAGATGTATACTTTGGATCCGTTAGAGGCGGAGTTTTTTTACGTGCCCGTGTACGGCGAGTGTAAGTTGTTTGAGAATATAGCCACGTTAGGGGCGAAGAAGGGTTTGCAGGAAACGAACGCGTGGTGGTTGGAAGCGATGAAACTGGTGACGGATCAGTATCCGTTTTGGAATCGAACGCAAGGAAGAGACCACGTGTTTACGTTTGCGGGAGCGAGAGGGCCGCACATTTTCAAAGATTGGAAAAGGCACATCAAGAAATCCATCTTTTTAACTCCCGAGGGCGACCGATCGTTGTCTGAGCAGTTCAACACGTGGAAAGATATCGTCATTCCGGGTTTAGAACCGGAAAAAGCGTTCTGGTCGGGATCTTTGCGGAAACAAAAAGAAGTGAAACGCGCGAAAACGTTCGCCTATTTTCGAGGCACCATCGCCAACAAACTCGGGAAGCAATACTCCAAAGGCATACGGATTAAAATGAAAGAGGCGTTTAAGGATATAAAAGACGTCGTTTTCACAGAGCAACACAGCTCGTGCGATAAAACGTGCTACCGCGAAGAAATGCGCGCCTCTACATTCTGTCTCTGTCCTCGAGGCTGGTCGCCGTGGACGTTGAGAGCGTACCAAGCGCTGATGGTCGGGTGCATCCCGGTCATCATCGCGGACGAAATCGAGTTCCCGTACGAAAACTCTTTCGACTGGCGCCAAGTTTCCATCAAAATCCCCGAAAAGAGACACTTAGAAACCATCGATATCCTCCGATCTGTCCCGGACGACGTCGTCGAACGCAAACGCAAAGCGATGGCCAAGTTCTGGCCGAGCGTCGCGTGGAAAAAACCAGCCGCGGATGACGACGCGTTCCATTTAGTCATGAAAGAGTTGGAGAGGAAGAAAAGAGGGTTCAAATCGAGCACGTTTACCTTTTGGAAGTAGATTTTTAAGATAGTTAGTAGTAGAGTGTAAGAATAGATTGTCGTTCGTGTTGGCGTACCCCAACTCCCACAGACTCCCTAAACACTAAACCCTAACTTAGGTTAGACATTGCGGCTTCCCAAATTCTCCCAAAACCATCAGAACTTTTGCGCGATTCAACCCGCGTGAACCGATCTAAATCGCGCTGAAATCGATTTCACCACCTCAGAACGATCGCATTAAACCCGTTGGCGAGGCCAAATTTTCGTTTCAAACGCTTCAACAGAGGGTAAATTAAAAGAAAAAGTGTACGATTTCGATCGAAATTGAGAATTCAAACGGACCCATCGAAGGCGCACAAACGCTTGCAAAAGGAGGAGAAAAAGAGGCAAATTTGAGCGCAATTCAGAGCTGATATCATCACGAAAATGGTGGTCCCGAAAAACTTCGCCGAACACGCGGAGAAATTCTTCGCGTCGAACGTCACGACGGCGAAGCAGTTGGAGTTGGCGAGCGAAGTGCGCGCGAGCATTGAAATCGCGCACACGAGTGAATACAGCAACTGGTTGAAAGCGTACTTCGAGGTGTTTTCGAAACTGTTGAAGGCGAACCCGCCGACGCACGGCGCGGACGCCGGGGAAGACGAATCGAACAGACTTCGAAACGTTATATATGAAATCCTCTCGCGGTTACCGCATAACGAAGTGTTGAGGCCGTACGAGAGTCAGTTGTTGGAGTGCGCTTTGACTCCTCTCAGAGAAGAGAACGAGAAGAACGCGTTGGTGTGCATGAGGATTGCGTTCGACGTGCACAGAAATTTTCGGCCGAGGAGCGAGGAGAAAGCGACGCAGTTTTTGCAGTTTGCCGGGGAGGTGTTCGGGAACGTGCCGCAAACGGTGGCGGAGGTGTTTGGGAGCGAAGGCGGCGAAGAAGTCGCGGATGGAGACGCGGAGATGAAAGACGCAGAGAAGGAAGAGAAATCCGTGGCGGCGAGCACAAAGAAAGGTAAGAGAGGTACGTCGTCGAAAGATGCGAAAGAAAAAGATGAAGTCTCCGCGGAACAGACCACGGCGGCGGCGGCGAACGACTCGGCGACTATTCCGGCGTTGAAGTCTTTCAAAGTGTGCACGGAATGTCCGCTGATTGTTATGCTTTTGTTTCAATTATATCCTTCCGTAGCGCAAAATGCCGTGCAGAAACTCTTGCCGGCGATGACAAAGACGTGCTCGGCGCGAACTTCGCGAACGGTATTTAAAGAGAGCGTCAAACTTCGCGAAAGATTCGCGGATTTGAAATCCGCGCAGGTGAAAACGATCAGTTTTATCACATATCTGGTGAGAGGACACGCGCAGTTGGTACTTCCGTACCAACAAGAAATTTCACTGGCGGTTGTTGATTTGTTGAAGACGTGCCCGGATGTCGTGTCGACGAGAAAGGAGTTGTTGGTGGCGACGAGACACGCGTTGTCGGCGCAGAATTTCTGTCGCAGTTTCTTTCAACATTTGGACTCGTTGTTAGACGAGCACGCTTTGGTAGGTACCGGTCGCCTGTGCGCGGAAACCTTGCGTCCTTTGGCGTACAGTTTCCTAGCGGAATTGGTCCATCACATGCGCGCGGAGCTTACTTTGCCGCAGATTCGTAAGACCGTGCACGTGTTTTCGACAAACATGCAAGACGAACGATTACCGTTGAGTGTCCAGATGACTTGCGCGAGATTGATGCATCATTTGGTTGAATCTATCTTCCGTCGACGCGCAGAAACGACGCCGGGGAGCGCCGACGAAGCGCGCGCTCTTTTGGTGAAGATTTTAGACGCCACGGTCACGAAATTTCGAACTTTGCGTCCGAGGTTGAAGACTTTACTGAAATTGGTCGAGCATTTGCACGACGAAAAGAAAGAGACTCCGTCCACTTCCTCCTCTCCGTCGGAAAAGGACGAGACAAAAGATGATAATGCCAAGAGCGGCAAGAAAAGTGCCGCTGCTATCGCGGAGAAGAAGGAGGGCGCGGAGATTGTTTCCACGTCGGCAAAAAAGTCCTCGAAGAAGAAAGCCGGCGGTAAAAGCAAAAAAGGAGGCAAAGTAAGCGACGACGACGATGACGACGACGACGACAACGGAAAAGAAGAAGAAGAAGAAAACGAACCGGAAGTGAAACTTGACGTTTCCAGCGAAAGGCTGAAAGAACTCGCAGATACGAAGGCCATCGTGAAGACGCTTTTCATCGGTATGAAAACGCTTCTTTGGTCGGTTACGAATTTCAGAGCGCAACAAACGCAAACGCAAAACAACAATGCGGCGTTAATGGCGTTGTCTTCACCGCTTCGCCCTGGCCTCACCGAGCCTGAGCTTCGTCGCACTTCGGCATTTGTCAAGAACGGCGTGAAATGTTTAGCTTTGTACCGCGGCGCGGAATGTGCTGAAATGTGTGCGCATGTCGCCGAAGTCTTTGCAGTGCTCGACCCGCGATGCTTTCTCGATATTGCGTGCATTCGATTTGATGACCTCTTCAAAGGAATGCTCGACCTGGCGCCGATGGTGCAGCTTCCGCATCTTTTGCTGCAGAATCAGAACCTTTCGAGATACTTTGCCGATTGCCTCGCGATGCTTTTAGTCAGAGATAAACTTAAACATCTCGAAGATCCGCAATCACCGCCGGCTCAGCTCGTCTTGAAACTATTTAGTTTGTTGCTCCACGCGGTTTCGAAATATTCCAACTGCGAGGCCATGCTGTCTCCATACGTCATCCCCATCGTCGAGAAATGTTTGAAAGCAATGCGTGAAATTGAAAATCCATCGGCGTATGTTAGATTGCTTAGATATTTGTTCCGAGCACTCGCTCAGGCGAAGTTTGATTTGCTCTATCGCGAGGTGCTTCCCATTTTACCGACGTGTCTCGATGCGTTGTTGAAGTACCTGAACGGTCCAGATCCGCACGAGCTCCATGACACGATTGTAGAATTATGTTTGACTTTGCCGGGTAGATTGTCGTCAATTCTCCCACACTTGCCAAAGCTCGCGAAGCCTTTGTGCATAGCTTTAGAATCGAAGACGAGTGAATTGAATTTGCTCGGTTTGCGAACGTTAGAATTTTGGGTGGACTCGCTCAATCCAGACTTCCTCGATCCGTGCATAGCTGAGGTCGAGACGCCTTTGATGATTGCGTTGTGGTCTATGCTTAAGCCACAACAGTCTGGATCTCCGTTTGGCGCAAAAGCTATGCAGTTGCTGGGTAAACTTGGCGGTAGAAATCGTGCGTTTCTCAAAGAACCGCTCGAACTCGAAGCTAAGGAGAATCCCGAGCACGGTTTGCGCATGATTTTGACATTCAAACCGGAAACAAGTTTTCTCGTGCCTTTTGATAGATGCATAGCTCTTATGCGCGGAATTTTAGAATCTCCGCGGGTATTGCCGGCGATTACGTCGTCGTCCATGAATAGTAGCAATGTCGAAGCGTTAATTGAACATCGAAAGCAAGCGTTGGCGTTTCTGCGCGTATGCTTGTCTTCGGTCATAAACGTATCCTCGGGTGTCGCCAAAGACTTGGCTTCCGCGAAGAAGAAAGATAAAGAAGACGATGCGATGAATGTCGATGGCGACGGTGATGACGATATCGAAAAGACCATTCGTGCTGCGGTCGAGGCGGCAGTATTGAACGGGTGGACGAAGTCAGTCGATGACGCTACGGAAGACGCACGACAAAACGACCGCGAAGCAAACCTTCGCGCCCAGGCAACTTTAGGCAACAAGACGAAGACGCAACTAGCTGCCGAAGAACGCGTGATGAAATCTTTAGTCGTTGCTGTTGTGTCTGCAGAAGCCGATCCTGAACTCAAGAAGGCGAACGCCGGATTCGTTGAATCCGTAGCCGAGCACTTTGCGATGTTGTTCAACGGCGATATCGTTCGCGTTGCGAGTAGCGGCAACACGATTACCGATGGTAAGAACGACAAGAAAGGAGCGTCTTCTCCTTCCTCCGAGCCAGTTTCTGTGACTGCTTTGAAGAAGATTGATGCTATTTTATTTCTGGATGCACTCGTAGACACCATGGAATGTGGTCAAGTTGCGCACGTGAAAGCGGCTTTAGCGGCGATGAAAACCTTCGTCGACACCGTTTTGCTCTTATCGAAAGAAGATTGCGAAGATTTGAACAAAGTGGAGTTGAAGAAATACCCGAAGAGTAATAAAAAACAACTCGAAGCAAGCGCGGCAGATTCCATGGACGTAGACGACGACGAAGATGAGGCGGATGAAAAAGCTTCCTCTAAAAAGACGACGAAGAAAGGCGGCCGTGGCGCCAAAGCTTCGGCGGCTGATGACGATGCCGCAGACGCAGCAGAAGCTGACCCGGCGAATATCAAAGAGCGACCGGTGCCGGAATACGTCAACCGTCCGCACGCGAAGCCGCCGCAAAAGCTCGCCGTTCTCGTCGACGCGCTCATCCCGCGTTTGTGTCACTGCGCTTTCAAAACCGCCTGGCAATCTACGTCCGGTGCAGTGGAAGGTATCGACATGCTCTTAGACGTCGTTCCAAGAAGTATCATTCGTCCACACATGGCAAAGATTGCGTTATGCTTGCTCCGAGCCTTGCGTGGCTTGCCAAAGCACGCGGCGCCGGAGATTGAAAGGACGTCCAAGGTTCTCTATAAGCTCGTTGACGTGTGCTTGCCAATTGGAAGTATTCCAAGAGGCGAGGACGCCGAACCGGGCGTTGAGGCGGGCGTGAATGTCATCGCCGATGCTGTCGCTTCCACTTCGGACGCGCAAAACGTTCGACCGGCGGTAGAGAAGGCTTTAATTGACATTTCGCGACAGTGCAAAGTTAAAATTAAAGATGTTTTGAATATCTCTCCGGCGCGAATCGCGAGAATCCTGTCCCGTCCTCTCGGATCGCGGCACATCGAGGAGCAGATTCAAACCGTTCGCGTGATTGATTTCTGCATGAAACTCGAGATTCACGCGCCATTGATCAAGCAATACTCGGCACAGCTATTAGAGCTCTTTGGCGACGCGTTGCTCATTGCTGAAAGCGAGGCCAACATCAAGATGCCTTTATCGGCTACGTTGGAAACGGCCATTCCGAACAAGAACGAAGCGCTTGTTTCCTTGACTTCATGTTCGCAAATCTCGGTGACAGCGGCGTTACGCGCGTCATGCGCGCACTTGATGTGTACGCTCGTCACGAGGAAAAGCGCCATCAAGTTTCCTACGGAAGACTCGCAAAAGGCTTTTGAAGCTGCTACAGAGAAAGCCGTCAACGTCTTCTTCAAGTCCTTGACGAGCCGAACTCCGGAAATTGTTGAAATAGCCGTCGCCGGCCTAAAAGTTGTCGTCGATCAGCAAAGTCTGAGCAAAGAGCTTTTGCAATCGTCTTTACGACCGATTCTCGGCTCTCTCGCGCGTCCCGAAAACCTAACGTTGCCGTTGCTTGTTGGTTTGGAGAAACTTTTGGAGTTACTTTCAAACTGGTTCAATCCGACGTTGGGCGAAAAACTCTTGGAACATTTACGATTGTGGTTGGAACCAAATGCGCGCGATCCTCGGATCGCCGCGGCGACTGTAAACTTGTTTCATTTGCTTCCAAACGCCGCGAGAAAGTTCCTGGAGCCACTCGTTACGCTCAACATTCAACTCGAGAACGCATTGCCGCCAATCGGTGTGCACTCGGACGTTCACTCGTTGTATCGCAAGCCGTTGACTAAATTTTTAGCCCGGTACGCGAAGGATACTGTGGATTTTTACGTCGCTCGATTGGATCAACCGCAACACTTTAACCGCTTTTTGGAAACGATTCGCATCAGCGAAGGGAACAACATTTTATGGGAGTTGGAGGCGAATTACGAGAAGATTTTCGATAACTCGTTCAACAAAAAGTACTTCCTCCCGAGCAGTTCGACCCCGGCCCAGCTCGCGCAAGCTGCGGCGGCGGGCGCTTCGAACTCTCCGGGCGTAGATGGAGCGAAGCAAGACGGCGAAAATTCTCCGGCGCAACGCGTCGAGATTTCTCCGGAGGAGCGCATCGCTCGCGCAAAAGCAATGGGACTTTCCGGCATCGGTTCCGGATGCGACTTGGCCTCGTTCAACGCCATCAAATTGTGCTGCGTTATGCTCAAGATGATGCCAAATATGAGCGAAAAAACTCGAGCGGGTATTCGCGATGCTTTGTGGAAGCGATGGAACGATCCGGGACGACTCGAGCGTCTTCGCCGAGAGGAGATGTTGAGTTTGTCTGAACTTTTGGAGTCGAAGCGAATAGTGAAGTGCTTTTTGAGGTGCGTCGATCGCGATCGCATGGGAGAAGTCGAACTCTTGTTCGGTATTTTACCAATCATGTCAACGAAAACTTGCGTCGATTTGACATTTGCGAGAGAATTCATCTCCGATCGCGTGGGTGGGAGTTACAAACCCGAGCAAAAGAGAGCTATTTTAGAATTCTTCTTATCAGATTTCAAAGCCAAGTTCAAAGCGGCTTCGAAAAAAGACGCGGACGAGGAACAGACTGCGAAAGATGCCGACGCCTTAGTAGCAAACTTGAAGCTCGTCGTCTTACCGATGTTGACGAGCTCCTTGGAAGGATGCTCGAAGAGTCCTAAGAAACTCGCCGAGGCGCGTTTGATTGTCAACGAAGACGCGGTGTCCAGCATCGTCGGAGACATTTTAGAGTACGTGGACGACGAGTCGCCCACGCCAGTATTCTTCAACGAACAGTTCCGCGTTCAGCTTCTGCAACTTGCGACGTTACTTATTCGATGCTTGCCAGACGATCTCGTCAAGCATCGAAAGGAGCTGATCAAGTTTGGCTGGAACCACTTGAAGCGGGAAGACCGCGCGTCGAAGCAATTTGCGTTCGTCAACGTGTGCTACTTCTTAGAAGCGTATCAAGCGCCGGAAAAGATTATTTTGCAAGTCTTTGTTGCGCTTCTTCGTGCGTGTCAACCGGATGCGAAGGAGTTGGTCAAGATTGCGCTCGACGCTTTAGTGCCTGCGTTACCAAAACGACTTCCGCGAGGCGATCACAAGTATCCAATTTGGATTCGATACGCAAAGAAAATTTTGGTCGAGGAAGGTCACTCCGTGCCGCACTTGATTCACGTGTGGAACTTAATCGTTGATCACGAATCACACTTTTACGAGTCCAGAGCGCAGTTTGTACCCCAAATGGTCAACTCCCTGTCGCGATTAGGTTTGCCGTCCTCGGCGCCGATTGAAAATCGCATCGTTTCCATCAACTTGGTCGAATTGATTTTGAACTGGGAAGATCGTCGCAAGGACCCTACAGAGTTCTTAGCATCGAAAAAAGCCGCGCAAGACAAGATGCAAGAGGAAGAAACACGCAAGGAAGACGAAGACATGAAAGATGCCTCGGATGGTGAAGACGACGAGAACGAGAAATCCGCATCGAAGAAGAAGAAAGGTGGTAAAGCTACCGCCACGGCGTCGAAAAAACCAACACGCGGTGGTGCTCGTGGTAAGAAAGTTGAAGCCATCGACGACGAGGAAGGAGAGGAGGAAGAGGAAGAAGAGGAAGAGGAGGAAGAGACGCCGAGGAAATCTACCCGAGGAGGTAAGCGCAGAGGCGCGAAGAAGGACGACTCGGAAGCGGAAGATACGCCAGAAAAGAAGACTGCCGTGAAAACCCGCGGGAAGCGTGGCAGAGCTGCAGCGGCGAAGAAAGAGGAATCTGAAGAAGAGGAAGAAGAGGAGGAGTCTGAAGAAGAGTTAGAAGAAGAGAAACCGTCCACGAGAGCGACGAGAGGTGGTCGCGCGGCGAAAAAAGCAAAGACGAGCGCGAAGGACTCTTCTCCGGCGCCATCCACGCGAGGCACGCGAGGCAAAGCCGCTACGACCGCGAAAAAACAAACTACCGCGAAGAAAGGAACCAGAGGTAGTCGTCGGGGGAAATCCGAAGAAGCCGAGGAGGAAGAAGAAGAGGAGGAGGAAGTCGAAGAGGAGGAAGAGGAAGAAGAAGAGGAAGAGGAAGAGAAGAAGAAACCCTCGAAGAAAGAAGGCACGCCTGATGGTAACATCCAATCTGCAATGCTCAAATCCGCGCCTTCTTTACTCACTCAACCGTCTTTAACCGGTGTCGCTGGTGGCACCGCTTCGGATAACAATGAACCGGAATTTTCGCCGTCCCCGGCGATGGCTGAAATCACCGTGAACTTTCTCGTGCGCATGGCGTTTTTAACTGGCGAAGGTAAAGATCAAGTAATGAAGGAACTCAACGCGAAAACGTTGAAGTTGCTGAAACGCGCGATGACGATTTGGAAAACTGCGCGCGTAAAGTTTACGTTTATCGACAAACTATTGGCGTTGGCAGAACAAGCTGGACAAGATTCCTCGTCTGCTTTGGGTACCGGTTTGGTCGTTTTCGACTTGGCGCTCGAGTGCGAAGTTGAAGGATTTGTCGAACAGAATGTCAATCAAATCGCGCAATTTATCGACCCATGCGTGTCGAGCAGTTCCGCGGAAACGCACAGAATGCTTGCAAAAGTGGTCGCCACGGCGATGACGAAGAAGATGCGCACGCCGGAAGAATTGGTTGCGAAGCAAACGGAAGCGGCGGCGCCGGGCGATCAGCAACAGTCGAAGAACAAAGACGGCGATGGTACCGATGGTGGCGACAAGAAAGACGGCGACGATAAAGTCGCCGTCAAGACTGAACCCATGGATACGGATGCAAAACCGCCCACCCCTGCAGCGAATACGGGTTCCCAAGGCCAACCGCCGACGCAAGTCTCGGCGTCGGCGTTGTTATCTCCCGAGGCGAAAATTCTTCGTTTGAAAATTGATGAGACGTGCGCGAAGAGAATCGGTGCCGCAATCACGGGCCAACCGGCGTTGCCGAATTCGCAGGCGAACAGTCCTTCTTTATCCGGCGTCCTTGTCTTGCTCGTTGAGCTCGGGAGAGAGTGTCCGGAGGCTTTGGATCGCTATTTGCCGGCGCTGATCAAATTGTTGTCGAGGTTGACGCAAGAGTTAAATTCAGTTTCAACCGCGCAACAGCAACAACGCATCCTGCAACAACAATCCTCGCGAAACCGTTCGCAGAGCTCAAAGCTAAAAGAAGAAAACGCTCCAGTCGCCGAGTATGGTTCCGTCGCGCACTGCGTGGCGGAGTGCGTTAGAGCGGTTGCCTCTCGCGTCGTCGCAGCTGGCGTCATCGATCATAAGCAATTATTCTTACGGATGTTGTTGCAATTGGTCAACGATAAAGGCACGCACGGTGCGGTATTGGTTGCCATATTAGACGCGTTGTGCGATTGGGTCGACGATGCGGCTTTAGGGCCGTACGATCCGTTGCGATCGTACACAATTTCGGCGGCGACGACCCAAGTGACCGAGACTGCGAGTAAAATATCGACGACGACGACGACGACGGCAGCCGCTACTACTACCCCCCCAGTTTCCACCAGTATATCTGGTTCGAAACCGAAAAAACGCCGTATTGGTAGCCTGAGCGATAAAGAGACCGTTTTATTTCTTTCAAAGATGGCGCAGCTCACTCGCATGGGTCTCGAAGCCACGCAAACGAAGGATTGGGAGAACAAACTCTTAGGCGCCATTTATAAACTGTGCGCGCCGGGTGGGAAACACGACGAAATCCTTCGACGCGAGGTGTTTGCAAAAGTCGAACGTCAACACTTGCTTGGCTTACGGACGCGGAACCCACTGTTCAAGGATAAGTTTTTCCAGCTGTACGACGTCGCGATTGGGCAGTCGCTCTTTCTGCGTCTGCAATATATCGTCACCGTGCAAGAATGGGATGCTATGGCGGATACGTTTTGGCTCATGCAAGGTTTGGATTTGATCTTACAGCTATTAGCGGAGGACGAAAAAGTTACGTTAGCGCCAAACTCTGGAGTTGTCGCAGGTCTGTTCCCGGATTCGGAAGATCCAAAGATGCCTCCGCCTGGACCGCCGGATGGTAACAAGACTGCGCCAGCGTCCACGAAGAAGGGTAAAAAAGCATCGTCGTCGGCGAAAGACGTCGACAACAAAAACGACGTCGACGAAATCGCGGAATTATTCGCGCGTCACTCGAAGTTTATCAAACAAAGTGGTGCTCTCCGCGTTTCTGATTTGGTAGCCCCGCTTCGTAAAGTTGGCAAACGCAACACGCACGTCGCTTATTACCTCTGGGTTCTCATCTTCCCGATCGTTTGGCAAACCTTACAACGCGAAGAGCAATTACAATTGGCAAAACCCATGATCGGGCTGCTTTCGAAAGAATACCATCAACGACAAGCGGCTGTGCGTCCAAACGTCATTCAAGCGTTGTTGGAAGGCATCTCCTTATCCCAGCCGCAACCGAAAATCCCTTCGGAGTTGATTAAATTCTTGGGCGGTAAGTTCAACGCGTGGCACATTTCCATCGCGTTATTGGAAAACCACGTCGTTAGATACCCGCAAGAAAACCGATGCTTCGACGCGTTGGCTGAGTTGTATCGCCTTTTGGATGAAGGAGACGTGCTCGTCGGTTTATGGCGTCAAAGATGTGCCGCCGATGTCACGCGCGCCGGTCTCGCTCTCGCGCAGCACGGCCACTGGCAGCAAGCGCAAGACGTCTTCTTTCAAGGCATGCAAAATGCTACCAGCGGTCAGTTATCCGGTGTGTCTAAAACTGAAGTGTGTAATTGGGAAGCGCAGTGGATTCAGTGCGCGCAACAGTTGAACCAGTGGGACTTACTTGCTGACTTCGCGAAATCCGTTAACCACGGCGAGTTGCAATGTCACACCAGTTGGCGTTTGAACGAATGGAACACGTTGAGGGACATTTTGCCTCCTGGACACGTATCTGAAGTTGAAGAAACGGCAGAGATTATGTGTGTTCGCGCGTACTCTCGTTTACACGCCGGACGCATTCGCGATGCCGAACAGCATTGGGCAGCTGCCGTGAAGAGAGCATTGGATCGTTGGTGGTCTTTACCGGAAACGGGCGCGAACTGCCACGTCCCAATGCTCCACGCCTTTCACGTCATCACAGAAATCCAAGAGTCTCGGAAAGTCATGCACGAGCTCGCGAATTGTACCAGACCGGGGCACCAGAACCCACAACATTCGCGAACGTTAGTGCAGGACGTTTTGGAAACGTGGCGTTTACGGACGCCAAACGATTGGGATCCGATTCCATGGCACAATCAAGTGTTATCGTGGCGAGGATTCATGCATGACATGATTGCGGGAGCACAAAAGAGCATCCAGGAGGTACACCCCAACGTCGCGTCGCACGCGACGGGTCACTCTCTCGACCAGTTGGGCATGCGCGACAGAGCGTGGGCGGTGAACAGGTTTGCTCGAATCGCCAGAAAGCACAACTTGCCGGAAGTGGCTTTGAGCATTCTCTCCACGCAACGGCCGCACGTGGAAGTACAGGAAGCTTTCGTAAAACTCTCGGAACAATCGAGAGCGTATTTAGACATAGAAGGCGAAGCCGTGTCTGGATTGAACGCGCTCGATTCGACGTCTTTAGAATATTTCGCTCCGCATCATCAAGCGAAACTCTTTCACTTGAGAGGTCAGTTCCAAGAGCGATTAGGCGACGTCGACGGCGCGCACGAAAGTTACGCCACGTCAGTGTCCTTGTGCGCGCAGTTACCGGAAGTTTGGAACACGTGGGGTGAGTATTGTCAAATGCGAGCGGATCAAGCGAACGCGGAAGAGGAAGCAAATGGTAGTGCAAACGCGGGCAAGTTAAACGCCGACGGTACTCCCATCGAAGGCCAAGCAGCCTTTTGGACCGAGCAAGCGGCGACGTGCGTCTTACAATCCATTAAACATTCGCCCAAGGATCACGGGAAGCGAGTGGTGAAGATTATTCACGCGTTGGGCTTTTCAAAGCATCCCGTGGCAGTTGGCAGAGCGTTGCAAAGACACGTGGATGCCATCCCATTATGGGTTTGGATAGACTGGATCCCGCAGTTGTTGTTAGTCTTGCTCAGACCGGAAGCGCCTCACGCCAAAGCGGTGTTGACTCGCTTGGCGTGCGCGCACCCGCAAGCGGTATATTACCAATTGCGAACGTTCTTGCTCGAACGACGAGACGCTTTGGCGCGAAAAACGCAAACGTACAATCAACTCGAAAATACTCCTGTTCCTAAAGACGAAGAGGAGAAGAAAAATCGTGAGCTTTCCTTGAAGAAAGCGCAGTCGTCTTTGGCCGAAGCGCGCGCGGTGTTTCAAGCGGCGAAAGAAACGGTCGATAAACTTCGCGCAAAGTTTGGCAACTTGGTCGCTGAAATTGAAGTTTTATTGAGCGAATTGTGCACTCGATTCGGCTGCGCGCCGGAGGAGCGCTTGTTAGTCGTCGTGCACACGTTGTTACACCGATGTTTCAAGTACCCGTGCGCGACAACGTCTGAGGTTCCGGCGCCGTTCAAGAAAGAACTCGCCGGAGTCGCCAAGGCGTGCTTCTCTCCGGACACGTCTTCCAAACACGCTGAGTTCGTGAAGGAGTATAAATCTCAGTACGAACAAGATTTGGACCCGGAGTCGAAATCAGCGAAGGATACGTTTCCGAAAACGTTGGAGCAATTGATTCAAAAGTTGAAAAAATGGAAACGAAAATTGAGCGAAGACGTCGAGAGACGCGTTCCGAATTGTTTGCGATTGGAGGACGAATTACCAAAATTAAGAGACGTGCAATTTCGCGAAGTCGAGGTGCCTGGTTCCCACAAAGCGGAAGTGGCCGCGTTGGCGGCATCAGCAGCCTCTGGTTCAGCGGCAAAAGATCACGCAAAATCGCGGAATCGATTGGTATGGATTGATTCTGAAGTCGACGTCGTTCGCAGACACGGCAACGCGCACCGCGTGATTACGTTTGTCGCCGCGGATGGGACCGAGCACAGGTTTGCGGTGCAAACGTCCTTGACGCCCCAGGCAAGAAGTGAAGAGCGTACGTTGCAATTGTTGGAAGCTTTGAATGCGGTTATGGAACGCCATCCGCAATCGAGACGACGAAACTTGAGATTCTACGCGCCGACGGTCATCCCAGCTTGGCCTCAAGTTCGACTGGTCGAAGACGACAAGAATCAAGGGACGTACGGGGAAGTCTACGAAGCCAATTGCGCTCGTTACGGACGCGATCCGGATATCCCGATGGAACTCTTCAAAGCGGCGTTGAATCCAGCCGTTCTCGGTCAAGTCAGTGGCCCGGAAGCTGTTCTCGAGTTGCGCTTGAAAGCGTTCATGGATATCGCCAGTCAACACGTCACCGAGAACATCTTCTCGCAGTACATGTACAAGACGTTACCGAATGGCGCGCACTTATGGACGTTTAAGAGACAATTGTGTCAACAACTGGCGTTATCCTCGTTCGTTTCCGCGTTGTTAAGAATCGGTGGACGTACTCCGAGGAAGATTTCCTTCGCCAAAAATACCGGCAAGGTGTTCATGTTGGACTTTTACCCGAACTTTGATTCCAACGGTTTAGTCGAATACGCGGAACCGGTGCCGTTTCGTCTCACGAGAAATTTGCACGCCTTCTTCACGCCGTTTGGCGTCAAAGGTGACTTTGTGGCCACCATGGCCGCGGCTGCGCAAGCGTGCGCCACCCCTGGTCGAAACGTGCGCATGCACTTGGACGTGTACTTCCGCGACTCGTTGACCATTTGGCCGTGGCGCCAGCAGCAGCAAGCGCAACAACAAAACGTCGACGCGAACGACGCCGCCGCGAAAACGAGTGCCGCTGCTGCCGCGTTCTTCTCCGAACCCGACGCCTCTACCGTCAACGAAATGGCCAAAGCGAACGTCGAAGAAGCCATGAAACGCTTACCAATCATCGCTCCGATTCCAACCGCGAAGTCCTTAATCGCCCAAACGCAAGGCGGCGGCAACGACGCGCAGCAGTTGCAATCGGTGCAAAAAGGTGTCATTCATTTGGTCGAAAGCGCGTTGAACCCGAAGAATTTAGCGCGCATGGAAGTGTCCTGGCAATCTTGGTTGTAATGTGTAATAACTCTATCATGTTAATATAATAATAAGCTCCATCGTATCTCTTCGCTCAATCCTCGTCATTCTCCGCACAACTTCTCCAAAGTAGTACTTTAGGGGAAATGACGAACACCTAAACTAATAGAAAAGGGATTTTGATGTCATCATCACCACCACTACCTTCGTACAGACGCATAGAAACCTTAGAATTCTCCAAATCTATCCCTTCGTCCATCTTGGACGATATCTGTCCCTCTCGTTTGAAATCAACGTCGACTTTTCATGCCGTCAAACACACGAGAGAAGCGATAAAAAAAAACTGCCTCGGGAAACCAATTCTTGATTTGAACCATCCGGCGTATCCTGCGTACGGATTATTCGCGTCTCGGAAGCTCTCGAGTTTGGAGCGCGTGATTGATTATCACGGGTTCGTGACTTTGAACGGGGAGGAGGATAAGGAAAGCGATTACACGTATTCGTTTGCAAAGAGACGGTTGGTGATTGATGCGAATGCAGTTGGCACAGAGGCGAGATTTTGCAACGACTTTCGAGGCATTCGGGAAAGGCCGAACGCGGAGTTTTTTGAATATCGCGACCGAGTGGGGGATTTAAAGTGCGGAATCCGAGTGAAGAAAGGCGAAATGATTGGGAAAGGAGATGAAATATGCGTAAATTACGGGAAAGGGTTTTGGTTGCATCGATTCGGGAGAGAGGCTTTGGAGAAGGCGTCGCTCTCGACGCGGGGTCCCCGTCGAGGAGGGGAAGGTTGAATGTAGCTTTTTAAAGAGGAGACATCAGTGCACGTTGTATTACGAATAGATAAGTATTAGGAATAATAGATTCTGGTACTATTATTAGTCCTCTTCCTCGCTGCTTTCGTCGTCTTCCGACTCGCTCTCGGCTTCTCTCAACCATTTCACGAACGGCGCGGCTTTCTTTAAGAAGACCAAATCTTTCTCCTCCGCGTCGTCTTTTTCATCCGCCCAGGCTAAAACGGCCGATTCAGAGAGGACGTCGGCGTCGTATAAAAGATGTAAGATCTTTGCAAACGCGTTGGCAACGTGTTTCCCTTGACAATCTTTGAACGCGCCTTCTTCGGCGCAAAATTCTTCCAACGTTAACAACACTTCCACCTGGTCGTCTTCGGATTTGAGAAACTTGGCCAGCAACGGCGCGTAGCGTTTGACGTGTTTTTTCACTCTCGAAACGCACTCGTTGGCATCGGATGGGAATTCAGTTGGAAAGAGTTTACGAAACTGCTTGTCGCATTTGGCAGTTGGCGGCATGGATAACGCAAACATGGCGCACAAAACGTACCGCGCGATATCCGCGAAGGTTCTGTTCTCAGCCATTTTCAAACCTTGAAGCTCCACCGTAACGTTTTCGTCGATGGTATCGTCGCGCAACGCTCTCAAAAAGGTTTCCGAGACTTCTTTGTGGAAGTGCCGTTCGTCGGCGTCGGAGTCAGAGTCCGAGTCTTCCTCCATTTCGTCGTCCTTGTCTTCGTCTTTGTCACCCGACGCGTTCGCTTCTTTTTTGACTTCAATCTCGCCTACTTTGTTATTGCTAATTTTCATCTCGTTCGGATAAGTTCTCTTCTTTGGAACCACACCCGGGACTAGCGATTTCGTTCGAAACGATGGGCATATCCATCGGTAACCTTTGCCACCGGCGCCGACGGATTGAGCGTTAGAGCACTCCTCGTCCGGGCCTAAATGTAATTGCTCGGCAAACTTCTTCGCCATTTCTTCACCGTATAAGTGTTCGAAGTCGTTGTGATGATGATGATGATGATGCTCGTCTCTTTCCAAGTGCGACCCGTTCGAATCTTCACCAGACATTGTCGACGACGAGTCCGAATCCGAGTCCGAATCGTCGTCCTCGCACGACGATTGAGGCACGCAGCCGATTCGAGAGTTTGGGGCGAGCTCAAAGTTTTTCCCGATGACTACTTCGGTACCAACAACGGATCCGGCATGGATGATGGCCTTTTCGCCAATTTTAGCGTTGCAACCGACGAGCGCGTGCGTGAGTTTCGCGTCGTTTTCGACGATGCATCCGTCAAAGAGAACGCAGTTGGTGATGGTGACGTTTGAGCCGATGGAACAATTTTGACCGATGATCGCGTCTCGCAAGACACATTTCGCGCCAATTTTCGTGTTTCTGCCAAGAACACATCCCGACTGAATGAACGCAGATGTATCAACGGTCACGTCGTCGTCTGCGAACGAGTTCTCGAATCGGGAAACGCAATGGCCTTTTCCCGCCGCAATCTTGCGATAGTTGCTCTTTCGAAACTTCGTCCCTTCTTTATTCGTGTTGTCGAAGAGCACGCAGTTTCCATCGATGGTTTGCGGGTGGCAATACCCTCTCACCACATCTCTTCCAATCGCGCCAAAGCTTCTCGCATCGTTCGCTCTCGCGCAATACTCTCTCCCCAAATCGATAAAGTGCGCGTGCAACTGGTTGCCTAACTCGCGTTCGTCGAGAACGCCGCACACAAAATCTTTCCGAATAGATTGGTAATCGAAATTGTCCGTGAACAACATCAAAACTTCCGGCGAGCAAATGTCCACGCGTAAATCTCGAGCGTTCGTTTCTACTTCCACTTCTTCGTGTTCGCTAAATAAAGCGGCGTCGATGGTAAACGGACCTCCTGTGGCTTTGGTGACGCCTCCTTTAGATTCCTTAAACGCGACAATCTTGAATTCATCTTCGTTTTTGTTGTTGATGTTGTTCGCGTTATTATTATTACTATTACCGTTCTCGCTCTCTTCTTTATTACTCCTCGAACCGCCGGAGCTCCCAAAACTCGTCCTCGCTAGCCCAAGCATCAGCTCTGCTTCGCCAAACTTCCCTTCCCTCGAGTCTCTCCCGTCTCTCGCGAAACACAGCGTCGCCACGCACAACTTATCCTTCTTCCTCCTCTGCTTATGTTTTGCCACCGCTCGGGACAAATCCACATTCGCCACGATATCTCCGGTGCACAAAATGAAATCATGATTGATCACTTGTTGCTGCTCGACGAATCGCAACGCGTCGCCGACCGTTTCCTGTTATTATCATACGTGTGAAAGGTAAGTCAAACGGTCTCTCGCATCGCGCGCCATCGAACAAACGTAACAAATCAATCGCGAGAGCGCAAAGACGACGAGAAGAGAGAATAGCCATCACCAAAATCTATAACGAAACGTACCAAATTCGCGCTTTGCAAAAGCCGTATCGTAAACCCACTCCCGGTCGCGTTCGCCCCGGCGCCGCTGCTCCCTTTCTTCGCGCTCGACGACGACTCGCACAAAAATCCCCCTCTTCGCTTCCCGTGCTTTTCAAGAGCTTCCCTTTGCTTTTTCCCGCACACCACGAATATCTCCTTCGCACCGTTCGAGATTAAAAACTCCAGCGTTCGATCGAGCAAAGCGACGTTCGCGAGTGGGAGCAAACAGTTCGGCACGGATGATGACGACAACGTTTCGTCCTCCTCCTCCTCGTCATCCGTCGCGCGAGACCGACGACGATGCGATAAAGGCCGGAAATGGTCGTGCTCGTCAAAGTCGCACAAGACGACCGCTTGGAGGGTCTCTTTCGCGTGGTGGTCTGAAAATGCCATGACGTGTCGTTACGTAAAGCGCGCGAGAGATCGCTCTCAATCGTGCGTTTGTATGTGTGAGGTTTTCGGTTTGCGCTTTTCTTTGTCGCGAGTGAGAGCCCTTTTTAACTTTGAAGAAGAGTTTTGTTCACTTTGATGTGTGATGAAGAGCAAGGGAAATTTTCGTCTATTTCTGCGCGAGATGAACGTGCAACGATGCATTATGTGTAAACATCTAGGACTATAATAGATAACAGAGCAGCTAAAAGCAGAGCTAATGATGAATGCGCACGTGGCTTTGCAAATTACCAGCCGTAGTAAAACGCTTCTCGCACACATCACATTCATACGGTTTCTCGTTCGTATGAATACGCATGTGGTATTTAAAAGCATTAGAATGACGAAAACGCTTCTTGCACACATCACATTCATACGGTTTCTCGTTCGTGTGAATACGCATGTGGTATTTCAAAGCATTAGAATGACGAAAACGCTTCTCGCACACATCACATTCATACGGTTTCTCATTCGTGTGAATACGCTTGTGTCTGGCCAAATGTGATGGATATCGAAACACCTTCTCGCAAACATCGCACTCGTGTTGTTGCGTTCTCTTTCGCTTCGATCCTTTCCTAAAAGCAGTTTCTTCTTTTCGTATCTGTTCGTCCATCTCATCATCATCTTCGTCAGCATCGTCAGGTATTCTCAAACACAACGCTCGTTCTTCTTCTCGCTTCATTCGTTCTTCTCGCTCCTCTCTGTCGCTCGCGACCACCACCGTTTTCACGTTTACCGCGCGCTGCGGATGTTTGTTCTTGCGTCTGTTTTTGCCCGTCATTATTCTTTTGTTGTGTGTAAAGTATCTATGTCTCGCA
>ENA-OWPI01000275-OWPI01000275.1-marine-metagenome-genome-assembly--contig:-NODE-275-length-79153-cov-3.800142_pt1 | contig 79153 bp, 60 predicted proteins | sample MGYA00238138_ERZ651775 | MGnify/ENA primary metagenome ERZ651775 (study PRJEB26906, sample SAMN06265043) | marine metagenome | isolation source: Helgoland LTER site | place: Germany:Helgoland, sampling... | reverse complement strand
CGTGACGCCTGAGTAATTGCCGACACGCTGACGCATACCAGTAAGCGCATTAAAAAGCGAGGTCTTGCCGGTATTAGGATTACCAATTAGCGCGACGCGGAATTCTGACGGTGCTTCGGACATACTAAATCTTCTCCACTTCGACCTCGGCTGCGTCTTTTAAGCGTAGACTCATATGGCAGCCCTGAAAGACCACTGCGATCGGGTCGCCCAACGGTGCTTCGTGCGTGAGGCGAACCTCTTGCCCCGGCAACAAGCCCATCGCCATCAATCGGGCGACGCTCTCGTTCTCGCAGTTCACTTTCGTGACTCGAAAAGTTCCGTCTTTCTTAATTTGATCTAAACGCATGGGCTGGTTTTGTTTGAGAATAAGTCTCAATAGCGAATTGCTAAGAGAAAGACTTGCGTCTCGATTGCAAGCCCAGAGGCGAGTCTGGATCGAATTTGCTCAGATATTTATCTCAGTGGCTCTCTTCTAGGTAACAAGCTAGTCACTGCCAAAACAGTGGCCAGCGGCTTGATCCCGCGATACTACACAACGATCCGCTTTGTATCATGAAGTACTTGCGCGTCTGGGGCTGATTGCTGCGTCCATGATGCGGATCGTTGATCAATTTAAATTGACGACTCGAACAAAGATTAGGCCTCACTACTACATCACAGCTGGCTGACGCACTTTGTGTTCACGCGCCACGATTACATACTTGTCCGCCATACCTTTTAGGCCGGCGCGCTCTTCGTCGCTGAGTGCCCGTACGACTTTGGCTGGACAACCGAGCACCAGCGATCCGGCTGGCACCTGTGTGCCTTTGGTGACGAGTGCGCCCGCACCGACGATCGATTGCGCGCCGATCACTGCGCCATCGAGAATGGTCGAATGCATCCCAATCAGGCACTCATCGCCGATCGTGCAGGCGTGCACCATCGACTTGTGGCCGATCGTCACAAACGATCCAACCTTTACGCCATAGTCGTCCGCGAGGTGGATGACGCTGCCGTCTTGCACATTCGAGCCTTCACCGATCTCAATACTATTAATATCGGCGCGTAGCACACAGCCATGCCAGATACTGGCGTTTCGACCCACGGTAGTTGCTCCAAGGATAATCGCATCGGAAGCGACGTAAGCAGATCCATCAATCTGTGGAGTTTGATCTAAATAATAGGATAACCGTTCTTCAAGTGTCATAGATCCAATATAGTCGGCGGTTGTTTTTATAGCCAAGATTAGAATTACATCAGCACGCGCCTTCGGGGCAGTTAATACTGCTTAGTAGAGCGGCTTCTGTTGCATGATTTGGCATCATATCCAGCTGGATAGTGTTTGACAGAATGCCACTGAATTTCTTTCTGTTGATGCATCATGAACCAATCGAAAAACCTTAAAACCCGCGCCTCAGATGAGTCGTTCTGCTCGCTCCTTGTCGGCTTTAACTTCATTTTCTTCACATGCCTGTTGGCGTTTATGTTGTTCCTGCCGTTGCAGGCGGTACTTTCTGGTTCGGATGCGCCGCATGGCACAGATGCCAGCCACGAAGGTGTTGCAGATGCCGGCCACGAAGGTGTTGTAGAAGCCAGCCACGAAGGTGTTGCAGAAGTACGCGCCGCGGCAGGCGCGGTCGAAACGATCACACCTGCTGCCGGTAAGGCCGCTTATATGGTTTGCTCGACTTGTCACGGAGCTGAAGGCGAAGGCAATACGGCGCTCAATGCACCCGCACTGGCGGGACAACAAGACTGGTATCTTAAGCGCCAGTTAATTAAATATAAGGACGGCGTGCGTGGTACGCACCCGGATGACATTTATGGTATGCAGATGCGCCCAATGGCGATGATGTTGACCGACGAAGCGAAGATGGACGAAGTGGTTGCGTACATTGCACAACTACCAGTCACTGCGCCGCTGCCGACGCTTGGCGGTGATGTTGCCAAGGGAGCTGCGAGTTACGCACTCTGTGCGGCATGCCATGGACCAGATGCCGAGGGCAATGTACTACTGAATGCACCCGCTCTGCAAAACTTGCCGGACTGGTACATCGTCAGACAGCTACAAAATTATAAGTCTGGCGTGCGCGGTACGCATCCTAAAGACATCGAAGGCATGCAAATGCGCCCAATGGCGATGGTGCTGGCTGATGAGCAAGCGATGAAAGACATCGCTGCCTTTATCAATTCCAAGGCTGGCGCGGAGTAGTGGATTTGCTGGAGCGCAATGCTCCATCGTGGCCCGTGTGAATTTTAATCATCGGATGATTGACAGTCGCATGCAGCGCGGATTCTCTCCCAATTTCGACTTTCCGCTCAGGTGGTGAAACGGTAGACACGCCACGTTCAGGTCGTGGTGCTCGCAAGGGCGTGAGGGTTCAAATCCCTCCCTGAGTATTTTTGAAACCCGCTAGAAATAGCGGGTTTCATTTTATTTAGAGGTTCGGATTTGCGCTTGCAAGTGCTCCGTTGCGCTTTGCGTTCAGACCTGACGCAAGGCTTGAAAAAATCCCTCTTTGCGTATTTCGATGTCTCGCAGGTGGCTCGCTATAGCGTTATTTTCTCGGTTGGGCAGATAGCGATGTGAAGACTAAAATAGATTCAGAGTTTTGCTCGCAAACTCGAAGTCAGTTGCGGTAAAAGATGACTGATGCCTAGGAATTCAAATCATATTCTCTATCTCTTTATTATCGGTTTATTGCTTCAGCTGGGGTTCGTCACCGGTTGTATGTCGCCGAATGAGCCGGTCTTTGAGGCACCAGCGCTGGATCGCCTCGAGGATTTGAGTGCTGTGCCACAAATACACGAGACCGAGGCTGAGCGCGACGAGCGCATGCAGTGGTTTCGTGATGCGAAGTTCGGGATGTTCGTTCACTGGGGACCCTGTTCGGTGGGGCAGAAGGAAATTGGCTGGGGCCGCGAGGCCAACCGGCCTTGGGATATTAACCGGCATGGGCCGCGCACCGCGGATCCAGTGTACGATAATTACTACCAGCAGTTTAACCCGGTGAAATATGATGCGGATGCTTGGGCGCGCTTCGCCAAGGAGTCTGGCATGAAGTACATGGTGCTGATCACCAAGCACCATGATGGTTTTTCGATGTTTGATACAAAGCTGACTGATTACAGCATTATGTCATCTGCCTATGGCCGCGATGTGGTGAAGCCTTTTGTGGAAGCCTGCCATCGTCATGGTTTGAAGGCGGGACTCTACTATTCGACCCGAGACTGGTATCATCCGGATTATTTAGTGGGCGACAACCAGAAGTACGATGCCTGGTATCGCGGACAAATTGAGGAGCTGCTGACAAACTACGGCGAGATTGACATTATGTGGTTTGACCACGTCGGCGGTCGTGATTGGGGAAAGTGGCGCTTTGATAAATTATTTTCGAAAATGTACCAGTTACAACCGGACCTGTTGGTGAATAACCGTGCGGCTAAGTTTTGTGGTCCCACAACACCGGAGGACCGCGGACCTGCGACGCCGGAAATCGAGCTGATGACTTTGGGTGATTACTACACTCCTGAAGGTCGCATTGGTTCGATGGACATTGAGCGGGACTGGGAGTCCTGCATACATGTCGGTCAGGGCTGGTCCTATCGCGGAGAAGAGGGCTTTAAAGGTCCCGAGGAGTGCATCAAAATGCTGGTCAGTTGCACCACGGGAGGCGGTAATTTGTTGTTGAATTTCGGGCCGCGTCCGGATGGCACCTTTACAGAAGGCGAATCCGCGGTGGCTCGTGCGGCGGGCGAATGGCTCGGCAAATATGGCGAGGCGATTTACGGCACGCGCGGTGGTCCATACCGAAATGCTAGATGGGGCGGCAGTTGCCACAAAGGTAACAAGCTTTACTTGCATGTGTATGATTGGCCTGCAGAGACGCTCGAATTTGATCCGTTGCCGATCAAAGTGCTCGCCGCGCGTACCCTAGACAGTCACCCAGTTGAGATTTATCAGGATGCGAACGGACTAGATGTCCGGGTGGCGACGGCGCACCGCGCAGATCCTGTCACAGTCATTGAGCTGACTATTGAGCAGTCCATCGAGCCCGGCACGCTGTATGGTGGCACTCGCAAGGAAGAGGTGGATCTTTCTCAGGCTGGGGTGATGATCAGTGCGGCTGCCACAGTCACAACCAGTTCGACCTGCGTGCACGATTTTCCAGAGGACTATCAAAGCTTACTGACGGGAGAGCGCCCGGCTCGTGATTATGCGTTTCATACCGCTGCGGAAAGTAATCCGTGGGCCACTGTTGATCTGGGCAGTGTGAAAACAGTTAAGGCGATTGTGATCGAGAACCGCCCGAACGAGCATCGCTCCGATGGCCTGATTATGTCGGTATCTGAAGATGGGCAAATGTGGACACAAGTCTGGCAGGCTGAAGAGCTGCAACCAGAATGGACGGTTGCGTTGACTCATTTTCATGCCGGCATCGATGTGCCAGGGCGTGAGGCGCGCTACTTAAAGTTTGAAACGCGCAACAAAAAAGGTCGTTCGCTGCTGCTGAATCGTGTCACAGTGTATGGTGATCTTTAGTAATTCTCAGCAAGTAATTGGGAAATACAATCGGCGAGTCTAGTGCGATTATGAGGTCTTGGCGAAGCTTGGTTACCAGAACTGAGCTCGGTCCGTAGTCTAGGAAACAGACTAGAGCGAAAGGCAAAAGTCCGCCAGCGCGGGGCAGCTTTGGAACAAGCCTGCCCTCTAAAAAGAGGGTAGGCAAAGCAGTTTTATCTGTTATGATACCGCTAGTTTAGCTGTGATCAGCTTGGCTTGTTAGGCTGAACGAAAGTCTCTTTTAATAGATAAATTATGTATATGAAACATTCCAAATTATTTTTAGTCGGCGCGTTAGCGCTCTGTTCTCAATCGATTGCTGTGGCTGCGGATACGGCTTGGGTTCGCTTATCCGAGGATGGCCAACGAATCGTGGTGGATGCCGAGGGCATTGCCGAATTCCAAGCCGTCTCGTCGGCGGTGTATTCCAAAGATGGGAAAAATCAGCGGGTCGGCACTAAGGGCACAGCGTTGCTTTCCCCTATAAGCGAGACTGTCGGCACTACGCCGTTTGGTGATGCGGTGATCAGCACAGTGACATTGGGCAATGATACGTTTCAATACACATTGACTTTGAAGCGATTGAAGAGCCTGCGTGCCTTTACCGTGCAGGGCATATTTCATAACCGTAGCGAGCAGGATGTTAACTTGAACGCCTTTGACTTGGTCGATACCCGCAAGCAACCGGGCGGCACGTTCAGTGTTGAAAATGCGGCGGAGTGGCTCGTGACGCCGCTGATGCAGGATAAGCCAGCACTCACTTTGGATATTGCAGAGGCGGCATTGAACGAAGCCGCGATGCTGTATCGAGCCAATGGTGATGGTTTCTTGGTGGGGCCAGTCGGGCCTGCTGAGGCGTATTGTAATGTCCAATTTGTGGATCAGGCGATGGTCGCATCGGCGAATATGGACCGCGTGCTCGTGCGTGCCGGCGAAAGCCGTCGCAGTGAGGAGATGATCTTCTCGTTTGAGCCGTCAACGACTTCGACGGACATCTGGACGCGTTGGGTGGCGGCGACACATGGTGTGCGCCGCAACAAAGGCGCAGTCTATGGTTGGTGCAGCTGGTATGATCGCACCACCAACATCGATGCGGCCCACGTGCTGAACATTACCGATACGATTGAGGCGAACCCCAACACTTTCGGCAAAGGCATCATTCAGATCGACGACGGTTACCAGAAAATGGATGGCGACTGGAGCGCCAACGAAAAGTTCCCCGATGGCATGGCGTCGGTTGCCAAGCGTATTCGCGAATCAGGTAATATTCCCGGCGTGTGGTTTGCACCTTTGATGATCAATCCCGAGCATCCGTGGGCGGCTGAGCACCCGGACGCGATTCAGAGCAATGCTAAAGGTATCGCGAGTTTCATGAATGCGAACCCGTTCCACCCCGCCGGTGCGAACTGGATCAATCCCGATCATCCAGAGTCGAAAAAATTTCTGTTTAACATCATCAACGATGCGCGTGAACGCGGCTTCGGCTATATCAAGATCGACTTCAACGGTATCGGCAATCGCTTTGTCGATCCGACCAAGACACGCCTACAAGTCTTTCGTGAACTGTATACGCTCTACCGTGAAGCGGCTGGCGATGAGATGTATATTCTCTCCTGCCTCGGAGCTCCAACTCGCGGTGTGATTGGTTTCATTGATGCCGCCCGCGTTGGGCCTGACTCGCATCCAGCGCATTTCAATAAGTGCCTGAAGTCCGTCCTGCGCTTTCAAATCTATGACAATGTCTGGTGGCAGAATGATGCGGATGTTGCGTATTTGGCAACTGGACTCGCCAGCCGTAAGCTGGGTCCAACGCCACAAGGTGAAGGCATGTGGCGCACCTGGCACAACGTTGTTGCCTTAGTCGGTGGCACTGCGATGACCAGCGAGCCGTTGAATACAACTGATGCTAAGAAGTTGTGGCGCAACTTCGAGATTATGCGCCCCGGCAGTCGCGAGCCAGCGCAGTTGCTGACGCTCGGCAACACGCCAGATAATGCAATTTTTGGCTTTGCGGCGAAGCGCACTTTCGGCGATTTCGCGGTCTATAATCTCTACAACTCCACCGAAGGTACTAAGCCGCTCACGCTCGATTTCAAAATAGCCGGATTGCCAGCAGGCGTGCCCTGTGCGGTGTTCGACTTCTGGAGCAATCGGGTGATAGCCACTGCCACAGATACTTACACCACGGTGCCGTTGGAGCACTATTCATCCGCTCTACTGCGCTTTACGCCATTAAATTCCAATCGTCCAATTTTGGTCGGCTCGAATCTACACCTCTCGATCGGTGCGACCGAAATCGACGGCCTGCGGGTGACTTCTTCGAGTATTGAAATTGAACTCAGCGACGCTGGTGCGCAAGAGGGCAGCCTGACTTTCTTCAGCAAGCAAGCGCTCAAAGCCGCAGGCTCTGTGAACTGCGAGATCGTCTCAGTCGTCGATCTCGGTGACAATCTGTGGCAGGTTAATGTGGCTGGTCGTCAGTGGGGTGCCGCACAGTCAATTGCACTCTCTGTCGGGCAGTAATCTGCAGGCGTGAAGAACGCTAAAGTGGTTTAATTAAATTAGCAGATAATGGGATCAAGATTCGAGGGCAATGCTCCGTCATTGCCGCACGTAGATTTCATCAATCTCGATTTTTATGCAGTATTTTCCAGTTCGGCGGCAACGACGGAGCGTTGACCTCCCTAAAAAGCCGAAGCAAGCTTCGGGGGATCAAAAGCCATCGCAAATGAATAATAAACTGAATAATTTCTCCACCAGTATCTTGGCGATCGTTGGCCTCATCGCCAGCGCCGCTTCGGTGCAGGCGTCCGCCGGTAGGGCCCCTGCTAACAGTTCGAATGGACCAGACCGACCGAACGTCGTCCTTTTCTTAATCGATGATTTGGGCTGGGCCGATCTGGGGCTGACGGGCAGCACCTTTTATGAAACCCCGAATGTGGATGCGCTGGCTGCCGAGGGCGTGTTTTTTAGTAACGCCTATGCCGCTAATCCTGTTTGCTCGCCGACGCGGGCCAGTATCTTGACGGGTAAATATCCGAGCCGAATCGGACTGACGAACCACAGCGGCTATGGCGGTGCTCATGGGCCTGGCCATCAACTCAAGCCACCTCAGGTAGTTGGCAATATGCCGCCCGAAGATGTGACTTTGGCGGAGGCCTTGCAAGCCGCGGGCTATGCCACTGCGCACGTCGGTAAATGGCACTTGCAGGCGCATCATGGAAAAGGGCGGACGCACTTTCCGGAGGCCAACGGCTTCGATGTCAATGTAGCCGGAGGAAAAAAGGGCCAGCCCGCTGCCTACTATTTCCCTTATACGCATGAGAAATATCCGCAAAATAACATAACAGATCTGGACGACGGCACAGAGGGCGACTATCTGACCGATGCGTTGACTGATAAGGCGATCGGTTTTATTGAGGCACAAGCCGATAGCGATCAGCCGTTCTTTTTGAATATGTGGTATTACACGGTGCACACACCGATCCAGCCACGCACTGACAAGCTGGATAAATACCGTAAAAAGGCAGCAGCGATGGGCTTGAATGCCACCATGCGCGAGGCCTTGCCAGAGCATCAGAGCTTTTCCCATGCGCATCAAGATAATGCTGCCTACGCTTGTATGGTCGAGAGTATGGACGAAAATGTTGGCCGGATTATCGATTCCCTAAAACGACTGGAAATTGAAGATGATACCATCGTTATATTTTGCTCAGACAATGGCGGACTGTCGACAGGCTCAGGGCCGATGTCGCCGACTTCCAGTGGTCCGCTGCGTGCGGGCAAGGCGTGGATATATGAAGGCGGCATTCGCGTGCCGCTGATCGTTAAATTACCGGGCAAGGTCAAAGCCGGACTGACACTTGAAGAGCCAGTGATCACCACCGACTTGTACCCGACGATCCTTGAGCTGGCTCGCTTACCGCTACAACCGCAGCAGCATGTGGACGGCGTCAGCCTCCAACCGCTGCTCAGCGGTCAACAAGACACGCTCGAACGCGAGGCGATCTATTTTCATTACCCTCACTACCACCACATCAACACTATGGGGCCTGCCGGTGCGGTGCGTGCTGGTGACTACAAGCTTGTCGAAGTTTTTGAGACCGGAAAGGTCGAGTTATATAATCTGCGCGATGATCTTGGCGAGACCAACGACCTCGCCGCTTCCATGCCGGAACTGGCTGCTAAATTGACAAAGATGCTGCACGTCTGGCGTGACCATTCCGGCGCGGTGATGACAACTGAGAATCCGGATTACAAAGCCGAGAATGATTGGCGCAGTAACCGCTAGAATTGCACCTTGGTAGCTAGCGGTCTTTAGGTTGCGCTCAGTCGAGCAGCACTAGATGGTCGCGATGCACGATCGCGCTGGAGTGGTGGTCAGCGGCATCGCTCTGGTTGGTGTCTCCACGGTGCGCTAAAATACTGGATAAATCAGTATAATTGATCGCAGCGAGACCGTGGGCGATGGCGCTGCCATCTGCGGTGCAAATTTTCACTACATCGCCTTCTTCGAAGTCACCTTCACAGTTAACAATACCCGCGGAAAGTAGGCTCTTGCCAGATTGCTGTATCGCGCTGGCGGCGCCAGCATCGACTGTGAGGGTGCCGTGTGTATGATCTTGTATCGCGATCCAGCGTTTGTGCGATTTGATTGGCTCTGCACTCGGCGCAAAGTAGGTGCCGACGCTTTCGCCCGCGAGGAGCTTATTAAATAGTTCGGCATCTTGGCCGCTGCCGATGGTCACGCCGCAACCTGCGCGGTGAGCGATTTTAGTGGCGGATAATTTGCTGATCATGCCGCCGACCGAAGTGACTTGCTTGGTGCCTTGTGCCATAGCCTCGATCGCGGGAGTTATCTTTTCGACATAGGGGACGACTTCGCCAGTGCCTTGTATGTCGATGAGGCCTGGAATATTGGAAAGGATGAAGAGTTGGTCTGCGTTGCTGACGCTGGCGACGAGGGCAGATAGCGTATCGTTATCGCCAAATTTTATTTCGGAGGCACTGACGGTGTCGTTCTCGTTAACGATCGGCACCGTGCCGTTGCTAAGCAGTCGTTCGATGGTATTAAAGACTGCATTGTGGCGGTGCTTGGCGCGCAGGTCTTCGCGGGTAAGAAGTATCTGCGCAACGGTCAGCCCATGTGGATCAAATCCTTTTTGCCAAGTGTTTATCAGAATCGTTTGCCCAACTGCGGCGCAAGCCTGTAGCATGGCGAGCTCTTTCGGACGTTGCTCCAATGCTAACTTACCCATACCAAGGCCGACTGCACCAGAACTGACTAGTATGACATCGATTCCGCGGTCGCGCAGCGCTTTAACCTGATAGCAAAGCGCTTCAATGCGCGCTGTATCCAAATCGCCGATACCAGATGTTAAGACACCGGTGCCGAGTTTAATGACGACGCGTTTGGCCTGTTGAAGTGGAAGCACGTTTAAATTAGACCTTCTTTAGGTCTGCTTCCTTGGCCGTTAACTGCTGGTTGATTTCAGAGATAAAATCGTCGTGTTCTTTTTGTACCTCTTTTTCGTAGCGCTTAAAATCGTCTTCGGAAAGACCATCGCTTTTCGCAGTCTTAAAAAGATCGAGTGCTTCGCGCCGAGCTTGACGTACTCGTACGCGGCCATCTTCTGCCATATTGCTAGCAGTTTTCGCTAGTTCTTGGCGTCGCTCGCCGGTCAGTTCCGGTACGGGCACGCGAAGGATGCCGCCATCGACCATCGGGTTGAGGCCGAGGTTTGCTTCTTGTATACCTTTTTCGACATCACGGATAATGCTCTTATCCCAAGGCTGAACCATGATGGTCTTGGCGTCGGGAGTGGTGACTGCCGCGACTTCTTTCAATGTGACGGTGCTGCCGTAGGCAGTAACGCGAACTGAATCGAGCATTGTTGGGGATGCTTTGCCAGTGTGCAGACTGCTAAATTGGTTGAGTGTATGATCAACTGCTTTTTTAAGGTCGGCAGCGAGCATTTTGAGGATGTCTTTTGGTTCCATAATTGTAGCGGTGTTGAATTATTTGAAAGTGTAGGTGTTAATTAACAAGTGTGCCGATGTCTTCGCCCATCACTGCGCGGAGGATGGCGCCAGGCTCACGCATACTGAAGACGAGAATTGGCATTTTGTTTTCCATGCACAGCGAGAAGGCAGTGGAATCCATTACGCTTAAGCGATCGCGCAGTGCGTCGATGTATTCAAGGTGGTCGTATTTGACGGCGTCATCGTGCTTGTGTGGGTCTTTGTTGTAAATGCCATCAACCTTAGTGGCCTTCATGAGCATGTCGGCTCCTATTTCGCTGGCGCGTAGCGCCGCGCAGGTGTCGGTTGAGAAGTAGGGGTTGCCAGTGCCGCCAGCAAAGATCACCACGCGGCCTCGTTCTAGGTGGCGTGTGGCGCGGCGCAGAATGAAAGGCTCGGCGAGCTTATCCATCGGGATGGCGCTTTGTAGACGCACGGTGACGTCGAGCTTTTCGAGGCAGTCCATAAAGGCGAGGCCGTTGATGACAGTCGACAGCATGCCCATATAGTCACCAGTCGTGCGATCGACTCCGCGCATCTCTGCGCCACTGAGGCCGCGGAAAATGTTACCGCCACCAATTACTAGGCCAACTTCGACACCGATATCGGCGACTTTTTTGACTTCCTGGCAGATGTTCTTGAGGATTTTAGCGTCGATGGGATCACCATCTTCGGTGTTGCGCAGCACTTCGCCGCTCAACTTTAATATAATACGACGATATTTCGGCTTTAGGCTAGTTTTGTCTACTTCATCCATTAAAAGGGTTTTAAACGTTGTTTTTAGCAAGACGTCAACTCATCGATTTGAGAATCGACACTAGAATAACCGTAAAAATCACTGCTCTAATTCAGGACTTGCGATTGATTTTAAAAACTATGAAATTCTTTAAGTGAGTGCTTGACGAGTGGGGGATCATTTCTACTCTTCGCCAACTTTAAAGGCCTATGGTGTAATGGTAACACTACTGTTTTTGGTGCAGTCATTCGGGGTTCAAATCCCTGTGGGCCTACCAGTTTTAAAAATCCCTGTTGATCTGTTCAGCAGGGATTTTTTATGCGCCCATTCCAAGGCGTGCATTGATCCAGTTTTTGACACCGTCAACCGCCTCTGGGCCTTGCGAAAGCACTAGGTAGATAATGTAGCCGTAAAGCACGACTGCGACGCAACCAACCGCGAAGGCAGCGATCGCGAGCAGACCGTCCCCTTCTGATAGGCCGACGCCGATCAGAAAAATGACCATGGCCGGAAGTGTATTGGTTAACGGGATAGGGAGCATCATTAGGCAGGCCATGATCAGGATGACGATGGCTAGACCAGATTGCCCTAGTTGGGCGCGTATCCATTGTTGCCGAGGGCGAATCAAGTGCTCGACGGCACGCAGAAATTTAGTCGCAGCGCGGCTCATCTTTTTGGCTAGTGAGGGTTTGATACGAATGCGCTGTAGGCGAGCAGGCAGCCACACGGTTTGGCGGCCCATGAGCATTTGAAGCGCGATTAGTGCGATGACGATGCCAAACGGCGTGCTGTAGCCAGGCGCGGGCACCGGCAAGGCGCTGGGGAGTGACAGCAGCACCAGAAGGAGGCCGAAGCCTTTTTCGCCGACAGCATTGGTGAGATCGCCGATCGATGGGCCGTTTTGATCTACACTGTCGAGGGCGTTTTCGAGTGTCTCGGCCAGGGATCTGTAAGAGGGCGTCACGTAGTCAGTTTGTATGTTGCGCTTCATGGATTCTGGACAAAAGCTATCAATCAGTATCCGTTAAAGGTCAAAACAATCTGCTGAAAGTATGAAAGATGTGGCGAAACAAAAGAGACTGAGACGCTGCGCTTTATATGGCGGTGCGTTTGATCCAGTGCATCGTGCCCACCTGCAAGTGGCGCGTTACGCGTTGGAGCAAGCGCAGCTAGACCGAGTCGTGTTTATTCCTGCAGCGCAGTCACCGTTAAAGGCCCACGCGCCGCTCACGGATGCTGCAGTGCGCTTACAGATGCTCTCTCTTGCACTGCAGGGCGAGGCGCGCTTCGAGTTGGACGAGTCTGAAATAGAGCGTGGTGGGTTGAGCTATACGATTGATACGGTACGACATTTTTCAGCAGAGCATCCCGATACCGAGCTATATTGGATTATTGGTGCCGATCAGTTTGAACAATTGGATCGCTGGCATCGAATTGAGGAATTGATCGAGCGGGTGATTTTTTTAGTGTTTGCTAGGCCAGGATCACATCTGGAGGCCTCCGCTTTGATCCCCAAATTACGCTATCAAGTGATCGATGCACCGCTAATGACGGATAGTTCAAGTGTGATTCGGCAGTACTGTCGGGAGGGGCGGTCGCTAGAAGGTTTGGTGCCAGTGGCAGTTCAGGCTTTCATTTCGGAACAGGAGCTTTATACGAACTTGCAGTAAAAAACTCTATGGCCACTTCAAAACAGAATCAAACAAACTCGACGCTCGACGAAATTCGCTGCGCGGTATCCGCAATCGAAGATAAAAAAGGCGAGGCAATTCGCGTGCTCGATGTGCGGGAGACTTCCTCTATCACCGATTATATGATCCTGGCGACAGGTACTTCAAATCCCCATGTGAAAGCGATTAAGGCGGAATTGGATAAGGCGCTAAGTGAGGCTGAGATAAAGCTCCTTGGACAAGATCGTGAAGTCGGAAGCGGCTGGATTGTAGTGGATGCCTTTGATTTTATGGTCCACCTACAAACCGAGGAAATACGTGATTTGTATCGGTTGGATTATCTGTGGCGGGATTCCGCTGAGGTCGAGTTGTAACTGACTGGAAAAGGCCTTCTGGGACGGCATATTTTCATTGCTTGAAGGAAGATGCGGTACTATCAGTTGCTTCCTTTAATGGTGATGTGCTATTGTGTGTCTCTGTAATTAATTATGCCCGCGGATAAACAAACTGATCAACCTACTGAATCTGAGTCTCACCATATTTTAGTTGGCGTTGCTACTGGTTTGTTTTTACTTGCAGCGCTGAGTCTGGTTTTATCGCAAATCGGGGTCGAACCGATTGAAACAGTGATTCTTGCTTCGTTGGGTGCTTTAACAATGGGGTTCTTTGTATATCGTGAACGATTTTTGGCTTACGAATTGGCGCTCGCTGAGCGAAAGCATTTGCTGCTGCTTGACCTGAATGCTGCTCGCACAAATGAATTATACGCGAATTCAGCCGCTTGTTTGATAACTTTTGACCCTGGTAGTCTAATAATTGACCGTGTCAGTTCTGGTTTTTTCGACCTGATGAGCATTTCGGCGAATAGAAATTTAGCAGGTGCCAGCTTAGAGGAAGTGTTGGGAGTTGATTCAGTGCATTTGTCGAATATCGTGTATCAAATAAAAACTGGTACTGCTGGTGTCCGAGAAGAGCTCGTCTGTCAGCAGGCTGATGGTAAGCCAGTGCAATTGCTGATTAGTTGGCACTATATCCCTCAGCATCATTTGGTCGAAGCTATTTTTTCTCGTTTGCCTCAAAAGACCTTGGGCGAACATGAGCGCCTGATCGAAGATTTAGAGCGTTTCAAGAAAGGAATCGTGCGTCGCGAAGACCGGGTATTGGAATTGAAGGCGCAGGTAAATGAAATACTGCAGCAGGCCGGGCAGCCTGCTCGTTATCAAGTGGATTCGAACACGGATGTGTCGCGATTGGTTAAGCAAAAATTCATAACCAAGGAGGCGGTGAAGCATGAATAATCGTTCTAGTTCGATTGCGAAGTCGTTTATTTTGTATGCCGGACTGCCGATGGTCTTGGTGTTATGCCTGCTGATTGGTCTGCTTGTTTCGAATAAATTCTCTGACTTCCAACAAGGTAAAGCCGAACTCGAGGCTCAATTAAATGGATTGGTTTTGGAAATGAGTGAATTCCCTGGCGATCGTATTAATGAGATTGAAGCGATTCGGGGTGAGCATTTACGTAATTTGAATCAGGATTTTCTGTTAGAAGTGACATTTGCTCTAGCTATTTTGATGATTGGCATAGCTATCCCAGTGATTGCTTCTAAGTACATTGCATCGATGGTCGAGCAGAACCTAAACTTGCTGGGCGACCGATTTTCCAGCGGTGGTAGCCAGGGATCATCATTGTTGCCTCAGATGTTTAATTTTGCGGAATTTAAGGGAGTTGCCGACAAGATGCGGGATGCTTTGTATGAACGAGCTGAAGAGGAGCAGCGTTGGAAAAATGCCGAGAAAGAGTTGGTTGGTATGAACAATGATTTGCTAAATAATGCTCAGGAACTAAGTCAGGGAGGGAAGGTCGCTTTCAGTATGATGGAAGACGCGGAAATGGCGAAGCGCGAGCTCGAGGAGGTCAACCAGCGTCTAAGTCATGTGATTGAGGAAGCGCGGGCTTCCGCACAAGAGGCTGATATTGCCAATAGTGCGAAGAGTGAATTCTTGGCGACGATCAGTCATGAAATCCGCACTCCATTGAATGGTGTGATCGGGTTTATTGATATGCTTGCAGAGACCAAGCTCGATGAAGAGCAATTGGATTATGTCGATACAGCTCGTTCCAGTAGCAATACTTTGATGGCGTTGATTAGTGATGTGCTGGACTTCTCTAAGATCGAATCGGGACTTATAAACTTGGAAGTACGCACGTTCAACTTGGTCACGATGCTACGTGAGGTGGTTAGTTTGTTTTTTAATGATGCGACGCAAAAGGGAATCGTGATTGATATTGAAATCGGTCAGGAGGTCTCACGCAGTATTGCCGGGGATGAGACACGAATCAGGCAGATATTGACGAATCTGTTGGGAAATGCGGTTAAATTTACTTCCCAAGGAGAGATTCGAATCATCGTGATCTGTGACTCAGTCCCTGATGCGAGTGGTAAGTATTCGATTGAATTTGAGATACGTGATACTGGTATCGGTATCGACTCTCAGCAGTTGCGGAAGCTATTTCGTCCATTCTCTCAGGGCGATTCATCGACGACTCGGAAATACGGCGGAACCGGGTTAGGATTAGTCATCTGCAAGCGTTTAGCAGAGGCGATGAGGGGCAAAGTTTGGGCGACGAGTCGAGTCGGTAAAGGTTCTAGTTTCTTTGCGAGGATTCCAGTGGAGGTCGTTGAGCAAGGCGAAAATCTGATGCCGGGGAGCATGCCTTTAAAACAGCCACGAGTGACTGATCCTCAGTCTCAGGCCACGAGTCGGCAGAAGTTAGGTGATGAGATCCCGCTTAAAATTGCGATTGCAGAAGATAATTTGGCAAACCAGCGATTGTTGGTCATGATGTTACGTAGTTTGGGTTGGCAAGCAGAGTGCCATGAAAACGGTGCTGAGCTCATCGAGTATTTAAAGGATAATGACTGCGACCTGATCTTTATGGATCTACAAATGCCGGAGATGGGTGGAATGGAGGCGACTGCTCTGATTCGTGAAGGAGCTGCAGGGGATGCGGTGAAGGACGTTAAGATTGTTGCGCTAACGGCAAATGCGTTGTCGAGCGATGAGGCGAGTTGCCTAAAGGGTGGAATGGATGCTTACCTCAGCAAGCCGCTAAAGATCGCTTTGCTTAAGCAGAGGATCTTAGAGCTCTTTTCGCCAAGCGAAGTCAGTGCTACGAAAGATTGAGCGCCTCGACGAGTTGACTGAATTCACATGCCTGCGGTGCTTGCAGTTGCAGGCGAGTACCGCTATGCGGTAAATTGAATTCCAGTTTAGTCGCTCGGAGTAGTAGCCGTTGCACGCCGAAATGTTGCCGTAAAAAGCGATTTTGGGCGCTGTCGCCGTGGCAAGTGTCGCCGAGGATCGGATGTCGAAGATGGGCCATGTGACGGCGTAGTTGATGCTTTCGTCCGGTCAATGGGATTAGCTTAAGTAGCGAGAATCGCGCAGTCGGATAGCGGCCGACGGGTAACGCTAGCTCAACGCGTTTGAGGCAGCTATAGCGCGTCTGTGAACTTTGAGATTTTGCTGGTTGATCCTCACTGCGCAAGTCGTAGTCGATCTCGCCGGCATCTGCTGCCCAGCCACGCACGACTGCATGATATTCTTTGTGAGTGGTTCTCTCTGCGAATTGTGCCTGTGCAAAACAGAGCGCCTCACGATTCAGCGCGAAGAGAAGCACGCCACTGGTGGCTCGGTCGAGCCGGTGGCATAAAAAGACCTCTTTGCCGATTTGGTCGCGTAGAAGTTGTAATGCAAATTGAGTGGCGTGCGCATCGAGCTGGGTACGGTGCACCAGCAGGCCTGCTGGCTTGTCGATCGCGACGTAGTCCGTGCTCTGGTAGATGATAGGCAAATGCATCGTGGTATTCAGTGATCATTGTAGACTCGATGAAAAGATTATTCGCTGAATTCGGTGCACCAAGCATCGTCCGGATCGCGCGTGACCGGTGTGCTGGATTTTGCAGGCGCTTGAATGATTGAAATACCGCGAAATCCGTCTCGACAAAATTCCACAGGTTGAAACCCTATTTATTCACTTTAACCGGTAGCAATCATGCAAGAACAGTTAACAGCCATCGTAGCGGGCGTGCGGGACAACGCACCCAATATTCAAACACGCGCAGAATTTGAGGCCTTTAAGGCTACGATCTCTGGTCCCAACGGCACTCTCACCGATGTGATGAAGCGCATGGGCCAGGTCCCAAAAGAGGATAAGCCTGCCATGGGCAAGTGCATCAACCAGGCCAAGAACTCCGTGACAGCGGCGTTTGACGAAGTCATCGCTCGCCTCGAGGCCGCCGAATTGGCCGCCAAGCTTGGTCCCGCCATCGACCCGACCTTGCCCTGTCCCGACCTCGATCGCGGCACGCTGCACCCGATCTCGCAGGTCCGCGAGGAGATGGTCGAGTTGTTTCGCCGTATCGGTTTCTCGGTCGCAGAGGCTACCGAAGTCGAAACTGAGCATTACTGCTTCGACGCACTCAACATTCCCAGCGACCACCCAGCCCGCGATATGCAGGACTCGTACTACCTGCCCGACGATTTAAAGGTCAACAACGTCGCCAAGCACGCCGACGAGAAATATCTGCTGCGCACCCACACTTCGACCGTGCAAATCCGTAGCATGCTTAAGCAGCAACCGCCGATCCGCATCGTCGCTCCCGGTCGCTGCTTCCGTCGTGACACACCGGACGCCACGCACAGCGCGAATTTTCACCAGATCGAGGGCCTTTACGTAGATAAGGACGTCACCTTGCTCGATCTCAAAGCCACGCTCGATCATTTCGTAAAGACCATTTTTGGACCCAAGGCTAAGACTCGTTTGCGCCCGAGTTTCTTTCCATTCACAGAGCCAAGCTTCGAGATGGACTTCTTCTCGCCCGATCTTGGTAAGCTCAGCAACAAGTGGCTCGAAATCATGGGCTGTGGCATGGTCGATCCGGAAGTCTTCAAGGCTGTCGGCATCGATCCCGAAGTCTACACTGGCTACGCATTCGGCATGGGCATCGAGCGGATCGCGATGATTCTGCAAGGCGTCGATGACATCCGCTACTATTACCAAAACGACGTCCGCTTCCTCAAGCAGTTCGCCTAGAGCGCTAAACTCGAAACCACGAATCCACACGAACAAACACTAATGTAGATGACACGTAGCGAGTGCACTCGTCTTAATCGGTGTCCATTCGTGGTTCAAAAAACACATTTAAAAAGTATTTATTGAAATGAAAATTTCCTACAACTGGCTAAAAAACTACATCGATCTCGATCCCGTCGAGCATTCACCTGAGGTGCTGCAAGAGGTGCTGCCATTACTCGGCTTCGATATCGAAGAGATCGAGAAGCTCGGCCCACCGCAGCTCAACAACGTCGTCGTCGGCCAAGTGCTCGAGTTCGAACAACATCCAGACGCCGACCGCCTGCGCTGCTGCAAGGTCTCCACCGGCAAAGAGGGCGAAGTCCACGACATCGTCTGTGGTGCCAAGAATTTCGTTCAAGGCGACCACGTGATGGTTGCACTGCCTGGTGCGGTGCTCCCAGGCAATTTTAAGATTAAGGCGTCCAAGCTGCGCGGCCAACCGTCGGCTGGCATGATGTGCTCATCTAAAGAACTGCAGGTCGGTCAAGACCACGACGGCATCATGATTCTTGATCAGAGCATTGCACTCGGCACTCCAGTCAACGACCTCTACACCGATGGTGACACGGTTCTCAACCTAGAGATCACTCCTAACCGCGTCGATGTGCTCAGCCACATTGGTGTCGCTCGCGAACTTGCCGCCAAGTTCGGCCTCGCGGTAAAATACCCAGAAGTCAAAGCTAGCACCGAAAACGCTAGCAATGGCGAACCGCTCATTTCCGGCGTCGAAGTTAGCTCCCCTGAAGCTTGCCCACATTATACTGCGGTTAGCATCAAAGGTGTGAAGGTCAGTCCCAGCCCGAAGTGGCTCAAGGATGCCATCGAAGCCACTGGTCAGCGTTCGATCAACAACGTCGTCGATGTGACGAACTATGTGCTGCATGAAACCTGCCAACCGTTGCACGCATTTGATGCGGCTAAAATCAAGGGTGGCAAGCTCGTCGTCCGCATGGCGAGCGAGGGCGAAAAGATTACCACACTCGACGATGTTGAGCGTAAGCTAAATGCCAATATGGCAGTCGTCGCCGACACTGAGCGTGCGCTCGTAGTCGCAGGCGTGATGGGTTCTGTCGACGCCGAGGTTGACGACTCCACCACCGACATCGTTCTCGAAGCCGCATATTTTGCGCCCACATCTGTGCGCGCCACAGCCCGCAAACTTGGTCTGTCTTCCGACAGTTCCTATCGCTTCGAACGTGGAGTCGACCCGAAGGGTGTGACTTACGCATCATTGCGTGCAGTCGATTTGATTCTCGAAGTTGCTGGCGGCACCGTCGATGGTAATTTGATCGAAGAGGGCGCTGAGCCGCCGACGATCACAGAGGTCGCGTTGTGCCCAGATCGTGTTCGTAAGTTTATCGGCTTCGATATTAGTGACCAAGAAATGCAAGCCGTGCTCGAATCACTTGGGCTTGGAGTTGCTATTCACGACGCAGCTGACGGTTCCCCGCGCTGGGAAGTTTCCATTCCATCCTTCCGTCAAGACTTGCAACGTGATGTCGATCTCATCGAAGAAATCATTCGTGTCTACGGCACCGATCGTATTCCTGAGTCCGAAGTCGTCGCGCGTGGTATCAGCACCGAAGATCACCGCATTTACACAGTCAACGAATCGGTCGCCGATTACTTGACGGGTCAAAACTTCAACGAAGCATACCTCTATTCGCTGCGCGATCCCGAAGAGACTCAGTTCTTCTTTGGCGACGGTGGCTTCAAGGTGTTGGCCTTGGATAATCCCTTGCAGAGCGATCAAAGCCACATGCGCCCGTCACTGATCCCAGGGCTGTTAGATGTGCTCAAGCTCAATAAAGCTCGGGGCACTGGCGCGTCACGCTTCTTTGAGCGTGGTCACGTTTATCGCGAAGTGAAGGGCGAGATGGTCGAACTCATTTCGGTCAGCTTTGTCATCCTTGCCGATCAAGTCAGCCGCGAATGGCGTCAGCGCGAAGTCGCCGATTTCTACACCGCACGCACACTCGCAGGTAATATTCTCGATCTGGCTGGCACCGCCTCTAGCAAGCTTAACTACAATCCGATTGCGGAGTGCAAGCTTTGGCAGGGCGGTCAATCCGCCTATGCTGGCGACTTTGCCAAGATGGGCTTTGAAGCAACCGTCGGTCTGCTAAATATCGCAACTCTCAAGGATCGCTGGGATATCGACCAAGCCGTCATTGCCGGTTCGGTGCTGATGACTCCGAAGTTCTTTGAGCGCAAAGCTAAGCGCGGTCGCCACAGCGTGATCAGCAATCAACCAGCGTCATCAAAAGATCTGGCGCTTATTGTTGATCAAGCTGTGCTCGCTGGACAGGTGCAAAACGATGTCGCCAAATTCGCTAAAAAAGCCACCCAAGGTTTCAACTGCGAAAGCGTTCGCGTGTTTGATGTCTACCAAGGCGAAGGTCTCCCTGAAGGTAAGAAGAGCCTCGCAGTGAGCATGAGTTTCCGCGCCGCCGACCGCACCCTTAAGGATAAGGAAGTGAACACCGCCTTCGAAAGTATTCAAAAACTTATTGCAGAGCAGACCGACTATCAGATTCGCAAGTAAGCATACTGTTGAATTGACCTCTGTATGCTCAAAACGCCGATCAAATGACTGACAGCGAAGACGCGTATACGATGCCATCCGTTTTAAAACGGATGGGTATTGAGGTTCCCGAAATCGTTGAGCTATTTGACTGTTTAGAGGACACGCCTCTGTGGATTAAAGACAAGGTTGGTGCCTACCAATGGGTGAACAGCTCCTTTCTTATCAATTTCGGCTTTAAGAATCGGCAAGAAATTATCGGCCATAACGATTATGATCTCTGTGGTGAAGCCCTCGGCAACCAATACAGAATCGATGACGAAAGAGTTCTTCGGGGCGAACGTATTTTTTCGAGACTGGAAATGGTCGGGCGCTTTGATCACACCGCGCGCTGGTGTTTGACTTCCAAAATCCCACTACATGACGAATCTGGGCAGATTGTGGGCAACGCGGGAATTACCCGACCTAAAACCGATGAAGCCATCAGTCGTAACTCGGACTCACAACTCGGAGAGGCGGTACGATTCATCAGCAAAAATTTCAAAAATTCTATAACGAGTAAAGATCTCGCGGATGCCTGCAATCTATCAGTGCGGGCACTAGAGCGGAAATTTCGAGCGGTTTATGTGTGCACGCCGCACGACTATATCAGACGGATTCGCGTTCGAATGAGCTGCACCGCATTAGTGTATTCTGAATTTTCGATTGCTGAAGTCGCTAGCGAGTATGGATTCTCCGACCAAAGTCATTTTGCCAAAGAGTTTCGGCGAATTATGGCCGAAACGCCTCGTCAATACCGGACTCGTTTTCAGGTTTAGCTCCCGCCTGTCGGCCGAAATTCACCGCGTGGAGCGGCCGGCAGCAATGCCTCATCGCGCAGCGCACAAACGAGAACGTTGGAATATTGAGTCGAGCTTGCGCGCTTGCGCAACTAAATGACGTTCCTAGACTAAAATATGCCGCTCTGTTTCTAGTCTATATTGCCAGATTCGGTTAAGATGTATATCGAATCAGCATTGCATCAAGTATGTGATGTTACCCCTTTCACCCCCAAAAAATCAAAAATGGCTATCACTACCATCACCGATCTCACGCAGGCCAAGAGTCACCTGAAGTCAATCGTCGCAGCCGAGCTTGCGCGCACAGGAGGCCTTCTTCGTCTGGCGCCGACATGGGTCCCAAGATCGTTTCTTCAGCCAGGTCTCCGTATCAAGCTCCATCCGGATGACACCTACGCCTACGGTCTCAACCGAGGTGGGATTGACGAGCGCTGGTTTGCTTCCACGACTGTCACCGCCAACGAAGGCAGAGCAGATGACGAAGGCCTCAGCTATTGTGTAGTCGGTCACGAGAAGTTTACTTTGAAAGACGCTGTCGACGAATGCGGCGCTTCCTTAGTCGGTGCAGCCATCTGGGATAAATACGCCAAGTGGCCGGTTTATTCGAAGTTCTTCGATAATATGGGGCCGATTCCTCACCACATGCACCAAAACGCCGAGCAGGCCGCTCTGGTCGCTCAGGAGGGCAAGCCAGAGTCCTACTACTTTCCACCTCAGCATAACAATGTCGGCAACAATTTTCCTTACACTTTCATGGGGCTTGAGCCAGGCACGACTAAGGACCAAGTGCGTGATTGCATTAAAAACTGGAACAAGGGCGACAATGGCATCTTGGATCTTTCCAAAGCGTATCGCCTCAAGCCCGGCACTGGCTGGTTGATCGATCCCTGTATCCTACACGCACCTGGCAGCCTCTGCACTTACGAACCACAGTGGGGGAGTGACGTTTTCGGGATGTATCAAAACTTGGTGGAAGGGCGCGAAGTGCCGTGGAGCCTACTGGTCAAAGACATGCCTGAGGAGAAGCATCAGGACATCGACTTTATCGTCGATCAACTCGATTGGGACAAGAACGTGGATCCGAACTTTAAAGACAACCACTACCTGGAGCCCGTCCCTGTGGCGGATACACGCAGCGAAGGCTATGTCGATCGCTGGATCGTCTATGGCAAGGTCGACGCCTTTCAATACTTTACGGCCAAGGAAGTTACGATCGATCCCGGTTGCCGAGCAGTCATCAAAGACTCCGGCGCCTACGGCCTCATCTGCGTTCAAGGGTGTGGCACTATCAACGGTGAGCCGCTGGTCAGTCCGAAGATGATTCGCTTCCACGAACTGACTGAAGATGAATATTTCTGCACCGAAGATGGTGCTAAGGCCGGCGTAACGTTCGAAAATACCAGTGGCACTGAACCACTCGTTTGCTTACGTTACTTTGGTCCTGAAGTAAACCCAAGTGCCCCCGTCATGGGAGCCTACCGCAATAATTCTTTCTAGGCGGACCGCAAAACTCATAGTATTATGTCTGACAATAATTTCCCAAAACTGCACAACGCCATGTGGCCCGGCCTCGTCGGCAAAGGCGCACCTGATTCAGAACCTGTGATTGAGCTGGATGCGATGCTGGACTACACCGCAAAGGCCGACGTCGATGGAGTCAAATTTGACGGAGTCGATCTGTTCCTCTATAGCCCACACGTTGATATCGATTCGGATGACGAAGCGATCAAAGCGCTCGCTGATAAGGTCGCGGCTAAAAACCTTAAGATCGGTTCGCTTGTCGCTCCTGTCTGGTTTGACGGCACCGCGATGGGGGACGAAGCCAGTCGCGAAGGATGGCTCAATGCTGTGCGTCAATCGATAAAGATCGCGAGTCGACTTCGTGAGCTCGGCATCCGCGAACACGGAGTGGTGCGCATAGACTCAGCAGCTCCAGTAGGTGATTGGGCCAAGGATCCTAAAGCGAATACGACACGTATCGCACAGACGTTTCGTGAAGCGGGTAAGATTGCAGAGGATGCAGGTGAGCGTCTCGCTGCTGAAGGAGAGATTTGTTGGGGTGGCATGCATAGTTGGCAGCACATGCTCGACCTGCTCGAAGAAACCGGCATGCCGGGTGTCGTCGGGTTTCAGGCAGACATGTCGCACACGCTGCTTTACACTTTGGGCGAAAACGCTCCCGAGCACCGCATTGTCCCCGCTGAATTCGATTGGGAGCCCGGCGCATTTCGCGCCGCGATGAAGCAACTCACCGATGCCTTGCGCCCCTGGACGATTGACTTCCACGTAGCCCAGAATGATGGCTCTGTCTTTGGCTCTGGAGCGCACGAAAAAACCGGCCGCCACTGCGTCGCCACCGACCCCAAGGGCAAGCTCAACATTGCTCGTGATTCAGGTTACTGGCTCCGCGATTCGAATGGTGCTGTGACACAGTCGATGCCTCACATCTGTTGGGACGGTTGTATGTTTCCCAACAGCGTGATGAACCAGCAGCAAACGTGGAACGACATTCTCACTGCCATGATTGAAGTCAGAAACAATCACGGCTGGAAAGCCTAAGGCAGTATTTAAATAGTAACTACAAATTAAAACCTTATGACTATGAAGCCACTCAATGTCGGTATGGTCGGCACAGGATTAATGGGCCGTGCCCATACCAACGCCTTTCGGCAAGCCCCTCAATTTTTTCCGCTTCAACGTCGACCGGTTTTGAAAGCCGTTTGCGGTCGCGATGTACAGAAGGCGCAAGCCTTTGCCGAGAATTGGGGCTACGAATCCGTTGAGACCGATTGGAAAGCCCTAGTCGCTCGTCCGGATATTGATCTAATCGATATCGCCGCGACCAATGATGTGCACGCTGAAATCGCCATCGCTGCCGCTAAAGCCGGGAAAATAGTCATGTGCGAAAAGCCCCTGGGGATGAATCCAGAGGAGTCGCTGCGCATGGTCGAAGCCGTTGAAAAAGCAGGCGTCGCCAACATGGTCTGGTATAATTACCGCCGCGCGCCGGCCGTCACTTTAGCTAAGCAACTGATCGACTCTGGTAAACTGGGAAGGATCTTTCACTATCGCGCCAAATTCCTGCAGGATTGGACGATCAGTGCGGAAGTCCCTCAAGGCGGTGCCGGTACCTGGCGCCTCGATGCCTCCGTCGCAGGGAGCGGCGTGACCGGCGATCTTTTGGCCCACTGTATCGATACCGCACTGTGGTTAAATGGCTCGATTGAGACGGTCAGTGGTATGACGGAGACATTTATCAAGCAGCGCAAAGACGCTGATTCTGGTGAGCTGCACGAAGTCACGATCGACGATGCCTCTGCCTTCTTGGCGCGCTTTAGCAATGGCTCACTCGCTACGTTTGAAGCCACTCGTTACGCTCGGGGCCATAAAGCGTTGAATACATTCGAAATCAACGGCGAACATGCTTCCATCGCTTGGGATCTGCACGACCTTCACCGCCTTCAGTGGTTTGATCATCGCGACGAAAGTGCGCTGCGTGGCTGGCGTTCGATCCATGTCAGTGAAGGTGAGCATCCGTATCTCGATCACTGGTGGATTCCCGGTGTGCAAATCGGCTTCGAACATACCTTCGTTCATCAGGTGGCTGATTTTTTTACCGCGATTGCAGAAGGCGCAGTGGTCGGTCCAACTTTCAGAGATGCACTTGGCACTGACTACGTCACCGACGCGGTGCTTAGCTCTGCTAAAACCGGGCAGTGGACAAAAGTTAAGCAGGCCTAATCACTCAGCAATCAACACTCGTAACAGCTTCGTCCAAATCATTCACAACTCCGCCATGAAAAATCCAACTCGTCGCACTTTCCTCAAAACTGCAGCGCTCGCTTTGAGCCTGCCAACAATCATTCCCGCCAGCGCGCTCGGCAAAAATGGCACTGTCGCACCGAGTAATCGTATCGTACTCGGCGCAGTCGGCATTGGCCCGCGCGGCCGCCAGGTGCTTGGATGCTTTCTGCAGCAACCAGACGTTCAATTTGTCGCCATCGCCGATGCGCAAGCCGATCGTGCCGAAATCGTGCGTCGCATAGCGATGAAAAAATTTGGTTACGACGACTGCTATAAAACCTCCGAGATGCGTGAGATCTTCGAGCGTAAGGATATTGATACGGTGCTGACTGCCACTGGCGACCATTGGCATGCGCTGGTCTCAATTCTCGCGGCCAAAGCTGGCAAAGATATCTATTGCGAAAAGCCGTGCAGCATGACGATTCAGGAAAGTCAGGAACTCGCGGATACCACCAATCGCTACGGGCGCGTTTTCCAAGCAGGCACACAACGCCGCAGCGTCGACAATTTCGAGTTCGCAGCCAATCTCGCCCGCAGCGGCAAGCTTGGTAAAATTCATACCGTGCACGCGTCTATCCTCCGGCTCAGACCCAACCTACAATGGTTGGCCGAAGAACCTTTACCCGATCCTGCCGTCTGCGATTGGGACCGCTGGCTAGGTCCCGCTCCTTGGCGGCCTTACAATAAGAAATATGTCCAGGGTCGCTGGCGTGGGCACTACGATTTACATGGCGGTGCAGGTTTACCTGAATGGGGCACACACACGCTCGACCTTTGCCAGTGGGCAGCCAGTGCCGACGGCACCGTGCCGATTCGATTCGAGTATGCGGGTGACACCATTACTGGATATTATGCCAACGGGATTAGGCTCGTCATGCGCCTTGCTGGTTTTAGAGGCGAGGGCGATTGGAATGTGCGCGGCACCTGCCCAGTGCGTTTCGAAGGTGATGCTGGCTGGGTCGAAACTGCCGACGCCGGCGAAATGGCCGCCAGCTCGGACTCGCTACTCGTGGGCCAACCAACCTCCAACATTTCTGGCACGAATCCACTCAGGCATGTTCGTAACTTCCTCGACTGTGTGAAATCACGCAGCAAGCCAGCTGCCAATGCAGACGTCACTCGCTCCGGTCATATCGCCTGCCACGCCGCTGCGATCGGCTGGCAACTCGGTCGCACCGTCAACTTCGATCTGACGACAGAGACTTTCATCAACGACGATCAAGCCAACCGTATGTGCAGCCGCGCGCGTCGCGCCCCTTGGCACGCTTAACTTTCCAGCCCACTGTTTAAAATGAAAACTATCCATTTATTCCTAGCGCTCCTCCTGACGCTTGCCGCCTCGAACTCGAGCTTCGCCACCGATCAGCAGACTGCGCTTGCGGTGCTCAGCTCCGACGCGGTCTTGCAACAGAAAGCGGAAGCGTGCCAACAGCTGTCTCGCATTGGCGACGCCGATGCAGTTCCAGTTCTCGCCGCACTCTTAAACGATCCACAGCTCTCCAGCTACGCGCGCACCGGCTTAGAGCTGATACCAGCGCCCGAGGCTGGCCAAGCTCTCCGCGCCGCACTGTCGACGCTCAAAGGCCGTCAGCTGGCCGGCGTGGTCAATTCTCTCGGTAAACGCGGCGATGAGAGTGCCGTGCCCGCCCTACAACGCTTAGTGACTCAGGATCAGACGATTGTTGCACCCGTTGCGCTCGCCGCGTTGGCACAGATCGGTAGCGATGCCGCGTTAAGCACTATTCGGACGACCCTCGAAGGCGGCCCCGCAGCATTGCGTCTGCCCGCTGCTCAAGCCGCGATCGATGCCACCGATACACTGATCAAAAACGGCAACAAAACTGCCGCAAACGAGCTGCTAAAAGCAGTGCTCGGCGCAGCTCTGCCAGAGCATATCAAAAACACAGCCAAGGCTCTGACACTTTCGATCCAGACTGAATCTGGATTCATCAACATGTTTGATGGTACGTCACTGAAAGGCTGGGATGGAGACCCTGCATTTTGGCGCGTCGAAGGCGGCGAAATTGTGGGCGAAACGACTGCCGAAAATCCGACCAAGGGTAACACTTTCCTCATCTGGGAGGATGACGCTGTCGCAGACTTTGAACTCAAAGCAGAATTCAAATTACGTAACCATAATAGCGGCATTCAATACCGCAGCTTCCCAGTTAAAGGCCAGCGATGGGTCGTCGGCGGTTACCAAGCGGATATGTCTGCGGACAATAAATGGACGGGCGCGGTCTATGGCGAAAAATATAAACAGATCATGGCCATGCCCGGCGAAAAATCAATCGTGGGCTCAACTCCCAAGCAGAAGCAACACGTTGCTTCCTTGATCAGTCGCGCAGCGCTGCATGCACATCTGAAGGCGGACGAATGGAATGAGTATCACATTATTGCTCGTGGCAATCATTGCATACAAATGATCAATGGCGTGATCACCGCTGAATTTAGCGAGTCCACCGAAGATCGCTTAAAGTCGGGATTGATCGCACTGCAACTCCACAGCGGACCAGCGATGGAGGTGCGCTTTCGCAAGCTTCGCCTCCGCGAGCTGAACCCAGAAGACAAAAAAGAAATTCTCTTTCTAGCGGGCACACAAAGCCACGGCTATGGCGCGCACGAGCACAAAGCCGGATCGATGCTACTCGCACGCAGTTTAAATGAGAGCGGTCTCGACGTCATCGCACAAGTGGTGACCGAAGGCGCATGGCCCGAGCCGTGGATGGGCTATCAAAAGCCCGACAGCATCGTGATGTATTGCGATGGGTATAAGGGACACATGGCGAAGGCACATCAGGATAAAATTCAGATTTTAAGTGACGCGGGAGTTGGCGTGGCTTGCCTGCATTTTGGCGTCGAAGTCGAGCCCTCTGAATTAGGCACGCAATTTCTCGATTGGATCGGCGGCTACTTTGAAATCGGTTGGTCAGTCAATCCACACTGGACCCCCGAGTTTACCGAATTCCCAGATCATCCCATCAGCCGTGGCGTCGAGCCTTTCGCCATTAAGGATGAGTGGTATTATCACATGCGCTTTCAACCTGAAATGGCCGGCGTCACTCCCATCCTTTCAGCGCTACCACCGCTACGCACGCTCACCGATCGCGCCAACGATAGCAACCGCGGCAGCAATCCAGTCGTCCTGGCCAAGGTCAGCGCAGGGGAGCAGCAGCATCTCGCCTGGGCCTACGAGCGCGCCAACGGTGGTCGCGGCTTCGGCTTTAGCGGCGGACACTTTCATCAGAACTGGCAGCAAGACGACTTTCGAAAACTCGTCCTCAATGCACTGGTATGGACCGCCCACGGCGAAGTGCCAGCAGCGGGCGTGCCTTCGCGCACCCCCTCTGCTGCGGATTTAGAGCTCAATCAGGATTCCCCTAAGCCAAGTCGATGAGTGCATTGGATCTATACCAGTAGGGCACGCCTAAAGAAGGTCCGCAAATAGTCTCACCTAGGGAAGATGGCTCGGGTCGCCGCGCCCTGTACACCCAACTGTCAATTGAGTGTGCAGCCAGGTTACTATTAACAATTCGCTTGCGCTGACCCGCATTTGTGGTTTAATAATGGTGTCAGTCTGTTCGGTCTCTATGGCAACTTTGCTTGCGATTATTGCGCAATCTGTCATCTTTTGAGTGCTTACTTTTTCTTGCTAATCCCAATCCCAATCATTGATGCCTGCTTCTCCCCATTTTAAGTGCGCGCAACGCCCCGCCCAGGGCGGCTTCGCCCTCGTGATCGCCCTCAGCCTGATGGCTTTTGTGCTGCTGCTACTGCTGTCGATCACCACTTTGGTGCAAGTCGAGACCCAGGGTTCGCAAATTCAGATGCAGCAGATGGAAGCCGAGCAATCGGCACTGCTCGGCCTGCAAATCGCGCTCGGCGAACTGCAAAAGACCGCGGGGCCAGATCAGCGCGTCACGGCGACGGCGGGGATCGATGCTGCAAACACCGCACAACCTCATTTGCTCGGCGTCTGGGAGTCATTTAAACAGGAAAATGATAGCAACGCTCCAATCAATTATGCGGTCCAGAAAAATAGTGACTTTGTTCAATGGCTCAGCTCCACCGCCGCGATTACAGACAAAACCAATCAAGCGTATCCTACTGCTGCGCCGACGAATTCAGTGATTCTTGTGGGAGATGGCACGCTGCCAACTCCCGACGCTAGCGATCCCACGACTCAATACGTGCAAGCTAGCACTGTGGACGTGCTGGGTGCAAATGGAAATCGGGTAGGGGGATATGCCTGGCATGTGTTTGATGAATCTCAAAAAGCCAATCTGACGCTCAAAAATCCGGCGACTGCCACCGATGCGGAACGCGTCGGTGCACTCGGAGTCGCTGGTGCACCTAATTTCACCGCATTAGCCAACGCCAGTGATGGTGATGCATTGTATTCGCCTCTTGAAAACCTCAGCGCAGGGGAGCAGGAAAAAGCAGTTTCCTTAGGCGCTGCAGCTCTGCTTGGAAATGCCACCTTCAACCCTCAAGCGGCCAACGCCTTTCATGTGTTGACCACTGATTCTAAAAGTCTGCTCGTCGATGTCGCCAATGGCGGGTTTCAAAAAGACCTGTCCTTGCTGTTTGAAAATCCGTCTCTGTATGCAAATCGCCATATTTACAGTGAGAGTAATACCCCGCTCGAACCTGCACCGAGCCGTTTTGGAGGCGCCGAGCCGATGCCGAGCCCGGATCCGAAATGGTCACTGCTGAGATCTCATTATAAACTCTATGAAGAAGTAAAGATTGATAACGGTGCTTATGGAGTTGCTGCAAGCAACGTAGAGCGAGATGTGGCGACTAACTATTTTGATGAGCAGCAACTGCTACCGGTGGTGTCGAATGCCCAGTTTATTTTTTCAATGGCGGGCCAAAAGCACACTAGTTTAATAACTAGAGGAAGTAATGTATATCAAGGATTTTTAGGTCTGTGGACGGACGTCGTTCTGACCCTCTGGAATCCCTACAATATCGAGCTTAGAGTCCCGAGTATGGAAGTCGAATTTTACCGATTTCCTCTTCAGGTTGAATTTTTCAGGCAAAACCCTTTAGGGGGCTGGGATAGTGCCACACAAAATCAACCAGTCCACATCTCTCAGATGTTTAACCAAGGCAATAGTGTGTTTGGGGGTGGCAGTGTGCAAGATTCGCTGCCTTACCGAGGGCGCATTAAAAATTCGTTCGTCCTGAAGCCAGGTGAATATAAAGTCTTTTCCCCCGTTTCCCAAACGTATAATCACAAGAATATGAATTATACCAAGGGCCTCGAACTTGAAGAGGGGTGGGTTGCTTCTGGTAGAGGGGGGGGCATTTTTGAGCGCTACATCGCAGTAAATGAGACATATAATGGCCTAAACAAATGGCTCGGTGATCCATCTCCCTCAGCGCAAATTAAAGTTAATGTGGGTGATGTCATTGGCGTAGAAGTGAGTCCTGCTAAAATTAATCGCAACACCAGTTTTGCAGAAACGAATAACGAAGAAATCGTGGCCTACATGAAGGTTTTTCAGGGTGACGCGGGTGATGGTAATTCCAAAGCTCGACAGACCAGTAATTTAAGCAGCTTTCAGAATTGGCTATCTGACCGTAGAACCCATGTCGGGGCTGTGGAAATAAACATGCCTGACAGTGAGCTTGGAGCTGCTCTTGGGAGTTATGGCATTAATGATATGTCTCAATTGACTATAATCGCCTCAGAATTTCCAAACCAGGGAGCGCCAGGTTTCTATGATTACAAGCAACCCTTCTTGATTGCCTCCTTGCGCCTGAAGACCGAATCAGACTCAGATGGTTTGGTTGGTCAGCCCAACGGATCGGTTTGGTTGCACAATGGCATCACCAATCAATATTTTACCAACGGTCTTAAAGATGATCAAGATGTGCAATTTGCAGGAATGCATCAGTATGAGCTGACTTGGGAACCCATGGCTTCATGGAACAATATTCCAACAGTTGAAGTAGATAGTCAAGATCGTGGCTACGGCGGCACTGGCATAACTTCTGGGACTGGCGTTAATTTTGCCTCCTATCATCAAATACCTTTGGCACCTGCCACCTCGCTGGCACAGTTCTCGCATGCACCACTCAACACTGGCGGGCAAGCGCCGCTGACGGCTCAGATTGTTGGCAACTCCTTCAACTCCCCGCTGATTCCTTTAGCAAATAAGACCAAAGCGGGCTCAGTAGGGACGCACCTTGACCATTCCTACATGGCCAATAATACCTTGTTCGATGGCTATTTCTTGTCGACTGCAACGGCGCAGACTCAAGCTATTTATGAAACATCCCGTAGCTTGACTGCGGTGATCGATGAGTTCTTCGATCCAACCCAGCCATTTCCACTACCTAACTCCAACTTTGAGCCCGCCACAAGCATCGCCCCGACGGTGACTGCTGCGGATTACGATACTTTTGCTCAGCACCTGTATAATAAAGGTGCGTTTAATGTGAATTCCACCTCTAAAGAGGCCTGGGCGCTGTTTCTAGCTAGTGGCACTAATGAAGCACTGCCGGTTCTTGACATGCTTACTGCTGGCCGGATCCTATCGTCCGCTGATGCGTCATCAGATTTAGCTGTCTCACGGTTTGCGCCGTTGATTGGTGACGAAGTGGCTCCAGTTTCGTCAGCGGTCGACGGCCAAGAGCGATGGTGGACGCATCGTCGATTAACGCCTAACCAGATTCTGACTCTAGCGGCGAATGTGGTCGACGAGGTCAAAGCGCGCGGCCCGTTCCAATCGGTGGCGGAGTTTGTTAACCGACAGCTCGTCAGTGATCCTTTGACTGGTAATTCGGGTGCGCTGCAGACTGCGATTGAAAATTCCGCTCTCAATACCGATTTTGGGCTATCTGCTCCTAAAAACAATTCCGAGCTCACTGGCTCTGGCTCTGGAAATACCTCAGACGGAGCCGCGACTCAAATCACCCAAGCTGATTTACTCAACCGTCTCGCACCATCGCTCACCGTGCGTGGCGACACCTTCCGTATCCGCGCTTATGGTGAAGTCACTGATTTCGGGGGACAGATCACCAAGGCTTGGTGTGAGGCTGTGGTACAACGCCAACACGATTTCGTAGATGCCGAACAAGAATCCACCACGATTGCTCCACTTAGCATCACCAATCAGGCCTTTGGTCGTCGTTTTAATATCGTCTCCTTTCGCTGGCTTTCGGCGGATGAGGTGTAAGCGCTCTTCCTTCTATTTCTTATGAAATCACTTTGTCTCGTAACCATCGCGCTCATTCTGTCTGGCGTGTCCTTGTTGGCACAGCAGCCAGCCACCGTCAAAATATCCATCTTCACTTTTCAATATGCGGAAGGGCATCAAGAAATCTTTCTGAATAGTAAAAGCGGGGAGTACGAAGCAGTGACACTTTCCAGTGCCAATATCCTCGGCCCGTTCAAGGCGATTCTGTCGGAAGAGGGGCAAGTCTTTTTGCACGAACGCCAAAAAACTGCAGAGGGCGCTGACATCTATCCGGTCATCGCAGCTGTGAAAATTCCCAGCTCTGTGAGAGAGCCGCTGCTTATTTTGGTGCCACGCTCAGGGAGTCAGCCTTATGGAGCCCTGGTCATCGATCGTAGTCTATCGAAATTCCCCGAAGGATCCTACCGATTGATCAACTTCTCGCGAAGCGAGATCCGTGCCCTGATTGGCAAGACACGGGTGCTTGCTCCGCCGATGAAAATTACCTCCTTCGATCCATCTTCAAATTCGGATGATGTATTAGATGTGCATTTTAAGTATAAACTTGCGGAAGACTGGCGAACCTTTGGGCGCACGCGCTGGGTGAATGAGAAAAGTAAACGTTCGCTGCTGGTGGCGTATTTAGATCCTCGGACTGAACGTATGAAAATTAAAGGTATCCCGCTCAGGCAGAGCCGAGTGGTACAAACACAGGAGTAATTTACTCTTATTTTCTTCATAGAATTTTTGCGTCAGCCATGCAGTCGAAACGTCATCTAGCCCTAAGTCTGTATTCTTTGTTCGCGCTGGTTTCGGGCGTTGAGGCGCAAGCTGTCGCCCCAGTCTTGTCGCCAGCTGCAGATGCGACTGCGGCTTCTATTGAGCACATCGATCTTTCTGTGTATGCCATTGCTTACGCCGAAGGGCACCAGACTGTTTATCTCACTGACAGCCAATCTGCAGTCAGTGAAATCGCCTTGTCATCTGCCAATATTCTTGGCCCTTACCATACCGTGCTGGATGCCAACTCAAATATTATTCTGAGTAGCAAAACGGTAACTGCAGAGGGCACCATCACTTATCCAACTATCGCTCAGGCTACATTATCTAGCCACATCAAGGAACCAGTGATGATACTGGTCCCTTCAAACGAGAGCCTGCCTTATCAGTCGATCATTATAGATCAGAGCCTTGAGCATTTTGCGATGGGGAGCTATATGTTGATTAATCTATCGCCTATGAAACTGCGTGGAACGGTCGGTAGCAATCAAGTCGAGGTATCGACCGAGGGCGTCACTACAATCATTCCATCGTCCGAGGATGAGGATTCGCTGAACGTGCATTTTGAATATGAACGTCCACAGGGATGGAAGACCTTTGCCCACACTCGATGGATGAATGAAAAAAGCAAACGTTCGCTTTTACTCGCTTATCTGGACCCGAGGACAAAGCGCATGAAAATCAAAGGTATCCCAGTGAAGACTATTCCTGTCGCACACGATGCCACACCTTAATACACGTACAAAACCGCTGCCTAATTTATTCCATGCGTCGCAAATGGCTTTCCGCTCTCACATTGTTGTCTCTGCTTGTCCATGCCGCTTCGGCGCAGCCTGCTGCAGTTGAAGTGGTGCCGAGCGCGGTGCTTCCAGCGCTGGACGCAGTGCCGCTGCTGCCGTCTGCCGAGCGCGATTATACCTTTGGCTATTGGCTGAATGGCATGCGCAAGCATGCCGACGATCAGTCGGCAGATGTGTTGTGCTTGGAGACGGGTACCTTTGGCTTTGCCTTGGACCTTGCTGATTTAACAAAGGCGCGCTTGGGCACATTTGCGCAGTCGATCGACTATAGCGCAGCACTGGCGGCGGGGGCGGAGCGAATGGAGCAGTTGCAGTCGACTGAGCTGGCGATTGAGTTGGAGTCGAAGGGCACGGTCTTTCGCGCGGTGACTTGTAAGGCGGGGCAGGGTAATTCCAGTGGCGGCAAGCATTTACAAGATGCGTGGCTTTGGGAGTCGGGTAGGCTGGCGCAGCATTATGAGCTGCATGGTTTGCGCTTTGAGGACGCACAGGGGCGCCAATTGGGCGTGGATGGCTCGTTGAGTCTGTTCGCTTGGCCGCAGTCGTTGAGTCTGACCGCCGACCTCGCACCGAGCCTGATTTACACTGAGGGTTGGCACCAAGGTGCCGTAAAAAATGGTCTGTGTGTGCTCGAAAAGCCGTGGCAAGTACCGCATGATGCGCGCTTAGAGAATGCGGAGATGACGGTCGAGTGCTGGGTCAAGATTCCTGAAAGCATGCAGTCGGCTGGGGATGGCTATTTACTAGCGAAGAACGGGCATATGGGCAGCCATGGGCACTATAGTTTCAAGGTCCGAAAGGGCAAAGTGTCGGCGAACATGAATATCGCGCCGGGAGAGGAAGGGCGACGGTCGATCGGACAGCGCGGGGCTAGTTTTAAGGAGCATGCCTGGAATCATCTGGCGATGACCTATGATGGCAAAGCAATGCATTTCTACGTCAATGGAAAGCTGCAAGGTACGGAGGTAGTCAATCTGGAGCGGCGTCCTGGCAAGGGGCAGTTGGTGCTGGGGCAACGCGCGGATGGTAAGGGTGCCATCACCAAAGCGGTGTATGATCAAGTGCGCGTGTGGAATCGCTCGCTGTCGCAGCAGGAATTGCAGGCACATGCGAAGGCGCCTGAAAGCCTGCCGAATGCGACTGGCTTGAAATATAATGAAACCTTTGATGGCTATGGCGCTGACGAAGTGATGGTTCCCGAGTGGAGTGACGTCACGGTGCGTCTGCGTCTGGGCGAGGCTGTGGCCGAACAACAGGTCGCCGGAGTGTGGCCGCTCGGCAAAAAACAGCAGTTCAATTTAACCTGTCGGTTCGGGCAGGATGCCGCCGTTCCGCAGCAGGCGGTGTCGATCAAAGTCAGTGCGCCGCGGGATGCGCCTTATCCGGTTAAGTTTGATCCGGCGTATAATTGCTACGTTGCCGAGGTGCACAGAAAAAACCGAGGATGGAAGACTGGTTACACTGATATCCGCGACTACGACGAATTCGATTTAGTGGTGGAAAACACTGGTGAGACTGCGGTGAAAGTACCGTTGATGTTCTACCTGCGCAATCCGGCGAATATCACTGGGATGGTGCCGATATTGTGTGATGCCGACGGCGTGCCGACTGGCATCCCAGTGCAGGTGAGCAAAAATTGGCATTACGGTAAATTAGGGGAGTATTTACGCAGCACCATGCAACTACCCGCCCAGCCGGGGAGTACCACCTATAAGCTGCGCATCGCTTACGGCTTTTACGGCACGCTGCCGGCGGCCAGTCATGCGCAACTGTCGCTAGTCGGCTACGGTGGTCTGGGCCGCTGGGATCAGTTGGCGATCGGTTGCTGGGGCGAGACCATCTGCTTCGATATAGATATGAGCTTAGTGGATATCGCGATTACCGATGTGCGGATGTTGATGGCGCGCAATGGCAAGGAGGGTGGAAAGTGGAATTGGACCGACGCGGGCTGGGGTGGGGACTGGTTGTACGTGAAAGACGCCAAGCAACAGAAACTGTATTTTAGTGAAATGAAAACCGCGTATTTAGCACATGGGCCTTGCCTGACCGAGGCGCGCTACGATGGCAACTATGGTAGCCAGCACGAAGTCAAGCTGCAGGCAAAGGTGCAGACCTTGCGCACCGATGATTTTGCCCGCACCTTTCAGACCTTCAACTATAGCTTTGATCAAACGGTATCTGTGGAGCAGGGCTGGCTGTATAAAATGGGACGCACCGGCGGCTATGTGACGCCAAAGATCGCCTACGGCAATCGGGAGGGCCTTCTGCAAAAACACGACGTGCCGAACGGACTGAAGAATGGATCACAGTTCCTCGGCAAAACCACTTTGACCGGAGACGGTCCGTGGTGGGTGGCGTTTCCGGGGGCCTATCATAATAATGATCGCGATTGGGGTACGGGTTCCCGAGCATTGGTGATTCGGTCCTACAAAGCGGTGATCGCTGGCAAAGAATATAGTAATCCGACGGTTTCCTTTCCTGCCTACCATCCCTCCGGAGGTAGATTATCGAATCTCGATTGCCTACTAACAGCACCGGAAGGCGTGACCGCCTTTAACGCTGGGGACAGTTTGGAGTTTGAGGTGGAATGGATTACCTTGCCCCGCATTGCAGATGATTATTACGGTCCGAATGAAATCTTCAGGCAGCATATGGCTGGAAATCCCTCTTCTTGGAAGACCACCTACCGCGAAGCGATCGGCAACGACTTGAAGGTCGCTGTCAACGGCGGCACGCTGCTGCACAATTATCCGATCATCATTCAGGCCGAGCAAGGCGAGGTGAGAGTGGCAATCGAGGGCGGCGTTGGCACTGTGCCGATTCGCTTCGAGGGCCTGAAATCAGCCACTGATTATACCCTGTATCAACTCGTCAATGGTCAGCTGGTCGCACTCGATCAAGCCGTGCATGGTAACGATTTTTGGCAGACCGATTACGACGCGAAATCGAACAGCTTCAAAATGACCTTCAATCTGCCACTCGATCAGGGCGGGCCGAGTGAGTGGTTGTTGCGGATGGATCAGTGATTACCCACTGCGACTCACTGAAATTATCAAGTCGTCCGTTCAGGCTGCCTGGTTTCAGTCGAGGGCTGGCTTGGTTAGTCCGATGGGAATAGGCCGAGGCGGTGGGCACGGTCGACGGCGGCGGCGGCATTGGGGACTTTGAGTTTTTCGTAGATGTGTTGCACGTGGTAGGCCACGGTGGTGATGCTAATCTTTAGATGGCTGGCGATCTCTTTCTTCGCCATGCCTTGCCCGATCAGTTCGAGGACTTCTAGCTCGCGCTCCGACAGTGCTTTATCGGGCTGGGTAAGTTTTGGTTTGCCGCGCAGTGAGTTGATGATGAAGCGTGCGACTTCTGGATCGAGCGTCGCGCCGCCTTCGTGTTTCGGGAGAATGGGATATGTGAACACTGCCTTATCATCCACCAGAATCTTCATCTCAACGATCCCGCCCTTGGGCCTGCGGAGTGAGCTCCGGCACGGGATCGTCGGCATAGCAAAGGACAATGACAGGGCTGCGCTCCTCGGTAGAACCTGTGCGGTTCAACTCCTGCTGCACGGACATTAAAAAAGCCGACCCGCTTCGCGGATCGACCTTTTAGAATGGGTGCAGGGACAGGATTTGAACCTGTGACCTTCAGGTTATGAGCCTGACGAGCTACCGGGCTGCTCCACCCTGCAATAAATTGTATTGAAACGATTTTGAAGCAGAAAAACGCTTTTCACTTCGTGCGGCTAGCCGTTTGAAGAAGTTGCGCACTAAAAGCGCATGCGTGCTCAGTGTAAAGAGCTATTTTTATAAAAATGATCTTTTATCCAAGAGTGAAATTGGCGCGCAGAAATCGAATCGGTGCCTTTCGAGTACGAGGTTTGATCGGTCGAAACCGCGCTTTTATGCGATTCATGTTTTTTACGCTTTTCCTTCGGCGCTGGATCAGCGACAAAGTAGCTATGCCTTGGTATATTTACCACGCCTTGAAGCAGCTATTCCCTTCGGGGCGCTTCTTTTCCTTTTTCTCACTGATGTCGATCGTGGGGGTCATGCTTGGAGTCTGCGTACTGGTAATCGTGCAGAGTGTGATGAATGGCTTTGGCGAGGGCATACGCTCGCGTCTAGTGGAGACCCAAGGGGACATTCGTATTCGCTCGGATGAGGTCGTCTACGACTGGGAGGAGCAGGCCGAATTGCTGCTGAGCGAAGAGTATGTGATTGGGGTCGCTCCGTTTGCTGAAGGTGTGGTGATGCTGCAGCATGGCAATCGTCCACAATTCCCGATGATTCGTGGCATTGACCCAATCGCGGAGCAGGGGGTGATTCCGCTGCAAAAGTTTCTGACGTTCGGTAATCTTGATGAGTTTGATGATGATGGCGTGTTTCTAGGCGAGGGATTGGCGCGCACATTGAAGGCGGGGCCGGGATCGGTGGTTGAGGTGTTTACGCCGTTGATGTTGGAACGCTTGAAGCAGGACGAAGTGTTATTGCCTAGGGAGTTTACCGTGATCGGCTTGTTTCGCACCGGTTCGCCACAGGTGGATGGGAATACGATGATTTCGACGCTGCGAGTGATGCAGGAGTTGTATGGCCTCGAAGATGGCGTACACGGCTTAGTCTTGAAGTTGCGGCCGGGAGCAAAGGCGGACCAGTTTGCCAATGATCTGGAAGGACGGGTGCTGCGGCCTGGATTGCGGGCGATTAGCTGGATCGATTCGAACCGAGAGTTCCTATTTGTGATCGAGCAAGAGAAGCGGGTGATCTCGTTTATCATCATCTTCATTATTTTGGTGGCGTCGTTCTCAATTGCGATTGCGTTGATGATGGCGGTGCTGCGCAAAACGCGCGAAATCGGCCTGTTAGTCGCCATGGGCGGGCGTCCGCATCAGGTGGCGTACAGTTTTTGTTTTCAGGGCTTTGTGATTGGCGCGCTTGGTACTGCTGTGGGCATCGCTTTGGCGATCCTCTGCCTACATTACCGTAGCCCGATACTTGCGGCTTACGCGTGGCTGACGAATTCGCAGGTCAACTTTCTCGGGCAGTATGATGTGTATGAGATCCCGGTACATTATTTGATGTCTGACTTTGTGGTCGTGACATGCTTTGCGGTTGTTATTTCGACGTTGGCCGGCTTGTTGCCTGCGTTGCGAGCCGCTCGATTGAAACCTGCTGATGCCTTGCGAAGTGAATAATTCCGACGATATAATTCTAGAGGCAAAGCAGTTGGGGAAGTCTTTCCCTAGCCCGGACGGTGCGATCACGGTGTTGGATGGTGTCGATTTTAAGCTGCGACGCGGTGAGAGTGTGAGCATACGCGGTGAATCGGGCAGTGGTAAGTCGACTTTGTTGAATGTACTCTCAGGCTTGGAGACCACTGATGTCGGCGAGTTGTTGTGGAATGGGCAGCAAGTGTCGGGACGTTCGTTGTCGTGGTTAGCGGCACGCCGCACCAATTACATCGGCTTTGTGTTTCAATCGTATTACTTGGCGCCAGAGCTGAATGCGCTGGAGAATGTATTACTGGGCGCACGGATCGCAGGGCGCATTAATAGCACAGTGATTGATCGTGCCGAGGCGTTGTTGAAACGTGTCGGAATGGAGCATCGCTTGCGGCATGGCTCGACTAAACTTTCGGGAGGGGAGCGTCAGCGAGTCGCCGTGGCGCGTGCGTTAATCAATGATCCACCACTGGTGCTAGCCGATGAACCAACGGGCAATCTCGATGAGGCGACGGGTGTGGCGGTCATGGATCTGCTGCTCGAAATCGCTGGTGAAGAAGCGAAGAGTTTGGTGCTGGTGACGCACAATCCCGAATTTGCCAAACGCACGCAGCATCAGCTGACCTTGCATCTCGGGCAATTCAGTTAATTTAAATCAGTCACGACTAGTATGGAGCATCGCAAATTACGGATTGGATTTATTGGCGCGGGGGCAAACACGCGGCAGGCGCACATCCCCGGATTCCATAAATTAGACAATGTAGAGCTCTCGGTGGTGGCGAATCGTAGCCGCGCGTCGGCTGAGAAGGTCGCGAAGGCAGACGGGATTCAGCGTGCCGTGGATACATGGCAGGAGGTGGTGGCGGATCCGTCGTTGGATGCAATTTGTATTGGCACCTGGCCGAATATGCATGCGGAGTTGACGATTGCGGCATTGGGGAGTGGCAAGCATGTGCTGTGTGAAGCGCGCATGGCTGCTAATCTAGAGGAGGCGCGGCGAATGTATGCGGCCGCTCAAGCTCAACCAGACTTGGTGGCGCAGATTGTGCCGGCGCCTTTTTCGTTGGATTTCGATGCGACAATCCGTGCAATGATTGTTGCGGGTAAACTGGGTGACTTGCTGGAAGTTCGGGTGGTGCACACTGGCGGGCAAGCAGCTTCGCCTAATGCGCCAATGACGTGGCGGCAGGAGCGCCGCTTGAGCGGTAATAATGTGCTGACGATGGGTATTATGCACGAGACGGTGCAGCGTTGGCTCGAGGACGAGCCAGAGTGGTTGATTGCGGATGGAGCGGTGTTTCAGGCAACTCGCTCGTATTTAGATGTGGCCGATTTAGTCAAGGTGGAGATCCCGGATAGCTTAAGTGTTTTGGGTCGCTTTGCGCAGAGCGGTGCACGCTTGGTGTATCATTTTAGTGGAGTCGAGTCTGGCAAACCACGGATGGAGTTTCGATTGAACGGTTCGAAGGGAGCATTGCGATTTGATGGGTTTCAAAAGCAGTTGCTCTTTAGTGAGCCAGGTTCATCTAAGGAAACAAAGATCACCATCTCCCGCGGGCAAAGTCGCGGTTGGCAGGTCGAAGCGGACTTTGTTAAATCGATTCGCGAACACACGCCAGTCGAACTGACTACATTTGAGCAAGGCGTGCGCTATATGACATTTACAGAAATGGTAGCGCAGTCCTTAGCCAATGAGTCTGCCCGTGTGCGATGGCAATCAGTTTAGACGATCTGTTCCAATATTTGGAAATAGCTGGTATTTATTGTAAGCTAATGGCATAGCAATAGCTTCGCTTTTTCTGATCGTATCGATAGACACTCTTAGCATGGCTGAACGCAAAATCCTTAGTACCTACGAAAAGGCCTTGGCCCTCAATCTTGATCCGAGCAAATACGGTGTATTTGCCGAGATCGGAGCTGGGCAAGAAACCGCTAATTGGTTCTTTCGAGTTTCTGCTAGCGTCGGCACTGTCGCGAAGACCATTTCAGCGTACGATATGAAGATGAGTGATGCTTTGTATGGTAAGGCTTCGCGCTACGTGTCGCAATCGCGCTTACATGCGATGCTCGATTACGAGTATGGTTTACTGGAGGAGCGCTTGGGGCCATCACGTGGCGATGAGACGACTTTTTTCTCGTTTTGTAATACCGTCCGCGCTCGAGGCTATAAAGATACAGAGGAGTGCCATGGTTGGTTGGGTGTGCGATTGCAACTGAAGCCGAATACACCGCCTTGCGAAATCGTGCTGCATTTACGCCTACTGGATGAGACGAGTCAGGATCAAATGGATGCACTTGGTAAAGTCGGCGTCAATTTGATCCATGCGGCATTTTATTATCGGGAATGTTTACAGAGCTTCGTCGAATCGTTGGCCGACGGCCTTGTCGCTGGGCGAGTGGAAGTAGATATGTTGCGTTTCAGTGGAGACGGATTTCGCTACGTGGATAATCGTCTCTGTGCGCTGCAGTTGGTGCAAAGTGGTCTAACGGATGCAGCGATGTTTAATAAAGATGGCGAGGTGCTGCAGGCTGCAGACGCACTTTATAAACGGCCAATTTTGCTGCTACGTGGCAGCTTTAAACCGGTATTGAAGTTGCACTTAGACATGCTTCATCAATCGCGGGCGGTATTCTCAAATGTGATGACCGATGCGCAGCAACAGCGTGCGATCGAAGTCTGTGAGATCAGTATGAATAATTTGCTGCGCGATGGCGCAGTCGATCACGGTGATTTTCTTGATCGCGCGGATGCGCTGCAGGCCTTGGGTAAGACAGTACTGATTTCCCGCAGTGCAGAGTTTTACCGTATTGCGACTTATCTGAGCCGCTATACCGCAGAGCCGATCGCAATCATTTTGAGCATCGGATTACTTAATGAACTATTTAAAGCAAAGTGGTCGGAAAACCTCGCAGGTGGTATTTTGGAGTCCTTCGGCCGCTTGTTTAAAAACCGTGTGCAACTCTTCGTGTATCCTTGGCACAATACCAAGAGTCTGGAGTTGGTAACGGTGGACAATTTCAAGGCACCCGAGAATTGGCAGTTTTTCTATCAGCACCTATTGCAAAATGACCGTATCCACTCAATTGGAGTGGGGGATCCAGCATTGTTGGCGATGACGAGCCGCAAGGCAATGAAGCTGATCGAGGCTGGCGGTAGCGACTGGCAGCAATGGGTGCCAGAAGAAGCGCATCAATTGGTGCGGCGCATTCAGGCAGGTAGTTGATTCGAGGCGACGGCGGCAAAAAGCGTAGCAGCAGTTGAAAAATTTGCGCCATCATCAAATAAGAGGACGAAGCGACAAAAATGCGTATGAAGCTCCAGCGGCGATGTCGCTGCAGTTTCCTAGATGTTCTGTTTTCTTATTGTAAGATGGCAGATTTATCACTGACTTTAGGTGTTCTAATGCCTTTTTGATTAAGTTGAATTGTAACAGCTTTGTTTTGGTGCCAGCCGTTACTGATAGCGCCTACAGGGGAGGTTAAGAATTAAACGATGAATTCAAAACCTCGCCTTATCTCTGCAGGAATGTGGATCCCCTATATGCTGGTGGCTAGTTGCTTTGCCTGGTGGGGATTTGCCAACTGTATTACCGACCCCCTCGTTAAAGTCTTTAAGGATATCTATAATGATTTGAGTCACACCGAGTCGGCTCTTATCCAATTTGCTTTTTACGCTGCCTATTTCTGCCTTGCCATACCCGGAGGTCTTATCAATCGCAAGTTTTCCTACAAGCATGGGATTCTCTCCGGTCTCGGTATTTCTATGGTCGGCTGCTTTCTGTTTTATCCTGCAAGTCTGTCGAATAATTTTTACACCTTCCTTATCGCCTTCTACGTTCTAGCGAGTGGTCTGGCGGTGCTTGAAACGGCTGCCTCGCCATACATCCTAAGCTTAGGCGCGGCGGAAACAGCCACCCAGCGCTTGAATTTGGCGGGTGCCTTCGTGCCAACGGGTTCCATTGTCGGCATTTTGATCAGTAAGTATTTCGTTCTCGAAAGGCTAGAGTTGCTTGGCACTCAGAGCAACGACTTGAGCTCTAGGCAGCTGCAGGCCGAGCAACTCTCCATTGTCATCATGCCCTATGTTCTTGCTGGTTTCGTGCTCGTACTAGTCTGGCTGTTGGTGTTGTCCGTGAGGATACAAAAGCCTTCCGATCTGGTGGCGTCGAAGAGTGATAAAGTCGATTTTATCCCTGCGGTGAAACGTCTGTTGGGGAACTGTAATTACCTCTTTGCTGTGGTTGCCCAGTTCTTCTATGTCGGCGTTCAAATCAGTGTTTGGACCTTTACAATTCACTACGTCACAGAACAGCTCGGGATTAAAGACAGCGAAGCTCTTAATTACCAGACCGCAGCACTGGTCGCATTCATGCTCGCGCGTTTTATCTGCACGGGGCTGATGACTTTTATCCGGCCAAGCACCTTACTGTTGGTCATGGCTCTGGCCGGTGTCGGTTGCTGTTTAGTTGTAATCTTTGTCGGCGGCGCAGTCGGCGTCTATGCACTAGTCGGCATTTCCGCATGCATGTCGCTGATGTTTCCGACTATCTTCGGATTAGGTACCAAGGGCTTAGGCGAAGACATCAAGTTTGGCAGTTCTGGTCTGATCATGGCCATCCTCGGCGGCGCTCTGATTCCACTCTTCCAAGCAGGCTTGGTGGATGTCGCAAACGTCAACTATTCCTACGCCGTACCAATGGTCTGCTTCTTAGTTATCGCATGCTTCGCGCTCTTCTCGCATCGTATTCCCGCGAGTGAGCCAACTACTTAACAGAGTGCCCTTGCTCAGGGCGGCTTGTGAGTACTAATTCAAGGCAAAGAAAAATCCAAAATCGATAAGGATGATTCTAGTGCCATCTGAGATCATTTATCATAGCTATACTCAGTATGGCATTATTTTAACCAAAGAAATGGCCGGAGGAATGCACTAAAACCCCCTAAACTGTTTCAGCGCATTCCTCCGGCCGTATCATATGAAATACCCATAAATCAATATGATATACATAGAAGTACACTGTCTTTGATGCTGCGCGATTTATAAAACTAGTCCTTTGGGACTAATAAGACCTATGGGTATTTTATGGTTTGTTCTGTTGAGAATTACCGTTGCAGGCTTGAAGTCTCCCGGTCAATCGGCACAAAGCAAGTATGGCCATCATTTGGAGTCAAACAATCGAAGCAAATCACTATGAAGTGCGTTCCGCTGGAGCGACTCTGCGTCTCTATCGCAATGGCGTAAACCATTCGCAGTGGAATCCGAACCGGCCATTGTCTGGTTGCATTTGGGATTTGATTGCACTGCCGGCGCTGTATCGGCCGAAAGGAAGTATTCAAAGTGTGTTGATGCTTGGGTTTGGTGCGGGCACGGTGGCACGTAAACTACGTGAACTGGTGAAGCCTGAGCAGATTGTCGGCATCGATTTGGATCCGATCCACCTGAGTATCGCAGATGGGTTTTTTGAATGTGCTGAAGGTTGTGAACTGGTTGCTGCGGATGCCGTCGAGTGGGTGCAAGAAGAGTCTGCCGAACCGGATCGAGTGCTGTTTGATATGATTGTTGACGATCTGTATGGGGAGGAAGAGGCGATTGCGGTGCGCTGTGCACCGCTGGATTTGGAGTGGTGCCAGGACTTGGCAAAGTTGGTTAAGCCCGGTGGCATGCTGGTCTTTAATATGATCGAACCGCGAAAGGTGGCGCATTTGCCGCCGATGACAGACGCGACACTGCGCGCGCAATTTCCATACGCGAAAGTTTTCCGGATGGCAGGCTACGAGAATCGTATCGTGGCGTTTAGTGGCAGTGCCTTGGCGGGCAGTGTTTTTAAGAGTCAGTTGCGCGACATCTTCAGTAGCTATCCGCGTTGTCGAGGTGTCGAGTCGCGCTACATTGTATCGAGTCCGAAACGCTGAGTGCGGTTCGCATCGCCTAGGGGCAGGATAAAGCCATTAGCTGAGTCCTCTTTTCAAGCACAGGCTACAATCAGTAGGTCGCTGATCAGTACAATTCCACTGATGAGTGATGTTGCCATTTTGTGTATGATTTACGGATGATTGGTGTCTCAATAAAATGACCTAAAATGCAGGATTGATTAAATTTCGATTGACGCGAAATGGTGATTTGGCGGATACATGGCGCATGAAAATTGAAACACCAGACGACGTAAATGCCATCCCTGAGGATGCTCAAATAACAGCAAGCGGCCTCGCTTCGAAAGTGCTTCAAGCGGGCACTGGTTCTGAGTCGCCTGCGGCGGCCGATACTGTGACGGTGCATTATAGTGGTTGGACCACTGATGGGCAGTTGTTTGATAGTTCTGTGCAGCGCGGCCAATCTAGTCGCTTTCCGCTCAATCGTGTGATCAAAGGTTGGACTGAAGGGCTGCAACTGATGGTCGCAGGTGAGAAGCGTCGTTTCTGGATCCCTGCTGAGCTCGCTTATGGTGAGAATGCGGTTGGTGGACGCCCGAGCGGTCTATTGGTATTTGATGTTGAACTGCTTGAGATTCAGGCCGCGCCAGAGGCACCGAAAACGCCAGAAGACGTCGCAGCTATTCCTGATAGTGCTGAAGTGCGTGATAGCGGATTGGCTTCCCGTGTATTAACGGCTGGCACAGGCAGTGAGCATCCGACCAAGGAGAGTATGGTCACTGTGCACTATAGTGGTTGGACACTCGATGGTCAGCTGTTTGATAGCTCGGTGCAACGTGGCGAGCCGACTAGTTTCGGCCTGTTTCAAGTCATTGCAGGTTGGACTGAGGGGGTGCAATTGATGGTCGCAGGTGAAAAGCGCCGTTTCTGGATCCCTGGCAAGCTCGCTTATGGTGACAGTCCGCAAGGTGGAGCGCCCGGCGGTATGCTGGTCTTCGATGTCGAGTTAATCAAAATCGGTAGTTAGTCGATTCGAAGTCGTGTGATTGATTCAAGCAGCCTCCCTCAGTGGAGGCTGTTTTGCTATTAGAGAAGAAGAACGCTTGAGTTTGGTGGTCAGATCTTGAAACTACACGGTATGCTTAAATCACGTCTCTCAATTCTATTATGTGCTTTGTCGATTCTGTTGCTTGCTGCGTGCAGCACCACTAAGACCGCCACACCCGAAACGGTTAAGCCCAGCGCGGAAGTGGTTCCCGCCACCGCGGCGAAGGTCGCGATTCCTGCTGCAGTGGCAAAGGTCGAAGCTCCTGTCGTGGTCGCAGCAATACCGGCAAAAGTCGAAGCCGCGGTAGAGGTCGAAGCTCCTGTCGTGGTGGCCGCCACGCCGGCGAAGGTCGTTGTACTTGAAGTTGTCGCCGAGCCGGAGCCTGCTCGTGTTCGAGACATTGATATCGTGCTGCACACCTCTAAAGGCGATATCGAGGCAACATTGCTTGCGACCAAGACGCCGGTGACGGTGGCAAACTTTCTCAATCTGACGAAGCGTGGTTACTACGACGGTCTGACTTTTCACCGTGTGATTGCTAACTTCATGATTCAAGGTGGCGATCCGACAGGCACAGGTCGCGGTGGGCCAGGCTATCAATTTGAGGACGAGATTCATCCAGCGCTGCGGCATACACGGGCAGGTTTGTTGTCGATGGCAAATGCTGGGCGCGATACCAACGGTAGCCAGTTCTTTATTACGCATAATGCCACGTCATGGCTCGACGGAAAGCATACTATCTTTGGTAAGGTTACGAAGGGGCAGTCAGTCGTCGATTCGATTCAGCAAGGTGCGACGATCAATAGCATTGATGTGTTGGGCCCTACGGACGCACTCTTTGGCGAACAACAGCAGCGCATCGCTCAGTGGAACACTGCGTTAAATGCTCAAGGGCTGTAGTGTGATAAATTTAGTGCTACTATGATAGCATGTGCCTAGTAAGCAAAAAAAGAGCGCAGCAATGAAGCTGCGCTCTGGTTAAAGTAATTAAGATAGCAATTATATCGTTGCCGAAGCTTAAGATACATCGCGAGCTTTGATTTGTTTGTTGAGCTTCTTGTAAAAGCTCGGCCCGTGGATTTCGCGCATCATTTTACGGCGATGCTCGACAGCTAATTTGAAGGATTTCTTTTCGCCATACTTTTTAATCGAGAAAGAAGTGCATTTTTGCATTCCAGGCTCTGGTCGCCAGCTCACTGAGTAGCATTCGTGCTTCGTGCCGTTGGGGCCGATCTTAGTTGTGCGGGAAACTCCGAGTTCTCCAGTGGTGTTACGCGAATCCGAAATAACAATCCGACGCTGGCGTGGTTTTTTAGGAATAGCTTCAAGTTCTTCGTTGAGCTCGTCGCGATATATTTTCGCAAGTTTCTGAGCCTTGCCCTTACCACCACATTTGCGGTCGCTGAAAAGCTTTGAATATGTTTTGCCATTACGATAGCCGCGAACGAACCATCCGTGAGTTGAGCCGGAGTCGATGCGACTGATGCCTTTATTTGCTTTTGAACGAGCCATTGTCATTAGGGGGTGGATTAATATATAGCGATTATGGGTTTTGCTATAAGTATGAAAAGAGAGAGAATTTTAAAATTAGAAATGAAATCCACTAAATAAAAATAGTGTAGGAAGCTACTCAAGCGTGATCATGATGCAAGCCAAAGCTGCTAGAATTTTATATTTTAATTTCTTTGGACTTCTATAACTAGCATGCATCTGTAAAAAATACTTAGCAATTCACTATTCGATGTAATTTTGAGCTATTTTTAGATGGTATAAAATTTGCCTACAGGCAGAGACTTGCTTAGCTTCGAATTGATGAATCAACCTGTTGACATTAAAATTTGTGGCATGACGCGTGAAGAAGACGTGGAATTGGCGTTGTCCTTGGGGGCAAATTTCCTCGGTTTTATCGTGTATCCTCAATCGCCTAGGGGCATTACCTTAGAAAAAGCGGTGGAGTTAGCTGCCCGAGTGCCTGAGGGACGACGTGTGATCGTCGATGTGGAAACGGCTCCAGATGATCTATTGCGCTACCACGATGCCGGCTTTGATCGATTTCAAATCCACGCAAGCTTACCGATTGCCGAGGAGAAGTTAGCGCGGTGGTCTGAAATTGTGCGTCGCGATCGTTTGTGGCTGGCTCCGCGTGTCGCACCGACGGATGACTTTCCAGAGTTCGCGTTGGAGTATACCGATACAGTTTTACTCGATACGTATTCTAAGAATCAGGTTGGTGGTACCGGGCATACTGGTGATTTTGCGCGATTTGCGAGCCTGCAGTTACATTTTGAGGATACGCAGTGGATACTTGCTGGTGGACTGTCACCGTCGAACGTATCCGATGCCCTCGTGCGTTCCGCTGCCAGTCGAATCGACGTCAATAGTGGCGTCGAGACTGCTGCTGGGATCAAAGACCCTGAAAAGCTGCGTGAGCTTTTTCGAGTGGTGCGTGGTGCGTAAACGCAGCTGCCGCCCACTTACTTAATCGAATGGTGACTCTGAGCGTGCTAATCAGTAAAGTGTGTAGTGCTTCGAACTGACGCGTGTGCGTTCTTGCTTCGCTGCAGTGAGCTTCGATTTAATCCAGAGGTGCGTTGCGCGAGATGAACGTTGAGTGTGTTGAGCGAGTCAACGACTACCAGTTACCTGTGGCAGCTGCATGGAACGAATATTCAAATACAGAACCCGTACCGTGTGTACCAGCAACCGCTGGTGGCTTAAGATGATCGAATGCTGCTTCGCGAGTCGTTAGTTAACGCAATAATAGACTACGAGAGATTGCCAGTTGGCTTATTGTACACGTAGTCCGATTAGGCAGACGTCATCTTCCATACCTTTATGATCTGTGAAATTTTGGACGGACTCAATCAAGCCATCGATCATTTGGGGCAGATCATCGTTCCGGTGTGTTTCCAAAAAACTGAGTAATCGTGCCTCGCTATACTCTTCTTCGTTCATCGCTGCCTCAACCACACCATCGGTATATAGAATGATTTCATCTTGGCAATTTAGCTGGATGTAATCCTCGGCATATTTAGCTTCAGGAAGCAGGCCTAATGCGGGGCCGATTTGTTTACCGTCAAAGATGCGAGAATGCTGTGCTGTGTCTGCTGGCGTATAAATGCCGTGTCTTGCCCCTGCTTGAATGTAACTCAACTGTCTGCTTTCGAGGTCTAGATAGCAGTAACTCGCGGTGGCGAAAATAGTTTGTCCTGACGCGTGCATTGATTCGTGCATTATCGAGTTGAGCCGCATCATAAATTCTGCGGGTTGCTCGGCATAGGCGTACAGTTCATTCACTGCGATCTGGATCATTGCGGTGACCATGGCAGCACGCACTCCGTGACCCATGACATCGGCGATCAAGATTGCGGCACCGCCGCTAGTGGTTTTATTGACCGAGAAGAAGTCGCCGCTGAGATGAAAAGAAGGGATATATTTGGTGGCAATTTCGAGTGCCGTGCCACCTGAAGGATTTTTAAAAGTAGGCACGCTGTCTTGGATCAGTGCGCTCTGTAGGTTGCGGGCTAACAGTAGTTCGGCTTCCATTCGCTGGTGATTTTTCTCCAGTTCTTGATTTAGCTTCTTTTGCTCTGTGATGTCGCGTGATAGGCCGAAGGAGCCCGCTAGATAGTTGGATCGAGTATACAGTGGAAGCTTACGCGAAACAACCCATGCGTGTTTGCCGTCCTTTAAAATATGCTCTTCTTTGTTTAGCTCCTTTGACTCTCCCGTCGCGATCTTACGTTCATCGTCATAAGCTTCTTGTGCGTGTTCAGTATCAAAAAATTCGAAGTCTGTTTGGCCGATGATTTCACTCGGATCACTCTTACCGCAACTCTCCACGAGGTAGCGGCTTACCGCGAGGAATCGGGAGTTGTTATCTTTGAAATAAATATACTCGTCCAAGTGCTCCATCATGGTTTGGAAAAGCCAGCGAGGAGAGATGTTGTTTAAGTTGAAATTACCCGAGAGAGAGTTGTCGAGTTCGAGTGAGGCTCGCTTGCAGTGAAAGGCGTAGACTTCTTTTAGGCCGTGCTGCACTGATTCGGCAGTATCTTTACAGAAGAAAATGGAACGGCCGACGCGGGGGTGGTGAGACAGATTGTCGACTTCTTTGTCAAAAGTCGCTTCGGGTAGAATGAGTAGAGCCGCTGGCGGAATGTTCCAGTCAGAGATAGTCGCTGCCAAGCGAATCAGATGATCAATTTTAGGGCCGACAATTAGCAGGTCAATTTGTAGGTTGGTTGCCGTGATCGGAAATTCAACTTCGAGAACTGTTTGGTCCGAGAATTCTGGGGTAGAGATAATCTGCTGCGCTGTAGGCGCATTGCATCCGATGTAACAAATTGGCATAGTAATGTATTTATCTTACAGTTTACCTTGGTTGGCCTGTCTGTCGATAATATCACTTCACTTGTGTAAACAAAAAGGCAACCATCGCAGTCGTCTGATTAAGCTCGGTTGATCAGCAACGCGGCAACTTGATTAAATACAGTTGAGCGACTTAAAGGCGCGTTCGCTGAGTTCGCGTTGACGCGCTGCCAGTTCTGGTTCGCGGAGGTCTTCATCGTAGGAAGGAATCATAGCCTTCATGCGGCTATGACCTTCATCGGTTTTTAGAGTGTCTGAGAAGCAGCGTTTGACGATTTCGAGAATGATGTTCGCGGACACCGAAGCGCCGGGAGAGGCGCCTAGGAGTGCAGAGATCGAACGATCTTCTGAAGTGAGCACTTCCGTGCCGAAGTGGACGATGCCAGCGTCGCCGTCCTCTTTCTTGATCGCTTGCACACGAATGCCAGCATCGATGAGCTTCCAGTCAGCTTCATTTGCTTCAGGGAAGAATGCCTTCAGCTCTTTCATGCGAGTAGACATACTCTGTGTGCCTTGTTGTATTAAGTAGCGAACCAGCGGAATGTTATGCAGTCCGACCTTTATCAGCGAAGCTATGTTGTCCGTTCGAATCGAGCGGGGAAGGTCAGTGAACTTGCCTTCGACGTGTAGGAATTTGGTCGTCCAGGCCGCATACGGTCCAAACAAGATGGCTTTTTTGCCATCGATGATGCGGGTATCGAGGTGTGGTACCGCCATTGTCGGTGCGGCACCAGGAGACATGCCATAGACTTTAGCCATGTGTTGTTCGACGATTTCTGGCTTATCAGAAATGAGCCATTGTCCGCCGATCGGGAAGCCGCCGAAGCCTTTGCTTTCTTTGATGCCAGATTTTTGCAGCAGAGGAAGACTGCCGCCGCCGGCACCGATGAAGATGAACTTCGCAGTGTTGGTAAATGTTTGTTTGGTCTTGAGATTTTTAACTGCAACAGTCCAGCGATCACCCGTTTTTGTAATATCTGTGATGCGGTGACTGGTCGCATAGCCACAGCCGTCTTGATTGCCCAGCCATGTGATCAGCTTGGCGGACAGTGCCCCGTAATTAATGTCCGTGCCGCGCTCCATCTTTGTGGCTGCGATCGGAGTATCATCACGCCCCTTTAGCAGAAGTGGTGCCCATTCACGAATAATCTCCCGATCTTCGGTGTAGGTCATCTCTTCAAAGAAGTGATGTTTCTTCAGGTTGTTGAACCGTGAGCGCAGGAAGTCGACTTGTTCTTGTCCGTAGACAAAGCTAATATGCGGCACTGGATTGATGAAATCCTCGAGGTTTTCAATCATGCCAGTGCGGGCCGCATGCCCCCAAAATTGTTTCGAATGTTCGAATTGATGGAAGATTTCGATGGCCTTGCTGACCTCGACTTCGCCATCAGGACCGCGGTCTGGCGTATAGCTAAGTTCGCAAATACCTGCATGCCCGGTGCCGGCATTGTGCCAGCCATTGGATGCTTCTTTGCCGAAACCTTCAGTCATTTCGTAAAGCTGAATGCGCAACTCTGGATTCAACTCCTTAAGGATAGAGCCAAGAGTGGCCGACATGATGCCGCTGCCAATTAGTATGACGTCGGGATTTTCGATGTGGTTGGGACTTTTCATAATATAAAATACGCTGCTGTACTATTTGCAGATCATTGAAAATTGGAGTTTCGCTTCGGCCCAGACCACTTGGTCGGCGGGCTCGAAGGTTTGCACGAGAGATGAATTGAGCACGACAGTGCGACCTTCAGTGACGTCGGCGATGGCACCGTCGGCGAGCATTTGCACCATAATATTACCTAGGCCAGTGGCTTCGACTGGGCAAGCCGCGACTCTAACTCCGATCGCATTGGCCGCGAATTGATTGAGTAGATTGTCCTGACAGCCGCCGCCGACAATGTGCAGCGTAGTCGGTGCTTCGTCAACATACTGCATCAGGCTATGCCAGACTTGATTGTAACGTAGCGCGAGGCTTTCGTAGATGCAGCGAATAATTTCGCCCTTCGATTCTGGCACCGGTTGACCAGTTTCGCGGCAGAATGCTTGAATTTTTTCTGGCATGCAACCAGCCTCAATGAAACGCGGATCGTCCGGGTTGATCAGTGAGCGGAACGACTCGGCCTCGCTGGCAAGTGATGCCATTTTAGCGTAAGCCACATCTTGGCCTTCATCCAACCAGAAGCGCTTCGATTCTTGGATCAGCCATAGTCCGCAGATATTTTTAAGAAAACGCACAGTGCCGTTGATACCGATTTCATTGGTGAAGGCGTCGGCAAAGGATTGCTCATTAATGACCGGCTCTTGCAGTTCCAATCCCATCAGTGACCAAGTGCCACTACTTAGAAAGGCGGGCGTCTTGGCTTGGCTTGGTACCGCTGCAACGGCGCTGGCAGTATCGTGTCCAGCGACGGTGATGACCTTAGTGCGGCTAAGGCCGGTGGCGCTGATTACATCTGCACTGAGTGCGCCGAGTGTGTCACCAGGGTCGCTGATGGTTTTAAATAGTTTCTTCGGTAGCCCCAGTTGTTCGATCAGCGCATAGTCCCAATCCTTGAGCTTAGGATTGTACAATTGAGTGGTGCTGGCGATGCTACGTTCTTGAGTCTTGTTTCCGGTCAACCAATAGCCCAGCAGGTCGGGCATAAAAAGTAAGTCGTCAGCCAGATTTAGTGCTGGGTTCTTGGTTTCGACATCTGCGAGGAGTTGAAAGATGGAATTGAAAAACATAAACTGTACACCGGTGGCGTCGTAGATTTCTTCTTTGGGTACTTTAGCGAAGGCGGCATCCATTATACCATCGGTGCGATTGTCTCTATACTGATAAGGTAATCCAAGCATACGCCCGTCTTTATCGAATAGTCCGTAGTCTACTCCCCAGGTATCGATGCCAATGCTAATTGCGCTGTCACCGTAAGTTTCTGCTGCCTTCTTGAGTCCTGCTAAAATATTTTGATACAGTGCGGCGATGTTCCAGTGCCATCCGCTAGGGAGTTGCACAGGTGTATTATCAAAGCGGTTCAGCTCGTGCAGTTCGATGCGCGTGCCATCAAATTCACCTGCTAGGACGCGGCCGCTGCCTGCACCTAGATCGACTGCGAGATATATTTTATTCTGACTCATAGTTGGATAAAGTGTTTAGTACTGCGATGATACTTCAGTACAGATTATTTATTGCGCGAGGGTCACCTTGCATCCGTGGCTTTGGAGTGCTGCGACACATTCAGCTGAGGCGCCGTTATCTGTAATGATTTGGGTTAAATCTTTAAGCTCTGCAAAAAAGTATTCAGAGCAGGTATTCAATTTGCTCGAATCAACCATCAGCACCACCTCTTTGGCTAATTGAACTAAAATCTCTTTAAAGCCCGCCTGCTCCTCGAAGCCTTCGCTGGCACCGCGTTCGACATCGAGTCCGATACACGAAATAAAAGCGATGCTGATGTTGTGCCGTTGTAGAGTCACGTAACTATCGCTGCGGGTGAAGGTCTGCGTCTTTGGGTGGTAGCGCCCGCCGGTGGAGATGAGCTCCACATTGCCCATGCGTGCTATGTGCTCAAGCACGGCGAAGGCGTTGGTGACAACTCGGTAAGGTAGGTCGGGTAGGGCTGATACGAGTTCAAAGGCAGTCGTGCTACTATCAAATGCGTAGGTTTGGCCCGGTGTGATTAATTCCAGCGCTGCTTTGGCGATGGCTTGCTTGCGGTCGACGTTGAGCGCACGGCGCTCGGTGAAAGATTGCAGCAGGGGGCGGCCATTCAGACTGCTGGCGCCACCATGCACACGGGCGAGTTGATTATTGTCGGAGAGAATCTGAAAATCGCGCCGAATGGTTTCGTCGGTGCACTCAAACTGTTCTGCAAGGTCGACGGTACGTACAGTCCCTTGTTCTTCAAGGAGTTGTAGAATTTGTAGATGTCGTTCTTGGGCTAACATAGCGGTTTATGCTTTATTTATCTGGGTATTTCTGTGTTTTTGCAAGATATATGTTGACTTATGTGGGATTATTTGGTTTTTAGTACGAATTCCAACATTTTCCCAATCATTTCAACATGAGTAATCAAGTTTTAAATCGCAGTCAGGTTGAGCAACTCGTTCGCGCTAGCCTACAGAGAAATGCTGTGACTGCTGGCGTGTCGAGCACGTCTTCCGCGGGGCCCAACCCATTAGTTGTTAATATTAGTGCGCGCCATTGCCATCTTTCACAAGCGTCGGTCGAACTGCTGTTTGGTAAAGGCCACCAGCTGACCCCAATGAAAGATCTCTATATGGATGGTCAATTTGCTGCCAAGGAATCGGTCACAATGATCGGTCCGCGTAGTCGGGTAATTTCAAATCTTCGTATTCTTGGCCCTTGTCGTGACTTCGATCAAGTCGAGTTGGCTTATACAGATGCGATCTCGCTGGGCTTTAAGATTCCAATTCGTAACTCGGGCGACATCGAAGGCACACCAGGTTGCATGCTGATGGGACCTGCCGGTTTCCTCGAGATGGATAAAGGTGTGATTCGCGCTGCACCACATGTGCACATGGCGCCCGAAGATGCTGCCTATTATGGCGTCGAAAATAAATCATATATGAAGCTTCGCGTTGGCGGCGATATTGGCGTTACTTTTGACCAGATCTTCGTCCGCGTAGATCCTTCCTTTAAGCTCGAAGTTCACATCGATACAGACGAGGGCAATGCATGTGGCTTCTCGGACCAAACTCCTTGCGAGCTTATTAAATAAACAACTCTCATTTCAACACACATAACCATAAACCAAAATATATCATGAGTGAATCCATCGGATTGGTAGAAACAAAGGGCCTCACTGGCTCAATCGAAGCAAGTGACGCAATGGCTAAGGCCGCGTCAGTTAGCCTTGTAAAACAAATCTCCATTGGCGGCGGCTTTTTAACCGTTCTCGTCAAAGGTGATGTCGGTAGCGTTAAAGCAGCCGTCGAAGCTGGTGCTGAAGCAGCAAATCGCGCAGGCGAGTTGGTTGCATCGCACGTTATCGCTCGTCCACACGACGACTTACTTAAATACTTTCAAGCATAACCGTTAGGAAATAAATATTATGGCTAAAAAAGCAATAGGAATGATCGAATGCAAGGGCTTCGTATGCCTCATGGAAGCATCCGATGCCGCACTAAAATCAGCTGACGTCACATTGACTGGCTGGGAAAAAATCGGAAGCGGTCTGGTGACTGCTTTCTTCACTGGCGATGTCGCTGCTGTTAAAGCTGCTGTCGAAGCCGGCGCTGACGCTGCTGGCGCGATAGGCGAAGTGGTTGCCGTTCAGGTAATTCCTCGTCCACACGACGACCTCTCTAAGCTCGGTAACTGGATCGGATAAGATTCGAAACCATCAGAATGCACCTGTCTTCGGGCAGGCATATTCTTTTCATTTAAAAAAAATCGTGAAGATCTTAATCGCCAACCTTGGTTCCACCTCCTTCAAGTATCGTCTTTTTGAGATGAGCGATGCTGTTGCCAATCTATTGGCAACTGGAGGCTTTGAGCGCGTGACTGAATACACTCCGTGTATTGAGCAGATGCTCGAAACTCTGGTTGGTGAAGGGCATCTTCTGTCCGGTGAAGATCTCGATGCGGTCGGTTTTAAAACTGTCCTCGGAAAAGATCTAAGTGGTTGTGTTGCCGCGGATGAGCGCGTCCTTGAAGCCCTTGACGGCTTCAAGGAAGTCGCTCCCGCTCACAACCCAGCCTACTCAGAAGGCATTCGCTGCTTCACTGAAAAGCTTCCTTCTGTAAAGCGTGTCGCTCTGTTTGAGACTGCATTCTTTCAGTGGACGAGTGATGCGTCCTCTACGTACGCCATCCCACAGGCTTGGCGTGATCTTGGTATTCGCCGTTACGGCTTCCATGGAGCGAGTCATAAATTCATCGCCGAACGCTCAGCTGAGCTGGTTGGTAATGAGGTCGTGGCCGACCGTGCGCGTCGTCTCTATGTCGACGGTCCAGGCGAATATACCGGCGATTCTTTAAGAGTGATTTCTTGCCACCTTGGTGGCAGCAGTTCGGTCGTTGGTATTAACAATGGTGTTGCGATCGGTTCCAGTATGGGCTTCAGCCCTCAGAGTGGTTTACCGCAAAACAACCGCGTGGGTGATCTCGACTCGATGGCGATTCCTTATGTGAGCAAGATGCTCGGCCTTTCCGTTGAGGAAGCTGAACGTCAGCTTAACAAAGAGAGTGGCTTACTAGGACTGTCTCAAATTAGTAACGATGCACGTGATATCGACGAAGCAGCCGCAGCAGGCAATGCCAATGCGCAACTCGCGATCGATGTGCTCATCGATAGCATCCGTCACTGGGCAGGCTCTTTCTTCTTTAAGATGGGTGGCGCCGAAGTGATTTCATTCACCGCAGGTATGGGGGAAAACGATCCCGTCCTACGTGCGGCAGTTTGCGCTGGCCTCGAAAGTCTTGGCGTAAAAATCGATTCCGAACGTAATGCGAAGGTGATTCGCGGAGCCGAAGGTGTCATCAGTGCGGACGACTCGTCCATTAAAGTTGTCGTCATCCCAGCCAACGAAGAACTCGTCATTGCTCGCGAAGTGTTTCGTAACATTCAAGCGGGCTAACAATTTTCCAATAAGTAACAATTAATTCAAACCAACCCACAAAATATTATGGCTAAACAAGCAATCGGAATACTCGAAACTAAGGGCCTTGTCGCTCTTGTCCAAGGCACAGACGCGATGTTGAAATCAGCAAACGTCCAACTTACCGGTCCTATGAAGGGCGTCGGTAGTGCACTTGTTAGTGTCGTCATCACAGGCGATGTCGCTGCAGTGAATGCTGCAATCGAAACTGGAGCAGAAACAGCTGGCCGTTACGGCGAAGTTGTCAGTGCTCACACAATCGCTCGGCCACACGATGATGTAGAAACAGTTGTTCCTGCACTCAAGGCGACCGTTAAGCGCGCAACCAAGTAATTCGATGTATCTGGGAACAGTCATTGGATCCGTCGTTTCGACGAAGAAGGACGAGAGCATGCGGGGCCGAAAGCTCCTTATGGTTCGTCCGATGTTGGTCGACCCTGAAGATCCCAGCAAATTCAAGCCAGGCACTAATACTATTGTCGCGATTGATACGCTGGGCGCGGGGGAGGGCGAACTCGTAATGTTTGCCCAAGGGAGTTCTGCTCGTCAGGCTAATGGTCTCAAAGCACTGCCAGTGGATGCTGCGATCGTCGGCCTCGTCGACACCGTGAGCATCCTAGGCAAGAAGACCTACGAGGCGAAGAACAGCTAAACCTTAAACACCAAGGATTTTTAAATGAGTCAATTGAATGAAGCAGCGATACGCAATGTGGTGAGTGAAGTACTCGCCCAAATGCAATCCAAAGGCACACTCGCGATGCCGTCTATACAATCTCGCCCCGGCAAGCACGGTGTCTTTGACGACGCCGAGCAAGCGGTGGTCGCAGCGCGTAGCGGTTTCGAGCAACTCCAGCAAAAAGGCTGGGCCGCTCGTATCAAGGTCGTCGAAATTGTTAAACAGATGTGTGTCGACAACGCTGAGCGTTGGGGGCAGATCGAGTTTAATGAGACCAAAATCGGCCGTCTTGCGCACAAACCTGCCAAGCTTCAGGGCGTCAAAAATGTGCTCGGGCCTGAATATCTCACGCCACAAGGCATGAGTGGTGATTTTGGGATCACGATGGACGAAGCTGCTCCTTGGGGCGTCATTGTTGCGATCACGCCATTGACGCACTCGGTGCCAACAATTGCGGGTAATATCGTTAACATGGTTGCTGCGGGTAATTCGATTGTATTCAACCCACACCCTGGTGGTGCTGGGGTGGCGGCGCTTGCAATCGACGAGTTTAATGAAGCGATCAAAGCGGAAACAGGGATCTCGAACCTGCTCTGTACAATCGAAAAACCTTCACTCGATTCTTTCAATGCACTCTGTGCTGCGGATGATGTAAACCTACTTTGCATCACTGGCGGCCCAGGTGTGGTCGACGCCGCCATGAAAACTGGTAAGCGTGCTATTTGTGCGGGTCCTGGAAATCCTCCGGTGCTGGTCGACGATTGTAATGAGCTAGATTTTGACCGTGTCGCTCGCGACATTATTGCGGGTGGTGGGTTTGATAACAACTTGCTCTGCATCGGTGAGAAGCAAATCATCGCAGTCGGTGATTCGTATCAAAAGACGCTTGCTGCCATGCAGCGTCAAGGTGCAGTTCTCTTGAATGCACAGCAGCTCGCCGCGATCAAAAGCGAAGTCTTCGACTTTAAAGACGGCGTCGGCTGTGGCTCTGCTGTGCTGAACCGTAAGTGGGTCGGAGCAAATCCAGATGCACTCGCACGTATCGCTGGGCTTAACATTGATCCCAGTGTTGAGATGCTCATCGCTGAAACTGATGCTGACGATCCATTCGTTCAAGAAGAGCAAATGATGCCGTTGTTGCCAATCGTCCGCGCTAATGACTTCAGTCAAGGCCTCAGCATTGCCAAGCAATCCGAGCATGGCGACAAGCACTCCGCAATGATCCACACCATGAATGTCGCACGCATGACTGAAATGGGACAAGCAATGGATACTACGATTTTCGTCAAGAACGGCCCTTGTTTGGCCGGTCTCGGTCTCGGTGGTGAAGGCTTTATCAGCTTCTCAATCGCAACCACCACAGGTGAAGGCATCACCACACCAAGCACCTTCACTCGCTATCGTCGTTGCACCTTAGTGAATAACTTGAACATCGTTCGATAGTTCGCCTCAGGTCTCAATCCTTAGCCCTTAATTATCTTAACAAATGATCCTCGCACGCGTAGACGGCAATGCTGTAACCAGCATCGGCCATCCCAGCCTCATCGGTCGCACGATTGTGCTCTGCACACCAGTCGATGGGAATGGCGCGAGTGCGGGTGCTCCATTTGCTGCGGTTGATCCGATGGGCGCTGGCATACATGCGCGTGTTTTTATCACGACTGATGGATCTTGGACGCAAGGCACCGTGCATGACGATCACTCACCAATTCGTAACCAAATCATCGGGATCATCGATTAAGCAATGAAACCTGGAAAAGTTATTGGAACTGTCACCCTAGGTGTGCGCGACCCTAGTTTTAGTGGTGGTCGTTGGGTTGTCATTTCGCCAATGGGCAAAGATGAGCTGACAGTGAAGAATGGCAATGAAGTGTCCAGTGCGTGGTCATTGATCGCATACGACGATCTTGGTGTCGGAGTCGGAGACGCTGTTCTTTATGTCGAAGGTGCCGAAGCAACGCAGCCTTTTGACAGACCAATTCCATTGGACGCGATCACCGTCGCACTTCTCGATACTTATAAATTTACACCACCGACAGAATCATAGTCCTAGCTTTCTGTCTGATACTTTTAAAAAAACTAAAAACAAATTATTATGAGCAAACTATATACAGCGAAAAATCTCGAAGCAATGATCGCACAAGGCCAGTGCCTGTCGACCGTTCCTGCCAACGCAAAGCTCACGCCTATGGCTCGCGACATTATTCGCAAGCACAAGGCAACACCTGGCGCCGCGAGTGCTCCAGTTGCCGCAGCCGCTGGCAATAGCCCACGTATCCATAGTCCAGTATTGCCCAATGCAGTATTTGATTGGACTCCTGGCTCTGACCCGAAAACAGCTGCAGAGCTCGAAGCATTTTTCTACTCGCCAGAGGTGCAGGCACTCAAAGGGCGCATCTGCGGCATCGGTGAGCGCATCTGGAACAAAGGCTATGTCGATGGTAACGGTGGTAATATCACTGTCCGCGTCGGTGATAATCTAGTGCTTTGCACTCCGACTCTTATCTCTAAGGGCTTCATGACACCGGACGACATCTGCATGGTGGATCTGGATGGTAATCAAGTCGCAGGTACCCGTCCTCGCACTTCTGAGGTCAACACGCACTTGGCGATCATGAAGAATGAGCCGAATGCGAAGTCTTGCGTGCATGCGCACCCAATTTACGCCACTGCCTTCGCAGTTGCAGGTGTCACTCCGCCTTCCTGCCTGATCCCTGAGCCAGAAGTATTCCTCGGTGAAATCGGTTTCGCTAGCTACCAGACTCCAGGTTCTCCAGAGAACGCGAGTGAAGTTGCCAAGCTTGCCAAAAAGCACCAGTCCATCTTGATGCAAAATCACGGTGTGATCTGCTGGGGTAAGGACGTCGAAGACGCTTACTGGAAGATGGAAAATACAGATGCATTTTGCCATACTGTGACAATCACCATGCAAATCGGCGGTCCAAAGCAGTATAGTCCCGACAAGCTTAAGGAATTAATCGAAATCCGTAAGAAACTCGGTATGCCTGATCACCGCCTCGACGAACTTAAGGAATGTGAATTGTGCGACGCAGCAGCTTACACAGTACACACAACTCCTCAGCCCGGTGCTGATTGCGGTTGCGACCTGCCAACAACAGGGGCCGTCGACGAAGCGCTGGTCCAAAAGATTACTGATACGATCTTGAAGAAACTGAGCTAAACGCTGCCGAACACTACTGATTCAACACTACTTATTTTATGAATAAAAAACCTATCCGCGTCGCAGTCACAGGTGCAGCCGGTAACATTGGTTACGCACTTCTTTTCCGCATCGCTTCCGGTGCCATGTTTGGTCCCAATCAACCAGTCGCTCTGAATCTAATTGAAATTGAGCCAGGTATGGGCGCCCTCAAAGGGGTCGCGATGGAACTAGATGACTGCGCTTTTCCATTACTCACTGAAATCGTCCAGACTTCGGACTTGAGTGTTGGCTTTAAGGACATCGACTGGGCATTGCTCGTCGGTTCTGTGCCACGCAAGCAAGGAATGGAGCGTGCGGACTTGCTCGGTATCAATGGTAAGGTATTTGTTGGCCAAGGTAAGGCGATCAATGATTACGCAAAGCCAAGTGTGCGCGTGGTCGTCGTCGGTAACCCATGTAACACGAATTGCCTGATCGCAATGAAGAGTGCGCCAAGCATTCCTAATCAGCAGTTCTTCGCCATGACTCGACTCGACGAGAATCGCGCTAAGACACAGCTCGCCCAGAAGGCTGGCGTTGCAGTGAGCCAAGTTTCTGAACTCTGCGTTTGGGGGAATCATAGCCCGACGATGTTCCCTGATTTTTACAACACCAAGATCGGCCGTCAAAAAGCAACCGTCGTCATCAAGGATGAAGCGTGGCTCAAAGATACATTCGTGCCAACTGTCGGTCAGCGTGGTAAAGCAATCATTGATGCACGTGGCGCGTCCTCTGCCGCTTCGGCAGCAAATGCAGTGGTCGATACTGTGCGTGATTTGAGCACACCGACACGCGGCGACTTCCATAGTGTTTGTGTGATTTCCAGTGGCGAATACGGTACACCTGCTGGCATCATTACGTCGCTACCAATCAAGGTCGATGCTGTTGGTAAATGGCGTGTGGTCGAAGGCCTCAGCCTGACTGAATACGCGAAAGAGAAGATTGCTGCTTCGAATCAAGAATTGCTCGACGAGCGTGAGATGGCCTTCGGTCAACTCGGCTTGAGCTTCTAACTCACGCAGATACATTTTAATTGATCAGGCGTCTTTTATTAGACGCCTTTTTTGTGTGTCGATTACTGGCTAACCACATCTGAATTCATCTGTTGTAGGTATAAGTTTGGTTGAAACTCCTCTGTTCGCGCCAGTGGCGATTCATCCTCTGTGCAGGGGAGCACTCGGAATCGCTATTTCATTCTGCATTATTTAAAGTTACAAAAAAATCTCACCTTTACGAGTTGCGCTGTTCGAATCGCTGCTTACAGTCATGATAACTCTGCAGTGTTCGATCTTAATCGGAGTATCTGTCCTTTACTCTTTAGAAATCGGGAGCTGAAACCTTGAAGGTCGCTGTCCAGCCGTCAACCGGAAGGCAAAAACTGACAAGGAAGCCCCCACCTTAGACACAAAAGGCTTAAGAACTCCCCCTTAACCGGCACATGTGGGGTTATTTTTTGGTTCATCGTTGATGCGTGTAATAGTCTCGATTGAAACGACCGACCGTTTCATCTAATCAGCAACCAGTCGCTGCTGATGGCAACTGACCTCAGTAGGAGTGTGGGCGACCCGCCCACATTTTCAGCATAGGAGGGCGAGTCGCCCTCCCTCCTTTTACCACTCATCGCGACGAAGCTTTTTTTAAAAAGTGTTTTGAGCGAACGGTAGATGCGCAACGTGACCCAGACGAAGAAATTCGTCCTTTCACAACTTAGCTCGAATCCCTGGCAGCTAGGATGGCGGCCGCAGTTTGCTTACCCGAGACGACGGCACCCTCGATCGAGGCACTGCTCAGGTGGTCACCACAGACCCACACGCCCGCTTGGTGAATACTGTTCGGGGCACTGCAGTTTGGTAGCTGCTCCGGCAAGCCGCGACGGATGTGGTCGGTTCGTAAATGTCGCCAGCTGCTGACTTCGGGGCCGAACCATTCGAGCAGCTCTGAGCGCACCTGTTCGACGAGGTCATCTGCCTCGACCAAGCCGAGCACCGATACCGACAGCAGTGATTGACCCTCGGGCGCATAGCAGGGCGCAGCGTCGCTGATCACGCACACATTGTTGACCGTGCCAGACCCAGATCCGTTGAGGCAAATAATAGCTTCGCGGATCGGCGAGCGATCAGCGGCAAAGTAGAGCGTGGTCACTGAGCGCCACTCAGGTGCAGGCCCCTCGAGTTCGGGCAGCAGGGCGTGCGCGGCCGAGCCGTCGGTCGCCACCACCGTGGCGCAGCCCTGAATACGTTCGCCACTTTCGAGGGTGATGGAATCGATGCCGACTGCTTGGACCGCTTGATTCAACTGGATGCTGCCATCCGGCAGAAGGGCGGCCAGTTGTTTGGGGATTTCACCCATACCCCGGGCTGGAAGGGTGGCACTGCCTTGGCCGAAGAGTTTAAAAGTAAACTCGAACATGCGGCTCGAGGTACGCAGTGCGCGCTCTAAAAAAATCCCTCCGTAGAAGGAGCGAAAAAAACGGTCAATGATCGCTTCTGAAAAGCCGCAGTCGCGCAAGTAGGTTTCCGTCGAACGATCCTCACGCACAGCAATTGCCTCGAACGAACTATTCAGAATTTTCATCCGCATCAGGCCCACCCGTAGTTTATCGGCCAGGCTGCCGACTGGTGCGGTCACACTGCTCCAGGCACTCGCAGGTCGCCGAAACACATCCATTAGGCGATGCAAGCGTCCGTCTCGATAAATCAACGCGCCCGGCTCGAAGGCTTTCAGGTCGAGCGCTTCGAGATCGAGCAATTTGCCAGTCTCGGGATAGCGATCGAGATAGACTTGAAAGCCGCGATCCAATAAAAAACCATCGACTATATCAGTGCGTACGCGGCCGCCCACAGTATCGCTGGCTTCAAAAATACGTACCTCCTGCCCAGCTCGGTGGAGTTGCACGGCGCAGGCGAGGCCTGCCATGCCGGCACCCACAATCAGAACCGGTGGTGTTGCAGCGCAGTGCACCCGACTAGTAGGCCTTCATCGCTGCTTGGAACTCGTCCGTCCAAGGCGTCGGTTGATGCGTTTGGCTGGATAGCTTACACACAGTGCGGCTGCCATCGCAATAAACAACGCTGCTATCCTGCGGGTGCCGAACGGTGAAGCGCATCGTTACGCCGCTGCTGCGCACGCGCTCGATCTGGTAGTCCACCGCAATCGGCCCCGGCACAGTGAATGCTTGTCGAAAACGTGCTTCGACGCCGTGCACGACCACGAAGATGTCTTCGTCGCGCTCGATATTAAAGTCATTAACCCCGAGTAATTCTTGAAAGAACTTTTGCTGAGCCCGTTCCAGATGTAGCAGGTAGCGTGTATGGTGGAGCATGCCCAGGCCGTCGAGCTCGTCGAAAAAAACTTCTGTTTGGTAAGTAAAGGTTGAATTCATAAGTGAGTAGTGTTGTCGCTATGCAAAGCATACCACAGGCACCGATTCTTCAAGCATCCATTCTGACTTTATCAATCGCCGCTGCACTCGAAGCGTCACATGCCTTTTGGGCTGCGGAAAACTTATTCACATTGGGCTGCTTTGACACGATTCCTGTTGTGTGGGATTGCTCGGTCGCTTGATTAATCTGCATGCGTCCATTTTGCCTGTTATTGTTTTCTGTCATCCTGTTTACGACTCTGCGCGCTGCCAATCGGGCGCATCAACCGTTTGCCGAAGGGGCGGAGGTCGAGCTTATCACGCTGCAAAAAATCGAGCCGATGCTGGAGTCGGGTACGGCTTTAGCGTCGCAGTCGATCTGCCAGTATCAGATCTCCGCAACCGATGCTCCGTTCGAGCAGCGCTTAATCGTTGCTCAGGATTCAGACGACGTCGACCCGTGGCTGTATGTTTATTTAGACCCGCAGTCAGGCAGTCGGGCAGCGGCGCACTCCAATCCGTCCGTGCCGAGATGGCGCTTCAGTCACTTTAGCTCCGCGACTGGTATTGAGCTCTACACGGCCCATTTAAATCAAGATGCAAAGATCGACTTTGTCATCATCCATTATTCAGGTGGCAATGGCATCGCGGCCGGCTATGCGACGGTTGGCTTGCTGCTCTCTGCTGACGAGGGCTATTCGTTGTCAGTGGTCGAATCGATTTATCCCGACCCCAGCGATTTTATACGCCTCAACGGCAAGGCGGTCTTCCTGCACTGCGATTTGCAAAACGCGGACCCGTGCAGTGACGGCAAAGCACATAATTTCTGGATCTATAACGTCCTCAAGATTGAGGGCGATTACCTGACGATCGACAATGCAGGCCACAAAACGTTTCCGCGTACGATCTTCTATAGCTTTGCGCCCAGCAGTGCCGAAACCGAGCTACTCGAACCGAGTCAAAAAACCGTATTAGTGGCGCGCAGCACGCCGCAGATTAGACGTTGTCACCCGCAGCGTGCTGCAGGTGAATGAAGCTCTCGGCGGCACCGTGGTGATTACCGAGGACGAAGTGACCTACACTTTTCCTTCACAGTAGCCGCGCAAATTGCTCGACTTTTAAAGCCAGGTTGTTTTTTTTACTGTCTTTAAATGAAACGTTTTATCATCCGAGTCTCGGTGCTGTTTGTCTGCATGCTTCTATTGCTGCAGTTGGTCAGGCATACCGAAGCTCCGGCTACTGCAAAAACGGCCGCTGTGGCGAAAGTGCCCGCTGTGGCGAAAGTGGCGGTTTCGGAAGTGCCGGCAAAAGTCCTGGTAAAAGAAGCGGCAGCGTGCTGTCCAATTGAGGCGCCTACGGCCGGCGTGGATGCTCCGCTGCCAGAATCGGGACTAGAGCTGCCCAAGCGGGCAGATCTTCGTTTCAGTGAACCTGTGGCCGAAACCGTATTTGAGGAATTCCGCCGCTGGACGGAAAGCCAGATGGTTGCTGGCGCGAATCTCCAGCAAGGCATTCAGCTGGCACAGCAGCGCCGCCACGCGCTGCTTAATCTGATTGAGCAGGATCCGCAGCGGGCGCTGGAACTCGCGGTGCCTCATGCCGTGCGGCGGCAGTTGCCGGCAGAGATCCTGAGACTACTTGAGCGGCAAGTCGATGCTAGCGGGGACTTGATGGCGATGGCGACCACTCTGGATGGCAACCGTGGCTGCCAGATCGACCGCAAGGTAACGCTGCGGGATGGCCAGGTTTTCGACGCCTACACGTATGGGCGTCGCGGCGCGATACCGACCCGCGACAATATCGCCATCCACGGCCTGGCGCTCGATGACAAACTCGCGCTATCTGAATTTCCGGGCCGTGTGCTGGATCCATCGGAACTGACTGCCAGAGTGGAGGCTGGGCAATCGGTAGGCTTATCGCAGCAGCAAACCGACGCTGCCGACGGGCCGGTGATCGCTTTTGGCGACGGCCGGATCACTCGCTATGCCGATGATACTCAAGCCATCGCGGCCCTGCTACTTGCGGAAGGTGCCGAGCAATCCGGTGCCACCGCGGCCCTGGCTTCGGATCTGGACGGCGTGATCGCGGCCAGCCCTCAAACTGAAGGGCAGAAAACTTTGCTGATCATCCGCGTGGATTTTCCAGATTTTCAAGGACAGAGCGCCACTGATTCGACTTTGCAGACTTTGATCTCTGACATGAATTCCGTTTATACTAACATGTCTTATCAAAAGGCGACGTTCGCGTTGGAGGGGCAGGGTTCCGAATTCACGCCGGTTCTGCGGCTGCCGAACAATGCCAGTTATTACAACAAATTTGGCCGGATACTGGATGCCGCGCGCACGGCGGCTGTGGCCGCGGGTTACATTTACACGGACTATACCTATGAGGTGGTGATCTCCGGCAGCCAGCCAAACATGCCCGGAACCGCCGGTGTGGCCTTTGTGGGCGCGCGCGGAGCGTGGCTGCACAACCGCCAGTGGAACCTCAAAACCTGCGCTCATGAGGTGGGCCACAATTTCGGCCTGCCGCATTCTGGTGCATGGGATACCGATGATGGCAGCGTGATAGGCCCCGGCGACGAGTGGGCTTATGGAAACGTCTTCGACATCATGGGGGTGGGTCCTGACCCGCATTCCAGCCGGCATTTCGGTGCCAGTGTGAAGAACTATCTCGATTGGATACCCGACTCAGACGTGGTGAAGATCACGACCAATGGCACCACTACTACACGCATCCGCGCCATGGATAAAGTCCAGGCCGACGGAAACCAGCGAGCGCTCGTCGTGCAGCGCCCCGGCAACTCGGATGATTACTGGATCGAACATCGTCAACTTTATGGCACGAACTACGGCATGCGAGACGGCGTGCTGGTGAACTGGGCCAACATCAACGGCGGCTACCAACAACCACTGTTGCTCGACATGCAGCCTGATACCTCTGAGAAGACCGACGCCGTTCTGCCGATTGGCATGACCTTCTCCGACACTGCGGCAGCTATCCACATCACCCCGGTGGCGCGCGGCACCGACCCAGACGGTGTGAACTGGATCGATGTCACGGCGACTCGCGGCAACGTTTCTGGCAATCTCCCGCCAGAGGCGACTCTTAGCGCCAACAATTCCAACCCCGCGGTCAATGGCAGCGTCACCTTTACCTGTAACGCCAGCGATCCGAATGGCGACACGCTGGCCTACTTTTGGGATTGGGGCAATGGCACGACGACGACGAACAACAGTGCGATCGCCAGCAAAAGCTGGCCGGCGGCTGGCTTCTATATTGTGCAATGCACCGTTTCTGATATGAAAGGTCTCAGCACCACAGCGGACTATGTGGTTCAAGTGGGCGGCGCGTCTGGCACGTTTTTCATCGAAGGTGTGGTGAGTACGATTCAGGGTTTGCCGCTGCAAGGAATTGCTGTGCGCGTGTCTCCCACTCAAAGCGCCAACACAGATGCGAGTGGCCGTTATATCATCACGGGTCTGGCGTCTGGCACTTATACACTCACCGCCTCGACAGGCTCGACTATTCAGCCGGATGGCTTCACCAATCCGGTGACGGTCGGCCCCAGCCTACAAGATAGGAATTTCACGCGTCCGTCGTATCCGTTGACCTGGGATACGAATTCAGCTGTGACTGGTGCGCAAGACGGCAGCGGCGACTGGGCCAACAATACCGGCAACTGGCGCAACGAAACAATCGGCGCGAACAATCAGAACTGGAACAATTCCAGTATGGATTCCGCCACGTTCGGTGCGGGCACGGATGGCAGCTATACGGTGACGCTTTCGGGAGCGGTTCAGGTCGGTGGCGGAATCACTTTCGCCAACAGTGGTTACTCGCTTTCGGGAGACGCGGGAGTTGAGCTGCAGCTCGACGATGGCTCGAACAATTCTTCGATCAGCGTGGCTGCCGGCAAATCCGCGACCATCAATTCCGCTATCACCTATCAAAGAAACAAGCCAGCCGCCATCACTGTGAACTCGGGCGCAGTCTTGAATCTCGGTGGCGGTGCGTCTAATTCGCAATACAACTTTAACGGTGCTGGCACCGTCAATATGACCGCTGGGAATTATACTGCCAACGTCGGTAAAGTTGCAGTCGCCAATTTCAATCAGAGCGGGGGGACTTTTAACATCACGCCCGGCAACAATACCGGTTACAATATTTCTAGCAACAGCCGCAGCGTGAACTACACTCTTGCCGGTGGCACCTTAACGGTCAACGGCAACAACACGACGTCCACCGTCAGCAATGCCTACATCGGCATCGGAAACGGCACTGCCATCTCTAACACTTCGACTATGACCGTGCAAGGCGGCGCCACGGTAAATGTTGGCACCGAAGCTTCCCGGTCCGGCGAGATTCGTATCGGCAACACGCCCGCATCCAATGGCAGGCTCGATGTGCAGGGTGGCACGCTTACGATTGGAACTGGTAGCACCGACAACCGGATTTACTTTTTTAAGGCGGGCACGACCGATGATTCCTACTTCGCCAGCATGTACCAGTCCAGTGGCATCGTAACTGCCAACGGCATTCAGTTTGGCAGCGAATCTGGCACTTTCAACGCTGCCTCGTCTGCATTGCTGCAACTGAGCGGCGGCAGTCTCTACCTTGGCCAGCAAGGCATCACCCGAGGTTCCGCAGCGGCTGACCTGCCGATCACGATCCAACTCCAGGGCGGCACGCTGGGCGCCGATCGGAACTGGAGCTCTTCGCTGGACATGCAACTCGGCGCCGCCGACGGTGGCGTGATCATTCAGGCGCAGGACAGTGCCGGCACCGCGCGCAACATCACTCTTACTGGCAACCTTGCCGACGATGGTGGGGTGAGCGCTTCTCTGACTAAGACTGGTTCGGGGCTGCTGTCTCTGGGAGGCGCAAACACCTTCACCGGTGGGCTCACTATCCGTAACGGCACGGTGGAGGCCAAGTTCACCAATGCCGCACTGGGCGCTGGCACGGTTGCCATGGGCGGTGCCGGCTCGCCCGGGGCCACTCTCATTACTGGCAGGTCGCTGGGCAATCCCGTAACTGTCCACGCACCCGATAGTGGTCAGATTGTGATTGGCGCGAACGGTATCGGCTCCGGATTCAACTTAACTGCTCCGGTCACCTTAAATGGCGATCTCACCTTGCAGACCTACGACAACGTGATTAATGGGACACTCAAAGCGGTAGCAAACCTCTCCGGTGGCGTGACCGGAGCCGGCAACCTGACCCTCAATAATCTCGGCCTCGCTGCAAACGTCATCAACCTCAACAACGCAGCCATCAACCACAGCGGCAGCCTGACCTCTCAAGGCACTGCAACTGGCGATACCACGATTGGTGCCGATATCGGACCAAATGTCACCAGCGTCACGCAGGCCAGTACGACTTCCAGTTTGGTTCTCTCCGGGAATAACGGCTACACTGGAGACACCATCATCAGCGCGGGCACACTACGACTCGGGGCGGCCGATGTCATACCCGACGGTGCCGGCAAGGGCAACGTGTCGGTCTCTGGAGTATTAGACCTGAATGGATTTTCCGAAACCATCAACGGCCTCAGTGGTGGCGGGCTGGTAGACAACACGGCGGCCTCCTCCAATGCCGTTTTGACGCTGAGTACTGGCTCTATCTTCAGCGGGACTATTCAAAACAGCGGTGCACCCCTGACGCTAGTCAAGGGCCCAGACGGCGATGTTGTCCTAACTGGAAACAACAACACCTACAGCGGCGACACGATCGTGCAAGGTGGGCGGTTGTTCATTGCGAATGCCGGCGCACTCACGCCTAACGGCTCCGTTCAGGTCAACGCTGGTAGTTTAGTAATCAACGCGGCCGGTTCACCCACTTTCGCCCAGACTATTAATCTCGCTTCGGGCGCGGCGCTATCCATGCGCAAGGATGCGACAATTTCCGGCGTTATCCTGCCGACTGCAGGCAGTGTTGTCTTTAACCGAGACGACCAGCCTACGGTGGCGTTCAGCCTGAATAGCGCTCCCGTCCTAGCCGGCGATCTCACCGTTCAGGTGGGGGGCGGTACGAATTCCACGGTCGGTGATGTCACCCTTGCTGGTGTCATCACTGGAACCGGCGGGCTGACTAAGACCCAGACTGGCACGCTCATTCTTGCTGGAGTCAACTCCTACAGCGGTGACACCGTGGTCGGCGGCGGGGTGCTCGCTGTCAACGGAACTTCGATTGCGAATAGCGGCAAACTCGTCATTGCGGGCGGCAAGGTAGACCTAACCAATACGGAAACCGTCAGCACGCTTTTCTTCGGCGGCGTTCAGCAGGCGGCAGGGGACTACACCAGCGCGGATCCCTCCAGTAATTTCACGGGGACTGGCACTCTGACTGTTCTCAGTGGCACACCCGCCGCTGGCTATGCCTCTTGGGCTACTCTCAACGGGGCCAGTGCAGATTTCACCAAAGACCACGACAATGATGGCGTGAAGAATGGTGTGGAATACTTCCTCGGCGGTCTGAACGGCGACACTACTGGCTTCACGGACCTATCAAGTGTAGTGAGCACCGCCGGCGTTCTCAGCGTCAGTTGGACGATGGGCCCCGGCTACTCCGGTTCCTACGGTACGGACTTCGTGGTGGAAGCCTCGGCAACGCTTGACGGGGTGTGGGCGAATGAAGCTCTCGGCGGCACCGTCGGCATCACCGGGGACGTGGTGACATACACCTTCCCCGCAGGATCCGCAAACCGAAGATTTGTCCGCCTCAAAGTCATAGCGCAATAATAGCAGCGCTTACTCGAAAGCATAGAGATAGCCGTCCGCACAAAGGATGAAAGCGCGGTCGCCGTGGATCGCAGGAATGGACTCGTGGAAGATGCCGTCCACACGGGTGCGCCAGAGTAAGTTTGGAGTTCCATCGGGGTTCGGTTCGGTGGCTAGGCAGCTGATGAAGACATCGGTAGAGGAACCACAAATCACGCTGTCCGGCGTGCAAGCCGAGCCGGTCCAACCACCGGCGCCGGTGTAGTGCCAATTGATCTTGCCGGTCTGGTCGTCGAGGCAGAATAAACGCGCGCCGCAAGGCATGCCGTCGTGATCGATCGTGGTCGAAATAAAGACATTGTTACCGGACGCGGAGGCGGTGGCGTTCATTCCTTTTTTGGGTCGGGTCGGATCGTTGAACCGCCATTTTTCTTTGCCCGTGTCCTGGTCCAGTGCCACCAGGGTATTGGGCACAATGCGGCCGAGTAGATTGCCTTTCCATAAAATGGCGGCGGCCGAGTCGGGCCCACCGCCCCAGCGGTAATCGATGCCTTCCTTGGCGTAGGCCCAAACGGTCCGCCCGGTTTTCTCGTCGAGCGCGTAGTAGTAGCCGTCCCATGAGCCGGTATAAACCAGGCCTTTGCCGACCGCGGGGGCTGGATAAATGCCGCCATTGGTGGGGCGCATCCATAGGGTGCTGCCATCCTCGGTAGACAGCGCGAAGATCTTGCCGTCGACGGTGCCGGTGTAGAGGCGCCCGTCGTTGGGGGTGGAGGTGGTCCAGACCCAACCAGGTTGTGCGGTCCAGAGTGGCGCGCCGTCGGTTTCGCTCACGCAATAAAGATCATCATTGCCACCTTGCTGACCGAAGAACACGCGACCGTCGTGCACGGTTGGTGCGCCGGATACCTGTCCAGAAGTTTCGTAGCGCCAGATCTCTTTGCCGCTCTGCGTGTCCATCGCCCGAACGAACCGATCCGGGCCGCCGACGAAGACCTTGCCCTGGCTGACGGTTGGTGGCGATTGGTAATCGCCACCCGCGGCGACGACATCAGCCAGAATGCGCCGGCCGTCTTCGTAGATGCATTGCAGTAGGCTGTGTTTCCATTGTTGCTTGCCGGTGGCGAGATCGAGGGAATAGAGAAACAACTCGGAGCTGCTGACGAGGATTCCGTTTTCGCTGCCAGTCAGGTCGGCGAAGATCGAGTGGTGTCCCGCCGCTGCGGACCAGCGTTGTTGACCCTGCAAATTAAAGGCGGTGACCATGCCATCGAGACCTGCCGCAAAGACCGTATCCGCGACGACGATTGGTCGCGACCGGATCCAATCGCTGGTGGTGGCCTGCCACGTGAGGGCTCCGCTGTTAGTATCAATGCAGTAAAGTTCGCAGGTGGCGGAGCCGATGTAGAGTTTGCCTTCGTGCAGAGTGGGTGGAGAAAACAGTTGCTGGGCGCGGGTTTCGCCACCGTTGAGCTTGAGCTTCCAGCGCACCGAGCCGTCGGAAATATTGAGGGCGTGAAGCGTGCCGTCCTGCGCACCGACGTAGACAGTTGTGCCATCGGCCACTGGCGTCATACGCAGCGGTGATCCGGCGTCGTAAGCCCAGGCGACGCGTTGCGGCCCAGTCAGATTCAAGGCGTGCAGGATGCCGTCATCCGTCGGAGCGAAGACGTGTTCGCCGGCGATCACGGGGTCACCGAATAGGTCGCCGACCCGCATCGTCCAGCATGGCTCGCCGCCGGCTTTGCGAACGACGACGGTGTCCTGCATCTCATAAATCGCGGGGGCGCCACGGAGATCGAGCCGTCCGTACGGATAGACGAGATAGTCGCTATTTCCCGAAATCGGCGCACAACCGCGTCGGTAATCCACGCGATCCGCATCCAGCTGGCGCGTGACCTTGCCGCTCTTTTTGTCGATGTAGAAAACGTGTTTGTCCTTTTCCACATACTCCCAACTGCCGCTGCTGCCGCGGAGGACGATGTGATCCTGCTGGATGACCGGCGTCGAGCTGGCGCGTGGTGCGGAGTAGATCTGCAAGCCATCCTGCGGCGTGGTCCAGATCACCTTGCCGGTTTTCTCATCGAGGCAATAGGCCAAGGTGGTCACGCCCGGCGAGGCGATGTAAACATGTCCGTCCTCGACCGCGGCCGATGCATACCACGACATGCCGATCGGGAACTTCCACGCGACCTCGCCAGTGCGCGGGCCTGCATCCGGCGAGAGCCCAGATTGCTCGAGGTTGCCGCCGAACACCGGCCAGTCCGTCTTGCTGGATGATGGCTTTTCGCGGGTGCCGCGCACTTCCTCGATGAAGTTCGGTTTGGACTGGATTTTATCCAGCGCTTGGAAGGCGCTTTGCATCGCTTTATAGCGCGATGGATTGATCGGTCCCCACTTAGAAAACTGACTACAAGCAGCATGAAAATCCGTCATGTCCACCCCGCGATGCACCAGCAGTCGCACCCAGGAGAAAATCAGTGCGTGACGGCGAGAGGCGTTTTCCGGGGTGGTGGGGTTGGCGACAAAATCCCTGCGCATGTAGTCGATTTCGGCAATGCCGGAGGCAACCAATGCCTCCTCACCTTTCAGTGCGGAAAACGACGAGAGCAAGACCGCTGCAACTAGTATAAAAGCACGGCAGAAAGATGTCGGACAACTCATAGTTTTTTATTTTAGCGCGTGGACGTAACCATCTCCGGCGAGAACGAAGACTTTGTCGCGGTAGATACAGAGTGTCGACTCCTCGACGCGTTGATCGAACTTGTAGATCCACAGCGGTTTGCCGGTGAAGGCGTCGAGGCAGTAGAAGAACGGTGTGTTCCCAGAACCGATGTAGACGCGGTCGCTGGCAATCGCCGGTGCGGAAAGCCCGCCGCCGTCGGGGAAGGTCCAGAGGATCTTGGCGGATTCGGAATCGACGCAATACACGCGGGATGCGGTTGGTACTCCCCGAAGGCCGACACCGACGCGCGCTGTATAGTAGGCGCGGTTCTTAAAGAAGGCGGGGGTGGCGTTGAAGTTAGAGAAGTTCCCGGTGTGCTGTGGATTCTTGTTTCCTTCGCTCAGGATCTCCCCGGTTTTTGCGTCGAAACTCATGTAGACGTTCGAATGGTGCGGAACGTAAATTTTACCCTCGTAGGCGATCAGGGTTCCTGAATCTAATTCGATGCCGTTCGCCTTCCAGGCGATCTCGCCGGTCTTCTTGTCGAAGGCATACAGCGAGCCGCTCCATGAACCGAAGTAGACCAGATCGCCGTCGATGGCGGGTTCCGCAGGTACGGATTTGGCGGTCGGATACATCCATACGATGTGTCCGGTTTTCGCATCGAGACAGACGGCGTATCCGTTGACGGTCGGGACATAGACCATCCCGTCGTCGTAGGCCGCAGATCCCCACACCCAGCCACCGGGCACTGTCTGTTTCCAAAGCAGCTCGCCTGTGGCCGCATCGACACAATAGAAGAAACGCTCGCCGCCTTGCTGACCGGCAAAGATCTTACCTTCACCAAAGGCAGGACCCACCGAAATAGCACCGCCCATTTCGAATTTCCAAATCTCCTTACCCGTGTCCGCATCAACGCCGAAAAGGAATCCCGCCGCATTCCCGAAATAGACTTTGCCATCCGCAGCGGTTGGCTTAGACTGGTAGTAAGTGCCGCCAGATAGAACATCAGTAAAGATGCGCTGACCTGCTTCGTTTTCGTAGGCGTTCAGCAGGCTGCGTTTCCAGAGGACATCCCCCGAGGCATCGATGCGGCGTAGCCATAGGTCGCTGTCGCTCACCAATACTGAATCCCCAGCGCTGACTAGGTCGGAGTAGATCTGGTGGGTGGAGAAGGTTTTACTCCATTGGATCCTGCCATCCGCCTTGCCGAGGCAGGCGATCTTTCCATCCACACTGGCTACCATTAGTCCTTTCGAAGTCATCGCCGGCTTGGAGCGGATCCAATCAGACAATTTCGTCTGCCACTCGATTTCTCCGGATTTGGCGTCGAGGCAATAGACCTGCTTGTTCGCCCCGCCGAAATACAACTTCCCATCGAGCACTAGCGGCACGCTGAACTGCTTGCGCGCGCCGTTTTCGACCGGATCGATACGGGTTTCCCAGACGAGCGAGCCGTCGGATTCCTTAAGGCCGTAGAACACGCCACCATTCGATCCGAAATAAACCTTACCATCTGCCACGGTCACAGCCGTATTCACCGCGCCCTCTGCGTGGAATTTCCATGCGACCAATGAATGCTTCGTGCCCGCCAGATTCAGCGAATAGAGGTAGCCCTCAGTGGTGCCCTGCAACACGCGCTCTTCCGTCATCACCGGTTCCGCTAGGGCATCAATATCGCCAACGTTAAAGTCCCAGAGCCTGCGGTTGTTATCCACATCCGCGCAGATCAGGCGGTTGAAGTTCTGACAGACCGCTGGGTAACCGTAGATGTCGTGTACCCCAAAAGGATAGACCGTGTATTTTCCGTTGCTGGCCACTGGAGCGACCTGCGTGCGGTAGTCGATGTGCCCCGCGAATTTACGCGCGAGGGTCTTGCCAGTTTTCTTGTCGAGGTAAACGAGGTTCCGTGCCTGGCCTTCGTTGCCGCCGTGGCTGTTGACCTCACGTAGGATGATCTTGTCCTCCAAAATTACCGGCGAGGACATGATCGCGGGGTATTTGTAGATGCCGAAAAGCGGATGCGTTTGGGTGGACTTCCAGATGTCTTTTCCGGTCTCCAAATCGAGGCACAGACTAGTGGTGTGCATGCCGGGTGATGCGACGTAGACCCGGTTGTCCTCGACGCTTGGGCGGGCATACCAGCCCAGACCGACCGGAAATTTCCAAGCGAGCTCTCCTGTCTTCGGTCCCGGTGCTTTGGTGTAGCCCGTATTGTGCTTGTTGCCCTGAAACATCGGCCAATTCGCGTCCATGTCGCCACCGGTTGGAGCCGTCGCGGGGTCGGCGGTGAAGGGTTTATAGATCGTGCCGTCCTGCTGCAGCTTAGCTTGAATTTCCTCCAACTTGGCGAAGCCCTCGTCGATGGTCTGGCTCATCTCGTGCAGGGCCTCCTCGCGCGCCGCACCCTGTCGGCCGAGGACCGCGTTCTGGAATTGAATATATTTCTTATCAATATCGAAGAACGGATGTGTGTCAGCGCCTTGTTGCTGTAAGGAGGTCAGCCATAGAAACATCAAAACTGAGCGCTCACGGTAGGTTTCGGCGGTCGTCGGCACAGTCTTGATCGCTAACCTTACACGATCGATATCGGCGTCGTGGCTGGTGGGTTCGACTGCCCCAGCTGGCATGGCTAGGGTTGCTATTAGTAGGGGAAGGATGAAGTAGCGTAGGGCAGACATAGTTTCAATGTGGTTTAGAATGCGGCAGGTCTGTTTAATTTGATGCATTTCGGGATGCATTCTCGGCAGTCACCAGTACCTTTAGTTGTTTGAAAAGCCCGGACAAATGCAATCATGTATTGTATATTGTTAACAGGTCTCTGAGTTATGTGCTTATTCGAGGACCAATGATCCATTAAGTGTTAAACTATAGAATTGAACCTCAGCCCGAGGTCTAGCGCGACCGACGTATTTTAGCCGCGATTAAAAGAAGCCTGCATCTTTCGTAGCGATTGTGCAAAAATAAAGCAGCAGCTAAGTGCATCCTTTACAGTAAGTCTGGGTTGGTTAATTTGATGGGCCTAACTTCATGAAAAAGCTTACTCATTTTACCGTAATCGGTCTGTTATCGCTCGCATCTTGTGTGCAAGCCAAACTCACTACCGCTAAGATTTTTAGTAGCCACATGGTGCTGCAACGCGATCTTGCTAGCCCTGTGTGGGGATGGGATACCCCGGGAGCAGCAGTTACCGTAAATTTCGCTGGTCAGCAACAAACGGCGACGACCAATCAGCATGGCCGCTGGCAGGTGAAGCTAAGCCCCATGCCGGCTAATACGACCGCTCAACAAATGACCATCATCGGTGCAGATGGTGAGACAATCACTTACAATAATATCCTTATTGGAGATGTCTGGATCTGCTCAGGGCAATCCAATATGGAGTGGTCCGTTAAACAGTCACACAACCCGCAACAGGAAATCGCCGCGGCGAACCACCCGCAAATCAGGCTATTCAATGTGCAAGGCCATACCGTTGCCAGTGCTCCGCAAGAGCAATTGAGTATTGCGACATCTTGGCAGCCTTGCAATCCGACATCTGTAACCAACTTTAGTGCTGTCGGGTATTACTTTGGCCGCAATCTGCACCAGCAAAGCGGTGTCCCTATCGGTCTGCTTGGCACTAACTGGGGCGGCACTCGGGTAGAGCCGTGGACACCTCCTGTAGGATTTCGCAAGCAGCCTGAACTTGCCACACTTTCCAAGAAAATCGATGCCCAACTGATCGAAACTCAAGCAGGAAAAGCAGCGTGGTCCAATTACGCAAAGCAAGTAGGCCAATGGAGCGCTTCAGTGCAGCAAGCTGTCGGCGAGGGCCGCAATGTCCCACCGGCGCCGACTAGTCCCGGACCAAGAAGTCATAATGAGCCCTGCTCAATTTATAATGCGATGGTGCATCCCATTGTTGGTTTCGGCGTCCGCGGGGCGATCTGGTATCAAGGTGAATCAAACTCTGGTGAAGGCATTCACTATCTGCCCAAGCTAAAGGCACTGGTGCAAGGCTGGCGCGAAATCTGGCAGCAGCCTGATGATTTCCCATTATACTTTTACGTAGTGAAGCTGGCTCAGTTTCACGGCCATACCACTAATCCCGTAGGTGGCGACGGCTTTGCCCGCCTTCGTGTCGCTCAGGATCGCATCCAAGAATTGCCGCACACGGGCGTGGCTTCCGCCATCGATATCGGTAACGACAGGGATATTCACCCGAAGAATAAGCAGGATGTCGGCAAGCGCCTAGCTCTGTGGGCTCTGCGAGATGTTTATGCAAAAAGAGACATCACCGTGACTGGCCCGACTTTTAAAAGCATGGAGGTCGATGGTAATACCGTGTCTATCAATTATGATCATAGCGGCGATGGCCTCATGATAGCTAAGAGGAAAGATCCCTTCCATCCAGTAGTGGCTACGCCAGAGGCAAAGCTCGCTAGCTTTGCCATATCAGGCGCTGACGAGGTCTGGCATTGGGCGGATGCAACCATTGAGGGCAATACCGTCAAACTCAGTTGCGCAGCGGTCGCTCAACCCACCGCGGTGCGATATGCTTACCGAGGCAACCCGGCTAATGCCAATCTCTACAACAAGAATGGTTTACCAGCTATCCCTTTCCGCACGGATAATAAAAACCCCTAAGGCGAATTCCAATCTACAGAAAATATGATAAAATTATTTCCACTGTTTAGCATTTCTATTTTATCCTACGCACACAGTTTCGCAGCGGTTCCCCATGAAGCAAAATACGATTATATGACAGAGCTAGCCAACACCGATGCCATTATTAACTCCATTCCCGACATCATTTTTTACAAAGATATTGATGGCGTTTACAGAGGCGGAAACCAGGCTTGGGCTAATCTGTTAGGCAAGCCGCTCGAGGACCTTATCGGTAAGTCCGATCATGATTTGTTTCCAGCTGACTTGGCTAAACTTTTTAGGACAAAAGACCAAGAGATGCTCACCTCAAAAGCGACAAAGCGTAACGAAGAGTGGGTAATCAATGCAGATGGTGAAAATATACTTCTCGATACCATAAAGACTCCATGGATCGATCAAACTGGCAATACACTCGGAACACTTGGCATCTGTCGAAATATCACTCCTAAGCCGCAGGACCTTGCTGAAGTACGTGTGGCAAATGATCAATTCTACGCGGCTCTGAATGCGATGTTTACAGGAGAATTAGAACCAATGAATGCTATCTGGTCCCATTCTGATGATATCAGCAATCAAGGGCCATTTGGATCAAGAATGGATGGATGGCAAGCAGTGGGCGCACAATTCAAAAAAGAAGCAGCCATGCAACTTGGCGGTCGTGTTGCCTGTAAGAACCTCATTGTCCAAGCAGGTAGAGATATAGCCTACACGGTATGTGAAGAGCA
>ENA-OWPI01000272-OWPI01000272.1-marine-metagenome-genome-assembly--contig:-NODE-272-length-79615-cov-7.634225_pt1 | contig 79615 bp, 72 predicted proteins | sample MGYA00238138_ERZ651775 | MGnify/ENA primary metagenome ERZ651775 (study PRJEB26906, sample SAMN06265043) | marine metagenome | isolation source: Helgoland LTER site | place: Germany:Helgoland, sampling... | reverse complement strand
TTCCTTTAATAATAAACGGTAGTTCAACAATAAGTGGAACAGGAACTCAAACAACAATAATAAATGGATACCTTAAATAAGGTTATATAACAAAACCTAAACTGCATTAAAACGCAGTTTAGCCTAACGTTACAAGCAATTAAAAATTTAAATGACAAACTTGATTTTACATATACCTCATTCATCTGATAGGATACCTATGGATAAGGGGTATGTGGTAGGCAAGAAAATCCTTGACCAAGAAATCATCAAATTAACAGACTGGTATACCGATGAACTTTTCTTCTTTGAGGATAGTATAATTATCAGAGCTGACTTCTCAAGAATATTTTGCGATACTGAAAGGTTTTCTGAAGATAGCCAAGAGGTTATGGCACAATATGGTATGGGAGTACTTTACGAAAAATTAGATGATGGTTCATTGATTAGAGAAGTTAACCCAAAGCTTAGAGAGGAAATACTAAACAACTACTATTGGCCCCATCATGAGAAATTGAATGAAGCAGTTAATGACCAGTTAGAATTAAATGGCAAAGCGTTAATTGTTGATTGTCATTCTTTTCCGAGTAATCCTCTTGTTAGAGATCTTAGTCAACAAGAAAACAGACCTGATTTCAACATTGGAACAGACTCTTTTCATACACCTGATTACCTAATTGAGATATCTAAAATGTTTTTTAAGGAAAAAGGCTACTCGCTCGGTGTTGACTGGCCATATAGCGGCTCTATTGTTCCTTTAAATCATTATCAAAAAACAAAGAATGTTTCATCAATAATGCTTGAGATTAACAGAGCACTTTATTTAAATGAGCCAGGAAACCAAAAGTCAAGTAATTATTTAGCAATTAAGGAAACGATAAATGAATACCTAAATGTATTAAAAACAGCTTGTAACAATATATAAAAGGCATTAAAACGACCTTTTATACTAACCGTTAGCAATAATTAGCGATGAAGAATAAGATTTATTTTGAAAACTTGGATGGCTTAAGGTCTATTGCAGCTCTATCAGTGGTCTGCTATCACATCGCATTACGGATTCCTGATAAAAGCTCATTCGATTATTACATAAAAAAAATAATAAGCTTTTCCGGTACTACCGGAGAACTCGGGGTCATATTTTTTTTTATTCTTAGTGGGTTTATTATATCGTACCTGTTATTTAATGAAAAAGAAGTAAATGGGAAGATAAATATTTTCAAATTCTACATAAGAAGGAGTTTGAGAATATGGCCACTTTATTATTTTACATTAATTATTGGCTTCGTTATATATCCATTATATGATCCTGAAGTGACAATAAATGCTTCTCCAATATATTTTAGTCTATTCCTAGCAAACTTTGATCAAATATATCATGGGGACCCAGGGATAGCAATACTTGGAGTGCATTGGAGTTTAGCTGTTGAAGAGCAATTCTATCTATTATGGCCGCTTATCTTTCTCTTCAAAAAGAAGAAGATTAAATTGATTCTCATTGTGACTTCTGTTGTCCTATCAGGGCTGTTTTATTACAAATATTCTAGTAACTTGATCATTGGGTATTTTCACTTCTTTTCCTGCATCAGATACTTAGGATTTGGAGCTATAATTGCATTTATTTCATACTATAAGATGAATTGGATTGTTTGGATGTTCTCAAAACTCTCGAAATTGACAACTTTTGCCATATATGCAACCTGTATTTCAATTTTATTCTTTCACGTACAATTATCTCCTAATGTAATTTTTAATTATTTATTGGAACTGCTGCCTTTTGCCTTTTTTTCCTTTGTAATTCTAGATCAGAACTTTAACGATAGGTCTTTCTTCAAAATGCGGAATTTTAGACTTTTAACTCAAATGGGTAAGATAAGTTATAGTATATACTTAACGCATATGATTGCGATTTACCTTGTAAACCAACTATTTCTTTGGAACGGTGATTTTTTCTTATTAAAATCAATCATAACAATTATTCTAACTATTATGATAAGCTTTCTGAGTTATAAGTTTATTGAAGCACCATTTATAAAGAAGAAAATAAAATATAATTCAATGAAAGTACTAACTTGAAGTTTAATGCTTAAAATTCTACAAATAATTCCAAATTTAAGAAAAGGAGGTGCTGAGCGTTTAGTTCTTGACATTTGTAATGAATTACAGAAAAGATCTGACATTCAAATAAAGTTGATCACTTTTTCTGACGCAAATGAATATAAAACTCAAACAGATAATATAGATTGGACTGTAATACCATCTAAAGTAACACCAAGTATAAAAGGCAAACCTTTAATTAAGATCCAACCTCTTCAAAACTTTATTTTTGATTACTGTCCTGATATTATTCACACTCATCTGTGGGAGTCAGAAATAGTTTTATCAAAAATTGAAGCTCCTCAAGCAAAGTGGTTCGGTCACTTTCATAGCAGCATGTCCCAATTAAAGAATTTAATTATACCTACGAGTAAAAAGGATTTAACTGACTTTTATGAAAAAAGATTGATTACCAAGCATTATTTTAACGTGAAAAAAGAATTTATATGTATATCAAAAGAAACGTATAATTATGCCTTAAATGTATTGCCTAATTCTTTTAAAAATAACATCTCTCTAGTTTCAAATGGTATAAATTATAGTCGTTTTAATCTACCAAAAGTGACTGATAAACATAAAATATTAAAACTAATTAATGTTGGAACGTTTGTTATTAAAAAGAATCAAAAGTTAGCTATTGATATTGTTAGTCAAATAATTAAAAACGGAATAGATACTGAAATTACTTTTCTTGGGGATGGATCTACAAAAAATGATTTAATGAATTATGCAAAATCATTGAACATTGGGGATAAAGTTCATTTTAAAGGGAAAGTAAATAATGTTGAAGATTTCTTAAACGAAAGTAGCATCTATCTTCATACTGCTTTATCTGAACCTTTTGGTTTAGTTCTGGTGGAAGCAATGGCTAGTGGATTACCCGTTATCTCTCTTGATGGAGGGGGAAATAAAGATCTTATAGTAAACGGAAAAAATGGCTATTTAATACAAGAAAATGAACCAAATATATTTACTGAGAAAATAACTGAACTATGGAACAATAAAAGCTTATTAAAACAACAATCTGTTTACGCTAAAGAATTCTCAAAAAAATTCGATATAAAACAGTATTGCGATAAATTAATTCAACTATACACTGAAGTAGAAAATATAACATGAAAAATATTCTTTACATAGGGACCCCTTCATCCATACATGATCAAAAATGGATACGTTATTTTGCACAACAGAAAAACAATTACAATACGTTCATTTTGTTTGAAGAAAAAAACATCATTGACGCTGACACTAGAAATAAACTAAAAAGTCAAAACATTCATTTATTACCTCCTATTCAAACTTTCTCCATTTCTTCACCATTAAAAACATTGAAATCCGTAGTGAAAATTAAAAGAATTGTTAAAGAGCTCAATATCGATCTAATACATATCCTTTTCGCTTCACCTCATGCCCTTTGGTTAAACTTCCTCCGTATTCCTTCCATTATCACAACAAGAGGTTCAGATGTTTTGATTGTTATACCCAACCTTCTTAGTTCAACTGGTTTCAAAAAAATATATTTTAATTGGTTGTTCAATCAATTTAAAAAAGCATTTAAACGTTGCAATTATGTTACATCAACATCAAGTGGTCAAATTAAAAAAATAGAAGAATTATTTCACTCTAAAAATATTGCACTAATCAGAACCGGCATTGACGTTGAATCAATAATATCCAGCACTGATAAATCACAACTTCCTCCAATATTAGCAAACAATAAATTTATTTTTTCACCTCGATTTTTCACCCCTATCTACAACATTGATATTCAAGTTGAGGCAATTTCTAAATTACCAAGAAATATTATCGAGAAATATATTTTTGTTTTTGTTCGGGGTAATAGCTGTGATTCAAGTTATAGTGCTAAAATTGAAAATAAGCTAAAAGCGCTGGCTAACTCTATTAATTTGAAATATAAAATTGAAGATTATTTGGATCAAAAAACATTATGGACCTATTATAATTTTGCATCGTTAACAATAATGACCCCAACTAGCGATGGCACCCCAAATTCAGCTTTAGAGGCTATGGCAGCAAAATGCCCCTTAATTATGCCTGACTTAAACTACGACATGGACCTATTCGAAAATACATGTTTAATATTGAAAGGAAACAGTGCTACGTCTTTATCTGATCTAATCGTAAAATCGATTGATAATTACCCTAAACATTTAATTAATAAAGCTTTTAGTGCTGTGAATAAATTTGGAAATCGTACGACTGAAATGAATAAATTAAATGATATTTACGTTAAAATACTTACTCCCTAATTGCAAAAAGTATTAATTATATCCTACTTCTTTCCGCCTTCTAATTTTGTAGGAGGTGATCGCACACATGCTTGGGCAGAACATTTACCGATTACTTAAATTGTGACCTCTAACAGGCAAAAAAACTAGCCTGTACAAAACTAGATTTAGCTTTAAAGTATAGTGATGCTATTGTACTACTCTCGCATAATAGGAGTATGCACAATCACTCCGGTATTCCGAATAATTATCATCCCCAGCTTTATGCACATCTATTGCAGCATATAAAAGATAACCTGTCTTTTAAGACAAAACGTTAAGCTAAATTTTGATGCCGGATTAAAGATAATTCTTAATACTTTAAAATTGCAGTTTTTGTTTATAAGACATACAAGAAAGGTAATTATTAGCAACTCTATCATTTAACTTAATCTAATATTGCCTACTAACTATATAAAAGATTAACTTAGCATAAGTAATTATTAATTAATAAACTGAGTTTTTGAAAAAGATTCTCATTCTGGCATATGATTTTCCGCCCTTTGTTTCTGCTGGTAGTTTGAGACCTTTTTTTTTAGCTAAATATCTATCTCAATTTGGTCATGATGTTACTGTTGTAACTAGGCAGTGGGATTTAATTCATAATAATCATTTAGGATATATTGCCCCCTCAAAAAGTAAAAAGGTGATTTCTAATAATGAAGATGGTTTTTTAACTATTAGAAGCCCTTATTTCCCTAGTTTATCAAATAGAATAGCTCTTAAAGAAAATAAACGCTTTTTAAAATTGATTGGAAAAATATTGTCAGCATTAACTGAATCACTTCAATTGATTTTCCCAATTGGACCTAAAAGAGAGTTATATAAAGCAGCAGATCATTTTTTAACTAATAATAATGTAGATGTCATAATAGCTACTGGAGATCCTTTTATTTTGTTCAAATATGCAAAAAACTTAAGCCATAAAAATGATATTCCTTGGGTTGCAGATTATAGAGATCCATGGTCTCAAGACTTTTCTATCAAACATTTATTTTTAATCAAAAGATGGTATAAATGGAATGAAATTAGAATAGTGAAAACATCAAATTCTATAATTACTGTTTCTGATTTTTTAGGAGCAAATTTAAAGAAACTAATTAAAAATAAAGAAGTTACTATCATTCCAAATGGCTATGATCATGAAATTATAGACAATAATATAAACAAGGAAGTAAACAATGAAATTTTACAAATAACTTTGGCAGGGACGATTTATAAATGGAACCCTATAGAAAGTTTTTTAGAGAAACTCTCCCATTTTGTTGAGGAATTTGGTGAGAATTCGATTCGATTTAATTTGTATGGTATTAACATTCAAAAAAAAATTGAAGTTTTGATTTCTAAAAGATTCCAAAATTTGACATCAGTTATTGGAATATATCCAAAAACACCTTATTCTCAGTTGATAGAAAAACTTTCAAAAAGTGATGTTTTGTTACTTTTTAATTATTATTCTTCAATGGGCACTAAGATATTTGATTACGTGGGGTTAAATAAGAAAATCCTTTTTTGTTATTCTGATGATTTAAAAGCTAAAAAACTAAAAGAGGAGTTTTATTTAACTGAAGAAGATTCTGATGTTAATCAAAAATTACAAGAAGAGTTAATTAATTTTACCAATTCTGGTATGGTGATTAAGAATGAAGATGATTTACATCAAACTCTAAAGAAAATTTATTTTGAACATAAAGCAAATGGTTTTATAAAAAATGAAACTATTAATTCAGAATTATATTCTAGAAAAAGTCAAATAAAAAAAATTTCAAATCTAATCCAAGAAATGAATGAAGGCTAAAATAGTCATAGTTGATTATGGAATGGGGAACTTAAGATCCATTCAACGCGCGCTAAATAATTGTGGGGCCGAATCTACTATTTCAAATAACTGTGATGAAATTCTAAATGCGAATAAAATCATTCTGCCTGGTGTCGGACATTTTGCTTCAGCGATGAACAACATGAAAAATCAAGATTTAATCTCAACACTAAATGAAGCTGTATTGATAAAAAAAACTCCTATTTTAGGGATATGTCTTGGCATGCAAATTATGGGGAAATCTAGTGAGGAAGGAAATGTTGATGGGTTTGGATGGATTGATGCAAATATAAAAAGTTTTGAAGTGAAAGATTCATTCAAACATAAAGTACCTCATATTGGATGGAATAATACAAGCCAATCTAACAATAGCCCATTATTTAGGGGTATAAGTGAAACTGAATTATTTTATTTTGTTCATTCATATCATGCAATCATGCAGAATGACTCTCAAACAATTGCCGTAACCAATTACTCATACGATTTTACTTCTGCCTATGCAAAAGACAACATATTTGGAGTGCAATTTCATCCTGAAAAAAGTCATGACACAGGATTAAAACTTCTTAAAAACTTTATTGAGCTATAATGTATACTCCACGTATTATACCAGTTCTATTACTACAAGGAAACTCACTTGTTAAGTCAGTTCGTTTTAAAAAGCATAAATATATTGGGGACCCTATAAACGCAGTTCGTATTTTCAATGACCTCAAAGCAGATGAAATTGTTTTTCTTGATATAGAAGCCTCAAAGGAAAATCGTTTAATATCAATAGACTTTATTAAGGACGTGGGTGAAGAGGCAAATATGCCATTCGCAGTGGGAGGCGGTATAAAATCACTTGATGATATTGCACAAATAATAAAGTCAGGAGCTGAACGTGTAATTATTAATACAGCAGCTGCTAACGATCCGAACTTTATCAAATCTGCTTGTGATAAATTTGGATCATCGACTATAATAGTATGTATTGACGTTAAGAAAAAAATATTCAAAGGTAATTGTGTCTATTCACTTTCAGGGTCAAAATCAATTAATGAATCCCCTGAGAATTTTGCTCTTCAAATGGAAAGATTGGGCGTCGGTGAAATTATAATTCAATCCATTGACAAAGACGGATTAATGACTGGCTTCGATCTGGAATTGATTCGTTCTATTTCTGAAAAAGTGAAAATTCCAGTGATTGCACTTGGAGGTGCTGGAACATCTGAACATTTAGAGCAAGGCTTTAATATAGGTTTTGCAAATGGACTTGCCGCTGGAAGTCTTTTTGTTTACCACGACAGTAATAAAGGTGTCTTAATAAATTATGTGGATAAATCTGATCTAAATTTCAACCGCTAATTCAATCATAATATTCTATCTTTACGTTGCATCAATAACTTACTCTATGAGTGATAAAAAATATCAGCAGTGCACTTGCTGCGTAATGGATACTTCAGACCCTCAAATTACATTTAACACAAAGGGTGAATGTAATCTTTGTATCGAATTTAAAAGTAAAAGAATTCTTCACAACTATAATGGTTCAAAAAGTGATACTGAATTAAAGCAGTTAATTCAGTCGATGAAAAAGAGCGGTATTGGGAAAAAGTATGACTGCATCATCGGATTAAGTGGAGGAATTGATAGCTCTTACGTTGGTTGGATCGCTCGTGAACACGAACTAAGAGTTCTAGCTGTTCACATGGATAATGGTTGGAATTCTGAAGAAGCAGTATTAAACATAAGAAATGTTGCTTCGAAATTGGGAATTGATTACGAAAGCTATGTACTAAACTGGGATGAGTTTAAAGATATTCAACTTGCCTTTTTAAAAGCTTCTATTCCAGAAGCTGAAACGCCAACAGATATGGCTATACCTGCTGCAATGCACAAAATCGCAGCAAAATATAATGTCAAATATATAATTAGCGGTGGAAATTTTGCCACTGAAGGTATATTACCTAAATCTTGGCATTACAACGCTAAAGATTTACGCTATTTCAGGAGTATAATTAAGCAATTTGGAACAAAAAAAATAAAATCGTTTCCTACTTTCGGTTTTTTAAAAGAATTCTATTATAAAATATTTAAGGGAATTAAAATAATATATATTTTGAATTATGTTCCTTATGAAAAAGACGAAACAATAGAATTTCTAAAAGAAAAACTGGACTGGAAGGATTATGGTGGTAAGCACTATGAATCTAAATATACCGGATTTATACAGTCTTATTATTTATTTAAAAAATTTAATATCGATTACAGACGTGCTACTCTTTCTACTCAAATTTGCACAGGAGCAGTCGACAGAATTAGTGCTTTAGAACAATTGAAATCTCAGCCATACAAGGAAGATGTCGTCCAAAAGGAAATGGCTTATATTTCGAAAAAATTAGGCGTTTCACTGAACGAATTGGAAAGCATTATTGATCAACCTGCTAAATGGTACTGGGATTACCCAAATGATGAAAAAAGACTAAGCTTCATTTATAACACATATCGTAAATTATTCAAAAAAGAAAAACTTGCAAACTTTTAATTTTGCATGCTGAAATGTAACTATAATGATTTGCAATTAAACCATTCCATTATATATAAAAACCTATGAAAAAAATAGTAGCAATCATCGGTGCCAGACCACAATTTATAAAGCATGCACCAATCGAAATGTTTTTTAAAGGGAAGTACGACTTGATTACGATTCACACAGGGCAACATTATGACGATAATATGAGTCAAATCTTTTTTAAAGAACTAGGTATGTCTAAACCTAATTATCTCTTAAAATCTGGTGGCTTATCTCATGGAAAACAAACAGCCCAGATGTTAATTGAAATTGAAGAGATCTTAATCAGTGAAAAACCAGATGCTGTACTTGTTTATGGGGACACCAACTCCACTCTTGCAGGAGCTTTGGTAGCTGCAAAAATCCACATTCCAATTATTCATATTGAAGCCGGTCTAAGGAGTTTCAATAAGGAAATGCCCGAAGAAATTAATCGCATTTTAACCGATCACATGTCTTCTATTTTACTTTGCCCATCAGATGCGGCCATTAAAAACTTAGCGACTGAAAATATTAAGAAGAACGTTTTCAAAACAGGTGATGTAATGTGTGACATGATTCACATTGCTAAAACAAAAGGTCTTTTAATTGAAAATAATGATGAATATATATACACAACGATTCATCGCCCTTATAACACAGATAAAAAAGAAAGATTAATTTCTATTTTAGAAACATTAAATGAATTACCTTCAAAAGTGATTTTTTCACGACATCCTAGGACTAAACTGTATATGGGGAAATTTAATCTAGTTGATCAAAACTATAAAAACATCCAATTCATTGAGCCGGTATCATATTTTGTCAACTTAAATTATTTATACAACTCTGTAGCGATGATTACTGATTCTGGAGGAATGCAAAAGGAAGCTTATATTTTGAAGAAAAAATGCATCACGATTCGTTCTGAAACAGAATGGTTGGGAACGTTAAAGAATGGTTGGAATACCTTAGTTTTTGAAGATTTATCTGAAATTAAATCAATATTAGAAAATCCAGCTGGAAAACACTTTAGTGATTTGTATGGAACTGGGTATGCATCAAAAGAAATTTATGAGATATTAAAGGATATCATCTAGCAAACTCACTTTTTATTAAAAAAAATAATATCTTAGATTTCAGCTTGACTAATAATTCCGTACATACCAATTGTCTAATTTGTAATTCTGCAGAGCTAAAGGCACTTAAAAAGTTCTCTACAGCAGCGTTGATTCAATGCAAGCAGTGTTCTTTTATTTTTTGTAAAAACAGACCAAGTGATCAACATTTACAAAATTACTATGGGGATAGTTATGAAAGGACTAAGTACTTCTCACCTATCACACGAACTCGATACAACGAGCTATTAGACAGTTTTGAAGAACATCGATCATCGAATAAGATTTTAGATATCGGCTGTGGCTATGGCTTTTTCTTAGAAGTTGCGAAAGAGCGTGGCTGGGAAGTCTATGGTACCGAATTATCTGATGAGGCTATTGCCGTTTGTCAAACTAAAGGGATTAAAACATTTAAGGGGAAAATAATTGATAACAGCTATTCTGATGAAGATTTTGATGTCATCACCTCCTTTGAAATGATTGAACACATCAACTACCCGATTGAATTTACTGAACAAATTAAACGACTCTTAAAACCTGGAGGAAGGGCATACGTTACGACGCCAAATTTCAACGCTGTCCTTCGTTATAGGCTGAAAGAAGCATACAATATCATTGGATATCCAAATCACTTGACTTATTTCACAAAAAACACGCTGCAATCATTGTTTGAACAACATGGTTTTGAAACATTAAAAATACAAACTACTGGTTACAGTGTTACGCGAAAAAAAACGAGTCAAGGAAAGAGTAACCAAGATTATGTTTCAGAAACATCAGATGATGAAATGTTGCGCTATAAAATAGAGAACAGTGTATTGCTTAAAGCTGGCAAACACACTGCAAACTGGGCACTAAATAAATTAAAGATTGGTGACAGCATTAAGGCGACCTTTATAAAGTCAAATAGCAAGAAGTAAAATGAGAAGCTAGTTTATTTGGATAACACGGGCATCTCGGCTGCGCTCGATGACCGGTTTGTTTATGCTCGATGACCGTTCCGTTTATGCTCGATGACCGTTTTGTTTACTCTCGATGACCGGTTTTGTTTTCTTCTGATGTCCGGTTTGTTATTATTCGAAGCTACACGGACGTCGAGCGCAGCCGAGACGCCCGTGAACTTATTTCAGGAAATGACTTTCATTTTTACATTCCGATAATTCTTTCAATTTTTCAAACTCCCCTTCGATTAAAGCTTCTTTTTTTTTATTGCTCCAACCTTGCACTTGCTTTTCTCTATAGAATGCTCTGTCTATTCGATCAAATTCTTCAAAATAAACTAACTCAACCGGTTGATGCTTTTTAGTATAGTTTGCGCCTTGTTCATTTTGATGTTGTTTCACTCTTTTTTCTAAATATTTTGTGCTTCCAGTGTAATACGTTTTATTAGAACATTTTAAAATGTACATATATCCTTTCATTTGAATTATGTTTGGTTGTTTTTGGTTATTTAAGTTACAAAAAAAACCTGGCATCTCGGCTACGCTCGATGTTCGGTTTGTTTTCTTTTGATGTCCGGTTTGTTATTATTCGAAGCTACGCGGACATCGAGCGTAGCCGAGATGGAAGCGTACGATATTTTACTATCTTTATCCTCATGTGCGGAATAGCTGGATTTATCGATTACACCTCATCTTCGTCGAAGTCAATTTTGACCGACATGACCACTACCCTATCGCATCGAGGTCCAGATGGATCAGGTCATGAAGTCTATCAACTAAATAATACTCAAGTTGGTCTAGGCCATAGAAGATTATCTATTCTTGATTTATCCGAAAATGGCAAGCAACCAATGAGATACAAGCATTATGTTCTATGCTTCAATGGTGAGATCTATAATTTCGCAGAAATAAAAGACGAGTTAAAGGCCCTTGAACATAAATTCATAGGAGATTCTGATTCTGAAATGATCTTGCATGCATATGAAGAATGGGGTGACAAATGCATCGATAAATTTATCGGAATGTTTGCTATTGTAATTCTTAATGAAGAAGATAACCTTGTCTTTTGTGTCAGAGACAGAACTGGTGTTAAACCCTTTTTCTACTATTTAAAAAACGGTTTGTTTCTTTTTGCTTCGGAATTAAAAGCGTTTCATGAACATCCGCTTTTTGAAAAAGAAATTGATTTAAAATCAGTTGGAGCTTACATGCAGTATGGATCTGTTCCAACCCCTCATTGTATATTTCAGCATTCTAAGAAGTTGAAGCCCGGCCATTATTTTACACTTTCGCTAAATCAACAACCAGATTCATTGAACGACATTCAACAAGTTCAATACTGGAATGTCTACGATGCTTACAATTCTGATAAATTAGATATGAGCTATGACGAGGCTGTCATTCAAACAGAATCAATTCTTCAATCATCTTTCGATTATAGAATGGTTGCTGATGTGCCCGTTGGAATATTTTTGAGCGGAGGGTATGATAGTGTATGCGTAACTGCTCTTTTACAAAAGGAACGCAATACAAAATTAAAAACGTTTACAATTGGAGTACCCGATATTGGACTGAATGAAGCTCCTTACGCGAAAGAAATAGCGAATCACATTGGAACAGATCATACAGAAATCACATGCTCTGAAAAAGAAGCGATAGAGCTAATTAAGGAGCTCCCTTTTCATTACGATGAGCCATTTGCTGATTCTAGTGCAATTCCAACAACACTTGTCAGTAAAATGGCAAGAAAAGATGTTACAGTTGCTTTAAGCGCAGATGGTGGGGATGAAATATTTGCAGGATATAATCGCTATGATTACATGATGCGGTATGGGAAGAAGTTAAATACAATTCCTGGATTCCTTCGGAAATCTGCCGTAGGAATAATGAAATATATTCCGTCTGAACGAATTCCTATTCTTCGCAATAAATACAATTTTCACAATCGATACGAAAAGCTAAAAGGTGTTCTAAATGATCCTTCCAAGGCGAATATAATGTTGAGTTTAAGTCAGCAATATACCGACGACCAAATGGATGGCTTTATGCAAAATAGCTTTCAGCCTATTGAATCTGCCTATCTGAGTCAAGAATTAAACACAAATGCTTCTTCTTTAGAATACATGATGGCTATTGATTATCAAACATATTTGGTGGATGATATATTACAAAAAGTCGACCGCGCAACAATGTCGCATGGCTTAGAGGGAAGAGAGCCATTTTTAGACCACAGGATAATCGAATTTGCTGCTAGGCTTCCTGATGATTATAAATACCATAATGGCGTTAAAAAGAGGGTTATACGAGATATTGTGCATCAATACGTGCCTTCTGAGTTACTTGATCGCCCAAAAATGGGATTTGCAGTGCCAATTGCGAATTGGTTAAACAATGAATTACGCGAATTGGTTGAAGAATATATTTCAGAAGAGAAAATAGCTCAACAAGGGATTTTCAATTGGTCCTATATCTCGAAAATAACAACTGAGTTTTACGCTGGTAAGAAAGAATACGATACCAAGGTTTGGTACATTTTAACTTTTCAGATGTGGTATGAAAAATGGATGAACTAAAAAAGCCATCTCAATGAGATGGCTTCCATATTGAATTCCTTTAATTCTTTATTTCAAATAGGTATTCATAAAGTCACTTAATGTGATTTGCTCTTCATCTATCGTCACAAATTGAACCCCACAAGAACTTAAGAAGCGTCCCATTACCATTTCTCCTCTTTTATTTTCACCTGTCATATTAATTACCGCTTCTTTCGTTGCGTCATTATATTTCACAGTAAAATAACTTGTATAGTATCCTGAAACTTTCTCTACTCTCTCTTTCGTTAAAGTCGATGGAAGAAAATAGGTGTATTCTTTTGAGTCTTTGCTTTTAATCAACTCAACTTTGCCCTCTGTTTGGGCTGTATTCGATTTTTCTTGTGAAAATCCTGCAAAAGAGAATGCTATCAAAAGAAGGAATAAAAAGCTTGCTTTTTTCATATTATGATTTATTTTTAATCTTATAACGAGTTTAATTCTTCTTAAGTTGTCTCGTTTGATAGCTAAAGTACAATTTTTTTGCCAATTTTACTTTTATGAATCAATTACTCTCTTTTTTCAGGAAAAACACAATTGAGGCAGGCTGTGATGAAGCAGGCAGAGGTTGTCTTTCAGGACCTGTTGTTGCGGCAGCAGTGATTCTCCCGAAAGACTTCAAAAACAAACTGCTTGATGACTCTAAAAAATTAACTGAATCAAAAAGAAAAGCGCTTCGCCCAATTATTGAAAAAGAAGCACTTGCTTATGCAATAGGGGTAGTAAATGAAAAAGAAATTGACGAAATCAATATTTTAAATGCTAGTTTTCTGGCCATGCATCGCGCGATAGACAAATTAGGTATTTCTCCCGAACTACTCTTAATTGATGGAAATCGATTTAACGCTTACCTTGAAACGGAACACGAATGCATCATTAAAGGTGATGGAAAATACCTTTCAATTGCTGCTGCATCTGTTCTTGCTAAGACATATCGAGATGATTTCATGGAGGATTTACACCAAGAGTTCCCTGTTTATTGTTGGGACAAAAACAAAGGATATCCGACAAAAAAACACAGGATAGCAATATTAAACAATGGCGCCTGTAAATACCACCGAAAAACATTTACCCTACTTCCGGCCAATCAACTTTCCCTTTTCGAATGAAAAAATTCAATATTCGATGCTACGCAATAATCATCAACGATAGGAATGAAATATTACTGTCAGATGAGTTTTTAGGCAAACACTTCTTTACGAAGTTTATAGGTGGTGGGCTCGAATTTGGAGAAGGCACAAAAGACTGTGTTCTAAGAGAAATCAAAGAAGAAATTGGACTTGAAGCAAGCGTCGATGAACTTTTCTATGTGAACGACTTCTTTCAAGAATCGGCTTTTAACTCCAGTGAGCAAATTGTAAGTTTTTACTTTACAATAAAGACAATTGATTATCACTTAATTCCCATTGCTGCCGATTACCATGGTACGGAGAAAAAAGGTGAACGATTTCGTTGGCTTTCCATTGATGAATTATCCGTCAATGCTGTTACGTTCCCTATAGATAAAGAAGTTGTGAAAAAAATAAACAAAACGTTTGGTAATTTGCAAGCCAACTAATTTAAGCTCAGCTGCCGCGTATTTCTTTGGGAAATACACCTTCAAAATCCCCGTAAAGTAATTATACAGCTATTTCAAGTCTAAAGGAAATTCCGCTGAAATTAAGTTAAGTTAATGAACAATACACTTCCGTTATTTTAACTTTTCATTTTCGCGGTGTCTATTCTCATCCCGTTTGGTCTTTTTTTTGAAGTTTTCTGCCATCGCTTTTTCTAAGTCGATACCGGTTTGATTTGCCAAACAAACTAGCACAAAAAGAACGTCTGCAAGCTCTTCTCCCAGGTCTTTTCCTTTATCACTTTCCTTTTCACTTTGTTCGCCATAACGCCTCGCCATAATACGAGCGACTTCCCCTACCTCTTCCATGAGCATTGCAGTATTCGTCATTTCATCGAAATAACGAACGCCATACTCATTGATCCAATCATCTACCTTTTTTTGTAAGCCTTCTATCGTCATAATTCAACTTCTAATTAATTACTCCTTATTCTTAGAATCTATACTAATTGTTACTGGCCCATCATTGATTAAAGCAACTTTCATGTCTGCTCCAAATTCTCCGGTTTCAACTTTAGTTCCAGAATTTTTCTCTAAAGAATCAATAAAGTATTGATACAATGGAATAGCGACATCGGGTCTTGCAGATTTAATATAACTCGGTCGGTTCCCTTTTTTTACTGATGCGTGAAGCGTAAATTGACTAATCACCAAAAATTGACCTCCAATGTCTTTAGAATTAAGATTCATCTTTCCTTCCTCATCATTAAAAATTCTAAGTCCAATAATTTTTTTAATCAACCAATCAGCGTCTTCTTTTTTGTCTTCATGCTCAATCCCTAGTAATATAAGCATTCCATGCTCGATTTCACCCTTCAATTCTCCTTCTGATTGAACCATCGCCGAACTCACTCTTTGAATGACTATTCTCATGCGAAATCATTTTTTCTATGGATATCATTTTCATCTTCCTCCATCAATTGCATGTAGGTTGAATATCGACTTTCATCAATTCCACCACTTTCTACGGCATCTTTAACGGCGCACTTAGGTTCATTGAGGTGTTGACAATTATTGAACTTACATTCTCCTAAAAGTGATCTCATTTCTGGAAAATAGTGAGAAATAACGGCCTTGTCTAAATCAACAATCCCGAAAGCTCTAATTCCTGGAGTATCTATAATATAACCTCCAGATTGAAGTTTATGCATTTCAGCAAAAGTAGTTGTATGTTTCCCCTGATTATGTGCTTCAGAAATTTCTCCAACTGTGATATTCAGGTTTGAATCTAGTGCATTCACCAAAGTACTCTTCCCTACTCCACTATGACCTGAAATCATGACCTGTTTTCCATTTATTTCATCCTTTAAAAAGGCAATTTGCTTTGGATCTAATGCAGATATTTTATGACCTTGATACCCAATTCTTTCATACATATCAATTAAAGCATCTACATACTCTAGGTCATCTGCTGAATAATTATCGATTTTATTAAAAAGCAATTTTGTTGGAATGCGGTATGATTCTGCTGAAACTAGAAAACGATCTATAAATGCAAGATGGGTTACTGGAGAATGTATTGTAACTAACAAATAAGCGCAATCGACATTCGCGGCAATTATTTGTTTCTGCTTACTTAGATTAGTTGATTTCCGAACAATATAATTTCTTCTTTCATCATAACTCTCGATAAGCCGATTGCCTTCTTCATCAATTGTCTCATTAAGAGAAATCACATCTCCGACAGATATTGGATTCGTAGATTTTAATCCATCCAAACGCATTTTACCACGTATTCGACAATTAACAATTGAGCCATCATTTAATTCTACAGTGTACCACTTTCCTGTCGATTTTAATACAAGTCCTTTTTCTGACATAAAGTAAAAGTAATCAAGAATGAAGAACTGTGAATGATGAATAGCATTTTTAATTTGAGAATGCCGCTTAGATTGGCTGAATTAGTCTAACTCTTAATGAATCGTTTTGTACTTGTTCTCCTATTCATCTTCATTTGCACAATATATACGCCCGATTGAATCGATGAAAGATCAACTTTTGTTGTCTTTGCTTGAATATTGCTCTGGAAAATCATTTTTCCTGTGATGTCAGTAATCAAAACTGCTTCATGAGTTTCGTCAGTTGAAATGACTAAATCATTTAGAACGGGGTTAGGATAAATAATGAAATTGTTGTCATCCAGCTCATCCATTCCTAGAGCGCAAGAAATTGAAGTGCTTGCTACTTCTTGGAGAACTCCGTTAGAGATACTCCAGTTTTCCCATATCCCACCAGTTCCTGTTGACCAATCTGCAAGATTAAATGTTTTCGAGCCATCCATAGTCGCCTGAATGTGATACACTTTTAATGCTTCACCATTCCTATCCCAATTCAAAGGTGTGTCAGGAGAACAATCTTCTGGCGTGTAGTCTGGTAATTCACAATTCGGCTGAATAAAATAGACATTTTCATCGTAAGCTGGCCATTCTCCATAGGCTCGAGCCATTCCATTTTCATCAATACAAACAGCGGTATATTCATCACAGGCTATACCTTTTCCAACTACTCCATAATCTGTTAATATTCGAGCTAAAAAAACTGCTTGTCTTCCTTTTCTGTTAGGATTATCGTAATGTGTATCTGTAACAACATCTTCCAAGTAATCATTTTTAAGAAATGTTGTGGAATCTACAGTTACATCAAAGTCGTATGGATTAGTAAGAGCCGTTGCGGATGTTACAGTCCCATTTTCTGCTGAAAAATAATACTTTCCTTGTATTGCCATTCCAGCGCTCGTACCCCCAATAACAATATTTCGTTGTGCCAAGCCTAAATTGATTAAACTATCTACAGGCGTATTTCTCCAGTAGGACACATAATTCGATTGATCACCACCGGCAAACCAAATAGCTTCTGCTTTTTGGATTCTTTCTTGAACATAGCTATCATTTGACGCATTAGAATTATTAAACACAATTGTTTCAACAGAATTAACGGTTACACCTAATTGGGAAAACATGTAATCATTGTACCCATCTGAGCCGCTTGTTCGAAGAACGAGTACATCTCCTCCATTAGCTCTTTGTAGGAACCATTTCATGGCTTCATCATGTTCTGTCGCCCCCCCCATTAAACAAACACCACCTTGTGGAAATGCTCCATAATCTAGAGGGGATCCTGTAAAGTAACTCGTATAGTTTTGACTGATTCCCACAATTGGGAATAATATAAAAAGTAGTAACATCGTTTTCATAATAGCAAGATACTTAAATAAAGTATAACCAGATAAGGTTGTTCTTAATCTATCCTCTACTATTAATGGTACCTGTAGGCTTTTTCTTATTTCAAAGTAACAACACTCTCCCCAATAACAATTGAGTAATATCGCTCTAAACTAATAAAAGCGACACTTTAACAGAAGTACCCTTTGTATTATTTAAACTACAGGTAATCTTTCCATTGTAGAACTTGATAAGGTTTATACTGGTTATTAAGCCAAGTCCTACACCCTGTTGTTCTAGTTTTGCTCTGTCAAACTGAGAAAAAGCCCCTATGGATTCTTTTGTTTTATCATCAATTCCTAATCCACTTTCGGTAATCGTAATGTGAACATGAGTATCATCAGTTTGGGCATCAACTTCTACTGCATCACCTTTGTTTGACATGGGTGATCAGAGTGTATACTCTATTCCTTTATTTTTGCTTAAATTTATCATCTCAATCAGAAATATATCACACATGAAAATGAATGCAAACAATCGATTTGTTCGGTTATCTCTAGTAACACTTACATTACTAATGTTTTCTTCGTCAGCAACATTTGCACAAAGGAAGAAATCTAAGAAAAATACTCCGCAAGCACAGAACTTAAAAAAAACAGGCCCGAAGCCTTACTCTAAAGTTATAACAAAAGACGCCGTTTCTGATATAGGTTTGTTTTCTGTTCACAGAGTTGACGAGAAGCATTACTTTGAATTACCAAAAGATTTATTAAACAAAGAAATATTAGTCGTAAGTCGGATTTCAGGACATGTAAATGGATTAAACTTTGGTGGAGCTGGAATGAAATCTAGACCACAGCAGGTTATTCGATTTGAGCAGCTCAATGAAAAGATTCTTATGCGCTCTGTTTCTTATAATAATGTAGCGGAGGAAGGAACACCGATTTATACATCAGTAATCAATAATAATTTTGAACCAATCATTAGCACATTTAATATTGCCGCATATTCAAAGGATACATCATCTGTTGTTCTTGATGTGACAAGTTTGTTTACATCAGATGTAGAAATGATAGGTGCATTACAGAGCTATGAAAGAAAGCGTTTTAAAATAAGAGGTTTGGATAAAACTCGGTCATTGATTACTGAGATGAATGCCTTTCCAGAAAACGTACAAGTTAAACACATACTAACATATAGAGGAGATGCATTGCCTGACAATCAAACTACAGGAACACTTTCAATTGGAATGACTCAATCATTCATACTTCTCCCTGAAGACAAGATGCAATCGCGTTATTCGGATGAACGTGTCGGGTTTTTCTCTTTGAGAAAAATCGATTATGGTTCAGATGAACAAAAGGCCGCAACACAAAAGTTAATTACTAGATGGAGATTGGAGCCAAAAGATTGGGCAGCATATAATCGAGGAGAATTAGTAGAGCCTATTAAACCTATTGTTTATTACATTGACGCTGCTACACCTGAAAAATGGAAAAAGTATATTAAAATGGGGGTAGATGATTGGCAAAAGTCATTTGAGAAAGCAGGATTTAAGAATGCAATAAGAGCAGAGTATGCTCCAACCCCTGAAGAAGACCCAGAATGGTCTCCTGAAGACGTTCGTTACTCAGTGATTAGATACATTGCGACAGACATTCAAAATGCTCAAGGTCCACATGTACATGATCCAAGAACTGGAGAAATTCTTGAAAGTGATATACTATGGTATCACAACATAATGAACCTTTTAAGAAACTGGTATTTTATTCATACTGCTGCAGTTAATCCTCAAGCACAAAATGTAAAATTTGATGATAAAGTAATGGGGCAATTAATTCGTTTCGTTTCGGCTCATGAGGTAGGACATACGCTCGGTTTACCGCACAACATGGGATCGAGTGCTGCTTATTCAGTAGACTCGTTGAGATCTCCTTCATTTACATCAACACATGGCACAGCTCCTTCAATAATGGATTATGCCAGATTCAATTATGTTGCTCAACCTGGAGATGGTGTTACTAATTTTTTTCCAGGAATAGGTGAATACGACGATTGGTCTATCGAATTTGGTTATCGATTAACTGGAGAAAATGTAACTGCTGAAGAAGAAGAAGAAACGATTAATAAGTGGATTCTTGAAAAGGCAGGGAAACCTGAATTCAGATTTGGAAGACAGCAAGGTGAGTCAATTGATCCTTCGGCACAAACCGAAGATTTGGGAGATGATGCTATTAAAGCAAGTGACCTTGGGATAGAAAATCTAAAGAGAATTGCTGATAAATTATTGGAATGGGGTACTGAAGATGGTAAAGATTACGCTGATTTAAGTGAACTATATAGTGCAATGGCAGGACAATTCAATCGCTATATGGGTCATGTTTCCAATAATATTGGAGGAGTTGAAGGAGACACGAAAACAACTGATCAAGCAGGAGCAGTTTATACGCCAACATCAAAGGAGAAGCAACAACGCGCCGTAGATTTCTTAAATCGTCAATTGTTTGACACCCCTAAATGGATGATTGATACTGAAATTTTGGACAGAATTGAGGCATCAGGAAATGTAAATAGGATTATGAAAATTCAAACACGTACATTGAACGGTGTTTTGTCTAACAATCGTCTAATTCGTATGATTGATAATGAGGCTGCTAATAAAAATGAGGCCTATACAGCTTCGGCTCTATTTTCTGATTTACACAAAGGGATTTGGACCGAATTGAAATCGGGTAAGAAAATTGAAGTTTATCGAAGAAACCTACAGAAAGCGCATATCCAACGCTTAGAATTTTTACTCACTTCGAAGAATATAGAATTTACGAATTCAGATATCCCTTCATTATCTCGCGCATCGCTTGAAAAGTTAAAGACAGAAGTGAAAGTATCTATAGGAAGACAGACTGGGGTTTCAAGAGATCATTTAAAAGATGTTCTTGTTCGTATTGAAGATGCTTTGGAGGGACATCGTGTCTATTAAATTTTTGAGATATTTTAAATCTCTTCTATTAATGGTACCTGTAGACTTTTTCTTATTTCAAAGTAACTACACTCTCCCCAATAACAATTGAGTAATATCGCGCTAAACTAATAAAAGCGACACTTTAACAGAAGTACCCTTTGTATTATTTAAACTACAGGTAATCTCTCCGTTGTAGAACTTGATAAGGTTTATACTGGTTATTAAGCCAAGTCCTACACCCTGTTGTTCTAGTGTTGCTCTGTCAAACTGAGAAAAAGCCCCTATGGTTTCTTTTGTTTTATCATCAATTCCTAATCCACTGTCGGTAATCGTAATGTGAACATGGGTATCATCTGTTTGAACATCAACTTCTACTGCATCACCTTTGCTTGAGAATTTAAAGGCATTGTCTAAAATGTTTTCAATTATTATTTCAAAATGACTTGAAGAAATTTTTGCGCTAAATAATTCAGGTGTTTGTTTAAGGTCAGATAATCGATTGTATTTCTTTGCAATAATATTGCTTTGATTGGCTACAATTAAATTGCCCATTTCGGTTTCCTCATTATGCAATGCTTCTGTATTCTCATTATTATTTAATAATAACTCAACTTCTGTATAGTAAATAAACTTTTTGACTGTATGTAAAAGCCTATTTCCTGATTCATTAATCGCTGTCACAAAACTTTTCACTTCAGCTTCATTTATTTTGTAATTTGGATCAAGCATAAGATTCGAGAATCCTATAATACCGTTAAGGGGCGTAAGTAATTCATGAGGAATTGCACTCGTAATATTATATTGTAAAGTTTTAAATGATTGTTTTAAAGATTCCTTTCTATCAGCTTCTTTTTTCAATCTACTTTTAATCGAACTTACAAGTAAATCACTTTGAAATGGTTTAGTAATATAATCATCTGCTCCTAATATCATTCCTCCTCGAACATTTTCAGTAGCTGCTTTTGATGTTAAAAAAATGAAGGGTGTATCTTTTAAATCAATGTCAAGTCTAAGTTCTTCATATACCTGATAGCCATCTTTGAGAGGCATCATAATGTCACATAATATAAGATCAGGGAGGTGTTCTTTGGCTTTGTCAATACCTACTTGCCCATTTTCTGCCGCAATTACCTGCATCCCTTCAAAAGTTAAAATTTCCACAAGTACTTCACGTAAACTAAGGGTATCTTCTATGACTAAAATTTTTGCTTCGTTCTTAATTATCATCTTTTATTTATATTATATTGAATTCAGACAGTAGGTAGAATTACCCTAAAATTAGAGCCTTTATCAATTTCACTTTCAACTTCTATTTTTCCTTTATGTAAATCTAATGCTTTTTGTAAAATAACTAATCCCAGACCAGTACCTGAAATTTCACCTACGTTTTTACCTCTATAAAAAGGTTCAAACAACATTGCAATGTCTTCTTTTGAAATTCCAACACCATAATCTTTAAAAGAAAAACTAATTCCAGTTGGTTCTTTTTTTATGCTTATTTCAATTTGTTTATCCTCACCTGAATATTTTATAGCATTACTAAGAAGATTATTGACAACGTGTTTAATCCATTTTTTATCTGCCGGAATCATGATTATAGGCGTGGAGATATTATAAATTATGGTTCTGCTTTTGGGTTCACTGAGTTGGTATTCAGTAATAATCTCCTTTATTAGGCTAACAATATCCAAGGAAACTGGATTAAAGTCTAATTTTTGAGCATCTGATTTTCCAATAATTAAAATATCTTCCAGCATGACAGTCATATCTAAAACTTCACTTTTTATTTTCCCTAAGCGCTCGTTAATATCATCTCGACTAAGCTTATCGAAGTACCTCAGAATAATATCTGAGTTTGCATTTATGGCTGCAAGAGGTGTTCTGAATTCATGCGATACCATCGAAACAAAATTAGTTTTAAGTATACCCAATTCCTTTTCACTTTCTAATGATTTTTCAATTTCTTTGTTTTTTTCCTTTGTTATTTGTAGGAGTGAAAAGTTTGTTTCCTTTTGTTTAATTAGGTTTTTTAGAAAATAGGTAGTTGCACTAAAAATTACTGCAGATGGAACTCCTATATTCATTAGGTAAAAAATTGTGCGCGCATTTTCAGTGACCTTAAGTCCATCCATAGAAAAAGTTGGAACACCAATTGATGTAATTCCAAGAATTAGAATGAACATTACCATCCAGATTCTTGCGTCTTTCTCATTTAGAAATAGAAGCGCACCAATTGGACCTAAAAAACACCAAGCTATAACAAAGCCTGAATTATGAATTGACCCTAAACTCCACTGAATGAAAGCTGTTACCCATGTAATACATGCTAATTGCCCGTATACTAAAATCTTATAATTGCGTGTAAAGTGGGAGATAAAAATAGATGAAATCACTATTACAACGAATATTAAAGGAAGGACTGTAGTCAGCCCAAATCCAAAGAAAAAGTAATAAATGCTACTCCAAGCTAAGCCACAAAAGCTACAACAAATAGAAATTATTAAAATCAGAGACTTGGCAAATTTTATATCGCCGGAATCCGAAGCATTAAAGCAGTATTTGGAAATTAGAGTTTTCAATTTATTTATATTAAAGTAAGCATTTGTACCAAGTTACTTAAAACGATTATAGTTGTTTAGGTTTACTGGTTCTAATAAGCAAGTTAAACTTAGTAAGCTTCTGTTTGTTTCTGTTAAATTATTTTTTAATTAACGTTTAAACGTCAGGTCAAAACAGCTGCCTTCTCCCAATATGGATTTAGCTTCAATTTGCCCTTGGTTAATTTCAGTATATTCTTTTGCGATACTCAAGCCTAATCCAGTTCCTTTAATGTCTATCACATTGTTCGCACGAAAAAAGGGGTTAAATAGTTGTGGCATTTCAACTTCAGGAATACCTATGCCATAATCTTTTATGGACATTACAAGCTCTGTTGGTTTAAAAGATATGATTAGCTCAGGGTTATTTTTTTCTGCAGAATACTTAAAAGCATTACTGATTAAATTTGACAATGCATGTGTTAGTAAATTAGAATCCAGGATTACATTGTATGGTTCTCCTATAAGTTGAAACTCTAAGATTCTTCCATCCATTTGGATCGAATTAAATTGTTTAACCATTGCATTGCAAAATTGAACCAGATCTAACTCTTGGGGAACATAAGCAAGGGTTCCAGAGGTTAGTTTTCCTAAAATAAGAACATCATCCATTAGTTTCGTCATTTTAGCAATTTCTCCTTTAATACGACCGGTTACTTTTGTATACTTTTCTATATCCTTATTCTCACTTCTATCGGCTAACATTAAAAGTAATTCTGTATTTGACTGAATAACCGCCAATGGAGTTCTAAATTGATGTGATGCAGTAGATACAAAGCTGGATTTTAAGTCTCCTAACTCTATTTCTTTAAGCAATGATATCTTTAACTTCTTTTCACTATTGATCAACTCTATTGTTCGTTGTTTTTCTTTTAAAAGCGAATTTTCTAATTGTAATTCGTTTGTCCTTAATTCCTTTGTTCTTTCTACAACTTTCACTTCCAATTCATCCTTTAAATCAATAAGACTCTTTTCCTTTTGATTTACTTGATTGATGAAATCTGTAATATCAGTACTGTAAATATTTATATAAAAAAATTCTTTAACATATACCAATGTTAGCGAATAATGCCTTTTATTTCTCGTCTCAATAACCGTTAATGGCTTCCCGCTTGCTTGGGCTTGCTTGAAGTGGCCTTTTAAAACTGTATCATTTAAATTGTTTCCTTCTATCTTAAAATCGGAGAGGAAATGAATAGTACTCGCTGCATTATTATATAAAAGTTTAAATTTTTCATTGAACCTTAAAATTGAATTTGGATTCTCTGACGGAAATTTGGATATTTCTCCAATATCTTTTTGAGCTTTTTTTAATTCTTCATTTTTTTTAAATAAATTGTTTGAAATATTTTTTGATTCGGTTATATCTCTAAGGGAGATCTGAAAAAATTGTCCCTTACCGTAGGGCAATTTTTTAGATAAAAAAGAAACGTACCTCAGGATTCCAGACTTGGTTTCTATTTGCGCATCAAAATTTGTTAGAACAACTTTTTTCAAGTAAGCAAATTTACTTTCTATATTTTTCTTTTCACCTTTTGGAAATAAATCAACTATGGTAAGTAGGCGAATAGCTTCCTTAGAAAAACCAAGCAGCGATGTTGCCATTTCATTTGAATCAACAAACACATTTAAATGAGTATCATAAATTAAAATTGCATCAGCTGAATACTCAAACAAAGCAACATGCTTTTCTCGAGAAACCTGAAGCTCCTGCCCAAGCATAGTGATACCAAGAATTAAGGCATCGATATCATCCAGCGCTGGAGAAGTAGCAACTTTATAGTCGTAATTACCTCTCGACAATTGAATTAAAAATTCTTGTATTTGATCAAATCTTTTATCCACTTACACTTTCATTAATTTCCAATTGTTCATATAGCCATTCAATCGCGGTATCTTTTTCGTTAAAAATTTTCATTATTGTTCTTGAATTCTTAAATCCAAGAAAGAAATTAGCAATGATTCTGGTGTAAAATGAATCTACGATTAATGCAACGCTAATATTGCGTGGGTTGTCATTCTGTACTTTCGAATACCAGTCCCTCGCTTCTTTTGAAATACTCTTAATATTCGCCATTTCAATAATTGTTCCAAAGTGGCCAGCTTCCTTCATCAATTCTTCGGATAGCTCCATATCTTCTTTAGCATCCTCTATCTTAATTTCAGCATTCTCTTTGCACTCTACGAATATAATATCCTCTCCTATTAGCCATGCTTTACTGCATCTAGTTTGGTGCTCGCGAGCTACTTTTAGTAGTTTATAAAAATTTTCTGTACTCATAAAACAATTTATTTAAATGTAATTAACATTGACTATTCGTAATGATTATAATTGGAGTCCTGTTCGAAGTCTCCTTCAACTCCTCAAGTATATAGAAGGCAATACTTTTCGCTCTTATGTATAGTATGCAAGAAGCCGCAAACTTAAAAATCAGCGACTTAGCAAATCTTATATCTTCAGTTCCTGAGGCATTACAGCAGTATTTGGAGGGTAGTGTTTTCAATTTACTTCTATTAAAGTGACGTTTTACTAAAATACTTAAAACAATTCTAATTGTTTTGATTTATTGAATCTAATTGAGCGAGTTAAACCTATTAACCTTTTATTCTTTTCTGTTAAGTTCATTTTTAATTAGCGTTTAAATTTCAATTCAAAGCAACTGCCTTCTCCAAGTATGGATTTAGCGGAAATTTGCCCTTTGTTTATTTCAATGTATTCTTTTGCAATACTCAAGCCTAATCCTGTACCTTTAATTTCCATTGCATTTTTAGCACGGAAAAAGGGTTGAAACAAGTTTGAAGTTTCTTTTTTCGGAATACCTATTCCATAATCCTTTATTGACATAATAAGTTCTTTTGGTTTAAAGAATATTGTCAGTTCAGGGTTATCTTGTCCTACAGAATACTTAAAAGCATTACTGATTAAGTTTGACAATGTATGCCCTAGTAGTTTAGAATCCAGGGTTACATTGCATGGTTCTCCAACAATCTCAAATTCTAAAATTCTTCCATCTTCTTGTATCAAATTAAATTGGTTAATGATTGTTTTGCAAAATTCAACCAAATCAAGCTCTTGAGGATTATAATGCACGTTTCCAGAGGTTAATTTCCCTAAAACAAGAACATCATCCATCATTTCAGTCATTTTAGCAATTTCTCCTGTAATACGACCGGTTATTTTTTTATACTTTTCTACTTCTTGATTATCAATTCTGCCGACTAACATTAGGAGCAATTCTGCATTTGACTGAATAATCGCCAATGGAGTTCTAAATTGATGTGATGCAGTTGAAACAAAACTCGTTTTAAGCAGGCCTATTTCTTTTTCACGTTCTAATTCTATGGCAGCTTTTTGCACTTTATAATTCAGCTGCAGGTAAGCATTTTTGTTATTTTTTACAATATTTTTTAATTCCTCTTCCAGTGCATAATGTTTCTTTAAATCAGACAATGATTCTTTGTACTTGCATTGTTGTTCTCTAATCCCAGAAAGATGCAGCATGAGAGCAGAAATCTTTGGCTTCAGGTTTTTTTCCTCGGAAATTTCTAACGCTTGTAATAATTTAATTTCTGCCTCAGAAAAATTCTTTTTTACAATATCAATTTGCGCCAATGAAATAAAACTGGAGACAACTGCAGGCATTGCATTATTTTCAGACCTTATTTCATAACTTTTTGAAAACAGACTATAAGCCTTGTCGTAGTTTTTATTTATTTGCTCCAACATTCCCAATTCATGAAAGGCCCTGGCCTCAACCATCCAGATATTATTTGTTTGACTATAGAGCAGCGTCTCTTCAAACAGTATTGCTGCTTTTTCTAATTCCTGTTGTTTTTTATAAACTGAAGCAAGACCGATATTGATGTATGCAACTACACTAAAATCAGATTCATGATCAAGTGAATTCTTACTTAATTGATAATGGTAGAATGAATCTTCAATTTCGTCAAGATCAAAATAAAAGACTCCAAGTGTCCAGTTTAATCTAATAATGGCAACTTTTGTGTTTTCTTTATTCTTAAGCTCATCAAAAGCTTGGTTAATTGTATTAAAGGCAAGCTCTACATTCCCTTTGGCCCATTCTATTAGACTTGTAATAATTACACCCAGACTGAATTCCAGATAATTCTTATTTGCTAATAATTTTTCTGAAATGGAATAAATGATTGAAATGGCTTTCTGAGGTTCATTATTGTGCCATAAAAAAAATGCGAGATAGGTTTTTAATATGTTTTTATCAGCAGCTAAATTTAATTTTTCACATATTTCTATTCCTGATTCAGCTAAATCATACGTTTTGTTATGGGTAATATTATAATTAGCCCTACAAAAGTTAATAATGTCATTTAACTTTTGAATATCATCCTCATTTCCCGATATATTTTCAGCTTCTTTCATTGTTAGTTAGTGCTGAACCTTATTTCAAAACAGCTACCTTCTCCCAATGTCGATTTAACAGCAATCTGCCCTTTGTTAATTTCAGCGTATTCTTTGGCGATATTCAAGCCTAACCCAGTACCTTTGATTTCTGTCACATTGTTCGCACGAAAAAAGGGTTGAAATAGATTTGATAGCTCAGCTTCCGGAATACCTAGACCATAATCTTTTACTGACACTAAAATTTCTTTTGATTTAAAATTGATCGTCAATAGAGGATTTTTATTGCCTACGGAATACTTAAAAGCATTACTTACAAGATTAGACAATGAATGCGTTAGTAATTGAGGATCGAGTGTTACATTGCATGGTGCTCCTACAATCTCAAAATCTAAAATTCTTTCATCCACTTGTATTGAATTAAATCGTTCAATCAATTCATTACAAAATTCAACCAAATCTATCTCTTGCGGAACATAAGGAACATTTCCAGAGGTTAATTTACCTAAAACAAGAACCTCATCCATAAGTGCAGTCATTTTAGTAATTTCTCTTTTAATACGCCCAGTTATTTTTTCATTCTTTTCTGGTTCAATTTTTTTACCAGTGCTGGCTAAAATATTAAATAATTCCACATTTGCCTGAATAACCGCTAATGGCGTTCTGTATTGATGTGATGCCATTGAAACAAAGCTGGTTTTAAGTAACCCCAGTTCCTTCTCTGTGTCTAATGACTTTTTCAGTTTTTTATTCTGAAGCTGAACTAATTTTTTTTGCTTTTCAACTATTTTTCTTTGCGATTCTATTTCATTCCTTTTTACTAATAATTCTTCATTTATTTGATTCAATTCTTTATTCGTTTTATCAGCAGTATTTTTTTGAGCCTCGATGACTGATTTTTGATTGGAAGTTATCTTAAATCGATTATAAATGAATACTCCAAAGATTAAAGTCAAAAATAAGCCTCCAAACAAGTAGAAACTTTTTTGTTCCGCAAGCTCTTTCTTTTCACGTTCATTATTGACTTTTTCTTGGCTAACTTCTATAAGATAGGCATTTTTTATACTGTCCTTAGCCACTTTTTTATCGTATTCATATTTTGCGTCTTGTCTAACTATTTCTTTGCCAATATTTTCTCTTCGTATTTCATCTTTGGTTTCTATAAAAAGAGTAAACATATCTAGTGCTTCCTTCGGCTTATTAATAGCTTTGTAAAACTTAGACAAATTTTGCGCAGCTTCCATAATTTTCTCTTTTGCACCAATTTCTTGAGCAATTTTTAATGCCCTATGTGCAAAGGAAATTGCTTTTAGTGTTAAATTTTGTTTGAAATGAATCTTAGCAATTAAATTTAGTGAAGCTGATTCGTTTAGACGATCATTTAATTTCACATGAGTCTTTAAAGCTTTATTTATATAATCCAAGGCAGTATTATAATGCCCTAAGTCGAATTGAATACAACCAATGTCATAATTTACTAGGGCATTGAGATTCTCTTCATAGCCGTCGTTAGCGATTAGTGCTTGTTCAAAATTACTAAGTGCATCTTTATAGTTGCCTTGATTCATGTAAGCAACTCCAATATTAACAAGAGCATGGGATTCTCCCATTTTATCTCCGAATTCAATTTGAATTTTCAAACTTCTATTGTAATATTCAAGGGCTGATTTATAGTCTTTGTCTTCTTTATATATTAGCCCTATATTATTCAAGGTGCTTGCTATTCCGCTTTCATTTTTAAGATTTTCTTCAATTTTCAGACTCTTTAGATAATACTTTAAGGCATCTGAATATTCCCCTTTATCCTGATAAACTGCACCCATATTATTAAATACAGAAGCAATGCCTTCTTGATTTCCAGAAGTAATTCGCAGTTTTAGACATCGCGAGAAGTAATCAAGAGCTTCCTCATAGTTATCTACAAAATATTTTGAAAGTCCTTGTAAAAGTAATGCCGTTGACATTCTATAATTTAACTTTTCCTGTTTCGCAAACTTATAGTATTCTTGTGCTAAAATATAAGCTGAATCAGGGCTATTATATAAGAAGTAATTTACAATATAATTTTTGTAAGCATCAGCTCTTGTAGTGTCTTCAAGTTCATTATTATTCCATATAGTTAATAAACTGTCAATTTGTTTTTTCTCCTCTATACTAAAATCTTGAGTCATACCACTAAAAGAGTTTAGAAGAAATAATAGGTAGATTATCTTTTTCATGCTACTAATGTAATAATTATTTATCCTGCGGAAAATGTCCCCTGTTTAAATGCATCTAACTATTAATTAGATTTTTAAGTTGTTTTAAGCTTTGTCCATAGAGCTCCTTTTCCAACTCTTTATACGATCGTTTACTCATGCTTTCATAGTGTCTTAAATCCAATAGATGAGTTATATCCAATACCCTTTTATTTTTAGCTGCTAATTGCATTTACAGTTAGTGTTTAAACTTTATTTCAAAGCAACTCCCTTCTCCTAATGTCGATTTAACGGAAATCTGACCCTTGTTAATTTCAGCGTATTCTTTTGCGATATTCAAGCCTAACCCAGTACCTTTAATGCCTATCACATTGTTCGCACGAAAAAAGGGTTGAAATAGATTTGATAGTTCAGCTTCTGGAATACCTAGACCATAATCCTTTACTGACACTAAAAGTTCTTTTGGTTTAAAATCGACCTTCAATAGAGGGTTTTTATTGCCTACAGAATACTTAAAAGCATTACTTATTAGATTAGAAAATGTGTGCGTTAGTAATTTAGGGTCAAGGTTTACAATATATGGTTCTCCTTCAAACTTAAAATCTAAAGTTCTCCCATCGTCTTGTATCAAATTAAATTCTTCAACCAATTGATTGCAAAAATTAACAATATCTATCTCCTTAGGAGCAAAATCGATGTTTCCAGAGGTTAATTTACCTAAAATAAGAACTTCATCCATCAGCTCTGTCATTTTAATAATTTCATTTTTAATACGCCCAGTTATTTTTTCACTCTTTTCTGGTTCAATTTTTTTGCCGGCGCTAACTAATATATTAAACAATTCTGTATTTGCCTGAATAACCGATAATGGTGTTCTAAATTGATGTGATGCCATTGAAACAAAGCTGGTTTTTAGTTCACCTAACTCTTTTTCTTTAAGTAAGGATACTTTTAACTTATTTTCACTATCAACCAATTCTATTGTCCTAACTTTTTCTTTTGATAATGATTGTTCTAAATTTTTCACTAAACCATCATTGGTTTCTTTGTGCTGCATTAAATTCTTCTTAAGGGTATTTAAAGAATTGTTTAAAACACTTATTTCATTTTTCCCTTTAGTCCATGTCAATTCTGATGTGTAATTCTCCTTGCTTAATTCAGCTGCAAATCGACTTGCTGTTCTTAATGGATTAGTAATTAAGAGGAAAAAGAGGGAGCTTAATACCAGTAATATAAGATTTGCTAAAATCGTTAAATGAAATATTGGTTTATTAAGGTCCTGAAGTTTTTTTGCATCCGCTGTCTTGGAAATCCCTATAATGATCTTTCCCTTAATTATTTCCGTCTCAAGAGCAGATTCGTTTAAGTAATAAGTAACTGAGTCGAAGAAAGGCCTATTTTTGGTTAAAGAATCCGGAAAGCATTTAAATAGTTTAGATTCCTCAGCGTCATCATCTTGCTCCAATATGGCAATAAATGCATATCTATTGTCATTAGAAATTTGATTAATTGTTTCTTCAATAATCTGAAAGTCGTTCGATTTAATAGCCAGTTCAATACTGAGCGAAGAAGACTTTGCCATAGATTCTAGTTCAGTTTTAGCGTGTTCTTCTAATAGCTTATAATTTATATTACTATAATAATAACTAAGAGGTATTGAAAGGAGTAAACCTGCAATTGAAAAAAGAATCCACATTCGAAATGCGAAGCTATTGAATAGGCTTTTCATAAGCTCGATTTAGTTATCTTAACTTTAAATTCAGCTGGTATTTCCCCTTTATAATCAACTAATACTCCAATGGCTCCTTTATTTTTCGTTATTAAGCGCAAAACTTCTTCATTATCTTCAGCAAATATCGGTGCATCGGTTCTACCTTGAAAAACAACACCCAACCAGAATTTTTTAACTCCTTTAACGGATTTATTATACACTTGCTTAGCAATGTATTCAGCATTTCCGTTCTCACTAAAATTTAGAACAATAAGTACTGTATTTCCATTTCTCCAGTTATTGATCTTTCCTTTAAGTATCGCATCAACATCGCTTTTGCTGAACGACTTTTGATCTATAGAATTTCCGCAAATTTTTATTCTTGAGGAATAACCTTGTCCGAAACAGTTCCCATTGATCAGGAAGAAAAATGCAGCTGCAACGAAAACCGAAATAGTTGATTTAATAAATTGCATAAGATAATTGTATTGAAAATTCGTATCCATTTGGAGCCTGGTTGCTTGAATTTGACATGTTTTGGATGGCTGTATATCTTTCCAATTGACATTTAAGGTTTAATGCGGGACTAAACTCGTGTTTATAACCAATCCCAAATTTTAATTGATTAAATGGTCCAATAAACAAGTCATTCTCGGCAGATTGCAATAAATCAAGTAAAACAAAAGGAGTATGCTTCTCTTTAATGTTGTATCCAATATAGAGGTAATTACTATAATTATAGGCCGTCCCAAGACTATCTGTTGTTGTAATAGCAGTACTGAATTCATTCAATATTTCTAGAGATTTCTCAAATCGGGCAAAGGAAAAACTGAGTAATTGGTAATCTAAAGTGCCTTCATAATTAGAAGCAGCGTTTTGTTGTTCCGAATGCTGATGATGTAAAGCGTTGACATCCTTTAGATGGCTGTAATAATAGGAAGCTCCTATTCGCATACCTTCTACAGGCTTAATGTGCATAGCACTAGTAAACGAGGGGTTTGTCCCATCGATCCCATGACCAGATGATGACTGAATATCGTATCCGAAGTTTAATTTCCCAATATTCTGTCCTTGTGCGCGAATTCCCAAAGAGTGAATCGGAATGAAGTAAGAGAAGGAAAGGGGTCTATCCGCAGTTGGATAAAAGATCCTAGCATGGAAATACACATCGTTCCAGTAATTAATCGGAGTGTGCATTTGACCTATAATTACAGAATGATTTCCGAAGTAATTGTACTTAACCCTTGCTCTTCTAATCGAAGCTCTGACAGCATTTGTATGATGGTCATAATTTAACGAAAATTCTCCTAAGTACGAAAACTTTTTAGCCAATGAACCCGAGATAAACAGACTTTGCTCCCCAAGCACATAGTCGAGATCAACTTCTTCATCATCCTCGTGATATTCGACATCGTAACCAAGATGACCAAAGCCTTTGACTTGGAACTTCTTCTGTGAGAAAAGAAATGATGACGAAAAAATAATGATGACGAGGAATAAATAATTAAATTTCATATTTTTTGTTTCTTGTTTCCTTGACTTTACAAAGCAACTATTTTATATTTTTATTGTTAGTGAGATAACTTATGTTTTTTTAAATCTCATTTCAAAACAGCTCCCTTCTCCTAATGTCGATTGAACAGCAATTTGCCCTTTGTTAATTTCAACGTACTCTTTTGCAATACTTAATCCTAATCCTGTGCCTTTAATTTCTGTCACATTGTTCGCACGAAAGAAAGGTTGAAATAGTTTTGGAAATTCCTCTTCCGGAATACCTATGCCGTAATCTTTAATGGACACGACAAGCTCGTTTGGTTTAAAATGGATTGTCAAATCTGGATTTTTCTTGCCTTCAGAGTACTTAAAAGCATTACTTATTAAATTAGCCAATGAATGCGTTAGTAATTTGGGGTCTAAAGCTATATTGTATGGTTCACCTTTTATTACAAAATTTAGATGGCCTCCTTCAGTTTTAACATCATTAAATTCTTCGACTAAGTTCTCACAAAACTCAACGAAAGCTATATCTTCAGGATCATATTGGACTTTTCCAGCAGTTATTTTTCCTAAAATAAGTACATCATCCATAAGCACTGTCATTTTAGAGATTGCTTCAGTTATACGGCCGGATACTTTTTTATACTTTTCTGGTTCTATTTTTTTACCAGTGGCATTAAACATTTCGAGTAATTGTGAATTCGACTGAATAACTGCTAATGGTGTTCTAAATTGATGAGATGCGGTTGTGACAAAGATTGATTTTAATTTACCTAACTCTTTTTCACGTTCTAATGATTCTTCAAGTTCTAGCGTACGATTTTTTACTTTTATTTCTAAGTTATCGTTCAACTGATTCAGTTGGTTTTGAGCATTTTTCTCCTCAGTTATATCTCTCCACACCACATGAAGTATTTTGTCGTTGGAATTTTCAGAAGGGAGGGATGTTAATAAAACTTCTACAGGGAAAACTTCGCCATTACCCTTAACATGATCCCACTCAAACCTATTACTGCCTGTGTTGTAAGCGATTTCATTCATCTCCTTTGATTTTTCACTAGATAATTGGCCATCAGGCTGTTTCTCGGGTGATAATTCGTAAGGAGGCACATTAAAAAGCGCTGTTTTATTTTTATACCCTAGCATTGTTATTGCGGCATCGTTGCACTCAATAAATAAATTATTCTTTAGAATCAAGGCAGCATTTGCCGACTTTTCAAATAATTCGCGATAGTTCTTTTCGCTTGCTACTAATTTTAATTCTGCTTCTTTTAATTTCGTTATATCTCGGGCTATTCCCGTCATGAAAAATGGTGTGCCGTCAGTTTTTTTAAGAATTTGCGTGGTACTGTGAATCCATTTTATTTCTTTATTTAAAGTTATTATCCTATATTCTAAATCAGTAATACCCTTAGTAAACAGAGACTTACCGTTCTCTTCAACTTTTTGCTTATCATCTGGGTGAACCATCTCCATCCATAGATTTGGTCTTTCATACCAATCTGCCATGGGGAAACCGTATAAATTAACCACTGATTTACTGACATACTGCATTTGGTAATCAGGCAGGTTACGGCCCCAAACAACTTCTTCTAATGACCCCATTACAAGCTCTAATCTTTCTTTGCTAGCAATTAACAACTCTTTTTGCTTATCAATTTCTTTTGAGGCTTCTAACAAAATTTCTTTTTCTCTTAATTCTATTTTAATTTTTTTCTTCCCATTCACGAAATATATTTGAATCCCAAAAAGAAGAAACGATATCAAAATGAAATTTGCTCCATAAACATATACTATAGAACTTTCATCTTTATCTTCGGAGAAATAACTTCGTGCTGATTCATCAAGAAAACAAGCTAAGAACAGTATAAAAACTAAAGTAAAAAACCACTTTCTAGCCGTTTTGATATCATAAAAAACAAGCGCAATAAATGGGGCCGTACAGCTCCATAAAAGCATGCCACTGGACTGGCTAAATCCGCCAAGACTTAGCTGTAAAAAAAAGGGTAACACGAGAACAAGTAATACTTGTAAAAAGCGAAATATATTATATCGTTTAGTAGAAATGAAATACAAAAAGGTTATTACTGTACCAACGGCATAAATAAAGGGAATCAATCCTGAGATCACATTACCATTTCGTAAGAAGTATAATCCCCAAAGAATACTTGCCAAAGAATAAGGAATAACCATAATGGTCATGATCTTTTTCCTTAGACGTTCTTCTGGAGAATCGGAAGGAATACAACCGATTTCAATTAGCCTTTTAAGTTTTTCTCCCTTTATCATAATTTATTCCCTTCTACTTTGTTATTTACTTTTCCAACCTTTATCTCTTAAACGTTATTTCAAAACAGCTGCCCTCTCCCAATAACGATGAAGCAGAAATTTGCCCTTTGTTAATTTCAACGTATTCTTTTGCAATACTTAATCCTAATCCTGTGCCTTTAATTTCTGCCACATTATTTGCACGAAAGAAAGGTTGAAATAGTTTTGGAAATTCCTCTTCCGGAATACCTATGCCGTAATCTTTAATGGACAAAACAAGTTCATTTGGTTTAAAATCAATTGTCAAATCTGGGTTTTTCTTGCCTATAGAATATTTTAAGGCATTACTTATTAAATTAGACAATGAATGCGTTAGTAATTTAGGGTCTAAAGCTACATTGTATGGCTCACCTTTTATTACAAAATTTAGATGGCTTCCGTCAGCTTTAACATCATTAAATTCTTCGACTAAGTTCTCACAAAATTCAACCAAATCTATTTCTTGAGGGACATATTGAATACTTCCAGATGTTAGTTTTCCTAAAATAAGTACATCATCCATAAGCCCTGTCATTTTAGCGATTGCTGCTGTTATACGGCCGGATACTTTTTTATACTTTTCTGGTTCTATTTTTTTACCAGTGCCATTAAACATTTCGAGTAATTGTGCATTCGACTGAATAACCGCTAATGGTGTTCTAAATTGATGAGATGCGGTTGTAACAAAACTGGTTTTTAATTGGCCTAGCTCTTTTTCTTTATTTAGGCTGTCATCTAATTCGGCTGCTTTATACTTTAAGTCCTTATTTTTATTTTCCAAGTCCGTTTGCATTTTTAGAATAGAAGAGTTCAAAAAAAGTAATATTACGACCATAATCCCAGCAGCGGAAAATGAATTTAACATACTAACGTATTGTAAAATTTGACTGTTGATCAGATAGATTGCTTTAAAATCTGAGAAGATAAGGTATACAATAAAGTATGCAAAGCCTAAAACAATCATATAGAACACCCTATATCTGGCTTCCCAATTTGGGTATAAAAAAACAGCTGCTGGTAACACCATAAAATAGATGTTAAAATTACTTTCCCAACCAATGAAATAATTCGCTAAAATTATTCCTATAGTACAATTGATACTTGACAGAATGAAGGGAAGTAATATCCATTTATTCTTGAATAAATAGCTCCATACTAAAAATAGAAAAAATGAAATGGCTGCATAGATTAACATTTCGGGAACATCGATGAAAAAATAAAAGATGGCTAAAAGTAAATGAAGAAAAGCAGTGGAAACACAAGCGCCAATCATCGACTTTAGAAAACGAGATTTGTTACGTTCACTGTGTTCCTCTTTATCACTAACTTTTACCATACAAATAGTTTATATACTTCCCGAGACATATTTTAATGTATTGCCATTTTGGCAATTGTTTCGTAAAAAACTATTACTTTTTCATGCTTGTCCATCTCTCTTTTTTTTAAAGTTTTGGTAAATGTTCTATAAAAGTACGTAATTGGTGGAATAAACACTAATAGTGTTCTAATGAGTCCTTAAGCTCTTTGTTTAATAAACTAATTGGTTTCATTTAGCTATTTAATAAGGGATTAACTTTCTTTATTGAGCCTTAGTTCTATTAGTTTTAATAATTCTGAAGCAGAATATGGCTTCGCTATAAAATCGACAGCATCTAAATCCATTCCACTACTAACGATTTCCTCTTTTGTTTTAGCTGTTAGAAATATAAAAGGAGGGAATTCAGATTCCGGCACAAGTGTCTTTAAAATTTCTAAACACTCAAGACCATCCATTTTAGGCATATTGACATCACAGATCACTAAATTAGGAGCTGTATTCTTAAACACTTTTACTCCTTCCTCTCCATCTGCAGCTTGAAATACATTATAGCCATTAACTTCTAATATATCAGTTAATGTTTCACGCAATTCTTTTTCGTCTTCAATAGTTAAAATTTTTCTCATAGAGGAACAATTTAATCTTTGCCCAAAGGTACTAAGCGATTTTAAGCTAGAATGCCATTAGTTTCCGTATGATACCATTAGCTTACCCAAAATGACTAATTAGCTACCCAACGTAACTAAAAACTTACCCAACATAGCTATATACTTACCCAACGTAACTGAATTTGAACATAACAATGTCATAAATGAAATGAAGCCAGACAGTTAACTCTAATCTTGGAAAGAATAGGAATGCTAAAATTGATGCTTTAGGTCTCAATAAGGTATATATCTTAATGCCTAAATAACTATTATGTAGTTAAGCGTTTGAGTTGAATAAATGTATCAGTTCTTCTTTTTTACGAGCTGATACATTTACAATTGAACCATCTGACATTAGCAAATGACCTGCTTTTCCTCGGATAATTTTTTCAATATGCTTAATGTTTACAATGGTCGATTTATGAACTTTTAAGAAACCCTTACTGGTTAAGATTTCTTCAAACTCTTTCATAGGTTTAGAAACGAGTATTTTCCTATTGTCTATTAGATAAAAATTACAATAAGATCTATCAGCCTGACATTTTATCATTTTATCAAAAGGAATTAATTCTAACCCATCATCACTTGGCAGTGCTAATTTATCAATCTCGTTTATTACAACTTCTGCTTTATTGGTAGACGTCAGTTCTAACAAGTGTTGGCGTTTATCTAAACGAAGTCTTACTGTTTTTAAAATGTGGCTGGCAGAAAAGGGCTTAAGAAGATAATCGTCTGCACCTAAGCTCATCCCATAGAGTACATCTTCTTTATCAACTTTAGCGGTTAGAAAAAGGAAAGGTGGAATTACTTTATCTTTCAGACTTTGATTAACTGCTTCAAGTAACTCAAAGCCACCTAATTCTGGCATATTTACATCACAAAGCACCAAATCAGGTTGGTCTTCAAGAATAAGATTATAGCCTATTTTTCCATTAGCAGCCAGTAATACTTTATAGCCTGCCAATTCAAGAATATCCTGTAAAGTATCTCTTATACCTTTTTCATCTTCAACTACAAGTATTTTCTCCATTGTTTTTATGAATTAAATTTGGTATTTATTAAGACAGCAAGAGCTAATTTTCCTGCAGAAGATTCTATGTGATTTAAGCGAACATCAACAGGGAGTTCTGCTGTGTTTTCATCAATGCTAATAATTCTATCTGGGCATGAATTTAGCATCTCTTCAACGTTGTATCGACTTTTATTAATCGCGCTCATTGCACAGGTTTTTTGTTAAAATTAATAAAATATCTTTAATAAAAAATTCGGTAGACTTACCGGTGTTATTCAACTTAATTGTTTTCAGAAATTGTACGTTTTTTAAAATGGAAATCCATTGTCACAAGCTACGCATAACTACCTGTAATTTAGAAAGTTAAATTTTTAATTAGATCCCAACAAGGACTTCAGTTGAGTTATTGAATTAATCTGCATTATGTCTTTTGAAAATGTGTAATCACTATTGTTTAATTGGCTACCGCTCACTATTACTTGAGATTTCTCTGAAAAATGAAGAAGAGACTTTTTAATTTTGGCGAAATTTTTCTCATTCAACTTTGCTGTAAATGTTGTAGCTACAATTTGAGGCTTGATCTGGGAGAAGGCAACACCGATCTCCTTAATGGGTACATTTTGCCCAAAATAATAACACGAGTACCCAGAACTTTTCAAAATGTAATAGTAGAGAAGAATGCTAAATTCGTGTTCTTCGTTAGCATGTAAAAAAAGAATGGCCCTTTTGGGAGAATCCGATTTTACGTTGAGTGTACTTATTTTAGAAATCAGAAACTCTTTAAAAATATTCGAGAAATAATGCTCATGAATTATGTCAATTGAGTTCACTAACCAAAGCTTCCCTAGTTTTTCGAAAAGTGGTAGAATCACAGATTGATAAAGTTCTTCTATACTACTTTTAGACAATTCAGCATCCAGGAAGGAATTAATTTTAGCTCCATCAAATTCGAGAATATTCATGGTTAAGGAGTCAATTTCTGATTGCTTTTCTCCTTTATCAACATGTATTAGGGCTTTAGAAGCGTTAATTATTTCAACTTCTGATAAAGAAGCAATCTTCGAAATTTTATACCCTTTCGTGTACAAGAAATTGATGTTTAGAATCTTCTTAAGATCATCCTCATTGTAATATCGAATGTTGGTATTGCTTCTTTTAGGCGAGAGCAGGCCATAACGTTGTTCCCAAATTCTGATTGTGTGCGCTTTAATCTGAGTAAAATTTTCAAGATCTTTGATACTATACCTTAATTTTGTCATTGTTTATTATAAATAGTAAATAGTTAAACAAATTTAATCTAATTTCATAGACTTCACTAGAAATTTTAGCGTTCTTTTGATTTTCGCACCTTAAATTCAAGAATAATTCCGATAGAAGGTTGAATGATCCCCGAAGTATTTTCTATTGATTTTAGCACGTATTTATTCGGGTTATTGAGGTCTTCAATCGGAGCTCCATTTTCATCTCGTTCAACCAGAATAATGGGCGCAGTTGTCGCCTTGAAGTTGTATACATTCTGAATATCCAAATAAAAAGTCAAAGAGACTTTTTTGAAATTGAACCGTTTATCAATGCGCAAGTTAAGCTGGTGATAGTTGCTCCCTCTGTTTTGATTTAATTGATTATAATCTAAAACTGCTGAATTGGTAACATCCCATACAGCCTTATTTGATGAAATCTCTAAATCTGCTGTCGTATAGGGAGCTCCACCTGAAAAAGACCATCTTAATCCAATTTCCCATCCTTTTTTGAATCGCTTACCTCCTGTTAGAGAAATGATGTGTTTACTGTCCCATGTTGAAGGTGAGTATCCTCCATTTTTAGTTTCAAATTCGGAAGTTACATAAGTATAAGCGAATAAACAATAAAACCCTTTGATGAGCTTCTGTTGATACAAGAACTCTAAACCATATGCGCGTCCATTCGAGCTGGATGAAACTTCTTCATTTCCGATGACACCAAAATCATTTCCTAAATTGGCGAGAGAGATTGAGTCATTTACTGAAAAGGGGTAAAACTCATAGTTCTTCCAAAACCCTTCCAATGAGAATTTAGCATCGAACTTAGAAACAAATGACCCTCCGAATACAAAATGATCGGCGCGGATATACTTCAATTGATTCTCTTTATTTTTCAACGTCCCATTTTTATCTCTATATCCGAGAATGGTGTAAGATGGAAGCTGATTATATCGTGCAACATTTGCGCTAAGAGAGAGCTGGTTGGTAATGTTGCAACTAATAGAAATAGATGGCGATAACTGTTGCAATGGATTCATCATTTCCGATGAATAATTTGCTATATCAGTTCGTAAACCAACACTGACATCTATTTTATCTTTAAAATACGACTTGCTTACTTGCCCGAAAAGGGCGCCTTTATGTACGTCAAGGTTAGAAACCCCGTCAATAATTTGAAAAATGCCATTCACAATGACTTCGTTATATATTGAAGATTGATAACGAGAATATTCATAGCCTACACCAGCAAGAACTCGGTATCCATTTTTACGCCAGGTATTTTCAAACCTGAATTTATTTTCTATTTCAAAAGATGAATAGTCGAACGCAAGATTTGCTGGATTCTCAATGTTGTCTTTGTATTTTCGCGATTGATTATTAAGCATGTTTCGGCTTAAAATGAAACGCTGGTTGCTGTTTTCGCTATAATGTAAATAGTTCACTCCAACTGTATAATTCCATTGATTTTGTGTTGGAATATTGTCCAATAAGTAATTGTTAAGTTCTAGCTCATTAGCACTTTCAATCCCTTCATTGACAGCTGTATTCAGTGCGAATTGATCAAAAGCACCTAAACCAATAAAACTAATTTTATTATTACGGTTAATAACATGATCAACCTTAAATTGAGCATCGTTGTATGTAGGTAGAAATGGGAGCTTTAATACAGAAAACAAAAGTTGAAGATAAGAGCGTCTAACAGAAAATATAAAAGACGTTTTTTCACCAATCGGACCATCCAAGGTGAGCGCTAAATCACTTGATCCTAGGGCGATATTTGCAATCAAATTGTCTTTGTTCCCTTCTTTTTGTTTGAAGGAAATCACAGAACTTAATCCGCTTCCATAATTAGATGGCATGGCTCCCGAGTAGAAATCTATCTCTCGAATAAAGTTGATATTTAATAATCCTACGGGTCCCCCACTGCTACCTTGAGTGGCAAAGTGATTAATATTAGGAATCTCTATTCCATCCAAGTAGAATTTGTTTTCACTTGGCGAACCACCACGGATAATTATGTCATTCCGAAAAGAAGCCGGTGACGCAACCCCAGGAAGAGCTTGCAAGACTTTACTTGCATCTCTATTGGCACCGGGTAAACGCTGAATTTCAGCGGCGCTCATTATTTTTAATGAAATCGGTGATTCTTTTATTTTACGAAATGGATTTGCCCTTACGGTAACTTCATCTTGCTCTACTACAATTTCTTCGAGGTTAACATTCACCTCAGCTGATCTAGCATTGGAAACAACTATATCGCTAATTACAATTTCCTTAAAACCGCTTGAAGAAATTTTTATGGAATACAGTCCGGGCTCAACACCTTCGATGACATAGTTACCAAGAGAGTCCGAAAAAGCTCCTTTTTGAAACCCAATAAGTTGAACCTTTGAAAATTCTATTGGAGAATTATTTATGGAATTATTTACAGCTCCATAAATAGTTCCGCTTTGAGCTAAAGCGCTTGTCCATAAAGAAAAAGTAAACAGCAATATATAAAATCTCATGGCAGATGTATGCTAATTTTTTGAGCGTTTATAGAAGTTCTAATGAGCCGCCCTAGGCTAAGAAGTGATAATAAAAAAACGACTCTTTTCATGACTAATTTGAATTATGAGAATGTTATATGGCCTTAATTAGTAATTAATCAGTTTAATTATTACTTCATTTTTTCTGTTGACAAGTTGATATGGGGGATTGTATCCCAGGTAGCTGTAATTATCTTCGAAGTCAATTTTATTTTCGATCAATTTATTTTTGAGTTCTTTAAATTTTTCTTCTAATACACTATCTGAAGCCCACCCTGAGAATTCAATTGAAGCGACAATTTTCATTGGTTCAATTTTGATATTAACATCATTTCGGTTGGGAATAGGCAATTGTTCACGGCTCATTTCAGAGGGCATATAAAAACTCATTGAAGAATGATCACTGATTTCCATTTGAACGGGTGAGGTCATTGAAATTTTCAAATTCGAGCTGTTACCTCCGAAAATATATGATGCAATTTTTTGGAAACCTGCTCGTGAATTAGCACTATATGAATCTGAAGTCAAAGGTGTTGATGCAACTAATAGCTCAGGATATTTTCTAATTTCAAATCCATCAAAATCCGCTAGTATTTCATACTGAGCTGTTTCTGTTTTAGAAGTACTGCTTGTAATGAAGATCTGTGAGATTACAATAGCTGCTATAAGTATTAGTACTGTTAGGATGAGATATTTCATGATGAAAATTGTTTAATTTAGTTCAGTAAAGGAGGGGGAACTAATAGAAAATGCCCCCCCCATACCGAATCATCATAATACTAATTGACTTGTAATTTCTGCGTAATCATTTGGTCATTACTTCTTAATCCAAGAATATAAATTCCGCTTTCAATTAAACTAATGTCAATTGAATTAGAATTTTCTAATGAAATCTCTAAGATAATTCTTCCATTCATATCGTATATCATTGCTTGATCAAAATTATTATCAAGAACATCAATTTTGATATTATCAGATGCAGGGTTTGGGTATACTTTGAATTCTAGAATTTTTCCCTCATCTAGGTCAGATAAATCTGGCACCAATACTGCATCAATGACATGGACAACTCCATTATCTGTAGTTAAATCAGGAGTTATAACATTTGCGGAGTTAATCATAACACCTGCAGTTAAATCTACCATCACTGTTTGACCGTTTAATGTTGGAACACTTCCATTTACAAGGTCAGTTGATAATACTGTACCACCAACGACATGGTAAAGTAAAATTTCCGCTAACTGAGGGTTAGCAAGCAAACCAGCGATGTCAACTCCGAGAGCAGCCGCTAAATCGTCAAACGCTTGATTAGTTGGTGCAAATACTGTAAGTTCAGCAAGAGGGTTTGTCAAAGCTGGAATTAATTCAGCCTTAATTACCGCAGCTGTCAATGAAGTAAAATTATTATCGATTGCAACATCGACTGCAGTTTCGTATGGCAATACTACTGCCTCTAATACATGTACAACTCCATTACCAGCATTCAGGTCTACCGCTGTTACTAGCGCTTGATTTACGTATACACTTCCGGAAGAAGTTACTGTAAACTTTAATGTATTTGTCGTGCTTAAAGGTTGAGCTACTAAACCATTTGTTACAGCACTAGACGGAACTACACCTGTACCTAATACGTGATATGTAAGAATATCGGTTAGATTTGGTAATGCAAGTAGACCAGCAATGTCTGTGTTTAGTGCAACTGCCAAATTATCGAATGCTGCATCTGTAGGAGCAAAAACCGTGAGCGTTGCTGCGTTGTTTTGAAGTGCTACATCAAGACCTTCTTGAATTAAAGCTGCTTCTAAATAAGTATGATCTGGACTCATAGCGATGATGTCGTCAAAGACATTTGTTTGAGACATCGCATTCATTCCGAGGGATAAAGCGATGGCTGTTAAACCAATTGTAAATTTTTTCATGTTGTTTTGTTTAATTATTAATTATTAATGTTCAACAAATATACGGTAAACTGTTTAACTAAACCAAATTAATATTAAACAAAATAAAAAATAATTTTCATTTTAACATGTAATCATAAGTAAATCAACAGATTGTGAATCGAAAAAAAATCTTAAATCACAGTAAAATTAAAAACCGGGGTAAAAAGAATGATTTGGAGTGTGATGAGTCCTTTGATTAATAGCGTCAGGTATCTTGTTTTGAGATTATATTTGACAAAAAAACTCACTTAAGACTTGTTAGATCCTATTGTTTTGGAGATTATGACAAATATTTTAGGCAATAAATAGACAATTTAAAGTCTTTCATGAACATCGATAAAAAAGAAGGCCACAATACCATCTTTCTTTTTAAAGTAACTTATGTACTAATGTCAGCTGTTTTGCTAATTTTTTTAATCATTCCCTTAAATAATATTCCATGGAAAGGATAAACAGCGTACCAGTATAATCTGCCCGCTAATCCCAAAGGTCTAAAAGTTGCAGTTTGGAAAAGCTTTCCATCAATTATTTTAAATTCGAGCCAAGCTTCCCCTGGTAGTTTCATTTCTGCGAAAAGTAATAATCTACCTTCCTTTTTGTTTGCATATAACACGCGCCAAAAGTCTAATGAATCTCCTACGGAAATAGTTTTCTGATTGGTGCGACCTCTTCTTAATCCTACACCACCAAATAGTTTGTCTAAAACACCACGAGTTCTCCAAAGCCAATTACCATAATACCATCCGCTTTCACCTCCAATACTCCAAATTTTCTCTATCGATGAATTATGATTCTCAACTTCTTCGATTCTGGCATCTCTAAAACATCCAAAAACTGGTACAGAAATAAATTCTGATATGTTCATACTTATCTCACTGCTCGAATAAGAGTCTTTCCAGCTAGAAGCAATGTCATTATTGTCAATTCTATCAAATGCCTTTGTTAAAGCTTCCTTGTATGATATTGGCTGAACTCCTAAAATTTGATTGATTTCATTATTTCTACAAACAACTTCAACTTTCATGCTTTCCACTAAGGATTTAGCGAGCTTATAAGAAGTGGAGGTTACAAAATAGAGCCAATAAGAGGAAAGCTTTGGTGTCATTAAAGGAATAGTCCATATTCTCCTTTTTAGGTTCCTAATCTTAGCAAAATCAAGTAACATTTCTCTATAGGAGAGAACGTCATCACAGCCAATGTCAAAATTTCTATTGAATGTGTCTTCATTAAGTATGCATTTCGTTAAAAAAGTTTGAACGTCGGACACCCCTATAGGTTGACATTTTGTTAAGAGCCATTTGGGAGTAATCATTATCGGTAGTTTTTCTACTAAATCTCGCATAATTTCAAATGATGCGCTACCTGACCCAACAATTATTCCTGCTCTAAAACAAGTTAAATTGTAATTGCCTCTTTCAAGCTCTTCTTCTACAATTTTTCGTGACAGAAGATGTTTAGACAGATTAGATTCATTAACAATTCCACTTAAATATATAACTTGTTTAACGTTAGTCTTGGACAATCTGTCTCGAAAATTGATGGCAGATTCTTGTTCTAAAGATTTGTAATTGTCCGATATTGCCATAGAGTGAACTAGGTAATATGCCACATCAATATCAGTAGGGATTTGGGATAGACCGATAGGATCGAGTAAATCAACTTCAATCACAGAAATTTTGTTCTCCAAAGATTGTGGAGGATTAAATCTTGATTTATCTCTCACACAGCAAACAACATCATAGCCTTTGTTTACGAGTATAGGAAGAATACGTTTACCGATGTAACCTGTTGCGCCTGTTAAAAGTATTTTCATATTGATTTATCTTATGTGCTATTCTAACAATGAAATTGAGTTTCAACTTACATGAGAATATTCTTCTTTGCTTTAATTGCGCTAGGCAAGTTAGATTCCTTTAATATTTCTCTCAAATCAATTTCCGCAGTTCTACAAAGCGATAACATCGGAATGTCATTTGCCATTCCTTGAAAAGGGTTTTCTGTATAGTCGCCTACAAGTTCCATCATAACATAAACCCAACCCACTAAAGCCGTGATTGGAATAGAGAGCCAAAACCCAACTTCACCAATAGCTATTAATTCTGGAATCATACTAAACGGAAAAAGTAAAAGAAATATACCAACAAAGTACCTACTTGTATTGGCATATTGTCTAGGAAGCGGGAATTTTTTTATCCTTTCATTCTTTCCTTGTAAATCGTAAAAAGTAGACAAAGTTTGCATTAAGTCTATATGTCTAAAGTCGTCGATTATATCTAAATCACGAAGTTTTGTGAGTTCTTGAGATTGTTTATTAATAATTTGGGTTGAAATATTCTTTGATGTCATCAAACTGTCCAGTTCCTTTTCTGAAATTAATTTACTCAAATCCAGCTCATCTGCTTCTTTTTCAACCAATCCTATCCCAAATTTTTTCTGGTGTTTGACTGCTTTTTTTGCGATGAGACCTTTTTGCTTAATATGCTCCCAGCTTGACGGAATCAATAACTGCCTTCTATGGAGATAGAGCCATGCAATATGTCTATGAATAAGTCTTTTTTTAATTTCTTTAAGCTGCTCCTCTGGAATGTTCTTGTTGAACTTATTCGTTACGTATCCATCAACTTGCATTCCCCATGTTCTACTATTGTTAATGATGCCTCCCCAAATTTTTCTTGCTTCCCACATACGATCGTAAGCCTGATTGTTTTTGAATCCCACAAAGAAAGCAACGGCAGTACCTATTACAGAAATTGGCAACCAAGGAATTATTATATCTAGAAAATTGAAGTAGTACAGTGTGGCTATACCACCTGAGAAAAGTAATAACCATACAATGTGAACCCAAGACCATTTTATTATATTGATGAGACTAACTCCTTTTGATACGATCATTATTTTTAATTTTTAATCTCATGCATTGGAACGATGGTACCATTTAAGAGGAAGTAATAAGCCTCAAACATATGATGGTTCCATATCATTTCTAATTTTTCAGGAAACAACTTATAGTATTCATCATTAGTGTGGAGAATGACTTGTGATCCTGTTCTAACATAATTGTTGGAATTATAAAGTACTGGCATTTCAAAACCGGGGAGTGCTTCTTGGATATGCTTTCCTATCATTTTTCCCAAATATTTTTGATAGCGTTTATTTGCTTTTTTTGGCGGATTATCAAGGTTTTTATAGATTTTAGATAACACTATTCTTTCCTTAAAAGGAAGTTTTTTTAATCCACTTTTAACTAACCTAAAAGGATTTGAAGCGTTAAAATCGTCAGTTGTTTGAATTGAAAATGGCCCTTCTGGAACCCAGTCGGCAGTGTTTACAACATTAAATGCCCATCCATTTTGAGTCATCGCTTCAAAGTCGTAGGCAAAGAATAAATTTCCTGGTTTAGGGCCAGCGCTTGAATAGGTTTTAAATTTAATCTTAGCGTCTAATTCACCTTTTAATTTTAAACTTTCAAGGTAAGAGGTTAAAAGAATAGAAATTGCCCCTCCTTGGCTATGACCAATAATTAGAAACTCTTTAATTCCTTTCGCTGCCAATGAATCAATTTTTGGCAGCATGTCTCTTCCTAAAAAACCAGTAGCTGTTAGCCATCCTATATGAACTGCCGCATCTTTATCTTGAGCGAGTTCATAGTCAAATTCGAAATCAGCAGATAATTTTATTTTCCCAGTTGCTGGTACCATTGCAGAAAAGAAATTTTCGACCCAACTAAGTTGATTTGTCGTTGTACCGCGAATACTTATCACAGCTATTGAGTCTTTAGATTCCCATAATTCCCATCGATTGTCTAATCCCATTACAGGTGACCTATATGTTCGGGTATGCTTTTCTGGGAAAGGAAGGTTTGGGTTATAAATGCTATCACCTTGTTGAGAAGAAATCTTGAGTAATTCAAAATATTCATTCGAATCAAAGCCAGGTGATAAATTTTGGGAAAAAACGTTTTGATAAAAAATAAAAAAAAGAATTGTGATTATTGTTCTACTCATCTTTTAACGTTTAAATACAGTTTCTCCATTTTTAATAGTCTCTAAAACAATTATATCTTTTATGTCTTCGCGTCTAACCTTCAGTGGATTCTTATCCAGCATCACCAGATCTGCAATTTTTATTTGTTTTATCATCACTCTCGTTCCAAGATTTGTTTTGTGAAAGTATTAAATAAGTTTAAATTATATGCACTAGAATCAAACCAATAAACTAAAGTTTCTATGAGTTATTTATAATTAGGGATTGAATTATTTTGACATAGCAATTTGTAATTCATTGGACTAATTATTTTTCTAGCATCTTGGACAGTCCCTTTTTATAGGTTTCTAAAGCTCTTTTTCTGGCGAATGTGTGCTCTACAATTGGAACAGTTGAAGGTAATTCCCAACCAGGATTCCATTTGTCAGTATATTTAAATTCGCTATCAAATTTCTTCTGTTGAGAGGTGGGATTGAAAATTCTAAAATAGGGAGCAGAATCGCAGCCTGTTCCTGCAGCCCACTGCCAATTTCCATTATTAGCAGCAAGGTCATAATCGAGCAATTTTGAAGCAAAATAAGCTTCTCCCCATCTCCAATCGATCAATAAGTGCTTGCACAGAAAACCCGCTGTAATCATTCTCACTCTATTATGCATTAATCCAGTCTCATTTAATTCACGCATTCCAGCATCTACGATTGGGTAACCTGTTTTACCATTACACCAAGCTTCAAATTCAGTCTGGACATTCCGCCATTGAATTTCGTTGTATTTCACCTTGAAATTTGAGGTCACAATTCGAGGGAAATTATAGAGAATTTGCATAAAGAATTCTCGCCAGATTAGTTCACTTAGAAAAACAGATTCCAAATTCAAATTCTGTACTATGCTCCTTATGCTAACTGTGCCAAATCGAAGATGTGTACTTAAGTAACTAGTACCTCTAATTGATGGGAAATCTCTGTGCTTTTGATAATCTCCTATAACACTCAAGTTAAATGGAGGTACTTTAATTAAAGAAAGCTTAAAACCGAGTGAATTTAAACTTGGGAAAGGGGTATCACTCTTATAAAAGTGCTTTGTTTTAAGTTCTAAATCCGGAGAGAAATTGGAGGGATCAAAATTATAAAGCCACTTCTTTTTATAGGGTGTAAATACTGTGTATGGTGACTTATCCTCTTTTACTATTTCGAGTTCTTCAAAAATTACTTGGTCTTTAAAAGTGTGTGAGAAGATTCCGTTGGAATGAAGCATTCTTTGAATAGAATGATCTCTACTTAATGCATAAGGCTCATAGTCCTTATTAAAATATACGTTGGTAATAGTGTACTTTTTGATAATTGTTTTAAATACATCCTCAATGTTGCCATGAAAGCATTGTAATGCTGTTCCGTAATGCCGCAATTCTTTATCAATAGATTGCAAGGTAGTATGAATGAACGAAACTCTAGGGTCATTTTCTTCAAGTTCTTCGATAATGTCGGTGTCAAAAATGAAAATAGGTAATACCTTATCATCTCCTGAAAGGGCCGCGTTCAGAGCAGTATTATCTTCAAGCCGAAGATCTCGTCTAAACCAAAATATAGAAATTGAGTCTTGCATATATTAATTGTAGAGTACAATATATAAATTTAAAGATGTGGCAATGCACAACCATAAAAAGTAGGGTAAAATTAATAGTTTAGACCACCGCATCAAGTCTTGATCGCGAAATAAAAAATAAGCTATAATGACTGTTAAAGATAGAATAACGACTAGTGCAATTAAGGCATTTTGAAAAAAAAAGAAAAGAGGATTCCATGCAATATTTAATAAAAGCTGAATGAAATATAGAGCAAATACTTTTTTACGATTACTGGTTCTTTTGTAAAGAATAGCCATATAAAAGGAGTAACAAATCATTATAGTCGTCCAAGCCAATCCAAAAACCCAACCCGGAGGAGACCATGGAGCTTTTTCAAGAGAATAATACCAGTCTGATGTTACACCAGCACCAGTAAATAAACCCCCAATAGCAAGTGCACCAAAGTTCAATATTAAAAAAAGAACTATGCTAATAGCTAATTTCATATGAGCTGATTTGAATCAATTAATTCATCTAATTTTGTTGTTCTATAATTAAAAATTTCAGTCAATTTTCTTTTCACAAACAAGCTGTAAATAATTGGTGCAATCAGAGAAAATGGAAGTTTGAAATGAACGATATCTGTCATTAGTACACCTCCATCAACCTTCTCCATTTTATGTAGATGATGCCACATTTTGTAGGGACCAAATCGTTGCTCATCAACAAAAGAAGTGCCTTTGACGATGTGAGTGATTTCTGTAACCCAATTCATCTTAAAAATTTTATTTAAAAAGATTGAGAAGGTTATTATTTGTCCTAAATAAGCCTCACCGTTTTCGGGGCTCGTAATTCTGAAATCTAAATTTTCAGGCGTTAATTTCTGTAAATTTTGAGGAGCTGAAAAAAAACGCCAAGCTGCTTCTTGCGATATCGGCAAAAATTGCTGAGAGCATAAACGGTAAATGCCTGAGTGTTTTGAGAATTCCATTTTTTTATTCGATTTCAATTTTGTCAATAACAAGCTTGAAAGATTGATTTTTCTTATTACCAATGAGAAAGGAAATTTCCTCAAGAGAGGATTCATTAAAATTTTCTTTGTTTAATTTTCGGCCTCTAAAGCTTGGATATAAATCTTTTAGATTTATTTTTATTGTCTCCCAACTATTAGAAGTAGGAAAAGTAGTAATGTATGAATAATAAGTGTTGGATTTAGACTTTATACGAAATTGATATAATTTCGAATCACCCTTTAAGCGAATAGAAATACTTGTTTTACCGGAAATATCTTTTTCGCTGAAACGATAACGAACTGATGCGAAGCCACCATTATTTGCTGTAGATACATTGCCTTTAAATTCAGCATTACCATCATTGTTAAGTTCAAATGATGCGCTCGAAACTCCACCCATAACATCATCATTGACAACTCTCCAATCATCTATTTTAGAGGTCTTTGAGAAATTAAATATTGAATCCATTTTTGAGGTTGTTAAACTAAATGCACTCGTCACTATTATGGTGAGTATAAATAGTCCGAGGGTGTTAATCTTCATTTTCAATTTCTTTTAAAATTTGTTCCGCTTGATAAATTAGTTCGTCTGATTTTGCTCGGTTAATGGTTGACATTTTATGAGACTCTTCTAACTTTTCTCTGTATTGTTTTTCAAGTTTTTCTTTTTTTGATTTTCTTCTAAATAATTTCATATTTATATGTTTTTTATTTGATTAAACTTAATGCTAATAAACAATATTAATCATTATGTTTAATCTTTCCTAATAAAGTTTAAACATTTTATTCCTCAACAACTTATAATAACCATTAGAAAGGAACATTGAATAGACTTTTGATAGGATGTCGTCACCAATATGCTCCTTTTTTAGCTATTTACGATAAAAAAAAGAATTTCGAAATCATAAAGTTACCTGCTGCGTTCTACAACGACTCCCATAACTTCAGACATATTCAGTACCGTATGTGAGAATTCTGTTGGAATATAGACGATGTCTCCGGGTTCTTGAATACATTGATAAATCTGAGTTTTTTTAAGAGAAGCTGCAAAATCAGGTAGTTCTTTATCGAACCATTTTTTTGCCGTTGATCCAATCGGGTAGGTTTTATGAAACTCATTCATCTTTGCATTACCCTTAGGAGCAGTTAATATTGAAGCATCATGAAAAACCCAATGCTTGCTGCCAGAAACGAGAACGTTAAATGCATCTCCATGCATGTGAGGCAGAGTACCGGCATCTTTAACTGAATGATAATAAAAATAACGTTGAATAGATTCATTCGTAAAAAAAGGACTTGGTATAGGTAAGTCTTTTAATATTGGAAGCAGAGATCCTTCCTGATATCTCTGGAGTGTTAAAGTACTTTTTCCAGGGTGTCTTTTGAAATATTCTTTTAGTGTAGTTTGCACTCGCGATGACGCTGGTCGCGAATCAATCACAACTGTGCACATATGGTTCCCTGCTTTTTTAATCACATATTCTTTATTCCATTTCGCCATTAAAGGCCAACTATTTGCCCCACCCTTTATAAGCACAGGAACTCTAGGGTTAAAGTAATTTTTATAAAAATCGCCTATATTAGACTCATCGAAGAACACTTCGTCTAGATTGATAATTTTTGGTTCAGCTTTTCTAAATAAATTAAACATGGTGCAATTATTATATCGTGAAATCATTTGTCGCTTGACAATTAAAATAATCCTTGGACAAATTACTCTTCATGTTTTCCTTCACGAATGTGTACAATCTTAAATCAAAATCATTTAATCGTTCAATCGCAGCCTTAGTCTTAGCATTAACTTTTGACTTGGCCGATTCAGGTGTCTTTTTGCGAACAACAAATTGACTGTTCAATTTAATATTAGATTTCTCTTGAAACAAATTCAAAAAATCTGAATATTTATCTGTTACACCACAATGAATTGGCAATTCTTTTATGGCTTTGAGAACAAGTTGAAACTCTTCTTCTGATAAAGGTTTTGGATCCGCCAATTTTCTACCAAGTAAAAATTTAACTTGATAATTCTGCACATGTGGGTTTAGAATGTAATCATCAATATTATTTGGAGGATTTGGCAAACGATCTATAATTCCTGCCGATTTATTTCCTAATTTCCCGCCTAAAATGTGAAATTGAAAGTTGAATTCTGAAATTACTCTATCAACGGGATGTCGAACAATCATGAAAATTTCGTATTTCTTTTTTAGTGAACTATTCTTTTTGGAATCGAAAATATCTGGACGTTTAAACTTTCGTTCTTGAGTTTCAAAGTCGACATGACTCACTTCTGTATTTTTAACTGAAGAAATTACGTGTGAAGGGGTTTGCATTTCTGAAGCACTTAAATTAAAAGATTCCTTTAACAATCCAACAAAAGAAGAGCCACCTGTTTTAGGAATATGAATGAATAAATTCTTCTTTTTTCTAAATAGGTTTAACATAGGTTTAAATATAGTATTTTTCTTCAAATCGGATAGGACCTTTATAGACGAGTTTTTCAATCAGAAGTATCATTATCACTAACGAATAAATATGGAGGATATAGTTTCGCTTTACTCTTTATTTACTCTACCTTATTACCTCTAAAGAAAAATAGATTCTTCTAGCTATTTACGTTAAAAACAAATACAATTATATCAATTCTACCAAGTTCTTACATCCAAAATTCTCAACTTCTCAAAAAAACACTAAATTCGCTATTCAAAACAGATTAGATGTCAATAGAGGTAAAAAACCTATTTAAGTATTACGGAGAACAGGCTGCAGTTAAAGATATTTCTTTTAATGTGAAAAGCGGAGAAATTGTTGCTTTTCTTGGACCAAATGGTGCTGGGAAATCAACAACGATGAAAGTAATCACAGGTTACATCCCTGCATCTTCTGGTAATGCTACTGTTTGTGGCATGCCCGTAAATGTGGATTCGCTCGATACAAGACAAATAATTGGATATTTACCCGAACATAATCCACTCTACTTGGATATGTATGTGAAGGAATACATGGGCTTTGTAGCTAAAATCTACAAAATGTCTGATGTCAAGGACCGTGTCAGTGACATGATTAAGCGCGTTGGCTTAGAAGTTGAACAAGACAAAAAAATTGGCGCTCTTTCCAAAGGCTATAGACAAAGAGTTGGAATAGCTCAAGCAATAATTCATGATCCTAAAGTGTTGATTTTAGATGAGCCAACTTCGGGATTAGACCCGAATCAATTGGTTGAAATTCGTGAATTAATTAGAACAATTGGAAAAGAAAAAACGGTAATGCTATCAACTCATATTATGCAAGAAGTTGAGGCCATTTGTGATCGAGTTGTAATTATCAATAAAGGTGAGATTGTAGCTGACGACAAAGCAAGTGCTTTAGCGAATGAATCGAATGTCCAAACTGTTTTTGTTGAATTTGACAAAAGTGTTTCGAAGTCTCAATTGAAAAAAATCACCGCTATTAGCAAACTCGAAGCAACGGAATCTGGGTGGTTAATTGAATCAACTGAAACTGACGATTTAAGAAAATTAATTGCTCAATTTGCTCAAGAAAATCAGCTGTTGGTGCTTACTTTAAGAAAAGAAGAAAAGTCACTGGAAGAATTATTTAAAAATTTGACGAAAAGTTAATCAATGGCAAAGAATTTTATTGAAGAATTAAAGTGGAGAGGAATGATCCATGATATGATGCCAGGCACAGAAGAGGCACTAATGAAAAAGATGTCTGCTGGTTACATTGGCTTTGATCCAACTGCTGATTCTTTACATATTGGTAATCTTGTTCAAATAATGACTTTAACACATTTTCAACGAGCTGGACATAAACCATTTGCTTTGGTTGGTGGTGCAACAGGTATGGTTGGTGATCCTTCTGGGAAGTCTCAAGAAAGAAATCTACTTGATACCGAAACACTAAATCACAATGTTGCCTGTGTCAAAAAACAGTTGGAACGATTTTTAGACTTCGATTGTGGTGAGAATTCTGCAGAGATGGTGAATAATTACGATTGGTTCAAAGAATTTAGTTTCTTGGATTTTATTCGTGATGTTGGCAAGCATCTTTCAATAAATTATATGCTAGCAAAAGATTCAGTAAAGTCACGACTTGACTCTGGAATGTCATTCACTGAATTCTCCTATCAACTTGTGCAAGGATATGATTTTTACCATTTGAACAAACACAAAAATTGTATTCTTCAGCTCGGAGGATCTGATCAATGGGGGAATATTGTTACTGGAACTGAATTAATTCGTAGAAAAGGCGGTGGTGAAGCATATGCTGTTACAACTCCTTTAATCAAAAAGGCAGACGGAACTAAGTTTGGAAAAACAGCCGGTGGAAGTATTTGGTTGGATTCAGAAAAAACGTCCCCTTACGAATATTACCAATACTGGTTGAATGCTAGCGATGCCGATGCTGAAAATTTCATCAAAATATTCACATTAATGACGCAAGAAGAAATTAATAATACGATTTTGGAGCACAAAGAAGCTCCTCACTTGAGGGTTTTACAAAAAGCATTGGCAGAAGACATTACAATAAGGACTCATGGGGAAGATGCCCTTAAAACAGCTATTGCTGCATCAAAAATACTGTTTGGGAAATCAACTTCTGATGATTTAAAGTTATTGTCAGAAAAAGACTTTTTCGCAATCTTTAATGGTGTGCCTCAAGCGAAAATCTCGAAATCTGACTTTGAAAATGGGATCGGTATCATTGACGCACTTGCTGGAAAAACTGGCTTTTTGAAGTCAAATGGTGAAGCTAGGAGAGAATTAAAAGGAAATTCTATCTCTGTGAACAAGGAAAAAGTAAACGATGAATTCACTGTAACAAAAAAGGATTTAATCAATGAGAAATACGTTCTACTCGGAAAGGGAAAGAAGAACAATTATATTCTTATTGTTGAGTAACTAAAGCAATTAATACTTGGCAATTTTGTGTTGCCCGCTTTTGTTATGATCAATTCGCAGAGAATAAAAACCTGGATGCAAATCATGAACATTAATAGCTGACTTTCCAAAGAAATAATCCGTGAGCTGGAGCTGAAATAGCTGCTGCTTGTCTGTCTTGCTCATCTAGAATATCTTTAAACCCTTGTACTGACAATTTTCCTAAGCCAACATTGATCAGGGTACCAACAGTTGCTCTAACCATATTCCGCAAGAATCGATTTGCTCTTATTTCGAAATAAACCTCATCTTCATTACATCCCCATTCTGCCTTCGTAATTGTACAAATATTAGTTTTTACATCCGTATGCTTTTTGGACAATGAAGTGAAATCATGCTCTCCCAATAAGAACTTGGCAGCTTCATTCATCAATTCGAAATTTAATTCCTTTTGAATCAACCAGCATCGTTCTGAATTAAATGGACTCTTGCTTTTGGTAATGAAATAGCGGTATGTACGAGAAGTAGCATCAAAACGTGCATGCTTATCATTTTCCACTTCAAAAATTCGAATAATCGAAATGGAAGGAGGAAGCATCATATTCATCTTTCTCACTTGAAAATCGACATCAATTTTTTTCGCGTAATCGACATGAAGGATAAAATGGTGCGCATGAACTCCAGTGTCTGTTCTTCCACATCCAAGAACCTTAATTGGCTCATTGGAATTTAATTGTGAAAGTACATCTTCGATAACTTCTTGAACCGAAATTTCATTCGGCTGACGTTGCCAACCAAAAAAGTCGGTCCCTTTATATTGTAATTCTATAAAGTAACGTTGCATCTCTTAGTAAAAAAGGACTATTGTTTTGGAAAGGAGAAGTCTGTCATGTCAACTTCGTAGATGTCGATACTCGCTTTTTGTCCAACGATTCTAAATCCAGACATAAATCCTTTTTTCAATTCGGTGCTGTACGAAAAATGTGTATCATCTGTAACTCCATTGATATTATGACCTAAGTTAACAGGTTGTCCCCATTCTCCACCTCTGTTTTCTACAACATAAACATCAAATCCACCCATACCTATATGACCGTTAGAACTAAAAAATAAATAGCGGCCATCTGCAGAAATGTAGGGAGTTGTCTCACGTCCTGTAGTATTGATTGTCATTGGAAGCTGTTCTGCTTTTCCCCATTTCTTGCCAACCTTTTCAACCCTATAGATATCTGTTGAACTTTTCTCACCTTTTCTGTCAGAGACAAAATACATTGTGCTACCATCTGCAGTTACTGTAGCTGCACCATCAAAATATGAAGTATTAATTGACTTGTTTTTAATTGCTCTTGGACGATTCCATTCACCTTTTTTATTCAATTTAATTTCGCAAAGATCAGAACCTCTTGTTACAGTTTCAGCATCAGTTGCAGTAGAGTTTAAAGTAATTACACCAGTTAACCCATCGTCTGAAATGACATTCAAAGCATCAAAACCATCTGAATTTAATCGAGGAATTTTATTAGTAACATCTGACCATTCTTTCATTTCTCCGTCCCAAACTACCTTGTAGATGTCTTCAAAATATAGTTGGTCATCAGGATTCATTCCTCCTCCAGTTGTGTTGCTTCTTCTAGATGTGAAATAAAGTGTTTTACCATTGTCACGTATTAGTGCACCATAATCATCATAACCCGAATTCACATCACCTGCTAAACGTGATTTAATATCTTTTACCTCTTTTTTACTTTGTTCAATCACAAAATTACATTCATCAATATGATGTTGAATTAACAAAACACGAGATCTCGATTTTGATAATTTCTCAAGTGCCAAGTTGTAATTCATAATCGCAGAATCAACAATTCCAAGTCGGTGATAGGATTCTCCAAGAACCACATAAATTTCACTCGTGATTTTTTCAGGATTCATTGCATATGCCTTCTTTGCATATTTTAATGCATAGCCATAACTATTTAAACTATAATGACATGCTGAAATCCAATAAACAGCTTTATAACTGTTCAAATCCTTATTGGAAGCTTCACGAAATCTGATTAAAGCATCTTTCACTTTCCCTTCTCCAAATAAACCTCGCCCTTCTTCAATCATTATTATAGCAGCTGATTTATCAACAATTCCTGTTGTAGAATCCGGTGGTATTGTATTGCCTGCGTGCCCGAAAGTGGTTCCAAAAAGAAGGATAAAAGCTAACGAAGATAAAAGATGCAAAAGGTGATTCATAGTATCAGTTATTAATTGTTAAACGGTTGTATTACAAAAGGTGTGCTAAAAAAAATTAAAAATATAAAAAAGGCACAACTTATTCGGCTAAATCTTCGATTTTATCTGAATATTTATTTTTTTTCAAGTCAACTAAATCATCCATTGCGATTGTTGAAGCGACGATGGCAAGGATTGGTGCCGAAGCTGCACAGAACCATAAAAATAAATGTAGAAAAAAGCGACCTAAAGTACCCGAAACATCTTGCGAGAAATTGGACCAATTGAATAATGCGCCTAAATCGACAGGAACAAGAATTAACAAGGAATATACACAACCAATGGAAATTGCTAGTCCTCTATTCTTTCGAACAAATTGGATACTTTCGTTCATATTCAATCTTCTTCGCTCATTAATATAATCTAAGAATGCGAAGCCGTAATAAAAGAAACCTATCAAGAATGACAAATAAAAGATCGGTGAAGATTTCGGATCTTCCCAACCAAGAATTGACACAATAAATATGACTACGATAAAAAAGTATTCCCACATCATGTTTCTTACTACAATTCTCATTGCTCGTTTTACATCATGAATCAATTGAACCCAGCTAAATGGGTATGAATTTCCTGTCAATACTTTTTCTGTTTTCATACTCAAATGCGAAATCAATGGAGAAAGTAAGATGACCACTAAGTACTTCGCAAATTTCATCAACAATATTGCAATGAATATTTCAATCATTACATAAATAAAATACCAAACGATTTCATTCATATTCTCTGCTTTAGGTGCGATATAATGTGATTTAATACTTGCGCCAATTTGATAGATAATTAGCATTAGAATAGCAGGAATGAATAAGTACCAATAAATTTTATGTTCTATAATAAACTTAACAGCCTTGAAATAGGCTCTAATTCCAAAAAGAAAGTTTTTAATGAATTTCACCTTCAAAAGTAAAAATAAAATTTGATTCAATTACCATTCTCCATTGGAGTAGATTCAATCGATTGCGCCTTTTATTCTTCTAGCAAAAACTGAGTAGAATTGAAATCTGTGTCACTACATCTAATTTCTTCGGGATTAGCACTCATTTCAATCAGTCTTTTGTATTTTTGTCCTTTCCTTTTCATTATAAAAACAATTGAATTATGAATTTCAGCAGTTTAACGGCAATATCACCAATTGACGGAAGGTACCAAGGCAAAACAAACGAGTTACAGCAATATTTTTCCGAATTTGGCTTAATCAAATACCGTGTTTTCGTAGAAATTGAATATTTTATTGCTATGGTTGAAACTGGGATCGATGCCCTAGCTGATTTCCCGAAAGAAAAATACCTGAATCTTCGAGCAATGTATTCCTCTTTTTCGGAAGAAGACGCCATGTGGATCAAAAATATTGAAAAAACAACAAACCATGATGTTAAAGCTGTAGAGTATTTTATAAAGGACAAAATGACGTCATTAGGACTTGAAAAACATTTAGAGTTCGTCCATTTCGGATTGACTTCTCAAGATATCAACAACACATCAATTCCACTTTCATTAAGAGATGCGGTAAAAGAGGAGTACCTTCCTCTACTCGACCAATTGATTCAACAATTAGAGGATTATTCAAAAGCATGGAAAAATATTCCTATGTTGGCAAAAACACATGGTCAACCAGCATCGCCAACTCGACTAGGAAAAGAAATTCAAGTTTTTTCAGAACGGCTATCAGCTCAAAGAAAACAATTAATTTCGATTCCGTTCTCCGCTAAATTTGGTGGAGCAACAGGTAATTTCAACGCTCATTTCGTAGCTTTCAAAGAATATGATTGGGTCGGTTTCGCAAACCATTTTATTAATGACATACTTGGACTAGATAGAAGTCAAACGACAACACAGATTGAGCATTACGATAACATCGCAGCATTATTTGATGTCCTGAAACGAATTAATACGATTATTCTAGATTTGAATCGTGATATGTGGGCTTACATTTCAATGGAATACTTCAAGCAAAAATTGAAGGAAGGAGAAGTTGGCTCATCAGCTATGCCGCATAAAGTAAACCCAATTGATTTTGAAAATTCAGAAGGAAACATTGGAATAGCGAATGCCATGTTTGAGCACTTATCGATAAAATTACCGGTATCAAGATTACAACGTGATTTAACAGATTCAACTGTCTTAAGAACAATTGGCGTGCCCTTTGCACATACGTTTATCGCATTTAAATCGACGTTAAAAGGACTTGGAAAGCTTCTTCTAAATGAAAGTGCCTTCCAAGCTGACTTAGAAAAAAACTGGGCCGTTGTAGCTGAAGCTATCCAAACAATTTTACGTAGAGAAGGCTTCCCAAAGCCTTACGAAGCATTGAAAGGATTGACACGTAAAAATGAAGCAGTGACGAAAAAAACAGTCCATGAATTTGTTGACACTCTTGATATTTCATTAACTTTAAAGGAAGAGTTGAAGCAAATCACTCCACAAAATTATACTGGAATACAATTGGTCAAATAATTGGATTAATTATTGAAGGTATAATCATTCCACAATGAAAAACGCTTTACTGTCCATATTATTTCTCTTACTTACTTCCATATTATGGAGCCAGAGTTACAATGTAGAATGGGGTGAAGTAACATCAAATCAAGGAAAAGCACTTTCTTTAATGCCTTCCAAAAAAGGAGAGTTTTATGCTCTACGCTGGGTCGGTGGGCGAATGCTCGGAGGATATCAAGTCTCTTTTCACAAAGATTTAAAATTAATCCGCAAAAAGAAAATTCGTTTAACGGTAAATAAGAGCATTGCAACTTACGAAGGAGCTAGAGTTTTAAACGGCAATTTTGTCTTATTCCTCTCTGATAAAAGAGATGGAAATAACAACTTATTCATGCAAACTTTTTCTGATGAACTTGAACAACCTGAAAAATCAATCAAGCTTGCCGAGTATGAGTTAAGCAATAACAAAGGTGAATTCCGAATTCTTCAGTCCCCAGATAAAAAATACATCGGTGTCGCTTGGTACATTAATCCAAAACGAGGGGAGCGAGAAGTTTATGGTTTTAAAGTTTTTGACAGTCTACTTAACCTTGTCAACGAAGGTGAATATCCTTTACCATTCGAAGCTAATTTATCAACTATAAATACTCAGATTATTACGAATAGTGGCGATTATTTAATGGCTGTAACAGAGTATCAAAAAAATGAAAAAGGTATGTTTTTTAAGAATCAATTAAATTATAAAGCATTACATGTCCTTCGAATTAACGATGATGGTTTACAAGACTTTCAGATTGATCTAAAAGAACGCAGAGTTGAAGCAATATCAATGGCCATTGGTGATAATAATAATTTTATTGTTACTGGAATTTATGGTGATAAAGGAGAATATGGAATAAAGGGAGTTTTCCACCAGCGGATTGATTTAAAAACAGAAGAGAAAATTGACGAACGTTTTCAAGAATTTGAGAAATCTTTTATAACACAAGGATGGACAGAGCGTCAGATAGAGAAAGCTAAAAAACGTCAAACAAAAGGCAAGGGAGAACCTCAGCTTTACAATTATATAATGAAGGACATAACTATTCTAAAGGACGGTAGTATTGTTGGAACGATGGAGCAATACTATGTACAAGTAAACGCGAATACCGATTATAGAACCGGAACTGTTTCCCAAAGTTATTATTACTATTACAATGATATTATTGCCTACAAAATCAATCCTTTTGGAGATATTTCATGGGTAAAAAAAATAATAAAAGAACAAATTTCATCCAATGATGAAGGTTTATATAGCAGCTATGAAAGCTTTATCGACAATGGTAAAGTTTATTTTATTTTTAATGACCACATTAAGAACTATGACTCGAACGGAAAATTCATCGAACATTTTGACATCTACCCTGCAAATTATTCGCGTACAAAAAATGCTGTTGGACTTGCTAGTATTGATTTAGAAAATGGCAATATTAAACGTGAAGCCTTTTTAAGTCGTTCGAAAATGAATGCGCTAATCCTACCAAAGCTGTTTAATGTAAATTATACAACCGGAGAATTAATTATATATTCTATTGCTGGTCGAAAGGAAAAGCTTGGAGTGATCCAATTTAAAGACTAACTTCCCTCAATCAATTTCCTTTTTTTTCTAAATCTTTTCACGAATGTGAATAAAAGCACCAATATTGCAGCAAAACTAAAACTTCTACCCAATACATCTCCATAAATAGTATAGAAGGTCAACTTTGAATTTAAATTAACTTCTCCACGAATAACATCTTCCTTCCACCATTTTGTTGCTTGTTTGATATCTCCCCGTTGGTTCACAAAACAGCTGATTCCAGTATTCGCAGAACGAACGATACTTCTTCTATTCTCAATAGCTCGTAAACTAGCAAAACTAAGGTGCTGTTTGTACCCAGGTGTATCTCCCCACCAACCATCATTTGTTGCAATACAAATTAATTGAGCACCTTTCCTGCATTGCTCAGCAACCCATTCGCCATAAATAGATTCATAGCATATCACAGGGGCAAATGTAATATTATCTATATCGAATACTTTTGGGTGTTTTTCAATCCCCAAAGTGCCACTAATTCCGCCATTATCAATGGACATTTCCTCTAGAAATGGAAAAATGTCAGAAAATGGAAGGACTTCAACACCAGGAACCAATTTTGACTTATGAACAAACTCTGCATCATTGTCTGCTGTTATCAGCATTGATGAATTATAGAATTCTTCAAAATTACCATCTGTTCTTTTTCGAGAAGCTCTAGATTCTTTTTCTGAAAATAATTTATAGGTAGAAGCTCCGATATACCAAGGGGTATTGTTTAAGTTTTCCGTTTTCTCTTTCACTAAATATTTAAAGAAGTCATACTGCTGGACATCTAACTCATTAAAATTTGAACTAATGGATGTTTCTGGAGCAACTATCAATGCTGTATTCTCTGTTGTTTTTATCCTTGCGAGTCGTGTTAGCGTTTCTAATTGTGACTTAAAACTGGAGCGATCAAATTTCTCGTTGTAAGGGTCAATATTCGGTTGGATGGCTACAACTTCAATCGAGTTCGACTCTTCTTCATAGCTATAATAACTATACAAAGAAATGGCTATGGGCAGGGCTATTAAGAAAAGACCTGACCAAACTAAGGGTGTTTGAATTCTCCAACTTTCTTTCTTCAAATATACATTTTGAATCGTTCTAAAGAATAAGAGATTAATAATCAGGATCCATAAGGAGCCACCTAAAACTCCAACAGATGAATACCATTGTACCCACGATGGCACAATACTAAAAGTATTACCTAATGTCAGCCATGTCCAAGACATTTCCCAATTAAAATGAAGATACTCGAAACCAATCCAGAAGAACAGCAAAGAAATGTATCCTTCTTTTTCTCCAATATGCTTTTTCGCGAGATGAAAGAAATAAAAAGTAATCGCCATTAATAAGCTATTGAGAATAAATGCAAGAGAGGCCCCTATTTCATCTGCATTCCAAACCCACCAAGTTGTACCAAGGTTATAGATTAAAAATGATAAATAAGCGTGCACAAAAACTTTGCTTGATCGATAGTTCTTTTTAGAAATATAGCTTTCAACAAACAATAAAGGCAACCATGAAACAAACACAAGCGGTGTCAAACCTCCTGCAAATGGATATGAAATAACCATAAGTAGCCCTGAAAAGACACTTAATAAATACCTGTTTCTCTTTGATAAATTTATCACTCTTTAAAAATAGAATAATTTTGAAGAATTCAATGTGAAAATTACTGTCAAAAAAAAACGAGGCTGATGAATACCAACCTCGTCCCTAATTTATTTATTTTTTGTTCTATTCAAAAATAATTGTCATCTCAACACGTCTATTCTTCTGACGGCCTTCATTTGTTGTATTATCTGCTACTGGTTCAGTTTCGCCAAAATACAATACTGACAATCGCTCAATGGATACACTTTTAGACTCCATAAATGCCCTAACTGCTTCTGCACGTCGTTTAGACAATACCAAATTCGATTGCGCGGCACCAACATTATCAGTATGACCTGCTATTTGAAGTTTCCAATCAGTCTTTTTTACAAGTACTTCGGCTAACTCAGTCAGTGAAGGTAAAGACTCTTCTTTAATGATATTTTTACCTGTTTCAAATTCTAGATTATCAAAAGCCGTTTTCAAGATTTCTTGAACTTCTTCTTCGATAACTGGACAGCCTTCATTTTCAATAGGTCCTGGTGTTGCTGGACATTTATCCTCCTTATCCAACACTCCATCACCATCTGTATCTTGGTAAGGACAACCTTCATTTTCTAATGGTCCTACTAAGTTTGGACATTTATCGTCTTTATCTAATAATCCATCTCCATCTGTATCTGGCCAAGGACAACCGTTATTTTCTTTCGGTCCGAAATCAGTTGGACAGTTATCAATAAAATCGAATAAACCATCGCCATCTGTATCTGGACAACCATTATTAATTAATGGTCCGGCAACATCTGGACAGGCATCTTCGCTGTCTTTAATTCCATCTCCATCTGTATCTGGACAGCCATTGAATTTAGCTATTCCTGGTACATCCGGACATTCATCTTTAGGATCAACAATACTATCATTATCTGAATCTGGACAACCATTGAATACTCTATCTCCAGGTAAATCTGGACATTCATCATCTTTGTCAGGAATACCATCAGTATCTCTATCTGGGCAACCACTAAACTCAGCTAACCCTGGTTCATTCGGACATTCATCTTCAGTATCTCTGATTCCGTCTCCATCTGTATCTGGACAACCTTTAAATGACCAAATTCCTGGTACTGTTTTACAATCATCAACTTCATCCGAAACTTTATCACCATCGATATCACTAGGATGCGAATAAAGAATTGGTACACGTAATCCTGCATAAACTTCAGCACCTCTTACTTTACCCGCTGCAAACAGCGCTCTAAAATCAGTAACACCTATTGTTAATGGGCCTAAACGTGTTGCTATACCAGCTTTGAATCCTGAGTACTTATTAATTGATACAGGAATTGAAAATCCAGCCCACGCATAATCAAAACTTGGTGTAATTGACAATTGATTTGCAACTTTTACATGATGTGGTTTATTCTTACTTCGTAAGTTTAACATTCCTGTCATGTTCACGTAAAAATGTTTCCAAATATGGTAATCAACTTGTAAACTCAATGCGGTAGGTGTACCCATAAAAAAAGTCCCCTCATCATTATTAGACGTCCAACCTGCATCATTCAGAATAAGAGAATCTACTATTTCATCAAAACCTTCTAGTCCACTCGCATCTTCAAAAGTTCCAAGGTCAAAAAGGTTACTTGTGTTCACATTAAAATCACGACTCAATCCTCCTTTTTCAAATTTCACTCCACCAATATCTAGAATAGAAGCTCCAACCCTCAATTTATATTTCTCTTTGTCTCTTCTCCAGATATTTGTTTCACCATCCATGTCGTATTTATATTCTTCCCAATCTGGACGCCATTCGTATACGAATCCTAAGTCCAAACCTAATCCAAATTTGGAAGCCGATTTAGGTAAACCTGATGATTCTTCTTCTTCAAGAATCCCATTAGAATGGCCGTAAGAAAAGTCCCCTTTTAAGTATGAAGTAGTATCTTTATTAAGTAAATTGTAATCGAAATTCTTAGTATGCAGATAAGCCGCTGTATATCCAGATAACCACTTGGCTTTACCACCAGCCTTCATAAAATGCTCACCATCATCCTTAATTACTTGAGAATAAACAAATCCATATTCCATCCAAGTCATGTGATTAAAATTTAACAATTGCTCATTAAACGTTGTAGCCCATAAATTTGGTACGTCAAGACTATTCAAAGACAAATAGGCAAGATTCGGATCAATGTCATCAACATTCGTAATTGAACGAAGTTTTGCCGTGAAACCAATCGCAATTGTTGGTTTAACATGGAACATAAAGTTTAATACATCTATTTGAATATTGTTATAAACTCCATAAGTCCCTGACTCGTTATAATCGATCGAGTCTAGGAATCTATCCATAAAAGTAGAATCTGGCAAAGACCAATCATTATATGGGTTGGAACCGCCAAGAACATGTTCTGACTCACCAGTCCCCGTGTTTACATCATTCTTGAATGACTTTATCCACCATTTCGGCAATGGCTTAGTATCAAAGCTCGTTAGATTTTGATATGCATTAAAATTAAAACTGCCCAAATTAATGTCTGTTAAAAACCGACCGTCAACAAAACTTGCGGGTTGCAAATCAGTTCCCATTACTCCAGCATAATTACTACTATGGATCCCAAGGTAGTTTTGCGCGTTACTAGAAAGTGAAACAAATACAATAGCCAATGCTATCAAATGTTTTAAAGAGTTTTTCATACGTAGTTTAATTCAGGTTACTGAAAATACTGAACGATAAATTGATCTACAACCGTTGTGATCTGCAATATATTCCCACTTGACTTGATTACAACTTTTTGTTGTCCTTCAATCGGCTTCTTATTTATTAATTGACCGTTCGTTTCATACAAATATACATTATTCTCTAAACCATCAATCACAGAAAGGTAAGTTTTCCCTGAATCGAACGTTATAATTGATGCGTCATCTACTTCATTAAATGGTAATTTAAATTGTGAAAACACAATACCTTCATTGTTGATAACAAATATCTCATTAGCTGCTTGAACAACAATATTAGGACTACCAGAAGCTTTGTTAACTGAAATAATCTTACCATTCGGATATTTACCGAAGATAAACTTGGAACCTTTCTGGTCAATTTTGACTAATTTATTATTCTCAATTCCAAACTGCACCAACTCGTTAGGGATTTTTGAGGTCAAACAATTAGTCGGCAGATTGAAATCTCTATGACTACTCATTCTCTCCAAGCTAAACATCTCAAAAAAGTCATTGTTAGAAAACCCTGCAAACAATTTATTTTGACTTGCCCAAACATCAATCTGTTTTGTTATGAGTTGTTTGCTTTTAATAATCGTCAACTCCCGGCCTTTACCATCAAATTGAAAAACATCCCTACGGTCATTTGCAATTAAGAAATAACTTTTTCCTTTCCATCGGTAGAATTTTACTTCATTTAATAACTCATCATCACTCACTATAGGAAAACCTGAAGAATATTGACCTTCTAAATTGATTAAATGAATTTTCTCATTCGAATTCACCAACAAGTATTGCTCGTTGTTATTGTATAAATCAATCAATTGAAGCTCACCAATTGAACTGCCAAGCTCCTTCTCCCAAAGTAATTGTTCATTTCGATAGCAAGCAAGCTCACCCTTTTCTCCAAGTGCGACTATATTTCCGTTACCTTTCAAAACCACAAAATCTTTCACCGAAAAACCACAATTGACACTGATTGTTTCTTGTTCTTCTGAAATTAATTCTTGCATTGGAGATCCAAAAGCAGTTTGCAGTATTTTGTTTTTGTAAACTGCCTTAGAATAAGACTTTTCATTCCCAACAAATCGCTCAGAAACTAGTTTAGGCAAACGACCATAGACTTGATTGAACATTGATTGATTCAATGCGATAGTTTTACCTAGTTTATAATCAGCAATTATATTGTCACATGCTTTTTCAGAAGCAGACATCACTACCAAATCTTTCAAGTATTTCACATAAAAAGCTCCGTCCTTTTTTCTAGGAAACTCTTTTGTAAGCTGAATAGAAAACTTATATTCATCTTGGGTTTGTTGCATATCATTTAAGATAAGAACAGGATCTTGCCCATTAATATAATCTGTGATGTATACAATATTCCCTTTGTATTCTAATTCTAAAAAACCGTCCATGATCCATTTAGACATTGGAGAGTTGGCATACACACTATCAAGAGTAGCATAATAATCACGTTCATAAAAATGATATTCCGAAAATTTACTGGTAACTGTAGAAGCAAAAATATTCTCGTCTCGAATTTGTTTGCCTTGAACAATTTCATCGTTCTGGGTGATGTAATTTACTTGACCATCTTCAAGAAAATATACATCAGAAACAGCAACTACCACTGAGTTCTGTCCCAATTCAATAATGGACATACTCGCTTTTTTATCGTAAACCAATTCAGCCTTTTCTTGATTAAATTGAATCTGTTCTCCTTCAAAAAGATAAAGACTTGATTTAAAGAAACGGCCCTGATACTTTCCTAGAGTAAAGTTAGCACCATCAAATTTAAGTATTAAGCCCAACTGACGGAACAACGTCTCAACACTTTCTTTGTGCCAATTTGTTTCACTTTTCAGTAATAAGTGTGGTTTTTTATAGCTTACAAAGGCAATAGAATAGCTTTCGTTATTAAGTGCTTTAACAATATTATAAAGTGGCGATTTATCAAAACCAGGCACCTCATTAAACTTGACTTCTTTTGGACGACTGATTACAGCAATCTTATAATCTTCACTTGTGAAAATCGTTTCTTGAGAAAATGATGTTTTGACTGTAAGAATATCAATGCCAACAAATCCAATCCAAACTATTGCAATTATAAAAAAAAATGTAAATACAATTCTTCCAATCATACTTCAAAAATAAGGAGAATGTTATTCAAGTTGAGACGGAAAAGAATAATCAATGAACAGTGAAATGTGGAATGTGTTTCGACGGGCTCAACAACCCTCATTTAGAGTTTAGAAAGCTTACTCATCTCTCAAAACTTATCACTTTATAATCACTTATCTAAGATACTTTTGATGTTCGGCCTAAAATACTGATCAGACTTCATCACTTTTCCATCTTCGCGATAAATTGGCTGTCCGTCTTTGTCTAGTTTTGACATGTTTGAACGTTGAATTTCATTGAATACCTCTTCAATTTTATCTTGCATCCCATGCTTAAGGATAGTACCACAAAGGATATAGAGCATGTCTCCAAGAGCATCTGCTATTTCAATAAGATCACCTTCTTTTGCAGCTTCTAAATACTCTTCGTTTTCTTCCGCCATTAAACGATGACGTAGCTCTATATCTTTTTCTGAAAGATCCTTAGTGGGAGCATAATTATTTCCGATTTTAAATGCTTTATGAAAAATCTCTACGGCGGCGATTGTATCTTGTAATTTCATTATTCTGTCTCAATTATTTGTTCTACAAAAATGGACAACACAATTGTATTTTACAAAATAAGTTATGAAACGTTATGCACTATTTCTCTGGCTTAATATAAGTTGCTACAATTCTAAACCCAACAGTAGGGTTAGCCCCCGTAAATGGTTTGATGCTCTCATTCCGAATATCATATCCTGGAGAATTCCAATCACCTCCAACCGAAAAATCTCCGTCAGAAATCATTTCGGATGCATTACCATTCATATTATAAAATCCAAAATTATTAGGCCAGTAGGACTCTACCGGTGCTAAAATGTCGGCCCTTGCACCTTCAAATGAGAGAAGGGCAGTAGATAAATCTTTGGCCAATTCTAATTTATTGGTTGTTGTATTTCGAGTGACTTTTTCCGCTCCGATACTTATGAAATTTGCTTGAACAAGTCCGTCACTATTTGTAAGAATGGGAGTGTTCCAGGAGTAAACCGCAGAATGATTGTTTCCCCTAGCAGCTCTAATCCACTCTGCACGGCTTGGGATTCTAAATTTAATTTTCAACTTTTGATCTGAAATACTATCGTAAATTGCTGACAACCATTCGCAATACATTTCGGCTCCTTCTCTAGAAACATTTACAACTGGATACTTATGATAAGCGGGGTGCGTATAATAATATTTACCATAAGTCTTAGAAGTTTGAGGATAGTATTGCCCCCACATAGATGTGTCTACGTCCGCCCTTTTAAATTTTTCTGGAGACATTGTTTTCTTCGCAAAATAGATGAACTCCATAAAATTAATATTTGTAATTTCTGATTTACTCATATAAAAAGACTGAACAGAAATGGTATCACCGTCGATGACGGAATTTCCACTCGGAACGAAATTACAAAAACCATTCAACACTTTTAAAGCGTGTTTAAGAGATCCTTTCTTAGGTGCTGTCGCACTCAATAAGAAAAGGCTGACAATGATAATAGAGGTTTTATAAAATGTTTTCATTTAGTAATGTTTGCTATAAATAACTAAAACGGAGAAGATAGTTACAATAACTCTTATTCTCTCATATATTATAGCTTTTAGATTGAAGTCTCTTGAAAATTTCGTGAGGCTTTCTTTATTTTATATAGTACATTTGAAGTCGAATGAATTCAATACTCAAACATATTGCTAAAAAATACCTCAAGTATTACAAGGTGAAATCTCGCTTTTCCGCAACTATTCGAGCGGAGCAGGAATCTTTAGTTACGAAACATCAAAGAGATTTGGAAGACAAAAGTCTCCCTGAATTGAAAGAAACGGGATTCAAACTCTTTTCTCAATTTGAAGAAGACGGATTACTTCTTTATATTTTTTCGCTAATTGGTATGACCAATCGTACATTTATTGAATTTGGTGGAGATGACGGAATCAATAGTAATTCGGCCAATCTTTATTACAACCATGATTTTAACGGATTATTTATCGATGGTAATGAACAAGCTTTAGCTCGAGGGCGTTACTTTTTTAAACGTCACGCTAATAAACGGATTAAACAACCGATTTTCAAACAAGCATTTATTACTGCAGAGAATATCAATCACCTGTTTCAAGAATTAGGGTTTGAAGGTGAAATTGGATTGCTTTCTATCGATATTGATGGAAATGACTATTGGGTGTGGAAAGCAATCAGCATTGTTAGTCCGCAAGTAGTAATTATCGAAACGCACAATGAATTTGGGATGAACGACATCATTGTTCCTTATGATCCTGATTATTTTTACCCTGGAAAACATCCAACATATCATGGTGCTTCTCCTGTGGCAATGACTAAATTGGCAAACAAAAAAGGTTATAGATTGGTCGGTGCAAATGAATTGGGGTTCAACCTCATTTATGTTCGCAATGATTTAGTTGCGAGCACCCTGCCAGAGGTAACCGTTGAGTCATTATTACAACATCCTTCAAACATCGAAGCGAGGGCTCGATTTGAAGAAGTCAAAGATTGGAAATATATTTCCGAAGAATAATAGTATTAGTATCATGTCAAAAATTAAACAAATTATCAAAGCACTTGAAATGACTCCTCATCCAGAAGGAGGGTTTTACAAAGAAAGCTATCGCGCTAAAGGTGAAATTAAGGAAGATGTCTTGTCGAACGATTATAAAGGTTCTAGAAATTTTTCAACGGGTATTTACTTTATGCTTACTGAAGATTCTTTCTCTGCATTTCATAAAATAAATCAAGATGAAATGTGGCATTTCTATGATGGAGACCCGATAGAATTACACATGATTAATAGTTCAGGTGATTACTCATGTGTGATTATTGGACGTGACATTTCGAATAATGAATTTCTACAATATGTTGTGCCCGGAGGTGTTTGGTTCGCTTCACGCGTGAAAAGTAAAGGGGAATATTCCTTAGTGGGATGTACCGTTTCTCCCGGATTTAATTTCAATGACTTTGTCTTGCCTTCTCGAAAAGAAATGACAACACTATTTCCGCAACATTCCTCGATTATCGATGAATTAACTCACCGATAGCTGGTCAAAATGCTCCCAGAACTCAGGGTAACTTTTAGAAACAGCTTCTGCGTTTCTAATCGTTAATCCTCCGTTGATTTTTGTTCCTACAATTGCCAAACACATCGCTATTCTATGATCGTGATTTGAATCAACTTCTGCAGAATATAATATTGTTCCTCCGTGAATCGTCATTTGGTCTTCATTGAAATCAATTTTTATTCCGATTTTCGCGAATTCTTTCTGAAGAACAGCTCCTCGATCACTTTCTTTGTTCACTAAGCGAGAAACTCCCTGAATAATTGATTTCCCTTTACAAAATGCAGCTAATGCTACGAGAGCTGGAAACAAGTCTGGACAATGTGTGGCGTCAAATTCAAAACCATGACGTTTAGTGCCATCCACCACTATTTTATTCTCACTTGAGCTTACTTCACAATTTGCAGCTTTTAGAGCATTTAATAACTTAACATCCGCTTGTTTTGATTCAAGACTCAGTCCTTTTATTTCTATGTCATTCCCAAGTGCTGCAACAACTAACCAGCAACTGGCAGAGCTCCAATCGCTTTCCACATTGTAATTGCAACCTGTATATTTTTGATTACCCTGAATTGAGTATTCTTCAAAGTTATCATGTGAAATTACCACTCCGAATTGCTTCAATGTGTCCAATGTCATTTCGATATAAGGCCTACTAGTCGAATTTTCAACGATTAACTTAGTGTTTTGTTCTAACAAAGGCAAGCCCATCAACAATCCTGAAATATATTGAGACGATTCACTTCCATCTACGTGCATTTCATTACTCGTCAATTGACATTGAAAAGTCAATGGTAAAAAGCCATTGTTTGAAACTACTTGCGCACCGTATTGATTTAAATTCTTTTCGTAAAAATGTTGCTGCCGATACAATAGAGACCCCTCTCCAGTGATTGTTTGTCTACCTGCTTTTACAGCACATATTCCTGACAACAAGCGAAAACCAAGTCCACTTTCCCCACTATTCAATTCTAGTCCGTCTCTAAAAATTGCGTTTCCTGATAAGTTGATTTCATTCTCAGAGACTTCACATTTCACTCCCAAACGCCGAATATTCTCCAACATCGCTTTTACGTCATCACTTATCCCCACATTCTGAATGGTACTTTCTCCATCAGCAAGTGCGGCGCACAAAAGAGCTCTTTGCGCTTCACTCTTAGATGGAGGGATGTTTAACGATCCATTAAACGATGTGAATTGAATCGATTTAATCATCCATTTATTTTATTAATCGGATTCATAATTGCTGTTTGATGACGGATAGATTCCTGGTGGATTGCATCCATTAACTGGCGTACGAACTTTTCTGTTAAGTGGTATTCATCGCTTTTACCCAAACGACTATTGATTACTTTTCTCCAGTGTTCTTGCTGAAGAATTGTAATGTTATTCTCCCGCTTTAGCTGTCCAATTTGCTCACTAAAACTCATTCTTTCACTCAGTAAATCAAAGAGTTGATCGTCCAAATTACTCACTTGCGTTCTGATTTTTGCAATATCGTGCGCTACCCCACTTGAAAACTCTGAAGAACGCAAGACAATTGTATCTAAAATTTTCTTCAATTGGTTAGGAGTAACTTGTTGTGCTGCATCAGACCAAGCTTTATCTGGATCAGGATGTGTTTCAATCATCAATCCATCAAAGTCCAAATCCATCGCCTTCTGGCTCACTTCATACAGTAAATCACGGTTTCCAGTAATATGACTCGGATCACATATCATTGGTAAATCAGGCCGTTGCTCTTTAAAGGCAATCGGTAATTCCCAACTTGGAACATTTCTATATTTTCTATGGTTGTAAACAGAAAAACCACGATGAATTCCTGCTAAATCAGTCACTCCAACTTTTTCAAAACGCTCAAAAGCACCTAGCCACAGACTCACATCTGGATTAACAGGATTTTTTATCATCACTGGAATATCAACCCCTGTTAATGCATCTGCAATTTCTTGTACAGCAAAAGGATTTACGGTTGTTCTTGCACCTATCCATAATGAAGTAACCCCTGCTTTTAATGCTAAATCTACATGGTTTTTATTGGCTACTTCTATTGTTACGGGTAAACTATTATACTTACCTGCGTTTACAATCCATTCTAAACCTCTTTCTCCAATACCTTCAAATGAACCAGGGCGCGTACGAGGTTTCCAAATTCCAGCACGCAACATTTGAGCAGACTTGTTCTCTGCTATTTCTTTACATACTAAAAAAACTTGCTCTTCAGACTCAGCACTGCAAGGCCCTGCTATCACAAATGGTCGCTTTCCTTTCTTAATCGTTTCACCTAAATTCATTTTCTAATTCTTTCATTTAATGACAATAAAAAACCCGCATCTTTTACGAAACAGGCCATTAAAATTATATATAGAATTCCCCAAACTTATATCAAGTAGCTCCAATTCGATCTATTTTCCATTGTTAATTTCATTATCGACTACAAATTGAAAAAAAAAATCAATAAATCATTGTTTTTTGAAAAAAAATGTGAAATATTTATGTTAGATCATTACAGCCAGAGAAAATACAACAAATGGCAATGAAACAGTTTTAATCGATATTGTGGTTTTTATTAATATTTAAAAAATGACACTATTAAACGACTTATCACATCAGATAGGTCTTTTTTTACCAATGACTTTAATTTTAACCCATATTTTCTTTTCATCTAATGAAAAATAGTTAATTCAAAAAGACACAACTATGAAAATTGCAGTAATAGACAATTACGATTCTTTTGTTTTCAATTTGATAAGATACCTTGAGGAAATTGATGGTTGTGAAGTAATTGTGCAGCGAAATGATGCTATTAATTATGTAGAAATCAATGCATGTGATTCGCTACTTCTCTCTCCAGGTCCTGGAATACCCAGTGAAGCTGGAGAATTAATGGCTATAATTGATAAATACAAAACAGAGAAGCCAATTTTAGGTGTCTGTCTTGGTCATCAAGCGTTGTTAGAATCATTTGGTTGTGAATTATCTCAAAACGAGTATCCATTGCATGGGAAATCGAGCTTGATTAAGCATCACTATTCAAGTCCACTTTTTATCGAAATAGATAAAGAGTTTGAAGTTGGTCGATACCACAGTTGGTCTATTAAAGAAAATACATCTGCTGAATTAGAAATTATCGCTTCAACAAAAGAAGGTGAAATAATGGCATTTGCGCATAAGCAACTCTCCATTTATGGAACGCAATTTCATCCAGAATCTATTCTTACACCTCAGGGGAGAAAAATAATAAACAACTGGGTAACCATCTGTAAATCTATCAAAAAATCAAAAATTTAATTGACAAAATAATTGCCTTGACAGCCAGTGTTGCAAAGGTTTTTAATTTAGCTGGTTTTCTTTTTAATCCCAGCAATAAAGTCTTTGAGGTAAAATGGTTCCCAATAGGCTACATCCTCAAATTCAGAATTATTAAACTTTTTAATGGCAATTTGAATTTGTCCAGAAGCTGAAGATTTTATTGTGTCATCAATTTGACAATCTCTATACTTCCAAACTTCTTGTAGCTTCATTGCTCCATCTCCAAAATAAACGAAAGGCTCATAGTTTTTATAGGAATCTTCATCAATAATATCTGCTGAAATCCCCTTTAAGTGAGACCCTGATTTATCCATAAAAAGATTGTAGACTTCCATTCTTCTTGCATCAATCAATGCACAGAAATTAATTTCACTGTGCTTGTCTTTCGCCAATTCAATTAAACAAGTCAATGAGTCAATTGCTATTAATGGGATATCTAATGCGTAACACAAACTCTTGGCAGTTGCAGCACCTATTCTTAAACCAGTATACGAACCTGGTCCTGAAGCAACTGAAATTGCTGTTAGTTCACTCATTGTTACTTTTCCTTCTTTACAAACCTCTTCGCAAAATAAATTAAGGTTTTCACCGTGAGAATAGCCTTCTTCTTCGATTTCTTTAATCGCAAGAATCCTTCCATTCTTCGATAAAGCGACCGAACAGACTTTAGTTGTTGTTTCGAGATGTAAAATAATAGTATCCATTAATCTTGAACTTCTAATTTGAAACCTATTCCATGGACATTCACAAGCTGTATTGTTTCATCCTCGGACAAGTATTTTCTCAACTTCGTGATGAATACATCTAGGCTTCTTCCAACGAAGTAATCATCCTGTCCCCAGACTCCATTCAATATGATGTCTCGAGGCACTACATTATTCATGAATTTACACAAAAAGGATAATATTTGTGCTTCCTTTTTTGTGAGGTTTTTATTGAAATTTTCATGCACTAACGTGTAATTAATAACATCAAAATTATAACCCCCTATTTGATAAGTTGATTTTTCTTTAATTTCAGATTCAATATCAATTCTTCGCAACATTGCCGCAACTCGTAGTTGTAATTCTTCGACATTAAAAGGTTTTGTAAGGTAGTCATCACCTCCTGCCTTAAATCCAGCAATTTTATCTTCGTCACTCGCTTTTGCAGTTAAGAAAAGAATTGGAATTTTTTTATCCGTTTTTCTGATGTCTTTTGCTAATGTAAAACCATCTTTTTTGGGCATCATAACATCAAAGATACACATGTGAAAACTCTCAGAATTAAATTTCTTCAAGCCGTCAGTTCCATCCATGCATAATGTGACGTTATATCCATCCATTTTTAACTGATCAGATATAATATAACCGAGACTCGCATCATCCTCTACTAGCAGAATTTTCACTTTCATAGTTTATTCTATACAATTACGATAACAAGATATAAAGATTAATTTTTATTCAGAGAATGATTGGTTGAATTCTATAAAAAAAAAGATATCGTTGCAAAGTGTTATAAATTTTGATTCGTTCTAAGATATTATTGATAAAACCACGTATTAATTCAAAAGATAATTAAATAAAATGCCGTAACTTCGTTTCTTATTGATTGAATTTATGAAAATTATTACTGCACTCATCTTTATTATATTCGGGAATTTTTATTTGTACGCTCAGCAGTTTACTGACATTGCAAATCTCATAAATGTCCAGGAGAGCTATGGAACATCTGGCCAATTTGGTGGAGGAGTTAGCTTTTGTGATTTTAATGGTGATGGCTTAGATGATATCTCATTTGCAACAGCTCTAGGGGACAGTCTTAAATTCTATCAAAACATGGGGAATGGATTTATGCAAGTCGATTTTAATATATCTGATATAAATCAAGTAAAACAAATCAATTGGGTTGATGTTGACAATGATGGAGACCAAGATTTATTTTTTACTCGATTTGGATTCTCTCCAAAAATGTATATAAATACTGGCAATATGAATTTTTCAGATGCATCTTTTGGTGCCGGTTTTTTCACTTCTTTAATGGGGTTTGGATCTTCATGGGGAGACATTAATAATGATGGCTTTCTAGACGTATTAATTTGTGTAATTGACGATAACCCTAGTGCAATCACGGGCAATAAACTCTATTTAAACAATGGTAACTTCACTTTTACTGACATATCTGCTGATGCCGGAATTGAGGATTTAAATGACCTTTCTTTTTGCGCTGCTTTAGTTGATATTAACCTTGATGGTTGGATTGACATATACATAGCAAATGACAAAATAATTCCAAACGAACTATATCTGAACAACGGTGATTTAACATTCTCAGATATAAGTAATACTTCAGGAACTGGGATTATCATGAATGCCATGAGTACAACTGTTGGGGACTTTAATTATGATGGATACCCCGATTTTTATACTACAAACACATATAATGGGAATGTATTATTGATGAATAATGGTGATGACACATTTAATGAAATGGCCGATTCATTAGGTGTGCTTTTTGAAAGTATTGCATGGGGGGCCGTTTTTCTTGATGGAGACAACGATATGGACCTTGATCTCTATGTTAGTGGAATGCTCGGACCATCAACTGGTTTTCTTCCATCCGCTTATTACGAAAGAACTCAAGTCGATACGTTTGAAATTCAAACTTTAGATTTTGAACTTGACACAGCTGCTAGTTTTTCTAATGCTATTGGAGACCTTAACAATGATGGTTTTCCAGACATCATTGTTACAAATCTTAGTCCTTTTAATCACTTTATTTATGAAAACTCTCCAAACTTAAATCATTGGATAAAAATTAATCTTGAAGGAACAATTAGTAACAGAAATGGTGTTGGTGCACGAATTGAATTGTCCTCTGCAGGTCAACTTCAATATAATTACACTTTACTTGGAGAAGGCTTTTTAAGTCAAAACAGTTTTTCTGAGTTTTTTGGAATCGGTTCTAATACTACTATTGATAGCGTTACAATATTCTGGCCAAGCGGAATAATAGACAAGCTTTATTTACCAGGAATAGACCAATCACTTTTTTTGATTGAAGGTTTTTCAGCTTCAACCGTTTCGATAAATGAAAGTCAAAAACCAACTCAATTAACAATTTATCCAAACCCATCAATAAATGGATTCTTCTCTTATTCATTAAATTCTAATGAAGTGATTAGAGAAATTGAATTCACGAATTCTCTGGGGCAAGTTATTTCCGATGTACCTGTCACTGAAAATTCAATAGATTTGAACAAATTGGATCAAGGAATTTATTTTATAAAAATACGCACTAACTCTAGAGTATACATCACTGATCTTATTTACAAATAGATATACATCTTTCTTTTAGATCACCGATCTAATTCGTTTCCCTTTGAGCAATATGAAGGTTACAAATACCTTTCTTGAATAATCCTGGTGTGGTGTAGAATATGTCCTATTTGGATATAGCCTATTGCTCGAACAGAAAGATTATATCCATTTGCTTTTCCGCATTTCGTCAAGTCATCTTGGTCTAAATGTTTAAAAAACTGAATAGTAAGTTTCCTCTGTAATTGTAACTCCTCTAATAAATTCCTAATTGATCGATTATTCACTTTACTCTGCTCTACATACTCGTCATGATCATAACCTAATAATTCTTGAGAATCGTTCCTAACAAATCTTAACGCACGATAAATAAATATTTTCTCCGTATCAATTAGATGCTGAACTAATTCTTTAATAGTCCATTTACCAGGAGCGTATCTATACTCGCTCTGCTTTACTGATAAGTCAATCAGAAGTATGCACAAATCAGATGCACTAGAGTTTAGCTCATCCAATAAAGAGTCTGTCTGAACTAATTCGATGTAAGTCTTATAGTACTCTCCATACTCGTTATAATTCATTTGTACATTCATTTCCTCAGGTGATTAAAGTTAATGCTTAATACTTCCCAAATTTAACCAATTTATATAAATTATAGGCCATAAAAAAACCCCAACCTATTACTAGATTGGGGTTAAAAGTGGCGTCGACTTACTCTCCCACCCTCAAAAGGGCAGTACCATCAGCGCAAGTAGGCTTAACTTCTCTGTTCGGAATGGGAAGAGGTGGACCTTACTGCTATAAACACCTAAAGCTGTTGATGTTAATATTGATTATTTATCAAAATTTGACATCTAATAACTTAAAAGTTAATGAGTATCGGTATGATTGAAGTAATAAAGTGTATGAATTAGAGTCTATAAGTCTACGGGTAATTAGTACTACTCAGCTTTGACATTACTGTCTTTACACTTGTAGCCTATCAACGTGGTAGTCTTCCACGGCCCTTAAAAGAAATCTCATCTTGAGGCGAGTTTCGTGCTTAGATGCTTTCAGCGCTTATCTCATCCATACTTAGCTACCCTGCGATGCAGCTGGCGCCACAACAGGTACACCAGAGGTATGTCCACCCCGGTCCTCTCGTACTAGAGGCAGGTCCTCTCAAATTTCTAACGCCCACAACAGATAGAGACCGAACTGTCTCACGACGTTCTGAACCCAGCTCGCGTGCCACTTTAATGGGCGAACA